>ENA-OOQX01000820-OOQX01000820.1-human-gut-metagenome-genome-assembly--contig:-NODE-820-length-10434-cov-1.355911_pt1 | contig 10434 bp, 13 predicted proteins | sample MGYA00241267_ERZ501173 | MGnify/ENA primary metagenome ERZ501173 (study PRJEB25962, sample SAMEA2042500) | human gut metagenome | biome: human gut; feature: human-associated habitat; material: faeces... | reverse complement strand
AGCACTCGGCTGTTAACCGAGTTGTTGTAGGTTCGAGCCCTACTCGGGGAGTTTTGGTGACTTAGCCAAGTGGTAAGGCGTGGGACTGCAACTCCCTGATCGTCGGTTCAAATCCGTCAGTCGCCTCTGTAAAGATCTCGAAGATTTTTTCGGGATCTTTTTTTGTTTAAAAATCACTCTGCATCTGGATTGTGTGGAAAACGGATCGCAAATTTTTTAGATTTGTTTATAAAAATATAATATGACACTGTTTAGAAACCGTGTTAAAATTATCACAATATATAAGAGAATAAACAGGAAAGGGGAGTCAGTATGAATGAAGTAAAAACACCGAAAAAACCTCTGATCTTCTATTATGTTATGGTTTTTCTGCTGTTGATGATGCTGAATTTTATGGCGATTCCGTGGACACCCACGTCACGTTTGGTGCTGGATTTCATTTGCAATCAGGTTCATTGGTCCTTGACTTTAATAGATACTAAAACCATGTTCCTTACAATAGTCAATGGCGGGCTGGTAGCTCTGTGCAGTAGCCTTGTGGATCCATTTCAAGCCAAGCTTCTTGTCTGGCTTCACCCCACGGCCATTCAAATAAAGCCAACCGGTGCAGAACTGTGAGAATGGGTCTCCTGAGTTCGCAGCAAGCTCATACCAGAATGCAGCCTCTGTCTCATCATGCGGCAGTCCGTCACCGTTCCAATAATCAGCCCCGAGATTCTTCATGCTCTGTACATGTCCTTGCCATGCAGCCTCCATCCACCATTTATTGGCTTTCTCATGATTTTCTTCTATCCCTTTGCCAAGATAATAAGCATTGGCAAGGTTGACTTGCGACTGCATATCGCCCTTGTTCGCTGCCTTCAGGTACCACTCACATGCCTTCTCATCGCTTTGGGCTATGCCGTCTCCTTTGTAATAGCATTCAGCAACATTGTAGCAAGCGTAGGTATCGCCAAGCTCCGCAGCCTTCAGATACCACTGGAATGCCATGGCATGGTCTTCCACAACCCCTTTGCCGGTATGGTAGCACACGCCGAGGTTGTTCATTGCCATCACATCGCCTTCGTTGGCGGCCTCGCGGTATCTCTTTGCTATATCACGGTCTTTCTGCATGCGTTTAGCCTTTAATGGTGGTCAAAGTTACATAATAAAATCCGAACCAATGCAAATGATTCCATTATTTTGGCAAAAAATAGGATCCGACGAGCCGATGTCTCAGGAAAAAGCCTCGCAAAAGGTCATCTCACGCCTCGTAAAAGGCCATCTCAAGCCTCGCAAAAGGTCATCTCACACCTCGCAAAAGGTCATCCATCAGGAGGCAAAAGGTCACCTCCTGCATTTCCGCCTGGCGATGCCTATGTAGTTGTGCTTGCCACAAGGAAGAAAGCCTTGCAAGGACAAATATTCCATGAAGGAGCGGAAGAAAAGATAATTTATTTGCGCGTTTCATGATTTTATTGTAAATTTGCAACCAAAACAAGAGGTATTCATACATTGATTGAGAAGCATATTGTTTTAGAAGACATTGACCCCGTAGTATTCTATGGCGTAAATAATGGTCATCTTCAAATGATTAAATCTTTGTTTCCCAAACTGCGGATTGTGGCAAGAGATAATGTCATTCGTGTGTTGGGAGATGAAGAGGAGATGTGCAAGTTTGAAGAAAACATTGAGACCATGCGTAAGCACGTTCTGAAGTTCAACTCCATTTCGGAAGAAGACATCCTCGACATTATCAAGGGCAAGAAGACGAAGGAAGAAGGGACCAAGGGCGTGGTGGTATACAGCATCTCCGGCCGTCCGATCAAGGGGCGTTCCGAAAACCAGCAGAAGTTGATTGATGCCTTCGAGGAGAGCGACATGATCTTCGCCGTTGGTCCGGCAGGGACAGGAAAGACCTATCTCAGTATAGCCCTTGCGGTGAAGGCCCTGAAAGAAAAGACTGCCAAGAAGATCATCCTGAGCCGTCCGGCCGTAGAGGCAGGCGAGAAATTAGGTTTCCTCCCCGGGGACATGAAAGACAAGATAGACCCCTACTTACAACCGCTCTACGATGCCTTAGAGGACATGATACCTGCCACGAAGCTCCAGAACATGATGGAAAAGCACACCATCCAGATCGCCCCCCTCGCCTTTATGCGAGGAAGGACGCTGAGCGATGCCGTCGTGATCCTCGACGAGGCGCAGAATACCACGACAGCCCAGATCCGGATGTTCCTCACCCGCATGGGATGGAACACCAAAATGATCATCACCGGAGACATGACACAGATCGACCTCCCACACGACCAGAAAAGTGGCCTGCGCGAAGCCTTAGCTATCTTAGGCGACATCGAGGGGATCTCCGTCATCAAATTAGGGCAAAAGGACATCGTCAGGCACAAGCTCGTCACTCGCATTGTCAACGCTTACGATGCCTATGACAAGAAACGGAAAGACGAGCTGGAGAAGAAGAAAAGAGAACAGAAGGTTTAAATTTAAAGATTGAATAAACGATGAAAGCTTTAACTCAGACAGATTTCCATTTTGATGGACAGAAAAGTGTTTATCATGGTAAAGTACGTGATGTCTACAACATCAACGACGACCTGATGGTCATGGTCGCAACCGACAGAATCTCTGCCTTCGACGTGGTCCTCCCTAAAGGTATTCCATTCAAGGGACAGGTCTTGAACCAGATTGCCGCGAAGTTCTTGGATGCGACCAGCGACATTTGTCCAAACTGGAAGTTGGCTACCCCAGACCCGATGGTCACCGTTGGGCTGAAATGTGAAGGTTTCCGCGTCGAGATGATCATCCGCTCCATCCTGACCGGGTCCGCATGGCGTGCCTACAAGGAAGGTGAGCGTGAGCTTTGCGGCGTCAAGTTACCGGAAGGAATGCGCGAGAACCAACGCTTCCCGGAGCCTATCATCACCCCGACCACAAAAGCCGATGAGGGGCATGACATGAATATCTCCCGCGAGGAGATCATCAAGCAGGGTATTGTCAGTGCCGAGGACTATGCCCTCATGGAAGACTATACAAGAAAGCTTTTCAAGCGCGGACAGGAGATCGCTGCCCAGCGAGGACTGATCCTCGTGGATACGAAATACGAGTTTGGCAAACGGGACGGTAAGGTTTACCTGATCGACGAGATCCATACCCCGGACTCCAGCCGCTATTTCTATGCAGATGGCTATGAGGAAAAGTTCGAGAAGGGGGAGCCGCAGAAACAACTGTCCAAGGAATTCGTACGCCAATGGCTCATCGAGCACAACTTCATGAACCGCCCAGGCGATGTGATGCCAGAGATCACCGACGAATACGCGGAGAGCGTTAGCAACCGGTACATCGAGCTCTACGAGCATATCACAGGCGAGAAATTTGACAAGACCGTTGAGGAAGGCGACATCGCTGCCCGTATCGAAAGGAACGTAAGCAACTATCTGGCTTCGAGGAAATAAGGAACCGACCGTTGGTCCCATCGTAACCGATTATGTATCAGCAGGAAAAGATAAAGCCTTACGACGGACAAGGCGACAAGGGGAAACTGGTAGAGGCGATGTTCGACAACATCGCTCCTACCTATGACACCTTGAACCACCGCCTGTCGTGGGACATTGACAAAGGCTGGAGGAAGCGTGCCATCAGGCAGCTTCTTCCCTACCATCCCCAAACCCTCTTGGATGTGGCAACGGGGACAGGTGACTTTGCCATACTCTCTGCCCGAATGCTCCATCCACAGAAACTCATCGGTGCCGACATCTCGGAAGGGATGATGGGAATCGGGCGAGAGAAAGTCAGGAAAGAAGGACTGGAAGACATTATCTCCTTCCAGAAAGAAGACTGCATGGAAATGACCTTCGATGACAATACCTTCGATGCGGTCACGGCAGCCTTTGGCATCCGTAATTTCCAGGACCTCGACCAAGGACTGAAGGAAATCTGCCGCGTCCTGAAGAAGGGCGGGCACCTGAGCATCGTGGAGCTGACAGAGCCCGTACGCTTCCCCATGCGACAGTTGTTCCGCATCTACTCGCACACTGTTCTGCCTCTCTATGGAAGGATGATCTCCAAGGACAGAAGCGCATACCAGTACCTGACCGCTACCATTGAGGCTTTCCCACAAGGAGAACAGATGATGGGAATCCTCAAGAAAGCAGGCTTCTCCAAGATGAGTTTCAAGAGACTCACATTCGGGATCTGCACCATGTACATGGCTGAGAAATGAGAATCAGGCAAATATAATATATTGAACTATGGACAAATATGGATTAATCGGATACCCTTTAGGGCATTCATTTTCAATCAGCTACTTCAACGAGAAGTTCGCCAATGAAGGGATTGACGCGAAGTACATCAACTTTGATATCCCCGACATCAAAGACCTGACTGAGATTCTCGACTCTAATCCTGAGTTAAAGGGACTGAATGTTACCATCCCTTACAAGCAACAAGTTTTGGGATACCTCGACTACATCAGCCCTGAAGCCCGCTCCATTGGTGCCGTGAACGTGATCCGGGTGGTCCACAAAGGGAAGAAAGTCTTTCTTCGCGGTTACAACAGTGATGTCATCGGATTCACGAAAAGCATTGAACCTTTACTTGAACCGAGCCATAAGAAGGCACTGATCTTAGGTACCGGCGGTGCATCAAAAGCCATCAACTATGGGCTGAAGTCATTAGGCATTGAGACCTTGTTCGTCAGTCGCTACGAGCGCCCCAATACCATTCAGTACCAATCGATCACGCCGGAGATGGTACATGAATACCAGGTAATTGTCAATTGCACCCCCGTGGGCATGTATCCCCATGCGGACGAGTGCCCAGAGCTACCCTATGATGCCATGGACAGCCATAACCTGCTCTACGACCTGATCTACAACCCCGACGAGACCTTGTTCATGAAGAAAGGGATCGAACACGGTGCCACGGTCAAGAATGGCTTAGAGATGTTGCTGCTGCAAGCATTCGCCAGTTGGGAGTTTTGGAATGGGAAGGAGCAATCCTAATCCCTTTTTTATGATTTGCATAATCATTTACAGAAGATGAATAACAGATATATGATGCGCGGTGTCTCAGCCGCCAAGGAAGACGTACACAACGCCATTAAGAATATAGACAAAGGTATTTTCCCACAGGCATTCTGCAAGATTATCCCGGATGTCCTCGGAGGGGATCCGGAATACTGCAACATCATGCATGCAGACGGTGCCGGGACCAAGTCGTCATTAGCCTACATGTACTGGAAGGAAACAGGCGACCTCAGCGTGTGGAAAGGCATTGCGCAAGATGCCATCGTCATGAACACCGACGACCTGCTCTGCGTAGGTGCCGTGGATAACATCCTCGTGTCCAGCACGATCGGGAGAAACAAGATGCTTGTTCCCGGAGAGGTAATCTCTGCCATCATCAATGGTACAGACGAGCTACTCGCCGACCTGAGGAAAATGGGCATTGGCATTTGGCCCACGGGAGGAGAGACCGCAGACGTAGGCGACCTGGTGCGCACGATCATTGTCGACTCCACGGTCACCTGCCGCATGAAGCGCAAAGATGTCATCGACAACGCACATATCCAACCAGGAGACGTGATCGTCGGACTGTCCTCAACGGGGCAAGCCACCTATGAAAACCGGTATAATGGCGGCATGGGAAGCAACGGGCTGACCAGTGCACGGCATGACGTGTTTGCCAAATACCTCAAGGAGAAATATCCGGAAAGCTACGATCATGCCGTACCAGAGGAGTTAGTCTATTCCGGGAAATATCAGCTGACCGATCCGATCGAGGGCACTCCCGTCAACGCAGGGCAATTAGTGCTCTCTCCCACCCGCACCTATGCCCCAGTGATCAAGAAGCTCCTGGATGAGCTTCGGCCGGAGATCCATGGGATGGTACACTGCACGGGTGGCGCACAGACCAAGGTCCTGCATTTCGTGGGAGACAACTGCAAAGTAGTGAAGGACAACATGTTCCCCGTTCCACCATTGTTCCGCGCCATCCACGACTGTAGCGGGACCGACTGGAAGGAAATGTATCAGGTCTTCAATATGGGACACCGCATGGAGATCTACGTACGTCCAGAAATAGCAGACCAGGTGATCGCCATCAGCAAGGCATTCAACATTGACGCACAGGTAGTAGGACATATCGAGGAAGGCAAGCGCTCGCTGACCATCCTATCAGAATTTGGAGAATTCAACTATTAATTATGGCTGAAAATAACATATTAGAGAAATTAGACGGCTTAGAAAGCAGGTATGAGGAAGTGTCAACGCTGATCACCGACCCGGAGGTCATCGCCGACCAAGCCCGGTATGTCAAGCTCACCAAGGAATATAAGGATTTGGGCGACATCATGGATGCGCGCAAGCGATACGTGGCTTGCTTAGAAGGGATCAAGGAGGCAAAGGACATCCTTGTCAACGAGAACGACCCTGACATGAAGGAAATGGCACGCGAGGAACTTGCAGAGAACGAAGAACTCCAGCCAAAATTAGAGGAGGAGATCAAGATCCTGCTCGTACCCAAGGACCCAGAGGATGCCAAGAACGTCCAAATGGAAATCCGTGCGGGTGCTGGGGGCGACGAGGCTGCTCTCTTCGCCGGTGACCTGTTCAACATGTACAAGAAATACTGTGAGTCGAAAGGATGGTCATTGTCAGTGACCAGTGAGTCGGACGGTGCCGTTGGAGGATTCAAGGAAATCGACTTTGCGGTCAGTGGGACCGATGTCTATGGTACCTTGAAATAGGAGTCGGGCGTCCACCGCGTCCAGCGTGTCCCCGCCACGGAGACCCAAGGGCGCATGCATACCTCCGCCGCCACAGTGGCCGTGCTGCCAGAGGCGGACAAATTTGAGGTACATATCAACGAAGGCGACATCAAATGGGATACCTTCCGCAGCTCAGGGGCAGGTGGACAGAACGTCAATAAGGTAGAATCAGGAGTACGTTTGCGTTATCAGTATAAAGATCCGTATACCGGGGAAGAAGAGGAAATCCTGATTGAGAATACGGAGACCCGTGACCAGCCAAAAAACAAGGAGCGTGCCCTGAGTAGGTTGTACACCTTCATCTACGACAAGGAACACACCAAATACGTCAACGACATCGCATCCCGCAGGAAGAGCTTGGTCTCCACGGGCGACCGTTCGGCCAAGATCCGAACCTATAACTTCCCACAGGGGCGAGTCACCGACCACCGTATCGGCTATACCACACAGGGCTTCCTCAACGGCAATATCCAGGACATGATCGACGCACTGACCGTCGCGGAGAATGCAGAGAAGATGAAAGAATCAGAACTATAGGGATCATATCAAAACAAAATCGACATGACAAGAGAAGAATTGACAAGACAGATTTTCGCCAAGAAGAGTTTCCTTTGCGTGGGTCTTGACACAGACATACAGAAGATACCGGCTTCCTTGCTCAAGGAGGAGGATCCTATCTTCGCTTTCAACAAGGCCATTATCGACGCCACGGCCCCCTACTGCGTTGCCTACAAGCCCAACTTGGCTTTCTATGAGGCATCCGGCATCAAGGGAATGATGGCATTCGAGAAGACCATTCACTACCTGAAGGAAAAGTACCCCCAACATTTCATCATTGCCGACGCCAAGCGCGGTGACATCGGGAACACATCAGCGATGTATGCCCGCACGTTCTTCGAACAATATGACTTAGATGCTTTGACCGTCGCTCCTTACATGGGAGAGGACAGTGTCAAGCCTTTCCTCAACTATCCTGGCAAATGGGTGATCCTACTTGCCCTGACCAGCAATAAGGGATCTCACGACTTCCAATTGACTGCAGACGCCGAAGGCGAGCGTTTGTTCGAGAAAGTACTGAAGAAATCGCAGGAATGGGGAAACGCTGACAACATGATGTACGTCGTGGGTGCTACCCAAGGAGAGATGTTCAAGGAAATCCGCAAGTGCGCCCCACATCATTTCCTATTAGTGCCCGGCGTGGGCGCACAGGGCGGAAGCCTGCAGGAAGTATGCAAGTACGGCATGATTGCCGACTGTGGACTGATCGTCAACAGCAGTCGTGGCATCATCTATGCCAGCCATGGAGATGACTTTGCAGAAGTGGCCGCCCAAAAGGCTGAGGAACTGCAACGCCAGATGGCAGTGGAACTGGAGCGGATATAAACATCCCCTTCCATTCTTGCCAGCAAAAGACAAAAGGACACATGAAGGATTCGAAAATCATCAACGATCCGGTATTCGGATTCATCAAGATACCGGAGGGACTGTTGCTCAACATCGTGAAGCACCCTTTGATGCAAAGGTTGGGACGCATCAGGCAACTGGGACTGGCCTCAGTCGTCTACCCCGGTGCACAGCATACGAGGTTCCAACATTCCCTCGGTGCCTTTCACCTCATGAGTGAGGCAATCCTCTCCTTGCAGCAGAAAGGCATCTTCATCTTCGACAGCGAGGCAGAAGCCATGCAGGCCGCCATCCTGATGCACGACATCGGGCACGGGCCTTTCTCCCATGTCTTGGAGAACACCCTGATCCGCGGTATCACCCACGAGGAGATATCCTTGCTGATGATGGAACAAATCAACCGGGAGATGAACGGGGAGTTGAACCTGGCGATGAAGATATTCAAGGACGAGTATCCCAAACGGTTCCTTCACCAACTTATCAGCAGTCAGTTGGACATGGACCGTCTTGACTACCTGAGAAGAGACAGCTTTTTCACGGGTGTCACGGAAGGCAATATCGGATCGGCACGCATCATCAAGATGCTCAATGTCGTGGATGACAATCTCGTCGTGGAATCCAAGGGCATCTATTCCATAGAGAACTACTTGACCTCCCGCCGCCTGATGTACTGGCAGGTGTATCTCCATAAGACTACGGTAGCATACGAGAAAGTACTGGTCAACGTGCTCAACCGTGCCAAGATGTTAGCAAGGCAAGGAAAAGAACTCTTTGCCACCCCGCCCTTACATTATTTCCTCTATCATGATACCGATGCCTTGTCCTTCCATGAGAATCCGGAAGCTCTCCAAAACTATGAACTATTAGACGACAATGATATCTGGAGCAGCGTCAAGGTATGGATGGGGAATGAAGACAAGATCCTTTCCACCTTGGCCCGGGACCTAGTTGAAAGGAATATTTTCAAGGTAGAAGTCAGAGAAGAGCCTATCAGCACGGAAGAGACCGAAGAGATCCTTCTACGGCTTGCACGGCAATATCAGGTGCCCGTAGAAGATGCCCGCTTCCTGATGAGCGTGAATACCATTCAAAAAGACATGTATGACGTCAATGATGACCACATCTCTATTCTTTACAAAGATGGGACCATCAAAGACATCGCAGAAGCCTCCGAACTCCTGAATGTATCCTTATTATCCAAAAAAATTCGCAAATATTACATCTGTTATCAACGTAATTGAATATAATTTGCTATATTTGCAAAATTAAATCAATCAGATTGGTATAAAATGGAGTTTACCGCGAAACAAATTGCCCAGTTCATTCAGGGCAGAGTAGAAGGTGACGAGAACGCCACCGTCCACACATTTGCTAAAATAGAAGAAGGGATTCCGGGAGCCATCTCTTTCCTCTCGAACCCGAAATATACCCACTATATTTACAATACGGAGTCGAGTATTGTCCTCGTGGATGAGCGCGTAGAGCTGGAGCATCCAGTCAAGGCAACGTTGATCCGGGTAAAGGATGCCTACGAAAGCGTTGCCAAGTTGCTGCAACTTTATGAGTCGTCCAAGCCTAAGAAAACGGGTATTGATCCCTTAGCTTTCATCTCACCGTCTGCCAAGATTGGAAAGGACTGCTATATCGGCGCCTTTGCCTATATCGGTGATCATGTCGTGATCGGAGAAGGCTCTCAAGTCTACCCTCATACGACCATCTACGATGGCGCAAAGGTAGGAAATGACTGCCTGATCTATCCCAATGTATCCATCTACCACGACTGTCACATCGGCAACCATGTCATTATCCATTCCGGGGCAGTCATTGGTGCCGACGGGTTCGGGTTCGCCCCATCCCCAGAAGGCTATGACAAGATTCCGCAAATCGGTATCGTTACCGTTGAGGACAATGTAGAGATAGGTGCCAACACTTGCATCGACCGTTCCACGATGGGTAGCACCTATATCCGAAAAGGAGTGAAATTAGATAACCTTATCCAGGTTGCTCACAATGTCGAGATTGGCGAGAATACCGTTATGGCAGCCCAAGGCGGCATTGCCGGGAGCACGAAGATCGGCTCTTGGTGCATGTTCGGCGGGCAAGTAGGAACGGCTGGGCACATCAAGGTAGCAGACAAGACAAGTGTTGGCGCGCAAGCTGGCATCGCAGGAGCGGTCAGGAAGCCTGGTACTACTATCATAGGCTCCCCGGCATGGGATGCCAAGGGATTCATGAAGTCAGCGGCGGTCTTCCGGCATTTAGACGAAATG
>ENA-OOQX01000819-OOQX01000819.1-human-gut-metagenome-genome-assembly--contig:-NODE-819-length-10450-cov-2.179798_pt1 | contig 10450 bp, 7 predicted proteins | sample MGYA00241267_ERZ501173 | MGnify/ENA primary metagenome ERZ501173 (study PRJEB25962, sample SAMEA2042500) | human gut metagenome | biome: human gut; feature: human-associated habitat; material: faeces... | reverse complement strand
TGGAGATTATGGCGGTCTGGTCCGTCAGTAGGGTCGGCATACTGAACAAATTCCTTTCCCAAAACAACGCTTTCCTTGTCATCAGAATGAATGACGACTCCAGAACAGAATGTGGCTGGCTTTGACAATCCTTCATACCAGACAGTCATTTTATTGAAATTAGAGCCTTTATCCAAACTGATCAGACGGTGTTCTGTCACGCTGTCATTCCTCACCTTTTCCTTTCCATACACCAAATCAACTGTGAAGCGCAAGGGACCATTGTCCAAGATATCATAATCCTTGTAACAATAAGGGAGAATCAGCTTTTCCCCATCCATCAAGGCAGGCGTACCGCAGCCCAAGCTCGGACCGACATTATAGCAATCCAGTCCGGTACCATGGTCAAGATGGAAAGATGTATTCAAGCCGTATTCTTTTGCCTCTTGCATCTTCCCTTTTTTACGCAATTCCTTCAGGTGAACCCAAGCATAGTCGTTCTTAAGATAACGCTCCCCAACATCCAGGTCTGACGTGTTTTTTGTCCATACATCAATACCGAAAGAACGCTCACCGGTCTTTTGCAACGCCGGCCCATATACTCGATAGGCCCCCCGGTCATTCTCCCAAGCAATATCATCCTTGCGATCTGGATACATCCGACCATACACCCATACTTTCATCTGTTTAGGCGTACCTTTAGTCACGAGAAACTTCATCGTCCCAGACGGGCGCACAGCTGCATCAATCAGCAATTTCTTATCGTACGTAATCTGATAGTCTACTTGTTGACCGATGGGATTCTTAACGACAAAGGTTTCGCCTTCCTTGAGCCCAAGCTTATCAGTAACAGTCTTCAGGTCTACTTCTATCACCTCCTGACGTTGTACTTTTTCTTGGTTCCTGACAGATATTGTAACATCACCTGCCCATACGTCCATTTGTGCCATGATGATGGCAAGCCCTATAACGAGAGTTTTCTGCATATACCTCATTTTCTATCCCTCAATTAAAGATTTTTCTGGAAGAAATCCGCCACTTGCCGGAAGAGGTGGTTCCTTGTATTACCCCCATAGATCCCATGATTCCGGTTGGTATAATAGTTTTCCTTAAAGTCCTTGTCTGCCTGTACCAATGCCTCAGCATACTCAAAGGTGTTCTGAGGATGGACATTATCGTCGGCAACACCATGACAGATCAGGAGAGCTCCATGCAATTTCCCCGCACGAGTAATGGCATTGTCATCATATCCTTCTGGGTTCTCCTTGGGCGTACGCATATAACGCTCCGTATAAATACTGTCATAATAGCGATAACTGGTAGGAGGCGCAATGGCTACACCACATTTAAAGACGCCACGACCCTCACTCATGCTCATCAGCGTACAGAAGCCTCCGTAACTCCATCCCCAAATGCCGATACGATTCTTATCCACATAAGGCAGCTTACCTAAGTAAAGGGCTGTCTCCACTTGGTCTTTTGCCTCTAAATTACCTAAATGGAGATAGGTACACTTCTCAAATTCTGCACCACGACCTCCGGTACCACGACCATCGACGCAAACAACGATATAGCCTTGCTGGGTCAGATAATCATCATAAGCGTAACCGCCACTCGACCCTGCGCCCCATTGGTTCAAGACCTGCTGAGAACCAGGACCACTGTATTGATGCATGATCACGGGATACTTCTTGTTGGGATCAAAGTCAACTGGCTTAAGCATCCATCCATCCAATTTGATCCCTTCAGAAGTGGTAAAGGAGAAAGGAACCCTACTTGCGAATCCTGCCTGTGCGACCTTTTTCTTCAGTTCCGCATTGTCCTCAAGGACTTGTAACTGCTTACCATCATTGTTGCGTAAAGTGTACACATAAGGTGTATTATAGTCACTCCATGTATTGACAAAATAGCTGTAGTCGCCAGAGAATACGGCATGGTTTACGCCCTCCCTGTCCGTAAGACGCTCTATTTTCCCATTCCGATGGGATACATAGATCTGACGATCATGAGGATTCAAGGCGGCTGCCTGATAATACACGTCACCGGTCTGTTCATTCATCCCATATACTGCCGTGATATCATAATTGCCATCACCAATCTTACGCTGTACTTGACCCGTCATATTATATAGGTAGAGATGCATATAGCCATCACGGTCACTTGGCAGAAGAATGCTGTTTTTACCTACGATAACATTGCTCAGGACCTCCTCCTTCACATATTTTGGCACACTTTCTTTGATGAGGAGTTGTGCGACTGTGCTTCTTGGATTGACCTGATAGATATTCAACGCATCCTGATGACGGTTCATGGTATAAACGAGAATCTTGGCTGGGTCAGTCGTTGGGATGATCCTGGGCATATAGCCATCCGCATCCAATGGCACTTGTAATTGACGTGTCTGGTGCGACTTGATATCATAACTCCATGCCGAAACTTTCGAATTGTCTTCTCCCGCGTTCGGATACTTATAGGTATATAACCCAGGATAATCAGCATATTCCTTTCGCACGGGATCCATGCCTTGAAACAGTTGCAGGGAATAGGACTTCACCTTTGACTCATCATATTTAATCCAACAAATCTGAGTGCCATCTGCAGTAAAGCAAAGGGCCTTGTTAAAACTAAATTCTTCTTCATTCACCCAATCTGGAATACCATTGATGATTTCATTGAACTTGCCATCCTGCGTGACCTGACTCTCAGCATTGTCATACAATAACTTCACCAAATAGATGTTATTCTCACGGACAAAAGCAATTTGCTGCCCATCTGGCGACCAAGTAGGAACCTGCTGCGGTCCTCCATCTGACAATCTCTCCAACTTCCTGCTTGCTATCGTATAGATATAGCAAACCGCTGTATAGGAACGACGGTAAATAGCTTTCCGCTGTGTAAGGATAATCATGCGCTTTCCATCCGGGGAAGGAATGTAACCGTCTACTTGGTCGATTTTATCTCCCATCGTATTGTTCACATCAAACAAGACCGCAGTCTGCTTGCCTGTCTTAAAAGAATACTGCACGATCTTCTTCCCTCCCTCTGTAATCTCAGCATACTGATCAGTACCTTGAATGGGGATCATACCCGAGATTCCTTTGGTACGAAACTCACCGTCCACAATCGACTTGATGTCCAGCTTCTGAACTGCCAAGGCAGAGGAAGCCATGAGAAGAGCTGCACACATTGCCAATAATTTGTTCATAATCTTAGTCTTTTTCTTGATAACGATATGCAAAGATAAATAAAAAAACGTACTTTTGCAAAAGAAATGGAACATTATTATAACGACTTTGGCTCATGGATTCGAAGAAAGCTTCCCTATCGGGTGCAGAAGATCTCCATTGATGCCGGATTCTCTTGCCCTAACCGTGATGGGAGAATCGGAAGGGGAGGCTGTACCTATTGTAATAACAGGAGCTTCAACCCTGTCTACTGTGACCGTAAGAAATCGGTTACTGCACAACTAATAGAGGGAAAGCAATTCTTCTCGCATAAATACCCGGATATGAAATACCTGGCTTATTTCCAGGCATTCACCAATACATACAAACCTATTGAGGAATTAAAAGCATTGTATGAAGAAGCATTAGAGGTCGAGGATGTCGTAGGAATCGTCATCGGGACACGCCCTGACTGCGTAAATGATGAGATACTGGATTATCTGGAGGGGTTAAGCCATCGCACTTTCGTGATGGTAGAATATGGCATAGAAAGTGCCAATGATGAAACTTTGCGGCGCATCAACCGAGGACATGACTTCGCTTGTAGTCGGAAAGCTGTGGAAGACACCCATCGGCGAGGGATCATCACCGGAGGACACATCATCCTTGGATTGCCCGGGGAAGATGCTCAAGAAAGCCTCCGGCAAGCTCCCATCATCTCTTCCCTCCCACTCGATGTCCTGAAAATCCATCAGATGCAGATCATCCGGGGGACCGAACTTGCCAGAGAGTATGCTTTGCATCCTTTCCATGTTTATTCCGTAGATGAATATATGGACCTGATCATCAAATACATCCATCTCCTTCGAAAGGATTTAGTACTTGAGCGCTTCGTCAGCCAGTCACCTGCCGACATGCTCATTGCGCCCAAATGGGGACTAAAGAACTATGAGTTCACCCACCTCCTTCTCCAAAAGATGAGAAAAGAACCATGATTCGCCCTATCTTACGCGGGTCACGGTGACCGGGTTTAGCAACTCTTTCTTCCATGTCTCTAAGAAATGAAACCAGTCCTCCGCACGATGATAACCAAAGTCTTCGTTATCACTACAGAAGGCAATGTCGTATTGCAGGACATCATGTGGTGTATTGACCACAAAAGCGTAGTTGTCTTGGTTGGCAGCTTGCTCACTAACAATCTCCCGTGGTGGAATACAAATGCCCAGCCCGACTGTTTCCCGCTTCCAGTTGATGGTATCTCCCAACCCTGCAGGCCAGTCGGTACCCCAACACCCACGCAATCCTGCATGGTCGGAATATTCCTGTGATCCCTTGACATTGATGATGCCTGTAGCAAACCTCAGGTCGGGAACATTCCGAGAAAAGCTTGCCGTAACGTGCACATCCCGATGTCCGGCATAGAGGACATAACGAATCACCATGGTAACAGGATCTTTCTGAGGATCAGCCTTCCATTGGTTGTCCTCTACTTCTACGATGGAACGCACAGGACCCGAAGCGACAATCCGCTGAGTTCGGTATTTGACATCGGCAAGAGGCTTTGGCGCTTTGCCATCCCAACCTCTCAAGGCACCTAATCCAAAGGTATTCCCTACCCAGAGCACATCATCTCCATATCCTTTTGCCTTTTGTGCTTGGTCAGTATAGAATTGAGTCTCCTTGATTTCCAGTTGACGGTGGAATTTCCCATAAAGATCTATGGTCTGGCGCGGATCGAAATAAATGCGAAACCCCACGAGCTCACTCTCAAAAGCTACTCCATGATGGTGTTGGATATGATAAGAATTGGCATGACCGTCAACAGTCAGAGCCTTGATATAATAATCTTGCTTGTTCTTACCCTTTACTCCTGGGTTCCGCAGTACCATCTCCGCATAGGTACGTGGCTGATAAACGGGTTCATTACCAGTCTTATATAATTGGATAGAGAATTTTTTCCGCTCATATTTTTTCAGGTCTGTCACGAAGCACAGCTCGTCATAGCACCCGTCTTGATTGAGATCGTCTAACTGTGATGGTACTTCTATACCATTTTCCATGACCACTGCGTGATGAATGTGCCCCCCATAGGGCATAAGACGAATGACTACAGGAGCAGACTTCCGCTCAATGTTAGAGTTGTTTTTCACGGAATATTCCACCGTCGTTTGCGCTGATGCCATGAAAAAGCCTGCAAATAAGAAAGACGCAATAAATAATCGTTTGATCATCCTCGATTAAATTTTATGTAGTTTTATTGCACAAAGATAGTAATATGTGCGAAAATCCGACTAAAATTTCAACAATTTAAAGTTAAATGTGACTTTTTTAGCTAATAATTTATTTTTTTTAGCAGATTATTTGGTTTTTAAAATGTTTTTTAGTACTTTTGCATTGCAACTCAAAAAGAAGGGTATTAGTGAAAAAGATATACGGTCTATTATTTCTTTCAATGGTTCTCTGCATGGCGTGTGAGTTTAAGTTCAAGCCAAACGAGAATGACGGTCAGAACACTCCTATTGAAGTGAGGCGTTATGATCGACTGGAGAGTCGTTATCTTACCACAGGGGATTTCTCAGCATTGCAGGAGATGAATACTGAATACCCGCTTGAGACCCGTACCCTGATCGAGAAGGTGCTCCAGATTGGGACCGTTGACGATCCTGAAATCAGCACGAAGTTCTTGCGTTTCTATCAAGACTCCATCCTACAATCCCTGATCACGAATTGTGAGACAGAATATGCCAACATGGATGACATCAACCAACAGTTGAATGATGCCTTCGACCAATTGCAGAAATGGCTGCCCGACTTGCCACGCCCCATGGTTTATACGCAGATCACATCATTCGACCAAAGCATCATTATTGGTGAAAAGACCATTGGCATCTCCCTTGATAAGTATATGGGTGAGAACTATCCCCTCTATAAGAAGTATTATACTTATGAACAGATGAAGACCATGACGCGCAAGTACATTGTCCCGGATTGCCTGAGCTTCTACCTGCTGAGCCTGTATCCCATGGAGAATTTCGATTCCCGGCCTCAGCTCGAAAAGGACTTGCACATGGCGAAAGTATTATGGGTGGTCAATGAAGCGATGGGCGTCCAGTTCTTCAAGTCGAAATATACAGCACTCGTCAATCGTTATATGCACCGCCATCCAGCCACGACCATCGCCCAATTATTGGCTCTTGACGATTACCGGGACTTCACGTAATCCTCTTTTTCCCCATTGGCCGACAGCAGCACGACACCATCTTTGTCAATCTGGCAACTTATCGAACGTGCGATTGCCCTTCACATAGTATTGCCAGAGAATGCTGAATGCCTTCCGCTCTGGGACGGGAGCCACCACTCTTGCCTTCTGGATCCTCTCACGGTCAGCCTTAAAGTCAGGCAACCACTTCCGAAAAGCATGGCGCGCCTTGAAGATTGCCTTGAAATCCCCGAGGTTACGGTTCAAGATCAAGGTCTCCCAAGCTGCTAAATAATCTAAGAACCAACGCACGCGCATCACCTTTCCCAACTCTTCCTCAGGTAAATTCTTATATAACATGGTCAGGTTATTCCGGAAATTCAGAAACGTCTTCTTAGGATTTCCCTTTGGCAACGTTCCTCCTCCAACATGATATACCTCACTGTCCGGGATACAATATATTTTCCGTCCCATCAAGCGCAAGCGCCAACACAAGTCGATCTCCTCGTTATGGGCAAAGAACCGGCGGTCCAATCCTCCTGCCGCCCAATAATCCTTGCTACGGATCATCAGGCATGCTCCCGTCGCCCATAACACTTCCGTGCTATAGTCATACTGTCCGTTGTCCTGCTCCACGACATCAAAGATGCGACCACGACAAAAAGGATAACCATACTTATCTAAGAACCCACCAGAAGCACCCGCATATTCGAAGCTGTCCTTGTCTACCTCCGAAAGTAGTTTCGGCTGGCAAGCCGCTGCTTCCGGATGGCTGTCCATGAACTCAATCAAGGGTGTCAACCATTCATGGGTCACTTCCACATCACTGTTCAGTAATAGATAATATTCTGCATCGATCTGCCTCAATGCCTGGTTATACCCTTCGGCAAATCCCCAGTTCCTATCCAACAAAATAGTCTTGCACTCCGGATACTTCCTTCTGACCAAATCCATGGAATCATCGGTTGAGGCATTATCCGCAATAAACACCGTTGCATCCCTCCGGGAGTATTCTAAGACAGCAGGGAGATACTGCGCCAACATCTTCACCCCATTCCAATTGAGTATGACAATCGCTAACTTCATCCTTGACATTTATTCTATGTTGACCTTCAGGGCTGTCTTGTCATGATTGAAATCACCCAACCTGACCGTGATCAGCTCATTATCGTATTCCTCTCTTGCCTGCACGGCCGGCAGTTCCACCCGAATATAATTACGGGTAAAACCATGCATGACCTTCCCTTTAGGTGCCTTTTCGAAGAGGACCTCAGCTTGTTCACCCACATGGGCCGCATAAAAGGCATGCGTCTTCTCATCCGAGAGAGCCAGCAATCGCTTCGACCGGACCTTCTTGTCAGCATCTTTCACTACATAAGGGATTGCAAGGGCTGACGTTCCCGGGCGCTCGCTATAAGGGAAGACATGCAGTTGCGTCACGTCTAACCCTTTCAGGAAATCATAGCATTCCTCAAAATATTCCGGGCGTTCACCCCGACAGCCCACCATGACGTCCACGCCAATAAAGGCATCTGGCATCTTCTCCTTGATTAGATGGATCTTATGGGCAAACAAGGCCGTGTCATAACGCCTGTGCATGAGCTTCAGCACGGCGTCAGAACCGCTCTGCAACGGAATATGGAAATGAGGCATGAAAGCCCTGCTATGGGCACAATAGTCAATCAATTCATCTGATAGCAAGTCAGGTTCAAGACTGCTAATCCTAAACCGACGGATCCCTTGCACTTGGTCGAGTGCTTTCACCAAATCCAAAAAGCGCTCATGGGTGGTCTCGCCAAAGTCACCAATATTCACGCCGGTCAGCACAATCTCCTTTCCTCCCTCACGAGCGGCTTGCTCAGCCTGCTCCACCAATGAGGCGATGGATGGATTACGGGAAAATCCTCGGGCGTAAGGTATCGTACAGTATGTACAGAAGTAGTTGCATCCATCCTGCACCTTCAGGAAATAACGGGTACGGTTGCCACGCGAACAGGATGGTGAGAACGTCGTGATTTCCTTTGTCTTGACATGATGGAATTCTGCTTCTTCCGCATCGCCAGTTTCTCCACATTCTAAGTACTTACTCCATGCGTCGCTGAGATACTGGATCAGGTGAGCCTTCTCGTTACTCCCCAAGACCAGATCAACGCCAGGAATCCTTGCGACAGTATCAGCTTCCAACTGAGCATAGCAACCCGTCACCACCACGAAGGCATCCGGATGTTCCCTTACCATACGATGAATGGTCTGACGACACTTATGGTCGGCAACCTCCGTTACCGAGCAAGTGTTGATCAGACATAAATCCACGTGCTCGCCTTTCTCGGCAGTACGGACTCCCATGCCCTGCAACATTTGTCCAAACGTAGAGGTCTCAGAAAAATTCAACTTGCAGCCCAAGGTAAAATAAGCAGCTGTCTTGCCTTGAAAGGCAGATGTATTGATCATAAACGTTATACCTTATTATATATAGATGCAAAGGTACTGTAAATCCAGTGAAGAACAAAATAAACTTGTTGGTTTTTTATTCTCACACTCCAAAGACACCCATGCCCAACCGGGAAGTCACGTCCCCTATCATCCCCCATCACCCAAGACCATATCCCACCTGTTTTTTAGGTTTCATTGAGCTGCCTAAAATATTTAACTTTTGTTTAATATATGCAAACCGTTGATTATCAGTGCGTTACAAAAAAGTTACATTTCGGACGAAAAAAAGTCGGTAAAAAATGAACAACATATCGAAAAAATACTTACCTTTGCAACGTTTTAATAAACAAATGATTGTTTTACAGATTTAAAAAGCAAAGAAAATGAAAAAATTAGTTTTAATGTTCGTAGCTATTGCAGCTATCTCTTTCGCATCTTGTGGTAACAAAACAGCAGCTCCTGCAGCAAACGCTGACTCTGATACAGCAGTTGTTGACAGCGCAGCTGATTCTACAGCCGTTGATTCTGCAGCAACTGACACAACTAATGCACAGTAATAAATAGCTCGAACTGAAAAATGAGAGATTGCCGCTGGAATTCTTTCCAGCGGTTTTTTTATGCTTTCTCGCATCGGTTTCTCACCCAATATAATGGCACATTGATCCACTAAAATGCAGGAGATGACCTTTCGAACTTCAGGAGATAACCTTTTAGGCTTCAATAGATGGCTTTTTGAGCTCCATTAGATGACCTTTTACAAGGCGGGAGATGACCTCTTGCAAAGGAGCTGAATACAAAGGAGATCGAGAAAGGCAATATCCCATCCAATAGAAAAGGAAAAGGTCCGCTTGCAATAACTGCAAGCGGATCTTTTTCTTATACGTTCAGACTTCAAATCCTTAGTATTCTGCCCATGATTTAATGTCTATCTCATCCAAGGATAAGGTACAGAAAGCATTGATGAACGCACTTGCCAAACGGCTATTCGTGATCAATGGGATGTTCAAGTCGATGGCAGCACGGCGGATCTTATAACCGTTGGTCAACTCCCTTGGTGTCAAGTCCTTTGGGATATTCACCACCATATCTATCTTCTTCTGGTGCAGCATGTCAAGTGCCTGCGGCTGCTTGCCCTCCTCCGACGGCCAATACACCCGTGTGTTCTCCACTCCATTCTCCGTCAGATACTTGGAAGTACCTCCCGTGGCATAAAGTTCATATCCATGCTTAACCAACATCTTGGCTGCATCCAACATGTCTGCTTTCTGCTTTGCGCCACCAGTAGAGAGCAGCACAGTATGCTTGGGGATCCGTTGACCTACGCTCAGCATGCTCTTGAGCAAAGCTTGGTTGGTATCATCTCCTAAGCATCCCACCTCTCCTGTTGAGGACATGTCCACGCCTAAGACCGGATCAGCTTTCTGGAGGCGATTGAATGAGAATTGGCTGGCCTTGATCCCGACATAATCCAGGTCGAAGAGATTCTTATTCGGCTTCTCGACAGGCACTCCTAACATCACCTTTGTGGCCAAATCAATCAAGTTGAGCTTCAAGACCTTGCTTACGAAGGGGAACGAACGAGAGGCCCGGAGGTTGCACTCAATCACCATAATGTCATTGTCGCGTGCCATATACTGGACGAAATGGCGAGACATTATAACACAAAATATACGGC
>ENA-OOQX01000816-OOQX01000816.1-human-gut-metagenome-genome-assembly--contig:-NODE-816-length-10467-cov-2.770361_pt1 | contig 10467 bp, 6 predicted proteins | sample MGYA00241267_ERZ501173 | MGnify/ENA primary metagenome ERZ501173 (study PRJEB25962, sample SAMEA2042500) | human gut metagenome | biome: human gut; feature: human-associated habitat; material: faeces... | reverse complement strand
GTTGTCGTATTGATCGTGGCGGTGATCTATATGTATAAGATACGCAAAGGCTCAAAGCTGGAGCTTGTGTCGTTGGCTATGGTGCTTGCAGGCGGTATCGGCAACCTTATCGACAGAATAAGGGTAAAAGAAGTTGTGGACTATATCAAGTTCGAGCCTATCAATTTCCCTATCTTCAACTTTGCGGATATCTGTATCGTTATCGGCGGAATTCTGTTCGTTATCTGCTTCTGCTTTTTGGACGAAAAGAAAAAGCCGATCCGTGACGATATAAAGGTCAAAGACGAAAATGACAAAGCTTGATTTTATTGCCACTGCTGAGCAAACAGGCGAGCGTATCGACAGATTTTTGTCAGCGCAGGATACAGGTCTTACACGTTCCGCTGTGCAGAAGCTTATCGAGGACGGTGGCGTGACCGTTGGCGGCAAAAAAGTATCGAAAAATTATAAGCTGCATAACGGTGACAGCATTGAGATAATTATTCCCGACCCTGTGGAGCTTGACGTCAAGCCACAGGATATACGACCGTATCCTGGAGATTGGTAAGCAGTTCTACGGCAATGCCAAGGACTTCACCTTCTATTTCGTAGGTAACTATGATGAGAAGACTCTCCTCCCACTCATCGAGCAGTATATTGCCAGTCTGCCAAACAATGGCTTCAAGCTTAAGAACAAGCAGATTCCTTATGCTAAGGGTAAGGTAAGCAATGTCTTTACAAAGGCAATGGAGAATCCACAGAACCAGGCAACAGAGATCTGGTATACCAAGGCTCCATTCACCTTGCAGTATATGGTTCTTGCTGATGTTTCAGCCCGCCTTTTGGAGATGAAGTATTTGCGTACTATCCGTGAGGAACTCAGTGCTGCTTATCATGCAGGTGCAAACTATGGTTTGCTTCGCGATTATGATAACAAGGCTGCCATCTCTATTACAGCCGTAGCTCAGCTGAACCCAGAGAAGTCGGATATCGCTATTCCTTACTTCTTCAAGGTGCTCCTCTACTGTTCCATAAGTAATCAACTCATTGTCGACCTGCATGGCATTTAAAGTCATTGGGATCGAAAACAATCCTGATTTTTGTATGACGATTTCTTTCTGCGCTGCTGTCAGGTCTCCAGTTAGGGTTAGTGCACCTTGTTTAAGTAGGTGGCGTGAGGGGACAGGTGTAACATAAGCATCATTGGTCGTCATGAAATTCGACAGGGTATGAACTCCTATCTTGATACCTTGTTCTTTGGCGTGGTCGACCATCGCTTTCACGCCTTCATCTCCATTCTTGGTAAACGACTCTTCCCAATGGAAATGCCCCCAGTCCTTGAACGGTCCAGGATGATAGATATACTCAAAGCCTGCAATCTTCGCCTTCCCAAGAACGAAGTCGAGATTGTCCTCGCCAAAGTCTGTAATCATATATGATTTCATCGAAGCTTGTGCCGTCTTCCCCCACTCCTTTCCAAACATGGGATGAGGGAGCCCCTGCTCTACCTCTATTGCTCCAATACGATTCAAGGCTTCCGATTGCCTGCATCCAAAGAAAGCAAGTTTAGCACCTTTGATAAGTCCATCAGGACCAGAGACAGGTTCCACCATTGACCCTTTCAGATGATTTACTTCCCTGTAGCTTTTCTTGCTACGGTTACGACAGAAAAACTGGAACAATGTACTGTTGCCGCGATCGACGGCTGCCAAGCGGAAAGTCTCTATGGTACCTGTTGAGAGCTCAGCCTGACTACCCTTATTATCAAAATACTGCTTCATGGCATCTATATAATCAGAAGGTATTCCTGCCATTGTCTTGATATTCAATGCTTGGATGCCGAAGGCAACGCCCTCACCTTGTGCCACACCAATGACATCTCCCACAATGTCATGAATGTTAACTGCAAAAGGACCAAAAACCAAGGCGGCATATTTGTCAGGTACACTCATCACCTCCATGGTCCCACAAGCCTTCCCGGATTGGCATCGCAACTGTACCATGCTTCCATCCGTCATCTTTACCTTCAAGAGATTACCTTGAGAGGTCATGGATACTGGCAGCACGACCTTTCCTGCAACACATCCAGTCACTAAGGGATTCTCTCCTTTTGCCAGGATCTCCTTACCTCCTGCCTCTACAGAGACAATATGTCCATTCTTGCCAATAACAATCTTCGTATCGTCTGCACGCAATGTATACTGGGCAAATATCACCTGACTCCAAGAAAACAGCAATATGGCTGCCCCTAATTTCCGTAAGAACTGAATGTACTTCATGCTATATATAATAAAGGTGTAAAGCCAAATTCCCAAAAAGATGGTCCTTCATGGATCTCAATTCGGTGCAAAAGTAAACAATTAAGACGGAGAAAAGGCGAGGAATGATTACGATTTCGTTATACTATCTTACGAATTTTCACGTAAACGATAGGCTGTAGGCGGGATGCCCATGTACTTGGTGAAGAGGCGGGAGAAATAGGTAGGACTCTCGAACCCCAATGCCGTAGAGATCTCATAAAGTTTCATATCCGATAATTCTATATATTGGCATGCTTTCTGTATTTTCAGGCGAAGGAAATAATCAATGGGAGATGCGCCCGTCTCTTTCCGAAATAACATGGAGAAATGAGAAGATGAATAGTGAAAATAGGATGCCAATTGATGAAGGGTTAGCTTCTCATGTATATTCTCCAACATGTAATGTGAAACCTTAGCTGAAAAAGACTTGTCTGAAGGCTGGTAGGTAACGTGCCGGAAAGGTTCCAACAACGTAAAGGTAGAAAGGAACAAATACAAGCAGGAACTTGTATATTGCATGAACTTCTTAAGATAGGCAAAGGTAAAAGAATGATAAAGTTCTTCAAAGATATTGATGCGGACCTGAATACGCGACTTTTCCGAGGGCTCTATTAATCCGGGCTCATCATTAGGCATCATAAACTGCGATGCCATCTTTCCCCGGAAATGTATCCAATAGAGGCTCCAAGGGTCGGCATCGTCAGCTCCATAGGAATGGGGCACATGGGCAGGAAGGATCACAAATTGGTTGCGATGGAGTAAATGGCGTTTGCCATGTACCTGATACCATCCTTTTCCATTCACACAGTAAAGGAGAATGTAATAATCACATCCCTTTTCTTTCGAAACAAAATGGTATTTCGCATGCGGAAGGAAGCCTATCTTCCGCAAGTATAAGTTTCCAATAAAAGGATCTTCAGCGTATTTCTCCAACTCTCGTTCTGAAAGCGAGATCAAACGTTCTCCCTCAAATCCCTCCTTTCTCCTTACCATCTACCTTGTTTCTTATGATCATACGGCAAAGTTACTCTTTTTCTACGCTAAGACCAAGAATACCAACGCTTTTTTGTTAGAAAAAGATTCCTACTGCCCTTGCTTATAGACTTGACAATGCTACCCTACCCCTAAGGTAACGCTAATCTGCCTCTAATCCCAGATTAGTTTGGACGGGGATCGGTGCTGTGGGTACTGTCTTGTTAGGCATGTTACTCTTTCACGAATCCGCAACGTTATGGAACCTTTTCGTTAAGCCAAAAGAGCAGAGCCGAGCTTGCCTGAGCTCTGCCATGGCGAGAAAAGGTGAGTGGAGAAGCCAACTATTTCTTCCAATTCAATTTCACGAACACGGGATAATGGTCGGAAAGGTTTCTCCGGGTATTCCCCAACCAATAGCTGTTAGTGAGGATCCCATAATGCTCGACCGTAAAGTGCGGTGACACAAATACATGATCGATACGGTCGTTGTCCCGACGGTCCTGCATGAACCCATTGAAGGTACCACAAGGAGCCATTCGTTGCTGGGCATTGGCATAAGTATCCTTTAGGATGCCAGACTCTGAGAAGATCTTATAAATCTCATCGTGCTGGTCGACATTGAAGTCACCTGTGAGAATGACCGGCATATCCTTTCCTATAGCCTTGATACTGTCGATGATCATCCTTGCACTCTCTCTACGTGCCACAACCCCAATATGATCCATATGGCAGTTGAAGAAGAAGAACTTCAACTTAGTCTCCCTGTCCTTAATGAGTCCCCACGTGCAGATACGCTCACAGGCAGCATCCCATCCCTTCGAAGGGACATGTGGTGTCTGAGAGAGCCAGAAGTACCCATCTTTTAGGACCTCTAAACGGTCGTTTTGATAAAAGATCGCTGCATATTCCCCCTTCTCTTTACCGTCTTCTCGCCCCACTCCCAAATAGCGATACTGGGGGATACCTGCCAGAAGGTCAACAAGCTGGTCGTGCAATACCTCCTGGGCACCGAAGACCAAGGGTTGCTCAAAATTAATCTGATCACAGATATTCGGGCAACGTTGCTTCCACCCATTAGCCTCTGCCACATCATCAGGATTGTTATAACGAATATTGTAAGAGCCCACGAAGATTCGCTGGGCTTGCATGCCGAAGACAACCATCAGCGACATGACTGTCAAGAGTAATTTTTTCATATTATGTTCTAATTTTAACATGCGATTCATAACAAGATTTTCATGATCACGGTGGACAAAATTACAGAAATTTTCTATATGAAAGACTACTTTTACAAAGTTTTTGATGCACAGAGTCAGATATTCTTCACGGTTCCCGTACGCTTTAGCACACCCCACTGCTGGAGTTCTCCCTTCATGGCTTTCAAATAGCTACGGAAAAGCACGACATACATGATCCAACGGTAGCAGAGGCGCTGTGGGATGATCCAGAGAAGCACCCAAAGCTTCTCATGCTCATAGAGGTATGCCATGATAGAGATGCTGGCATCAACCAACAAGAAGATGAGATAATACAGTAATACTTTTGCTATGCTCCCAGAGAACAAGCCGATAATCATCAATATGTCTGCCAAAGGAGAGAATGTTGGGACAATAAACTGGAAAACGAGCATGTTGGGCAATGCCCACATCCCTAACCCTTTATACCGCCGCACGAACATTTCACCACGGTGCTTCCAGAAGGTTTGCATGACTCCAAAACTCCAACGGGTACGTTGCTTCATAAACTGTTTTAGTTTTTCCGGAGCCTCAGTCATGGCTATGGCATGATTCTCATTCTCTATCCTGTAGCCTGCCTTCAAGATGCGCATGGTCAGGTCGCAGTCTTCGGCAAGCGTATCCGTGGTCAACCCACCTGCATCGAGGATGGCACGCCTGCGAAAACATCCAATAGCACCAGGTACCACAGTGATGGCATTGATGGCAGAATAGGCTTGACGATCGAAATTCTGGCTGGTAGTATATTCAATCGCCTGCCAGCGAGTGAGCATGTTCACTTGGTTTCCTACTTTCACGTTCCCTGCCACGGCACCAGTCTCACCTTTTGTATCCGCAAAGAAATGACGCATGAGCATTGTCACTGCATTATGATAGAGTTGCGTGTCAGCGTCAATGCAAACGACATAGTCAGCATCGGTATGACGAATCCCATAGTTGAGTGCCGACGCTTTCCCCCCATTAGGTTTCGTAAGTAACTGCATCCGAGGATGTCCCTCAAAAGCATCCTTTACCTTCTGATAGGTCGCATCCTTGCTGCCATCGTCGACAAAGACTATATTGAAATTGGGATAGTCCTGTTTCAGAAGGTTCCTAAGGGTATTCACGGCGTTCACTTCTTCATTATACGCTGGGACAATGATCGTTACCAAGGGGGGATCAGCGGGGAGCGTATTCGGCAGAGCCCTGTTCTTGCGCCTTTCCTTTATCACGAGGGCAAGCATGAACAACAACCGGCCGATTCCGAGGATAAGAAAGACGATAAAGAGGGCGGAAACGAAATTGCCGAAATAATAAAGTCCTTCTGCAAACGTGAGGTTTGCTTTCATAGCATAATACTCCTTCCCTTTTTCCACCGCAGGCATAAGAATTTGACGCGGACGATGGAGATATTCCGGAAGGGTGATAAAACGATAGCCTCGTGCCTGTAAGTAATCGATGATACGAGGCAATGCCTTAATGGTCTCCTTGCGGGTGGTTCCTCCCGCATCATGCAACAAGATGATATGACCATTGCCGTTCTCAACCCCTTTGACCACTCGGTTAAAGATCTGATCAGCAGTAATACCTGGTTCCCAATCTTCCGGATCGATGCTCTCCCCGACAAACAAATAGTTTTGCTTACGTGCATCGGCAATAGGAAGAAGCTCATCCCTGCCTGAAGGATCACTATCGGCATTGTATGGCGCACGGAACAGGATCGTGCTCTGTCCCGTAATGCTCTCGATGAGCAGGCGAGTTAGTCACAATTCCATAAAGGCGCGTTGAGGAGAGCATTCCGCTAAGTTATGATGGTCGAAGGTATGATTGCCTATAAGATTGCCATCATGGAACACCTGTTTGACTACTGGCAGATTCTTTTCTATGTTCACGCCCACCATGAAGAATGCTGCATGGAGGTGATACCGATTCAGGATCCGCAGCACCTGTGGGGTCCACCTGCTGTCAGGCCCATCATCGAAAGTGAGCAGTAACTCTTTTTTCCCACAGGATCCAAACTTCTGCAACTCATAGGATGTTGGGATCTTGGTATACTCCTCATTGGCAATCAGGACATCATCATTGTCCATATCAAAGTGGCAAGTGCCATCTTGTGGAGTTCCTATCAAGTCAAGCACCTCGCCGGTTCCGATATAGTTTGCCATCCGTGACCCATGCAAATGCTCCAAATCGCCTACCGTCATACGGACAGCACGATCACGAGTCATGTCACGGGCAAAGAACTGCCATAGCCTACTGTCTTCTGTGCCCAAACGCCAGACTGCAAACCCTGCCAATCCATAGTCTGCGCCAAACCTCATCGTATTGAAATGTGTGGCAGCATCATTAAAATATATCTGATGGCGTATATTCCTATCATCATAATAGGCAAAGTTCAGACCATAGGTGTCTTCATCAAAAATAATCTTATCCTGACAGTCTGCGGCCATTGACAAGGCATCATGATAGGAGATACTCTGGTTGTCATCTCCTTTCGGCGTCCAATCGTAACCATAAGCTGCCATACAGAGCACTATTTTCTCATTAGGGATGTGAGCTGCCACTTGGTCAACGCTTCTCTCAATAAACTGCTGGCTGGAAATATCACCTGGCTCACTCAGGGAGTTATGCTCATCATAAGCCATTAGGAAAAGATAATCGTCATATTTTGCCAGCTCACTGATATCATAATCTTCATTGTTGGGCATGATATCCTGCGTGACATAAAGTCCATTATCGTGGAAGATATCAGTCAAGTTCCTGACAAAGGATGTCAGGTAAACATTGTCATTGTCTGAAAGTTCCTCTAAGTCGAGGTTGATACCGGCAAAATGATGTTTACGGCACAGCGTTGCCAATTGGTTAATGAGATCCTTGGACTTCGCTCTGTCATGCAGGATTCTTTCAATCCCCTTTGCGGAAAACTCCCCGTGCCAGGCATTGCTGAGCATGGGCATGATAGGCACGCCAGCTTTTTTCATAAGGGCCAGTCCCTTGCCATCTATATTCACCTTGATCTTTGCCGTGGAAGGATCAATATAGATCCACTCCGGAATGACAAGATTCAATTTCGAAATACATTGCTTGAGAGAAGCATATGACTGAGGGTCCCAGTTGACATAGAAAGCAGAACGGATACCTGCAGGCATCTCTGTCCAGCTGTTCACATATTTGTAAAAAGGAGATCCTTTCTGCCCAGCAAAGCGGTTGATCTTTCTCTCTTTCTGCGTCCGCCATCGATGATACCTAAGGTGTGCCTTCTCACCCTGAAAGAAACTACGGTAACCCTTATACTCTTCTGCCAGCTTGTTCTTTCTCATGAAAGGTTTATCGGCAGTCATGGCACTGCGGAAACTATCCTTGAAAGGAAAGTTCGGGGAACGGTCGATGAAGAACATAGTCACAAAGACCAACACTAATAAGGCGATGACAACCAAGATGGTCCTTACCGTCCAAAGGAATTTGTTCCAGCGCGACCTGGAGTCTGTCTGGAAAACTTGTCTACCCATATCTCTATGAATTTAGTTACTCTTATCCCGGGCTCATACAATCCACGCAACTGTGTATTGGGTTCTGAATCAATTACCATTGGTGAGAACGGTTATCCTGCATCATGTGTCATGCACCTTCCGGTTTTTTAAGATCGCAAAAGTAACAAAATTCCCTTAAGGCATTCTTATTATGGGCAATAATTAACGTTGTTTATCCTTCTTATCACTTCATTGACTTTCTGTTGGCAATCCATCTGCCTATTTCCCCAATCCATAGCACTAAGGAAGTAGAGACAATGATGATTATCCAGTCGGATACTGTCAGGGGACGAACGCTGAACATTTTCCCTCCTAATTCCACAATCAAGATCTGGCCAACGAGGATGAGGAGGATAATAAACTTGAAACTTTCACAATGCTTCAGGTTGGTGATAGCACACCGACCAGTCTTGAAAGCACGGGCATTGAACATATTCCAAAACTGCAACATCACAAAGATCGTGAAATACAGGCTTAGTTCCGGAGCTCCTAAATGGTGATGACCACCTGTTGTACAATGCAACAGATCTGTCAACTGTCGGATGTCCACATGCCAGAAAAGATAAAGGAGGGCAAATAGAATGACAAAGAAGGTAAGTCCCACGCCTAAGATACTTTTCCACATGTCACGGCTAATAATGAAAGCTTTACGATTGCGTGGCTTATCCTGCATGACCTTCTCTGATGGGGAAAGGGAAGCAAGTGCCATCGCGGCAAACGTGTCCATGATCAGGTTGACCCATAGCATTTGCGTTACGGTAAGTGGCGATTGTGTGTCACCGAAAGCTCCTACTAACACGATCAAGCATGCCACCACGTTGACTGTCATTTGGAACAAGATGAAGCGCTGTATGTTCTGATAGAGGGAACGTCCCCACATCACTGCTTTCGTAATGCTACTGAAAGAGTTATCGATAATCGTGATGTCTGATGCCTCCTTTGCAACACTTGTCCCATCTCCCATGGAAAGACCTACATGCGCTGCCTTCAAGGCAGGTGCATCATTCGTGCCATCACCCGTCACCGCTACCACTTGATTGCAACGCTGCAGCGATTCCACAATTCGTTTCTTGTCCATCGGACGGGCGCGGGAGATAATCTTCAGATCCATCACGCTTTGGTCAAGTTGGGAATCGGTCATTGCAGCGATTTCCGGACCGGAAGTAATATTCTTGTCCGTATAGGAATCTTTCCACAATCCTACCCTACGCCCAATTTCCTTCGCTGTTTCCTTGGTATCACCCGTGATGATTTTCACGTCAATGCCTGCATCTAAACATTCCCGAATGGCAGCGGGTACCTCTTCACGCACTGGATCGCTGATCGCCACAACGCCCTGGAAATGCAAGTGCTTTAAGTCATCTGCCGTTATTTGCGTGAGATGGCTATCCACTTCTTGATAAGCCATGCCAATGGTACGCATGGCTTGTCGCTGATAATCTCCCAATTTTCTGCTTATTTCCTCTCTTTCTTGCTGTGGAAGGTCACAGAAATCCATGACGATCTCTGGCGCACCTTTAACATAGAGAATGGTCTTGCCTGTGAGGACAGTCGACTCAACAACAGTGACCATATACTTCCTTTCCGTAGAAAAGGGTATCTCAGCCACGATTCCTACCTGTTGCTTGATCTCTTCGTACTTAACATGTTGATCACGGAGCCAAAGCAGTAACGCTCCTTCTGTGGGATTACCCAATACGACGGGCTTCCCATCACTTTCATCGACAATAGCAGTGGAATTAACAGCAATTCCTTCTGCAATCAGCCTGCTCGCATCATCATTCCCTAACTGCTGCTCCTTGAGCGCAGGAAAGTAGGTCTGATACACTTGCATCTGATTTTTCGTCAGCGTGCCAGTCTTGTCTGTGCAGATCACCGTTGCCGCCCCCATCGTCTCACAGGCATGTAACTTACGCACCAGGTTATTTGTCTTGAGCATTCGCCGCATACTATATGCAAGACTTAAGGTAACCGCCATCGGCAAACCGTCCGGCACAGCCACCACGATCAATGTCACGGCAATCATAATGGTTTGCAAGACATATGATATGAAAGCTACTGTATTGAAGTCTTCTGTCGTCAGATACCCTACAATACGACCTACTACAATCAGTCCGGCAATGACAGCGCTGGCAATGGAGATAACCTTGCCCAACCATGACAACTGTTCATTAAGCGGTGTCTTCACACTATTGTCAATTTGTACGGATTCATATACCTTCCCGTTCTCTGTATGGTCGCCAACAGCAGTTACGCGGAAGATTCCATGGCCTTCCATTACCTTCGTCCCTCGCATCACTTGATTTGTGGGGAATGTGGCATGGTCGTCTTGTTCTTCTTCACGGATACTCTTATGGGCTATCGGCTCACCCGTGAGCGAAGACTCGTCTACATTCAGCATTAATCCACGCGGCACGAAAGCCTCTAAAACGCTTCCTGCCGGTAATCCAATCTGCGCGGCCGGGCTGG
>ENA-OOQX01000813-OOQX01000813.1-human-gut-metagenome-genome-assembly--contig:-NODE-813-length-10478-cov-2.073875_pt1 | contig 10478 bp, 8 predicted proteins | sample MGYA00241267_ERZ501173 | MGnify/ENA primary metagenome ERZ501173 (study PRJEB25962, sample SAMEA2042500) | human gut metagenome | biome: human gut; feature: human-associated habitat; material: faeces... | reverse complement strand
CCGCCTTGACATTCATGATGCCGGAATGTGATACGGAAGGTCCGATTACGGTTACGTCTATCTATGGTTCAACAAAGTCATCCTTCTATTATAAGGATACGCGTGGACTGCTATTTGATTTTGATGGCGTGACAGGATTGAGTAACCATGGTTGGCACGAGCGCGCGATCACATCAGATGGCACGTCCTTAACAGGTAAGTTCGTCCAGTTTGGTAATGGGTCGGCTAAGATGACGGCTGCCGGTGATTGGGATGATAGCAACTTCTCCTTTGAGTATTGGCCGGGAAGTTGGAACACGCCGACCGATTATCCTGATGATGGTAAATTATTGACTTCCCTTGCAGATTTCTCCGACTATCAGAATATGGCGATTAAGTTTGAGATGTATGTCCCTGCGGATCATCCATGGAGTGCTGGCGGAATGCAGATTATCATGGCAGGTTTGGACAAAATTTCTTACGGCAATGCCGGGACGGACATCAATGGCAATAAGGTGGCAGGATCCAATAATAGCTATCTCCAAAGCAATGCCCTTCCTCGTGCCATCTATCGCCCGTGGGAATCGACAGGCTCCTATGACACTGGCGGCAAATGGGTGACCGTTACCATTCCTATTGCTGACTTCAAATATGGATTTGATGGAACGACTTCTACTGGTAACTTGAGTGCCAAGGATTTCAACAGCCTCGTCATCTTTGTCGTGGGAGGCGGCGTTGAAGGAACTGAATGTACTCCTATTATTAAGATTGACAATATTCGTGCCGTGCCTTATAAATAAACTTTAATCAAGTATCTCGTATGAAAAAGTATTATCATATATTCCTCATGTTGGTGACCGTCCTTATCGCAGGACTGTCACTGACAGCCTGTGACAATGGCGATGACTTGAACACCGACCAGTATGGCAATGACATCTCCCTCAATGCTTTCGGACCTTGCCCGGTTCTCCGTGGAGGAACTTTATATTTCTATGGCTCCAACTTGGACCAGATCACGGAGGTGGACTTGCCAGGTGCTGACCCAATAACGGCCATTAACGTGCTTACTTCCGGCAAGCATAGTGAGATCTCTATCACGGTTCCTGCTGAGAAATGTGATACGGGTATTGTATCTCTAAAGACAGCAAAGGGAGGAACGATTCAAACGGTTACTCCGATTAAGTATCGTGAGGACATCTCTATCTCTGAATTCTATGTTGGAACATCCGGTACGCTGATAGGTAATGTAGGAGATGTGCTGACAATCAAGGGTGATTACCTGAACCTCATTCATGGGGTGATCTTCCAAGAAAAAGATACAGTGACAGAAGATCAGTTCGTCAGCCATGACCGTTATACGATTCAGGTGGCTATCCCCGCAGCAGCAAAGACGGGTAAGCTGATCCTGACGGATCTCGCAACGGAGCCGACAGAGTTGGAGACTGAAGAGGCTTTGACAGTGAACCTACCGACAGTAGCTTCCATCTCACCAGCAGCACCTAAGGCAGGACAGACAGTTACCGTTTCCGGTAAGGACCTCGACCAGATTGCAAGTGTGCGGTTGAATGGTGCTACCGTTGAGGCTGAGGCTTTCCTTTCACAAACAGCGACTGCCCTTGCATTCTCCCTGCCTACCACAGCTACGGATGGTGAGGTGACTTTGATTACGAAGTCAGGTGTAGAACTGTCGGCAGGCAGTATCACGACGGTTGTTCCTACGGATCTGGCTGCGCCCCCGAATCCAGTGAAGAATGGAGCCGTATTGACGATAACCGGTAAGGATCTTGACCTAGTAACCAGTATCACCTTCCCGAAGGCGGATGCTGTTACCCCAACAACGTCTAACACGTCCAAGATCACAGTGGTAGTTCCCGAGAAGGCACAGGAGGGCGATATTACTCTGGGTCTCGCTAACGGGAAATCAGTAACCGTGGCTTGCTCCTTGGTGAAGCCATCCGTCACAGCATGTAACCCGAGTGTCCTGACTGCAGGAAATAGTGTCATGATAAAAGGTACTGACCTGGATCTTGTGTCTTCGATATCCTTCCCGGGAGATAATCCCATCGAGGTGTCATCCTTCGGTGCACAGACGGCAAGCGCCATTGCTGTGACCGTACCAGCTGCTGCTTATGGCAAGGGCTTCACCTTGAACTTGAAGAATGGTACCACTGTTGATGTCACATCTGGACTGACCATCAATGCCGCTTCCGATCCTGCTGTCAGCAAGACAACGAACGCGGGTCATCCTGGCGCTTATGTTACTGTTGAAGGCAAGAACTTCAATAATGTGGAAACGGTCTATATCGGATCAGTCAAGATTACGAAGTTCAGCTCTCGTAGCAATACCTCTATGACCTTCCTGGTACCGTCAAGTGCAGTGGCAGGCACGTACGACCTGATCATGAAGGATTATGATGGGAAGTCGTATACGGTGGGTAAGTTTGAGGTGGTTCCCAATGAAATCGACCTTGCTTCTTCCGTGACGACAATGAGTGGTAGTGCTATTAGCTATCCTTTCAACTTTACATGGGACGATACGGGTAGGTTCCGCGTGATGAAAGCATTCCTGACAGGTTATGGGGTAAAGGAAGGATCAAAGCTGATCTTCTATAAGACCTCTTCTGCCACAGGACAGGTTCAGGTGAATGACAGCAAATGGAGTCCACTGACCACGGTTGCTGACTGGAGTGGTACGGAGAAACAAGTGGTCTATACCTTTGATGCCGCTGGCTTGGCTGCTGTCAATTCCATTTCTGATGGTTGGTCAGATACTGCGCTGATTCTTCAAGGCGATCTTAAGGATGTAACGAAGATGGTCTTTGTGCCTTAGGCCCCTATATCATATTGTGGCACGGTCATGTAGAGTGCCGTGCCACAATTGCTAAAAAAATACATTGCCAATGAGAAAGTTTTTACTTATAGGACTTGCCCTTATCTTTGCAGTATGGGCAAAGGCAGAGAATAAATCCCTGTTCATTACATTCAACAATGGGTCAACGGTAGAGTTCGCGCTCGCTACGACTCCAGAGATCATGGTTGCAAATGATAAGCTGACTGTGACATCGACATCGCTTACAGTATCGTACGACCTCTATACAGTCAGTACGTTCACTTATGGCACGACGACAGGGATAAAAGCTACACAAGGAAGTAATGGTCTTGCCATAAAGGGGAACCGAATCATCTTGTCCGGTACAGTCCATGCGGTGCATGCTTTTGCCATTGACGGCAAAGCAATATCGCTAACCCCAGTTGTTCTTGGAAATGAGACAATCATTAGTCTCGATCCACTTCCTCAGGGAGTCTATATTATTAAGGTAAATGGTCAATCAATTAAAATAGCCAAGAAATGAAAAAGATCTTAGTCACTCTTTTAGCAGCCTTCATTTCTTGGACTGCTTTTGCGCAGGTCGCCGGGGATAAGTTGACAATCCATAAGACGAATGGTGATACAGTCAGCTATTATTTTACTGGATCTTCCAATGTCCTCTCTTCAATCAGGCATACAGCAACGCACATGCAACTGTATCTAAAAGGCTATGAGAGTTTGGGAGCTTTCGAAGATTTAAATGTAGATGATATTGACAAGATTACGTTTAGCGTTTATCATGCGAGTGACGTGAGTGATATTAACCTCGCAGATGCCTCAGCTACAGACGGTGCCAAACGCCTATATAAATATCTGAAACTTTGTTATGGTACAAAGACACTCTCCTCTGTGATGGCAGATGTCAATTGGAACCACAAATTGGCAGACCATGTCTATGCTGCCACGGGAAAATATCCAGCTATGAACTGCTATGATTTTATTCATATCTATGTCCCAGACGACAACAATTGGATTCATTATAATGATATTACCCCGGTTACAGAATGGGCTGATGCAGGTGGCCTTGTCTCCCTGATGTGGCACTTTAACGTTCCTCTTTCAGAGACGACAGAGGTGGGGGCGGACGGTTCTGGCGTTACCTGTGATCCGACAAAGACGACGTTTAAGGCATCTCGTGCCCTCATGAGTGGGACATGGGAGCATACTTGGTTCTATGCTCAAATGGATAAGGTCATTGCCGTGCTCTTGAAGCTCCAAGATGCAGGTATCTCGGCTTTATGGAGACCTTTCCATGAAGCTGCTGGCAATGCTACACGCACGAAAGGTGACTGGACAGGTTCTGCTTGGTTCTGGTGGGGAGCTGATGGGGCAGAAACCTATAAGGCTCTTTGGAAGGCTATGTTCGATTACTTTGCGGAAAAGGGCGTACACAACTTAGTCTGGGAATGGACCACCCAAAACTATAATGGCGATGCTTCTGCCTATGATAATGATGCCGACTGGTATCCGGGTAATCAATATGTGGATATGATCGGGCGTGATCTCTATGGATATTCTGCTTCCCAACAGGCAATAGAGTTCTCCGAGATTCAAGAACGCTATTCAGATAAGCTCATCGCTTTGGCGGAATGTGGAGTCGATGCAACGTCTTCCGCTGTTACAGCCCCTATCTATGATGCATGGAAAGCAGGTGCGATATGGGCTTATTTCATGACCTGGTATGGAACAGCCATGCCATCAGATTCTTGGTGGAAAGATGCTTTGGACCAGGACTGCGTGATCAGTCGTGACCAGATAAATATCAATGCAACATCTGTTAATGATATCATAAGATGATGAGAAAGGGTAGGTTGGGATTCTTTTGCTGTCTATTGGTCGTGCTCTCCCTTTCGTCTTGTGGGCGGACGGGTAAGAAATCTTATGATGAAATGGGTGCTCATGGTCTTACCACTCGGACGGAGAACCTACAGGCAAACTTGCGCTCCTTCTTGAATAAAGGTGTCTTAATAGGGCAGCAATATGGTACCTTAGAAGGGGTAGGATGGCGTTGTGACAGTGACCGCAGTGATTTCTATAGTATTTGCAATGATCGCCCGGCATGTAGCGGGTATGAGATCCGTGGCATCGAAGATGACCAAAAGACGAATGTAGACTCCATTCCTTTTGTGAATATTCGGAAAGATATCCTCCGATTATTTAGAAAGGGAGGATTGATCTTGCTGACATGGACAGCACCTAATCCCCAAGGAAACCTGCATCTTCTGAATCAATGGTTAGACCGGGTTGCCGCTTTCCTAAATTCCCTTGAGGATGATTATTTGATTAAGGCTCCTGTTATCTTGTTTCCGTATCCTCTTGATGGGAAAAGCTGGTATGCTCGTTTGTCTTCAGAAGAATATAAGCATTTGTTTGAGCAGACAGTAGAGCGGCTCAAGGATCAAGGCGTGACGAATGCCCTTTATGGATTATCCTTTACAGGAGTTATGTCTCAGAAACATTTGGAGGAATGGTTGCCTACAGGTATTGATGTTCTCAATGGAGCCCTTTTTCAGGTCACTCCCCAGACGAATATCCGTCATTATCAGTCAGATCTCGCAAAATTGCTTCCTGTGCTGACACATTGTGCCCAAGAACGCAATATAGTGCCAGGGCTGATGACAGGTATTGAGGGACTTCAAGATACAACATACTTTTCGGAAACCTTACTTGGCATCATCCACCAGTGTCGCCTCTCTTATATCATGTTAGGTAGGAACACGGGAGAATTTAAGGAACGCCATTATTATGCGCCGTATCCTGGTGTGGATAATGCCTTGATTGCAGATTTTGTGAAGATGTATAATGATCAGGGTGCCATTTTCCTGAGCAGGTTGAATGGCTTGTACTTGAAAAAGGAGCCCTAAAGGAAAGGTAGTCTTTAGACTACATGATAGAGTTAAGTTAGTTTATTTTTTAGAAGGTCATTGGCAGTGATTGCCGGTGACCTTTTTGGCTTTGAACCCTAAAAATGCCAAAGCAGGGGCTCGACCCCTGCTTTGAGTATGAATGATCCAGAGTCAGAATATTAATGATTCAGTTTAATGGCAAGCTTTTCAAGCATATCCTTTGTCATGGAGTCCAGATCGTATTTTGGTGCCCAATCCCATTCCTGACGGGCGCAACTATCATCAAGCTTATCCGGCCAACTGCTGGCAATGGCTTCTTTCAGAGGATCGACCTCATATACCATCTCGAATTCCGGTTTATACTTCTTGATGGCTTCATAAATCGTCTCTGGTGCGAAGCTCATGGAGGCGACATTGAATCCATTGCGGTGGATGAGGCGGGACGGATCAGCTTCCATCAAGCTAATGGCTGCATGCAGAGCATCAGGCATATACATCATGTCCATTAGTGTACCTTCTGCAATGGGGCATACGAATTTCTCTCCTCTGACGGCTGCGTAATAGATATCTACAGCATAGTCTGTGGTACCCCCACCGGGAGGAGTCACATAGGAGATCAGCCCAGGGAATCGGACAGAGCGTGTGTCTACGCCATATTTCGTATGGTAGTAGTCGCTCAGCAATTCCGTTGTGACTTTCGATACGCCATAGATGGTCTTCGGACGCTGAATCGTGTCCTGAGGCGTCATGACTTTTGGAGTGTTTGGTCCAACAGAGCCAATGGAGCTTGGCGTAAACACAGCGCAATGTTGCTCTCGTGCTACTTCCAAAATATTCCACAAACCGTCTATGCCAATCTTCCATGCCAATCTTGGCTTTTGTTCTGCCACAACAGAAAGCAATGCTGCCAGATTATAGATGCTGTCAATATGGTACTTCTTTACAACATCCGCAATCATTTCCCCATTGGTGACATCAGCCTCCGCACATGGACCGGATTCTTTGAGCTCTCCTTGCGGTTCTGCCCCTTTGATAAATCCTGCTACTACGTGGTCATTGCCATACCGTTTCCTTAATTCCTTTGTAAGTTCTGAACCGATCTGACCGGTCGAACCAATTACAAGTATATTTTTCATGATTTAAATAAGTGAGTTTAAATTTGGCTGCAAAATAAGCACTTTTTTCCGACACCACTCTAAAAAAAGTATTAAAGATGCCTAAAATTGGGCAGGATCATGAAAAATCCCCCAAGAAATCCTTGATATGTCGAAAATATTGATTTACTTTGTACCAACGAAGTTTAAAGTTTAATATCATGTACGGAAAAATCAAAGATTATCTCAGCAAGAATCTTGCTGATCTGAAAGCTGCGGGACTTTACAAGGAAGAGCGAATCATCGAGAGTCCTCAGCGTGCTGCTATTACTGTAAAGGGTAAGGAAGTGCTTAATTTTTGTGCTAACAACTATCTGGGGTTATCGGATAACCCTCGTATCATTGAGGCTTCCAAAAAGATGATGGATCGCCGTGGATTCGGTATGTCGTCTGTGCGCTTTATTTGTGGGACCCAAGATATCCATAAGGAACTGGAAGCAGCCATCAGTGATTATTTCAAGACAGAGGATACGATCCTGTATGCGGCATGCTTTGATGCTAATGGCGGTCTATTCGGTTCATTCCTGACGGATGAGGATGCTATTATTTCCGATGCCCTAAACCATGCTTCTATTATTGATGGAGTACGTCTTTGCAAGGCAAAGAGATATCGTTATGCGAATGCAGATATGGCGGATTTGGAGCGTTGTCTGAAAGAGGCTCAGGCACAACGTTTCCGTATTATCTGCACCGATGGCGTATTCTCCATGGATGGCAATGTGGCCCCGATGGATAAGATCTGTGATTTAGCAGAGAAATATGACGCGCTTGTGATGGTGGATGAGTCACATTCCGCAGGAGTCGTAGGGGCAACTGGTCATGGCGTAAGCGAGCTTTGCCATACTTATGGTCGCGTTGATATTTATACCGGTACGTTGGGCAAGTCGTTTGGCGGTGCCTTGGGTGGTTTTACAACAGGTCGCAAGGAGATCATTGATATCCTTCGTCAGAGTTCACGTCCTTATTTGTTCTCGAATTCTTTGGCTCCATGTATAGTCGGTGCCAGTCTTGAGGTATTCAAAATGTTGAAGGAAAGTAATGATCTGCATGACAAGTTAGTCGAGAATGTCAATTACTTCCGTGACAAGATGATGGCTGCAGGATTTGATATCAAGCCCACCCAGAGTGCTATCTGTGCCGTTATGTTGTATGATGCACCGCTTTCACAGAAATATGCTGCAAAGCTGTTGGATGAGGGTATCTATGTTACAGGTTTCTACTATCCTGTTGTTCCAAAGGGTGAAGCCCGTATCCGTGTTCAGATCTCGGCTGGTCATAACAGGGAACAACTGGATCAGTGCATTGCAGCCTTCATCAAGGTTGGTAAAGAATTAGGAGTGTTGAAATCATAGTTTGTTAAATTAAGATGGTTATTCATGAAAGGGACTGTGGCAAGAACGCTTGGCTCGCAGTCCCTTTCTTCTATCCTAATTTATTCCTTAATTCATTCATTTCTTCTGAAGTAGTTGACCAACTGGTCACAAACCTGCAGATGGTATGATGTGCATCGTACGAACCCCAACGAGAGAAAAGAACGTGCTTGGACAATTTCTCTACTTCTTCATTAGGAAGGATGACAAACTGTTGGTTCGTCGGAGATTCTATGTAAAAAGGATAACCTTTGTCCAAGAATAACTGTTTCAGTTCCTGGGCTTTCTCAAGGGCTTGCTTGGAAATCCTGAAATAGAGTTGATTGGCGAATAAAGCATCAAACTGCAATCCAATCATCCGGCCTTTTGCCACTAAGGCACCATGTTGCTTGATAATGGTGAAGATATGCCTTGGCGCATCACCGTGGGGATAGACAACAGCTTCACCACAAAGGGCGCCTACCTTAGTACCTCCTATATAGAAAGCATCACAATGAGATGCTAAGAATGGAAGGGAAACATCATTCCCCTCAGCCATTAGCCCATAGCCTAATCGGGCACCATCAACATACAGTCTCAGAGCATGTTTCCGACAAACCTGGTAAATGTCTGTCAATTGTTGCGCAGTGTATAATGTTCCATATTCTGATGGGAACGTAAGATAGACGAGTCCGGGTTGAACCATGTGTTCATAGCTCTCGTCGGCGTAAAAAGAATGGAGATAGTTATCTAATTCCTTTGCATCTAGGAGCCCATTGTGCTGGGGAAGAGTGATGACTTTATGGCCTGCAGCTTCAATAGCTCCTGCTTCATGCACGTTGATATGTCCACATTCCGTAGTGATCACACCTTGATATGATCCCAACAGACTGTCAATGACAGTTGCATTAGTCTGTGTCCCTCCAACCAAAAAGAAGATATCGGCATTAGGTGCCTCACAAGCCTCTTTGATTTTCTCTTTGGCATGATGGCTCCAACTATCATCCCCATAAGTCAGACTTTGTTCCTTGTTGGTTTCTAACAAATGTTGGAGCACATCAGGGTGTGCTCCATTATTATAATCGCATTCAAAAGAGATCATTTGTGTTCGCGTTTATAAGCTTTCCAATACCCTTTTGAGAACAACCTCTGCAGAGATCTCCCGGTTTGCCGCTTCTGGGATGACCAAGCTATGATCACTTTCAATGACATCGTCGGTGACGATCAATCCACGGCGAACTGGCAAACAGTGCATGAAATAGCCCTGGTTTGTCCAGCTCATATGCTCTGCGTCAATGGTCCAGCCCATATCTTGGCAGAGAATCTTTCCGTAATTGGCAGGTTGTTTGACTCCTGGGCAACTCCAGTTCTTCGCATAGACAAAATCATCTTCTACGTGTCTTGGATACATTTTACAAGTCCGGCACAGACTTTTTTCACCGAGTGCTGTATACATATCACAAAGATTTTCATCATTTAAAAAGGCACAGCGCTTATTCTTGTCCTGCTTAAAGGTTCCTTCTTTCCAGTTAATGGACTTTCTTAATCTTTTTCTAAATGATCCGGTTACTTTCTTATATTTTTTCAACGCTGCTTCGTCCGCCACAATCTGCCAGCCGGCGCAGCATGTATCTTCACATTCGCCTGCAATACAGGAAAATTCATGGTAATAATCCGGGATTGTATATAACATTGATTCTTCCTCCAGTTTTTATACAAAATCAATTCAACTTTGAGCATTATACCACATAATTTTTGTTAGAGGACAGAACATTTTTAGTTTGGTATAAAAATCCCCCGGGCTCTTTAGGAGGAATCGCCCGGGGGAAAACTGCATAACTTACATTAGTATAAAAGGGTTCTCAAGGATTTACTGTAATTATTATCCTAATTATTTAATAAAGCTTACATGCTTACAAATCTCTTCTGTAGCAGCATCTTTCTTCTTATTGTATTCAATCTTTCTTTCTTCAAAGAGGTTGTCTCCGTTTGCATCGATAGAAACAATCAGTGGTCCGAATTCTTTTACGCGGCAGTTCCAGAGCGTTTCCGGCATTCCGAGATCTCTCCACTCAGCTCTTACGATCTCTTCTACTTCTGTAGCAGCTACTACAGCGTTACCTGCAGGGAATACGCAGTGGATTGCTCCGAATTCTTTACATGCACGCTCTGTATTTTCTTTCATACCACCTTTACCGATGATCACACGTACACCAGTTTCTTTTACGAATTCATACTCGAATTTTTCCATTCTCATACTTGTTGTCGGTCCTACAGATAC
>ENA-OOQX01000805-OOQX01000805.1-human-gut-metagenome-genome-assembly--contig:-NODE-805-length-10572-cov-1.832176_pt1 | contig 10572 bp, 10 predicted proteins | sample MGYA00241267_ERZ501173 | MGnify/ENA primary metagenome ERZ501173 (study PRJEB25962, sample SAMEA2042500) | human gut metagenome | biome: human gut; feature: human-associated habitat; material: faeces... | reverse complement strand
TATTAAAGTTACCCTTTTTTACCACCGATATGAAAAAGAAATTTTTTTGCTAATTTATGGTTGACTTTTCATAGCTGGTCTCCATGCTGAAAAAGAATGCCCCTAATTTTAGAAGCATTCTTTTTGTAATATATTATAAGCTTTCAAATTTTACTTCTTTTTCCACAAGCTCCATATCGTTTTTTATCATACGCTCTACTAATTCAGAGAAGGAGATTTCTCGCTCCCATCCAAGTTTCTTTTCTGCTTTTTCCGGATTTCCTAAAAGTAATTCTACCTCCGCCGGGCGAAGAAATTGCGGATTTACTTTCACAAGGATTTTTCCAGTTTCTTTATCCTTTCCAACTTCATCCACTCCTTTTCCTTCCCATACGATATCAATTCCTGCATGTTTAAAAGCAGTCTCTACAAATTCACGCACTGTTCTGGTTTCGTTAGTTGCAATTACATAATCATCTGCCTGTTCTTGCTGTAACATAAGCCACATTGCTTTTACATAATCTTTTGAATGTCCCCAATCACGTTTTGCATCCAGATTTCCAAGTTCTACATGATCCTGGATGCCTTTTTTGATTCTCGCTACAGAATATGTAATTTTTCTTGTAACAAACTCTTTTCCACGTCTTTCCGATTCATGATTAAACAAAATTCCTGCACAAGCATACAAGCCAAAACTTTCTCGATAATTTTTTGTAATCCAATGTCCATATAACTTTGCAACTCCATATGGACTTCTTGGATAAAATGGTGTTTTTTCTGTCTGAGGGATTTCCTGAACTTTTCCAAACATTTCGGATGTAGATGCCTGATAAAATCGCGCTTCAGGTTTCACCATTCGAATTGCTTCCAGCATATTTGTTACACCCAAAGCATCAATTTCTGCCGTTCCAATCGGAGTATCCCAAGAAGTCGCAACAAAAGATTGAGCTGCAAGATTGTAAACTTCATCGGCCTGTGAAATTTGCATTGCCTTTACCAAAGATACCAAATCTGTCATATCAGCATAGATAAAATGAATTTTTTCTTTAATATGATCTACATTTCCATAATCTACGACACTCTTGCGGCGCATAATTCCATATACCTTATATCCCTTTTCCAACAAAAGTTCCGCTAAATATGATCCATCCTGTCCTGTAATTCCTGTAATTAATGCATTTTTCATCTCTGTTCTCCTTATTAAATATATTCATCTCTATTGCAAATTTTCAAATTTTCCAAAATTTTTTTGATGTTTCCAACGCTGTTTTTATCGCAAATCAAGGTTGCATCCTCAGTATCAACAACGATCAAGTCTTCGACACCTACTGTTGCAATAAGTTTCTTTCCACCTTGAATAATGCAGTTTTTACTGTCAACAGTAATAATATTTCCTTCTACAATATTTCCATCCTCGTTCGATTTTTTGATACGCCCAACTGCCAACCATGAACCGACATCATCCCATCCAAAAGTCCCAGGCAGAATATAAATGTGATCCGCTTTTTCCATAATTCCATAATCAATAGATTCCGCTTCAAACTTCGAAAAAACATTCTCTAAAACCATGTCTTGTTGTTCTGTTCCGATTGCATTTTGAATTTCAAGTAAGCCCTCATATGTATCCGGTAAAAACTTTTTCATATTCTTTAATATCGTAGAAACTTTCCAGACAAACATTCCACTATTCCATAAATATTCCTCTGTCTCTAAATACTCTTTTGCCACCTCTAGACTAGGCTTTTCAACAAAACGTTCCGCTACAAATGCATTTCCCTCCGATTCATCCGGATTAAACTTAATATAGCCATATCCCGTCTCTGGATAATCCGGTGTGATTCCGATGGTTACAAGATTTTCACCTTTTTCAGCAACCACACATGCATCTTCCAATGCATTCAAAAACATTTTATTATATTTGATCAAATGATCTGATGGTAATACAAGCATCAATGCATCCTCATATTTTTTTGCAATATGAACTGCCCCAAGTCCGATACATGGTGCTGTGTTTCTTCTCACCGGCTCACAAAGAATATTTTCTTCCGGTATTCCCGGCAACTGTTGCAAAACTAAATCTTTATAGTCATTATTCGTAGAAATATAGATATCCTCTATATTGACCAATGAGTGAATACGTTCCACAGTTAATTGAATCATTGTTTTTCCATCATCTGTCAATGATAGGAATTGTTTTGGTAAATTTTTACGACTCTTTGGCCAGAAACGTTCTCCCCTTCCACCCGCCATAATTAATGCTGTTTTCTTCATTTGTCTCTCCCTATTTTCTATTTATATAATTTTATTTATTTTATCTAATCTATCTATAATCTTATCTGCGGCTGCATCCCAAGTCCATTTTTTTCTCACTTCTTCAGCAGCATATAAACCTTTATTTTTTGCTTCATTTTGATGTTCATAAACATATCTCATAAGATAAATTAAATGTTCTTCACTCGGATTTGCCCACTTAAATCCATCATAATACGGACATTTTGCCTTCGCATCAATCAATTTTTCAACATCAATGGGATACCCATTTTTTTCATTATAAAAATCCACTTGAGAGCTCCAATTAGTTGCAATGACAGGCAATCCACAAGCCATAGCCTCTAATATTGGCATTCCCCATCCCTCTCCTCTTGTTGGAATCACAAAACAATCTGTTGAACGATATAATGTAGACATCTCATAATCCGCAAATTTTGTATTATATAAAAATATAATTTCCGGACCATTTTTAGGTAGATTTAATTTTCTTATTTCTTCATCAATATTTATGCCACCGTCATTATTTATAACTTTGCAAATTAATACAACATTATCCGTATTTTTAAACGCTTTTGAAAAACCTTTTAATAAAATTTCGGGAGCTTTTCTTTCTCCCCATTCAAAAACAGACAAAAATGTATACTTATCATGATTTTTATAAGAAACAATGTTTGGACTATAATAACTTGGATCCACACCTAATGGAATAACATGAATTGGTACTTTCACCCCACTATCTCTAAAAGTTTTCTCATTAAAATGAGATGGTACCCAAACCTCATCCATCATATTACACTGTTTTACCCATTCTTTTGGTATTCCTGTTGTCTCAAGCATCGTGTAGCCAATCTTATATTTTCCATCATTTCTATAAAACACATCACCTTGACCATATACTACTTGTGGAATACTTTTGTCAAATTTTCTCTGCCTAATTATGTTAGCTATATAATTATCTCCATTTTCAGGTTCTTCTACTGGAAATGGTGTTCCTTTTCCATATACATATTTATACCTTACATCTACATCTTTTCGATCAAGTGCAAGCATTAAATTTTTTGCTGAAACAGCATATCCCGATGGAAAATTCATTATAGAATTCCATGCCATACGTTTTGTATAACGATTTTCCAAATCATTTTTCCAAATATTTTTAAAAATCTTTTGTGATTTTAAAAACATATCAGAAAAATTTACATCATTTACATTCGTAGATACATTTTGATAATGAATAAGTGTAACTTTTCCGCAACATACCACATTATATCCACACTTTTTTACTTGTAAACAATAATCCGTATCTTCAAAATAAGAGAAAAACCTTGTATTTAATCCCCCTATTTTGTCAACAATTTCTCTTTTTATATATGCACATGCAAATACCACTCCCTGTACCTTTCGATCCTCTGCATACTGACCTATGTCCTTTTGTCCTCCCCCAATTTGCTGTCCCCAAAAAGTTTCTGGATAAATATATGTACCTGCATGCAAAAATTCTCCATTTTCATTTATAAGTCGACATCCTACAACTCCGTTTTTTTCATCTTCATAAGCTGTTTCTTGTAATTGTTGTAACCAATTCATCTGCGTTATAATAATATCATTATTTAATAAAACAATATCACCTGACTTAATTTGATCAATTGCGACATTATTTCCCCTTACAAATCCAAGGTTTTCACCATTTTGAATCAAGGTAATCCATTTAATCGCTTGTAAATATTGTATTGTGTCTCTTTCGCTTCCATTATCAACTACATACACATCTACATTTTGTTCATTAATAACACTGTTCTTCAAAGAATCTAAACATTTTTTTGTATAATCAAGTCCATTCCATGTCAATATAATAATTGATACTTTTCTCATATCGTTATATTACCTACTTTCTTTTTCGTTCTCAAGTTCTTTTACTCTTTTCTGCAACTGAATAATTTCCTTATTCATTTCTCCTAAAACATTATTGACCTGATTAATATACCTAGTTAACAATGCATTAATTTCCGTCTGTTGAAGTGCTACGTCATTCATATACCAACGTACTGTCTTTCTAACTAATTTCATAATAAAACTCTTTAATCGAGGAAATTTTCCGATCACGTTAATTGGTTTATTAATCTCCAATTTATAATTTTCATTTATTCTTGTTGCATTTTCTATTAATTCATCATAGCTTTTTTTAATCAAATATCTTTGTCCACTATTTTCTATTCCATTCAAATCTTCCAAATTGATATAATTATTTATATTTTCCATAACTGATTCCACATCAACATTTTTTCCTGAACCAATGATAAATTTTACCATATCATCCTCCCATACTTTAACATCTTCATATTCTCTTTTTTAATACTATATTTTCAGTACTTTCCTATAAATTATTTGCAATATTTCTTATATTCTTGTTTCAATTACAATATACAAATCAACAGTTTGTCTATTGCATTTTCTGAACAATTAACTTTTAATTCATTAATTTCTCTATCATTCTTTTCAATACTCCAATAAAATGTCATGTCATTTTCTTCAATTTTTTCTTTTATTACCTTATCCTTCCATTTAACAGAAATTTCTATAGGTTCTTCTATATTTTTGTGTATAAGCACCTTTATTTGTTTCAAAAATGTATATATAATTGCATTTGTTCTCTCATATATATGTCCCATTATAATTTTTTCATTATAAATTGTTCCTCGTTTATCAGACCATCCTTCTATAAACAATACACCTTTTTCCCTCTCCATTGCTTGTAAAATATATGAATTTTCTTTTTTGGTGTTTGTTTCTATTTCTTTTACTTTTTTTGCTGGAATTCCAGCATAAACAGCATTTGACGGAATATTAGTATTCGGCACCACTACTGCTCCTGACGCCACCACCGCGTTATCACCTATCTTACAAGGTCCTAAAATTGTACAACCTGATGCAAGCCAAACTCCTTTTCCAATCGTAATATCACATCCCTGTTTAATTTCTGCATCTCTACGCGGCAATCCTTCCAAATGCATATCATGACTTCCAGCTAAAATATTTACATTTGATCCAGCGAATGTATAATCACCAATGAAAATTTCACCCGAATTTGTATTAAAAAAACATGGAAATACAGCTGCTCTAGGCGATATATGCAATTTTTCGCGTTCTCCCCAAATAGTTGGATGTATACTTAATTGAATATTCAACTGTTCTAACCATTCATTATTTGCAAGTGCCTTTTCGAACGCCTGTGGAATTTTTATATGCTCTAAATCTTTACATTTTTCTTTTGCCCCCGTAATTTCTCTTTTCAAATTTTCAATTTCAGATGTTACAAAATCATAATTTTTTCTAAACTGTTCCCTTTCATGTGTTAGTTCATCTTGTTGTATTTTTATTTTTTCTTTTATGATTTTCTCATCAGAAACAAGCTTCTGTTGTGTATTATTTAATTCTCTTTCCCATATTTCCATTCTTAAAGGAAGACCTTTAAGAAAATCTATAATTCGAAATATTTTTCCAACAAACGGAATTCGATAAATTTTTCGCATATTTTTTTCCTTCAATCAATTATCCAATTATGTGGCACGCTCACAATTCCCACTTCACTTACATTATTTTTTATAGTAATCAAACAAACTTCTCGCCAAAAATCATAATTAAACCCATCAGGTTTATGAAATGCTAAATCCATTGTATAATTTCCCGCTATAACTGGCAATCTTTCTATATTTAAGCGAATTTCTCCCCTTGTATTTAACTTTGTAGGTTCAGAATAATCAATCAATGTATTTGAACCATATATATATGTCTGGTCATCTCGATATATAGCCACCCCTATTACTGCATCATCAACTATTTTATTCGCCTTATACTCTATAAGAATGGAAAAAGGTTGTGTATTATAAAACTCATTTTGTTCCTTGCCATCTACGTCAACAACCCTAACGCTTTCCATAATTACTTCTTTACTTCCCCATCTCTTTTTATTTTCTACAGTTTCTTTTTTCTTTTCCTTTTCAACTTTTTCTATTTCTAATTCTCTTTTTTTATCTCCTTCTGCCTTTTTCATGTTACAACCAGCAGCCTTTTCACTCATATATTCCATATAATGCGGATCAACAATTCTAGGTTTTCCTTCTTCTTTTATAAGCCCATCATGAATCCATATACTTCTATTGCATATTTGTTCAATCTGTGACATTGAGTGAGAAACAATAACTATTGTTGTTCCATGCGATTTAATTTCTCTTAATTTATTAAAGCACTTCGCTTGAAACGCAGCATCTCCAACCGCTAATATTTCATCAATCAATAATATGTCCGCATCTACATTAATTGCAACCGAAAAAGCTAATCGCATATACATTCCCGATGAATAAGTACGGACAGGATTATCAATAAACTCCTCCAATTCGGAAAATGCTATGATATCATCCAGCCTTGCATCAATCTCTTTTTTCGTTAGTCCAAAAATAGACGCATTTGTATAAATATTATCCCGACCACTCATATCCGGATGAAAGCCCGCCCCAAGTTCAATCAAACTGGAAACACGACCTTTCATTTCAATTGTACCACTATCCGGATACATAATTTTCGTCAAAAGTTTCAATGTCGTACTTTTTCCACATCCATAGCTTTCGCGTATCTTGTCCCAGAATACGCGGTAAAACTCCGTGCCGATTATCTTGCGCTTCTGTTCCGGGTCAGTAACGCCTGCAAGGGCTTTTTCACTTCAAAACTGATGCCATTGAGTACATTACGTTCTTCGTATTTTCTTCGATTTCGAAAAAGTGTCTTTTCTTTTAATGTATGGCCTTTATCCAAATAAACCTTAAATTTTTTTGTAATATTTTTTACTTCAATTACATTCTCTGGTTTCATTATAATTCCTCTACAAAATGTTTCTGTAACCGTTCAAAAACAATCCACCCAATTACTAAAGCTACGATTCCTATCACGATAGCTGATAACAGATTCTCTAATTCAGGCACCTTCGCATAATACAAAATATCACGATATGCAATAATTACATATGACATAGGGTTAAGTGAAAATACCCAACGTACTTTCTCTGGAACCATATCATAAGAATACATAACAGGTGTAAGGAACTGCCATGCCATAGTAAGAATTCCAAGTACATATTCCAGATCCCGCAAATATACAGTTAATGCACACATGATCATTGTAAGCCCCAATGCCAAAACATATTCTACAATCATTACAATTGGCAGACATAACAATGCCGTCGGTTTCAATGGATACCTAGCAGCAATAAGCACAATAAAAATAACTATAAAACTAAGAAGCATATTAATAAACTGACTTGTCACATATGAAATTGGTAGCACTTCACGTGGAAAATATATCTTTTTTACCATATCCTGCTGTGCCATAATGCAGCTTGCGCCTCCCGCCAAAGATGTGCTGAAGAAAATCCACGGAATAAGTGCAACAAATAAAAACAAGTAGTAATCCTTAATTCCAGCCCTCATTATCGTAGAAAAAACCATCGTATAAACAATCAGCTGAAACAATGGATTAAGAAACGTCCATAAAAAACCTAATGCTGAGCCCTTATACCGTCCCTTTAAATCCCTTTTCACAAGAGAAACTATCATTTCTCTATATGCATATATTTCCTTTATTCGTTCTATCATGACATACTTCCTTTTAGTTATACTTCATTTGTCTAATAATTTCAATCACTTGCTGTGCAGAGTCTTCCCAACGAAATTTTTTTGCACGTTCAATTCCCTTTTCACTTAACACCCCTAGCATCTTCTTATTCTCTACCAAATATAACATCGCCTCTGCAATCTGATCTACATTCATGGGATCCACCAATATTCCTGCGTCTCCTACCACTTCCGGAAGTGAAGCTACATTTGAAGTAATTACTGGAGCACCACTTGCCATTGCTTCTAATGGTGGCAACCCAAATCCCTCATATAAAGATGGATACACAAAGGCAACTGCACCTTGCATCAATTTTGAAATATCTTCCAAATCTATGTATCCCAAAAATTTCACCACATTATTTAAGTGTAACTTATTTACTTCCTCAAAAATTTCATCATAAAGCCATCCTTTTTTCCCCGCAAGAACCAATTCAGGAATGTTTTCTCCTTTTCCCTGCATTTTTCCATATGCCTGTATCAATCGTTTTAAATTTTTGCGTGGTTCTATTGTCCCCTGGTAAAAGAAATAATCTTGGGCTAATCCATATTTTTCTTTCACATTTTCTATTTCACTCTGTGTATGATCGCTATGATAGTATTTGGTATCAACGCCTAAAGATATCACTTGTATCTTTTCCTCGTTCACTCCCATATATTTAATTATTTCGCTTTTACTAAATTGCGAAATTGTAATAATTCTGTCTGCATTTTGACATGTTCTCTCCAATGCAGCATCCAAAGATACTTTTGTTTCTTTCCGAATGGTCTCCGGGAATGCTTTATATGCCATATCATGTACAAATGCAACCGTCTTTCCTTTTACCCCTGGCGGAATAATATAGTTAAAAAACAGTGTAATATCCGTCTCATTTCCAAAAAACAGCCAATACGGGATCGGTATTTTATTCCAAATGCGTGCATAAATTCCTCCATGAAACCAAGGAATCTTCTTTATATATATACCATTTTTCTTGTATATATCTACTAAACACTGCCGTTTATGATTTCCTCCCATAGTGAAGCAATTCAATTGAATTTGATCTTGCTTTTGTTTTTTCAAATTACATATAACGTTATGTGCCAGCCAGCCAATACCTGTTTTTTGTTCTTCAAAAAAGACTTGTCCGTCAATTGCAATTTTCACCTAATGCACTCCTATAAACATCCATTAATATTTCTGCAGACTTTTTCCACGTAAACTTTGCAGCTCTCTTTTGTCCTGCTTTTTTCAATTTTTCACGCAATTCTTCATTATCCATCATTTGTTCCATCGCATCAGACAATTCTTCAATATCTTCCGGATCAATCAATATTCCAACATCTCCTACCACTTCCGGAAGTGATGTTGTTTTTGAAGTGATAACAGGCGTTCCACAAGCCATTGCTTCTAATGGTGGCATACCAAATCCTTCATAAAGCGATGGAAATACAAATGCTATCGCACCACTCATAAGTAACGGACTGTCTTTCTGTTCTACATATCCAGTAAAAATTACTTTTTCTTTCAGGTGGCATGTATCTACCATTTGAAAGATACTATCATAATACCAGCCTTTTCCTCCTGCAAGCACCAATTGTGGTACATTCTGACGTCTGTTCACCAGTTCTGCATACGCTTTTATTAATCTTTCCAGATTTTTACGAGGTTCAATTGTGCCTAAATACAAAAAATATTTTTCATCTATATGATATTTGTTTTTAACTTCTTCTATTTTTTCTGCCGAATAGTCTGTACGAAACTCTTCATGGTTCACAGCACATGGTACAACTGTAATTTTCTGTGAATTCACTCCAAGATATTTAATAATCTCTTGTTTACTGAATTCAGAATCCGTAATAATGTGATCTGCATGTTTACAAGACTTTTTCAAACTTAGTTTTAACCAATCCCTTGTTTTTCGATTTACAGTTTCCGGACAAGCCTTGTATCCCATATCATGAATAATGGTAATTTTTCTGCCCCTTACTCCGGGCGGAACAACAAAATTAAAAAACTGTGTAATATCTGGTTCTTCACGAAAGAAAATTCTATGTGGGATGGGAATAAAATTCCAAAGTAATCTATAAATCACGTTTCTAAACCACTCACAGGTCTCTACCTTGCACCCCGCATTTTCATAAACATGCAAATTTTGCAGTTGTTCCTGTGAATATCCTTTTGAAAAGCATTGGATCACGCATTCATTCTCTGGATATTTTGCCAATTCCATAATTAAATTGTGAGCATTCCATGCAATACCTGTTTTATTTCCTTTTAAAAATAATTGTCCATCGAATGCTATTTTCATTTTACTTTTCCTTCATTCAGCAATTCCCGAAACACCTGCATATGTCTTTCTGCCAATTTTTCCGGTGTATATTCTCTTTTCACCATATCAAATGCTTGTCTTCCATATTTTTCGCGCATAGTATCATTCTCTGCCATCTTATCCATTGCATGTGTTAATTCTGAAAGACTGCCCGGCTGAACCGTCAGCCCAGTAACCCCATTTATACTAACACATGGCACTCCACTTGGCAACGCAGTATTAATTACCGGCTTGCCAAATGCCATTGCTTCAATCTGAACCAAAGCAAATGCCTCTGCTTTCGAGATGGACGGCAATACAAGGAAATCACATTTTTCAATATGTTTCACTTTTTCCTCTTCCGATATCAT
>ENA-OOQX01000801-OOQX01000801.1-human-gut-metagenome-genome-assembly--contig:-NODE-801-length-10602-cov-2.636295_pt1 | contig 10602 bp, 7 predicted proteins | sample MGYA00241267_ERZ501173 | MGnify/ENA primary metagenome ERZ501173 (study PRJEB25962, sample SAMEA2042500) | human gut metagenome | biome: human gut; feature: human-associated habitat; material: faeces... | reverse complement strand
GAGCCGTTTTCACCGTCGGTTTCAACCAGACTTGCAACCCTTTCAAAGGCTTCGGCTCTTCTTTTTTGGTCGATGTATTCCCGAGCAAGTATTACACCCGAGAAAACAAACACGGCGGCGCAGAGGATAATCCCCGCTGTCATCAGCCTTTTTTTCTTTTTAATGTCCATTTTTCACCCCTGCCTTTGACAGCTCTGTATGCAAAATCATTGTCTTTTCAACAGCATTTTCACTATCGAGCTTATATTCGCAAAGAATATCTTCGGATTCAAGGATTTCAATATAAGCCTGTTGTTCGGCCTTAACGGTCTTAAGATGAAGCCTAAGATGAAATTCGTGAAAAGCTGAGTAAAGAACGACGCTATTGCGGCACCTATCGCATCAAAATGAGGAATCAAAATGAAGTTGAGGATCGCACTGAACGCCGCACCCATCAGGTTTATTCCCCACAGGTACTTCTGCTTGTCCTCTGCCAAAATCCAGACGTTTCGAACCGTGCCGATAATGGAAAAGGTAAAATACCAAATCAGGATTTGCAGTATCTTCACGGTGGGCATGAAATCCTTGCCGTACATGACATAGACAATCGGCTTTGCAAACACGGTGAAAGCCACGCTCTGAAGCAATGACAGATATATAACTATACTGTAAAGAGAAATAAGCGATGTTTCGTATTCTTTTTCGTCCTCTTTCTTCTGCTTCAAAATTTCCGGTCTGAACGAGTCTATGATAGCCGTAAATACAAACTGCGTTATCACCGTGCAGGTTACTGCGGCGGAATAATAGCCCGTTGATTCGGTACCCGACAGCTCGGTAAGCAGGAGCTTGTCAATATTCTGAAAAACAACAACCAATATCGACGCAAAAATGTAATATTTACTTTTATAAAACATGTCCTTTGCAAGACTGAACGAGAAAACCAGCTTATCACCGCTTTTTCTGAAATACAGTAATATAAGACAAAATGCGATCAAGCCGTATTCGATCGAATGAGAAAAAGCAAACCAAACTACGTTCTTTTGCGTTACGAGCAGGAATATCTTATAAGCCGAAACGGCAACATAGGAAATAAGCATAACCACAGACGAATACTTGGAAAGCAATTTATACTGGAACCAGTATTCAATCATTTCCAGCGCCGCAAAGAAAACCGAGAGACTATATACAACGCAGACAATGAGAGTTTGTCGGTCGTCGGGGTTAGCCAAATAAGCAAAAAACGAAACGCCGATTATGCTCAAAAACGAGGATATAACATTCATGCCCAACGATGTGCCGAGCACCCTGCCCTCTTGCTTCGGATTTTTTACCAATTCAAAGACAAGCGTTGCGTCAAGTCCCATTTTCATAATCGGCATTGCAAAAGCGGTTATTGAGGCGGCATAGTTAATCAAGCCGTAGTTAGACGGGCCCAGATAACGGGCGCTTAACATACCGACCAAAAGCTGCAAAACCGACTGAATGATTTTGCAAATTATAATCCACTTTGCATTTGTAAATACCTTGGCATTCTTCATTAAAATCAATCTTCCAAAATTATTTTTACGCTTTTTGCTTTAGAATACTCCAATAGGGCTGTCGTATTTAGATGCAGAAACCGTTTTGCTCTGCGCTAAATGCGACAGCCCCATTTCATGATTATTTCACCAGCTTACCGGTTTCGTCAAATGTATAGTTCATACAAATTGAGTAACCGTTGGTTTCCCATACATAGTAAGTACCGTTAGTATACAGCTTACCGTAATAGCCGACAAAGTAGTAATCACCGTCAATCAGGTTCAAACCGACTCTGCCGTATTTACCTGTATCGTAATAGTAAATACCGTCGTCCCTTGTGACAAAGCCGTTGAGCATCTTGCCGTCGGCACCGAACTCGTAGTTATCCTCGGGCAATAAGCCGTTGCTCTGCCATACATACTGCTTTTTGTTAACGGTAATTTCACCGTTAGCACCGCCTGCGAAATAGTAGTCGCCGTCGATTTGGATAAGGCCTGCGGTTTTGGTTTTACCCATTTCGTAGTAATAAAGCGTGCCGTCCTTTTCGACAATACCGTTGAGCATCTTGCCGTCTGCGCCGAATTCATATGTTCCGTTCGGAAGCGACGTGCTGTTTGCCCATGTGTATTGCTTTACATTGACCAGTATTTCACCGTTTTCGCCGCCGGCGAAGTAGTAGTCGCCGTCAACCTCAACAAGTCCTGCCGCCTTCGGTCTGCCCATTTCGTAGTAATAAAGCTTACCGTCTCTTTCGATAATGCCGTTAAGCATCTTACCGTCGGCACCGAATTCGCAGTTCGGGTTTGAAAGGCTGATACCGTTGGCTTTCCAAACATTCTGAACCTTGCTTACGGCAAGCTCGCCGTTTGCTCCGCCTGCGAAGTAGTAATCGCCGTCAATTTCGATAAGTCCTGCCATCTTCGGTCTGCCCATTACATAGTAGTAGAGCGTACCGTTCTTGTTTACGATACCGTCAAGCATCTTGCCGTCGGCACCGAACTCGCAGTTGGGATTTTCGAGCTTGATTCCGTTATCCTGCCATACATACTGAACCTTGTTTACCGAAACCTCGCCGTTTGCACCGCCTGCAAAGTAGTAAGCGCCGTCAACCATGACAAGACCTGCCATCTTCGGCTTTCCTGTTTCGTAGTAGTAGAGAGTTCCGTCCTTTTCGACAATGCCGTTGAGCATCTTGCCGTCGGGGCCGAATTCGTAGGTTCCGTTCGGAATCGAAGTGGTGTTCGCCCATGTGTACTGCTTTTTGTTGATGGAAACTTCACCGTTTGCACCGCCTGCGAAGTAGTAGTCGCCGTCAACCTCAACAAGACCTACCATTGCCGGACGACCGTTTCTGTAATAAACCAAGTCGCCATTCTGATTCTTTGCAATGCCGTTAACAGCCTTGTAATCGTCGCCGAAGTAATAATTGCCGGGATTCAGATCACAGTGCGATTCGCCCACGTTGACGAAGCCCTTTCTTGCATAACCGTAATAATCGAAGCTGTAGTAACTGCCGTCAATCTTATAAAGGCCGTATACACCAATGCCGTCGATTACATAGCTGAGACCCTTTTCGTCCTCATAGAAGCCTGTGGGAACAACCTCATCCTTGCAAATACCGTCATCACCGAAATCGTACCAATAACGTACATTTGCCTTGAATATCATGCGGTAGCCTTCGTAGCGGTAACCGTTCTCGAAGTAATACCTGTTGCCGTCGATTGTAGCCCAGCCCCTGTTGTAGCAACCCGGGCCGTAATAATACTTTGTACCGAAAACAGTCTTTGCCCAAACGCCGTGTTTCAGGCGTCCGTTATCCTCAAATTCATAAGTTACATTGCCGAATGCCTTTGAGCCGGTCTGTGCGTTATATGAATTGTCGAAGTTGTACCAGCTGTTGTCTATCATTACCCAGCCCTTTTGAAGCTCTCCGTGACGGGCATAGCGGTAAGCCTTTGCGGTATTGTCATAGAAAAGACCTGTCAGCTTGCCTGTGCAAGCGCCGTCGTTATCGAAGCTGTAATAATAGCTCTTGTCCGAACCGTCCTGATCGGGTGCGCAGTAAATACCCGTGACCTTTTTGTTGTTCACATAGTAATAGAACTGTTCACCGTTCGGGCTTATCCAACCGTTGAGGGGCTTTTCGTCAAGTGAGAAGTGATCCTCAAACGTAACATATGTGTCGGAGAAGTGTCCGCCTGCGTCCTCCGGATCATTCGGATTGATATACTCATAAATGTTGTATTTCTTCTGATTTTCCGGATCCTTTGCGAACTTGTAAAGCTGTGTTGTATCAAGATAAATATCGTAAGAGACATTACCCGTTACATCAATATTGATCAATCCGTCCTTATCCTTTTGGGCGTTCTTCTTCGGTGTAATCTTAACACCGGAGAGAATACCGATCGAGTTTGCCGTTGACGGATCGATACCCTCAGTCTGTCTTGTCCACTTGCATACGATTGTAAGCGTATGCGTGGCTTCGTCGTATTTGTATGACGAGATCTTGAAGAAGTCGTTTACAAACCTCAGATTTTCAACATCGACATCTACTCCCTCGGGGAATTTCGCCGTAACGGTAACATTTGTAAGGTCGCTTACACGTCCGCCCAAAGCGAGAAGATAATCCCATGGGGTAGCATTTTCACCGACGTTGCCAGCAAAGCCGTTGAGATATTCCATCAAGGGCTGTAAGCGTGCAGGTGCGGTAATCGATTTCATATCAATGGCAAATACATACGAAGCGACAGAATCCTTGTTTGTATCTACCTTATAGTAAAGCTTGTTGTCGATTGTATAAGAGTTCGAAACAGATCTGTTCCATGCGAGGGACTCGTTACCTGCCGTTGCCTTTTCGAAATCGAAAATGCTTTCGTCTGCCTTGTAAAGGCGCAGGGAAATATTGGCGCTAACATTGACATCGGTCTTGACCTTAGCGGTTACGGTAACGTTACGAACGCCCGAAGCTTCGTTACCGGTGAACGAGAAGCCGTTCATTACACCTGCCAGATCATTGGTCATTTCAAAGATGATATCGTTCGTGTTGAACGTTACGGGATTGTTCTTGTATGTTGCAACAAGCGGAAGCTCTTCAGCAACGCCGTAAATCACGTTGATATTATCCTTTGTAAAGCTGAGAGCCGTGGGTCTTGTGATAACCTCGATTGTTTTGCTTCCGACAACCTTTCCGTCAACCACAACCTGAATATCGACCTTGCCCTTTGCAACGGCGGTAAATTTATTACCGTTGAGAGTGCCGACTGTTTCATCGGAAAGTCGGAGTGTTGCGTTCTTCGGAATCTCGGTCATATTTCCTGCCGCACCGACGCCTGTCAGCGAAACATCGAAGGAAGAACCTACGGTCAGGTAGTCCGTTGCGGTGTTAACGATAGCGTGGTCAAATTCCTTTGAAGTTACAGCCGTGGAAACGATTACAAGTGATGAGCTTACGGAACGCTCCACGCTGTCGCACGGGCGGTTAACAACGGTTACCTCGTCCGAGCCCTCCTGCTTTGCGTCATAGGTTGCGGATCCGCCGCCGTCAAGCTCCATAGCGTCCACACAGCCTGCGTCAATGAGAATCTGTGCAACCTCATAATACGTTGCGCCGACCGAATACGGATACTGACGTCCGTCAAGTACAAGATTTATAATCTGTCCGTCCGCCGTAATACCGACGCAGCATCTCGGCATCTTTTCGCTTGTTTTGCCGATGAACTGATTTACACCGTCCTTAACAAGGATTTCCGCACCGCCGACAGCCTCCTGAATATTGTTCTTGTATTTGTTATATTCCGAGGCTTCTCCGATAACCGGTGTGCCGTCCTTGAGGATAGCAAAGAAATTATATTCTCTTTCCTTCGTGTAAATGGGGGTATACTCCTTGCCGTTCATAACAAGCAAGCCGAGCGGCTGACCTGTACCCATGTTGAAGAAGTTGGCGTTTGTGCCGACAACCGCATTGTAATTTTCAATATAGTTATCGGGGTCGTTGGGGTTGGAATGCTTTTTCTGAACGGCGGCCATCTGCTCGCTGACAGTTGACAATGCCCATGAAGAAGCGTCATTGTTTGCATAGTTTGCGTAGATATTGACATCGCTTCTGTTGATGTCCGACTTTGACATATAGTATACCATCTGCTCGCCGTTCGAATCGACAGCATAGCTGATGTTCTGCGTTATACCCGGAGCAAGCATCGAATCCTTCGAAGAGAATACGCTGTAAATATCCGGCTTGTTCGGGTCATCTGTCGGCTTATCGGGTTTCTCGGGAGCTACCAAATCGTCCTTTGCCAGATTATAAAGATAATCGGCAAATGCGTAACAGCAAGCCTCTCTGAGGGTATCAAGGCCCGAAAGTCCCCTGCCCGATTCAAGAAGCTGAATCAAAAGGTGATCTCTGTAAGTCGTGAAAATCGACTGACGAACCTCGGCATTTGTCAGGCTGCCCGGGAAGCGGTTGTTCAGGAAGAACGCCGCTCTTGAACGCATCAAAAGCTCCTCGTTATAGTAGCTTTCAAAAATCTCGCTGAGCGATGAAGCGCCCGATGTGATTTGGTAAACGATATAGAAGGCATCAAGGTCGGTTCTGATATCGTCATAGCCGAAGCCGCTTTCCTCAACATCGTCAACGCCGAAATATTTTGTTTTGATTTCTTCGGTCATTGCGTCAAGCTCTGTTGCTTTTACTCTCGGATTTGAATATTCCATCAAGTCGCAAATATCGCCTGCCCAGCTGCCGAAGTCTGTGTTTGACTGAGTATAGTTCTTATTGCTTGAAATATTCAACGAACCGAACATATGGTCGAATACCATTTTTTCGCCGTTCGGCATTGTTATTTCAAGATAATCGATCTCACGAAGCGCATAAGCGATAGTGCCGTTGATTTCGTCCTTTGCGATAACCTCGTTGACGAAAACGGTTTCCTCGGCACCTGCCATTGTTACCCAATCGTCATCGTTGTAACGGTCGATACCGGTACGGATGAAGTTGAGCATAAGCTTTGTGGGATCCTTACCAGGGTTGTTCTTGGCGTAGTCGCTCGCATAGCCCTCAAGCTGAGACATTGCAAGCTTAAAGGTATCCCAGTTAAGCTTGAGCTTGGCAACGACCTCTTGCTTTTTAAGGATTTCGTTACAGCTTGAGCAATGACTGCCCTCTGTAAGTCCTGTTGATGAATATGTCGGAGCTACCGCCGCATCAATTACCGGAGTATGCTGAAGCATTGCAAGCTCTCTTGTTTCTCTGATACCGCAAACGGTGCAATAACGTTCCTCTTCACCCTTTTCGGTACAGGTTGCCACCTTGGATACAGTCCATTTTCCGAAGGAATGTCCGAGTGCCGCAACCGTCTGACGTTCAACGATAATTTCGCCGCAAACGGAGCAGTGACTACCCTCGGTAAGTCCCGATTCTGTGCAGGTAGGTGCAACGGCAGGATCAATTACAAGCTTATGTCCGCTTGCGTCCGTATAGTCGGATACATAGCTGTGACCGCAGTGACAGGTATAGGTTGTATATCCTCTTTCGGTGCAGGTCGGTTCCGTAACAACCGCCGTATAGCTGTGGCCGGTAGCCGGAATAACCTCTGTTTCATAGCGGTCACCGCGAATACAGGTTCTCTTCTTAAGTCCGTTCTCGGTGCAGGTTGCATTCTTGACGATTACCCAATCGCCGAATTCACAGCCGAGAGCTTCGACAAAGTTGCCCTGATATGTGTGTCCGCATTTTTTACAAGTATAGGTCGTGGCGTAGCCGCAGGAGCAGAATTCGAATATCAGGCAACTGACATGTTCAGCGTGTCATTCGGTGCCCTGTACTCGATGCAAGGAGCCAAAGGTTCTTTGACATATAAGGGAGCCTCTCTCGATGCTACCTGCAAGGAAGACTATATTAACATTCCTATCCTTGCGAATGTATATGTTGTCAAAGGACTTGCCGTTAAGCTCGGTCTACAGCCTGGGTTCAACGTCAACGACAAATATCATGTGAAAGCTGGATTCGCCGGATTCAGCGGTAGCGGAGACTTCGATCCTGATGAGATTGGCATGCCAGAAGCAAAGAGCGTTGATCTGTCCATCCCCGTAGGACTCTCCTACGAATACAACGGATTTGTTTTGGATGCACGTTACAATTGGGGCGTTACGAAACTATGGGGAGACAATGTAGACGGGAAAAACAGTGTCTTCCAGATTTCCTTGGGATATAAATTTGATCTATAAGATCATTTAGATCCAATTTTAAGGATCCAAAAGAGGGTGCATCAAAATTCTGATACATCCTCTTTTTCTTAACAAACATTTTTTTGTAAATAGGTTGACAGGTTGTCAAAGCCCAGTGTTTATCAGGCTTGCAACCTGATTATAGGTTGACAAAGGTTGACACGAGGTTGGAAACTTGTGCACATGTTTCCAAATTGAGTCTTATTACCCGTAACAGTAAGCTAATCCCCATTTTTAGTTTATTTCTCTTTTACGAAAAGACATAAAAAAAGGGGCTCCGCCGAGTCCCAACCTTGTTAACCTTAAATCTAATACTATGAAAAACACTATGCAAAAATAGCTCTATTCTCATGCGTTTCCAAGATTACGAAGGAAAAATTAACAGGAAAGCTATTTTTCTTGATATATATCAAGTACAAGCAAATTTTCTCTCAAAAAAATTTGTTTATTCGGACATAAATATCTACCTTTGCAAAAGAAAGATAAAACAAAGGAGACAAAAAGGATACGGAATTCCGACAACCAGACAAGCTGTCGGAATTCTTTATTTATTGTCACCGCAAGAAATACTAATTTAATTTATAGAATTATGGCATACATGTCGCAAGAAGGCTACGACAAACTCGTAGCTGAGTTGAAACAGTTAGAAACTGTAGAGCGCCCCAAGGCATCTGCCGCTATTGCAGAGGCTCGTGACAAGGGTGACCTGAGTGAGAACTCTGAGTATGATGCAGCCAAGGAAGCACAGGCTCATCTTGAGGAAAAGATCAACAGACTCAAAGTGGCAATCACGGAAGCCAAGATCGTAGACATCTCCCGTCTGAGCACGGATTCTGTGCAGATCCTGTCGAAAGTAGAAATGACCAACATGGCCAATAAGGCAAAAATGACCTATACAATTGTCAGTGAGAGTGAAGCCAACCTACGGGAGGGCAAGATTTCCATCAAGACTCCTATTGCCCAAGGACTACTGAACAAGAAGGTGGGTGACATCGCAGAAATTAAGATTCCGCGTGGCACGATTAAGCTCCGTATTGACAAGATCTCCATCGAATAACTTTCATTTTTACGTTTTCTATTATGGATATATTCTCGAAGATTGCAGCCGGTGAGATTCCGAGCTATAAATGTGCAGAAGACGATAAGTTCTACGCCTTTTTGGACATCAATCCGTTGGCAAAAGGCCACACCTTAGTGATCCCGCGCCGTGAGGTTGACTATATCTTTGATATGAGCGATGAAGAGATTGGCGAATTCGAAATATTCGCCAAGAAGGTGGCAATTGCCCTTCGGAAAGCTTTTCCCTGCAAGAAAGTAGCACAGGTCGTGCTCGGTCTTGAGGTACCTCACGCACATATCCACCTTATCCCCATCAACTCTGAGGCGGACGTTGATTTCCGCAAAGAGCACCTGAAACTCTCTGAAGCAGAGTTCCAGGAGATCGCGGACAAGATTTACAAAGAATTCAAAAACGAATAAGTAAAGAAATGGAGATCAGACATACTGATCTCCATTTCTTAATTGCACTTCATTGACGTACTTCCTGATCAAAGCAGAAGAATCCTCTTTCTTGCAAATCAAGAGCACATTATCCTTTTCGGCAATGATATATCCGTCCAGTCCATTGATCACTGCCAACTTTCCCTTAGGCATCTTAATCACATTGTGATGGCTGTCTTCAAGGACCACGTCACTATCAATAACCACATTGTCATCATCGCTTTTCTGCATCGCCTCATAAATACTATGCCACGTACCAAGGTCAGCCCACCCAAAATCACATTTCATCACATAGACATTGTCCGACTTCTCTAAGACGCCATAATCCATGGAAAGGTTAGGATAAGAAGGGAAATTCTCCTTAATATAAGCATTCTCTTCCTCTATGGAGAAGGTTGGATGCTTTGCGTCAAACTGTCGGAGCACAGAAGGGAACATATCATTAAAGACATTCATCAGATAGCGGACATTGGAAAGGAAGATACCTGTATTCCAATAGAACTCCCCACTTTCCATGAAGATCTTGGCAAACTCCCGCTCAGGTTTCTCCGTAAACGACTTCACCTTATACAAATCATGCAACACAGGATCACCCAATTGGATATATCCATATCCAGGCTCTGGTCGAGTCGGTTTCACGCCTAAAGTCAAAAGACAATTGTTCTGCTCCACGAAACGGAGGCCTTCATGCAAATTCTCCACGAAAGCCTCCTCATTCTGCATCGCCTGATCAGAAGGAGAAACGATGAGATTGGCGGCCGGATTCACATGAAAGATACGATGGGCAGCCCATGCAACACTGGGCGCGGTATTACGATGAATAGGCTCTGCCATGATTTTGTCATCCGAGACATCCGGCAATTGTTCCCTGACTAACTGAAGGTAATCTTGGTTGGTATTAATATAAATATGGTCGGTGGGCACAATCTTCGAGATACGGTCGAAAGTCTGCTGCAATTGCGTCCTTCCCGTTCCGAAGAAATCAATAAACTGCTTCGGGCAATTTTCCCGGCTGCACGGCCATAGGCGTCGGCCTTTCCCACCAGCCAATATCACGCAATAATCATTATTTATTTGCATCATTCATACAGATTTAAAATTGAGAGTACTAAAGTAAGGAATAAAAATGATACCTGCAAGGTTTTAATATTTTTTATTCCCCCAATAAGAGAAAAAGAAAAGTTTTCAGGAGAAAAGTTTGTCAATTCAGAAAAAACACGCAAGGTTTATGACCTTGATGAAAGCGGAGAACGGATAAAACTTCCGTCCGGCAGGTGGAAAAGCCACAAGGAGGATACGGTTGACTGGAACGACCAGAAGTATTGTGAAATCTGGCGGCATGAATGGGAGGTTATCCAGAACCGCTATCTGGAAGCCAATGAC
>ENA-OOQX01000792-OOQX01000792.1-human-gut-metagenome-genome-assembly--contig:-NODE-792-length-10735-cov-1.597566_pt1 | contig 10735 bp, 9 predicted proteins | sample MGYA00241267_ERZ501173 | MGnify/ENA primary metagenome ERZ501173 (study PRJEB25962, sample SAMEA2042500) | human gut metagenome | biome: human gut; feature: human-associated habitat; material: faeces... | reverse complement strand
GTATTGCAAAAAACCGCTTATCGTAAAGCTCAGCCCAAATGTTACCGACATTGCATCAATCGCACAGTCGGCAGAGGCAAACGGTGCAGACGCAATTTCAATGATTAACACGCTCACGGGTATGCGTATCGACATCAACTCACGCAGACCGATTATCCGCAACAACACAGGCGGAATGAGCGGCCCTGCAATTTTCCCTGTTGCAGTAAGAATGGTTTGGCAGGTTGCAAACGCAGTTAAAATTCCGATTATCGGTATGGGCGGTATCTCAAGCTGGCAGGATGCAATCGAGATGATGATGGCAGGCGCAACCGCACTTCAAATCGGTACTGTCCTTTTTACGGATCCGTATGCGCCTATTAAGATTGCCGACGGAATGAACGAATGGCTCGACAAAAACGGAATCAAGAGCGTTTCGGAAATCACAGGCACAGTTAAGCCTTGGTAATTTTGCGGAATAAAAAATAATTTAAAGTCCATAATAACCCTATCGGAGGGGATATTATGGACTTTTTGCGTGCATTAATAACGGCGCCCGTTTCAATTGCAGTATTGTTCCTGCTGTCAAAGTTCATCGGCAACAAGCAGATGTCAAGCCTTAATCTTTTTGACTACATCAACGGAATCACAATCGGTTCAATCGCAGCGGAGATGGCAACAGCCGAAATGTCAGACTTTTGGGCGTGTCTTGCGGCACTCATTGTTTATGTAATAATTGTTATGCTTTGTTCGTGGCTTTCGCAAAAATCAACAATGTTACGAAGATTTTTAACAGGCAAGTCTATTGTGATTTTTGACAGAGGAAAGTTGTACAAAAAGAATTTTTCGGTTGCAAAAATTGATATAAACGAATTTCTTACACGAATGCGTGAAAAGGGATATTTCAGTCTTGATGATGTCGAAACGGTTTTTCTTGAACAGAACGGCGATTTGTCGGTTCTGCCAAAGGACAAAAAGCGCCCTGCAACTCCGGATGATTTAAAAATCATTGTTCACCAAACCAGACCTGAGTCCGTGGTTATTACGGACGGAAAAATTCTCGAGAAAAATCTTGCCGAATCGGGCTTTAATCTTGAATGGCTCAAAAAACAGCTTGACAACAACCGCAAACGGCTCAAAGATGTTTTTCTCGGTGTGTGTGATGATACGGGAAACCTCAAGATTTACCAAGACGGAAAGTCTGAAAGCAAGAATGATATTTTTGACTGATAAAGCGTAAAAGAATAAAATTTGCACCTTTACAGGCTTGTAAAGGTGCTTTTTTAATGTGCAAAAAATAAAATGATACAAAAAATTTTACCATTGCAATAACCAAAATTAATGTTATACTAAAATTGCAAGTGCGTGTCGGCAAGATTTTGCAGAACGCTTTGAAAAAATCGGAAAATTTTAATAAAGAAGGAAGTGCTTTAATGATTAAAAAGTTTACATCGGGCAACCCGATTGATACGCAGGCTGTTGTTGAAAAATTTAACGCTCTGCCTATTGCGGAATTTCCGCTCGGCGGCAAGTTTGAAAACGGAAATTTTGTCTTTGAATTTGATATGGCAGACAGCGACATCGTCTACGGCCTCGGTGAAGCTCCGAGAGGAATCAACAAGCGTGGTTGGGTGTATAACAGCTTTTGCAGTGATGACCCGTTCCACACCGAAACAAAGTCATCCCTCTATGCCGCTCACAATTTCCTTATGCTCAGCGGTTCAAAAACTTTTGGTATTTTTATCGACTTCCCGTCAAAAATCCGTTGGGACATCGGCTACACAACCACAAACAAAACCGTTATCACAATTGACGGCACGGATTTTGATATCTATTACATTGACGGCACAAAGCCGCTTGAAATCGTAAAAGAGTTCAGAAAATCAATCGGCACAAGCTATGTTCCGCCGTTCTGGGCATTCGGCTATCAGCAGAGCCGTTGGAGCTATTACAATGCCGAAGCTGTTGACGCTGTTGTTGACGGTTACAACAAGGCAGGGATTCCGCTTGACTGCGTATATCTCGACATCGACTATATGGAGCGTTACAAGGACTTTACTGTTGATGATGAAAAATTTCCGAATTTCAAGGACTATGTTTCAAAGAAAAGGGAAGAAGGAATCCACCTCATTCCGATTATTGACGCAGGCGTTAAAAAAGAGAACGGCTACGATATCTATGAAGAGGGCAGAAAGAACGGATACTTCTGCAAAAACGAGGATGGCACGGATTTTGAGGGCGGTGTATGGCCCGGTATCGTTGGCTTTCCCGATTTTCTCCGTCCGGATGTAAGAAAGTGGTTCGGATCAAAATATAAAATTCTCACAGATATGGGAATTGACGGCTTCTGGAACGATATGAACGAGCCTGCAATTTTCTATTCGGTAAAAGGACTTAACAAAGCACTTGATAAGGCGGCTTCTCTCAAAGGGCAGAACCTTGACCTTTCAAAATTCTTTGAGCTCAAGGACACATTCGCAGGTCTTTCAAACAGTCCCGAGGATTATTCAAGCATTTACCATACAGTTGACGGCAAACAGGTTTGCCATGATCAGGTTCACAACATTTACGGTGCTAATATGACAAAGGCCGCCGGCGAATATTTTGCGGAGGAGTTCGGTAAAGAAAAAATTCTTATGTTCTCCCGTGCGTCATATGTAGGCGCTCACCGTTCAAGCGGTATCTGGTTCGGCGATAACCACTCTTGGTGGTCACATATTCTTCTTGACCTCAAAATGCTCCCGTCAGCGAATATGTGCGGCTTTCTGTACTGCGGTGCAGATCTCGGAGGCTTTAACGAAAACGCAACCCGTGACCTTGTTCTTCGTTTCCTTGCACTCGGTGTGTTTACTCCGCTTATGCGTAACCATGCCGCTCTCGGCACAAGAAATCAGGAGTGCTACAGCTTTGAAAACAGCGATGATTTCAAGGATATTGTTGAGGTTCGTTACAGACTTATTCCGTACCTTTACAGAACATTCAAAAAGGCAAGTGAAGAAAATGATATGATTTTCAGACCGCTCTCGTTTGATTATCCCGATGATAAAATTGCCCGTGAATGTGAAACACAGCTTATGCTCGGTGACGAGTGCATGATTTGCCCTGTATATGAGCAGAATGTAGGCGGAAGATATGTTTATCTCCCCGAGAACATGACTTTTGTAAAACTCAGCGGTACAAGCGTTACAACAGAAAAAATGAGCAAGGGTACTCATTATATTGAGATTGCCCTCAATGAAGTTCCGCTCTTTATCAAAGACGGCAGGCAGATTGAACTATGCAAGCCCGCAATGAGAACTTCACAGCTCGACACAACAGACACAGTTATGATTCCGTAAAATTTTATTTGTACGATTATCTGTTTGCACAATCTATGGGCGAATAACTATGTCAACAACATGGTTTACACTTTATACAAGGACATAGTTTACAGCAAAATCAAACACGGCAGTTGATAAAAAACTGCCGTGTTTTTGTATGTCTTTAATTCAGTTTTAATCGTCAGAACTTTTTCTTTCGCTTTTGAAAAGCTTGCAGATTTCATAGTAAATCGGAATTGTTAAAAATGCAATCCAACCAAATGACCAACCGCCGCAGATGTCGAGAAATCCGAAAAACATATACACAATAACGACAAGCAGGGGATAAGCAAAATGACTCGGCTTGCGTTTGTAGATTGCGTCAACAAGTGTGTAATAGAGAGGAATTGTCAGAAAGCATACCCAGCTGAGTACCCAACCGAGCAATACTCCGCTGAATCCCCAAACGAGGAATCCGATAACGGCAATCAACCAAAACGGAAAGTGTTTCCAAAAGCGGTGCGACTTTGAATGTTTATGCTCTTCAATGCTTTCATCATACATAACATTTCCGTTTTCGTCTGTATAGACTTTTGTTTTGCCGTTTTCTTCAACATGAATTCCGTTCCAGCCGACATCAACCTTTGTACCGTCTTTATCTTTAACATGGATTCCGTCCCTGAAATTAAGGTGAACAGAATCACCGTCCTTTGAGTCAACATGGATTCCGTGTTTGAACGAAACCTTGTCTGATTTTTTGTATGTTGTGTCGCTGTCGGGGTTATTTTCGGAATTATTTTCGGGTTCTTCCGACTGTGTTTCGCTTTCGGTTTCTTTTTCGCCTTTAAGCAATTCATCAAGCGAAACACCGTAGATATCGGCAAGAAGAATAAGATTATCCGTGTCGGGCGATGCCTCTGCACGCTCCCATTTTGACACAGCCTGACGGCTTACACCTATTCTTGAGGCAAGCTCCTCCTGGCTTAGATTCATCTTTTTTCTGTACTGCAAAAGTCTGTTGGCAGTTTCAATGTTCATAAAATTTCCTCCTCAAATATTGCTTTAGGGTTTTACCTTGTGAGAAAATTATATCGGTTGCCTGCCCCAAAAAACAATACATTTCGGGTTCCATTGTCGCAACTCTCGGTTGCAACCCGTAGTTGCGACAATAAAAATCAATAAAAACGCAAAATATTCCAATATTAGAGATCAAGACCTGTTGTAGTCTTTAAAAATTCACCAAGCTTGTCGCAGATGATTTTTACACCGCCCTCGCTGTCACTTTCAACATTGAGAGGCATAATCGGATCGTGTACCGAAAGTCTGAGCAAGAACCAGCCGTCACCGTTATCTCTGTCAAACGAAACTCTGACGCCCTCACGGTTATCATCGGCAACACACCAGCCGTCCTGCTCCTCGGCATACTTTGTAAGGTCGGCAATAATTTTTTCACCGCAGGCTCTGAAATCTTTTTCAAGAATTTTGTATCTGATTTCTGTGCTTTCAAGCGGTGCTTTGAGTGAGGCGGTAAGCTCATCAAGCTCCTTGCCCTCTTTTCTCATCTGAGCAGCCTTGATAATAATTTTTGTGCAGAGATATGCACCGTCATCAAGGAAGTAGTTTTCACGCATTGCGGCATGACCCGATGTTTCGATTGCAAGAGGACAGTTGATGCCCTGAGCGTTGAGTTCAAGAGCCTTGTCGATAACATTCTTATAGCCTCTGCGATAGCGGTAATGCTTTCCGCCGAGGTCATTTTCAATAAACTGTTTAAGACCGCTTGATGTGATTGAGTCTGTAACAATCATACCGCCATCATTGCCCTCAAGAGCAATTGCCGCCGCAACGGCTACAAGTCTGTTTCGGTTGATTTCATTGCCCTTGCTGTCAACAGCACCGCCACGGTCAACATCCGTATCAAATATTACGCCGAGATCTGCGCCCGATTCCCTGACAGCCTCACAGATTGAATCCATTGCCTCTTTAGCCTCGGGATTCGGCACATGATTCGGGAACATTCCGTCAGGTTCAAGATAGCGGCTGCCTGTTGTGTCTGCTCCGAGAACGGAAAGCACCTTGTCGGCATAAAATCCGCCTGCACCGTTGCCTGCGTCAACAACAATCTTAAAGCCCTTGAGCGGATGCTCGTAATCTTCTGAATTAACTTCCTTTTTAATCTTCTCGCAAAGTCCCTTTGCGTAGTCGCTCATATAGTCAACATCCGTAATATTTCCGCCGTTGCTTTCTTCGGGATGTTCACCGTTTTGTGCGTAGAGAAGAATTTCCTCAATGTCACTGCCCTCAAGACCGCCCTCACGGGTGAAAAATTTAAGACCGTTTCTGTTGAACGGGTGGTGGCTTGCTGTAATCTGAAGAGCACCGTCACATCCGAGGTCAACGGTTGTCATAAACATTGACGGAGTTGACGCAAGCTGACAGCAGAGGACTTCTGCACCGCAACGCTTAAAACGCTCGGTTGTGATTTTCATTATATGCGGTCCCGAAATCCGGCTGTCACGACCGACAGAAATTTTGAGCTCGCTCGGCTTTTTTGAAACTTTTTTAGAAAGCCAAAGCACAAAGCCGTCTGCCATATCGGCAACAACATCGTCGGTAAGGTTTACACTTTGTCCCTCAACACCCTCGCTTGCAACTCCTCGTATGTCTGTTCCGCTTTTGAACTGTTTGTAAAAATCGTTAAGCATTTCATGATTCCTTTCTTATTTGTATGATTGCTTTTATTGAAAATTTAATTCGGAGCAATCCTGCATCCTTTTTGATATCAGCCTTCATAACATAGATTATAACTTAAAATGAGCAAAATCTCAATATGCCTGTTAAATTAAGTTTGTAAAAAACAGCAGTTATATAATGCCGAAAAAGAAATAAGTTGTTGAATTTACACAATCAAATGTTATGCTTGTGTTAAAACTATATTTCTATAAAAGCAAATACAAAGCATATTGTACAAAAAACACAACAATTTATTGTGCATAACTGACACCTAAATGTATTTGTGAACAAAAATTAATCGCTAAAATTGTTGACTTTTCCGAATGTTTGACTATAATAATAATTGTCAAGTAAATAGTCCGCTTGACTATCGGCTGATTTCCAATTAGCCTTACTCGAGTAAAATTGAATTATCACATAGTCGATAAATTGATCATGATTTTGCCAAATGGTAAATGGCGCACGAAAACAAAACTTTATATTTTTAAAGAATTGAATGGAGGAAATTTTATGACACCAATTCTTAGCTTACACAATGTTGATGTAACCAAATTCCTCGCCGTGCTCGATACCTGCGAGGGCAATGTATATCTCGTTACAAGCGAAGGCGACAGACTCAATCTCCGCAGCAAGCTTTGCCAGCTTGTCGGTCTTACAAGACTTATCGAAGGCGGCAGGATTGCAGAAGCAAGTATTATTTGCGAAAACAAGAACGACGAGAGCAAGCTTTTCAGACTTAATATGTTCGGCGACACAGGTAACGCCAAAGTAGGTTAATTCTGAAAACACTGACTTAAATATCTACGGTTTTCACGTTAATTTCAAAACTTCTAAACCCAAGGACAGCTGCGAGCAATCGCAGCTGTTTTTGGCTTTTACCTTTTAAATGTAAAATATCAATAAAGTGTTGATTTTGCCGATGTTTTGGGTTATACTAAGCTTAGTTTATTTTATGAGGCGTTAAACGCATTCGGAAAGGAATACGCTATGGCAGATACAAAAAACGAGCTTATGAACGAAGAAGATCAGGGTATGCTCATCACTCTTGAGGACGAAAACGGTCAGGAAGTTGAATTTGAATTTCTTGATGTAATTGAGTTTGAGGGTACAGAGTACATTGTTCTCATCGAAAATGACGAAGATGCAGACGAGGTTGTTATTCTTCAGATTAATCAGATTGACGAAGAAACAGAGGAGTATGTCAGCATTGACGATGAAGATACTCTTAACAAGGTATTTGAGCTTTTCAAAAAGAAATATGAGGGCGACATTAACTTTGAATAATTCGTTTCAAATTGAGCTTCCGAGGGGAGGCTCTTTTTTTTGTGTGAATATAACATTCTCTGCGGGAAAAAATACCGTTGAGGTGTTGTGTATGACAGAAAAAACCGGACTTGACAAAACCGTTGTGTTTAACCTGAAATCGACAAATGAATCTGATGTCAATAATATCGTCAATGAAAAAGGTCACGAAAGCCGTTCGTTTTATTACAAACTCGGATTACTCTATTTTCTCAATATTGTTGACTGGATTTGTACAGAGGCGCTCATTGGCAGCGGACATTTTGTTGAGGCAAATCCCGTTATGCAGCCTGTACTTGAAAACTTTTGGCTGACATTGTTAATCAAGGGAATTTTGCCGCTTGTGCTTATTCTGGGTTGTGCATTGATTTACAAGCTTGCCGAAATCGGCAGGAGCAAAACGGCTGAAATGCTTTTAACGGTCGGAATTGTGTCTTATGCCCTTGTAAACCTATGGCATATTTTCAATTTTGTATTGCTCTTTTGTCGATTTTAATGTACAATAATGGGTAGCGAATTTGAAAGGGAGTGTATGTTTTGCCGGTATTATCAGTAAGAAATCTTACAATGACTTTTATCGAAAGAAACCTTTTTACCGATGTTTCATTTGATGTTGAAGAAAGAGATAAGGTGGGCTTTATCGGAGCTAACGGAGTCGGTAAAACAACTCTCTTTAAGATACTCAACGGCGAAATCAGCCCTGTTTCGGGAACTGTTACCTTTTCAAAAAATGTCCGTCCCGGATATATGGAACAGCATGCCTGCAACAATCCGAGGGCAGATGTGTATCACGAGCTGCTTTCCGTGTTCGATTATCTTTCGGATATGGAAACCGAAATTTCCACACTTGCACATCAGATTGACAACAAGTCGGGAAATCTTGACGAGCTTGTTGAAAGGCAGACCATGCTTATTGAACAGTTTGAAAGAGCAGGCGGTCTGACCTATAAAAGCAGAACCCGTTCCGCACTTTTAGGACTCGGATTTTCCGAAAATGACTTTACAATGCCTGTCGGCAATTTAAGCGGCGGTCAGCGTTCAAAGCTCTGCCTTGCAAAGCTGTTGCTGTCGCAGAGCAATATGCTCCTCCTTGACGAGCCGACAAACCACCTTGACATTGACGCAATCGCATGGCTTGAAGGCTTTTTGAGAGATTTCAAGGGCGCAATGATTATCATCAGCCATGACCGTTATTTTCTTGATAATGTAACCAACAAGACGATTGAACTTGAACACAACCGTGCTATGGTTTATAAGGGCTCATATTCGGAATTTGTCAAGAAGAAGGAATCGGTGAACGAGTCGCTTAAAAATAAATATGAACACGATTTAAAGGAGATAAAGCGTATTGAGGGCATTGTTGAACAGCAGAAACGCTGGGGACAGGCTCATAATTTTATCACAGCCGCAAGTAAGCAGAAAGAGGCTGACAGAATCAAAGACGGGCTTGTTGCCCCCGAAAGCGAGCTTGAAACAATGCGTATGCATTTTGAGCCGAGATGTGAAAGCGGCAACGATGTTTTAATCTGTAAAAATCTTGCCAAGTCATTTGACAATAAACAGCTTTTCAAAAATGTTGATATACATATCAGAAAAGGCGAGAGAGTGTTTATCATCGGCGGCAACGGTTGCGGTAAAACAACGCTGTTCAGAATTTTAACGGGCAAAACTCCTATGAACAGCGGTGAATATGACTACGGCGCAAATGTTGAAATCGGTTATTTTGATCAGATGCAGCAGAATCTTGACCTGTCAAAAACCGCACTTGATGAGGTATGGGACACCTTCCCGAATATGACGCAGACCGAAGTCAGAAGTGCCCTTGCGTCATTCCTGTTCAAAGGTGACGAAGTGTTTAAACCGCTTTCCAAAATGAGCGGCGGTGAGAGGGCGAGAGTTTCTCTCTTGAAACTAATGCTAAAAGGCAGTAACTTTTTGCTCCTCGATGAGCCGACAAACCACCTTGATGCATCGTCACGGGAAGAACTTGAAAAAACTTTGCTTGACTACAGCGGTACAATGCTGATTGTCAGCCATGACCGTTATTTTATAAATAAAATTGCCGACAGAATTTTACTCCTTACAAATAACGGAGTAAAGGAATATCTCGGTAATTACGATTATTATCTTGAACGCACAACAGCCGAAAAATCGGGTGCTGTTCCGACTGAGAATAAGAGAGATAAAAAAGAAAAAACGCAGAATGATTACTTTTTGCAAAAGCAAAAGCAGAGTGAAGAACGCAAAAGACAGACTAAGCTTAAAAAGGCAGAGGCTGAAATTGAGCGACTTGACGAAGAAATCGCCAAAACACAGGAGCTTCTCTCAAGCGAGGAAGTTGCCGCAGATTACGAAAAACTTATGGAGCTTTCAAAACTGCTCGAGAATTTGCAAAAACAGCAGGAGGAGCAGTACGAAATCTGGGAAGAACTCGAAAGTATGGCAGAATGATCGCCTTACAGTCGGGAGGAGCGACAAATTTCCCTTGCTTAAAGTAAAAAATTGTTGTATAATAACCGCATAATATAAGCTAAAGACTGTTGCACAGCAGCTTTTGCAGTTGATTTTCAGATGAAAGATTATGCGAATTAAAAATGAAAAACGGCAGGCAAAATACCCTGCCGCATACATCTGCCCGTGGCGCAATTGGATAACGCAACGGATTCCGATTCCGGAGAATGGGGGTTCAAATCCCTTCGGGCAGGCCAAAACTAAAAGCACCCTTCATGGGTGCTTTTAGTTTTGACCTGCCAAGAATCCGAAGAGATTTGAAACCGACCGTAAAGAAAATGCCCCTGTGGGGCATTTTTAGGGAGGAGCGTTTATGGAGGCATAGCTGTGCACAGGACGCAACAAGCGAGGCGGAAAGTTTAGGTCTGTACAAAGTACTTCGGGCAGAAGTAGTGATAAGATGAAAGTGTGACACCCTACGGGGGCGTGCTTTTTTCAGCTAAATTATCTTGAGGATAGCTAAATTGTCCTGACGGACAGCTAAAAGTGAATTTAATTTAGCTGTAAACCTAAAGGTTTGCAATTTAGCAACGGAGCGACAAAAAATTCATAGGATATTTTGTTGAAAAATACAATGAAAAATTTTTTTGCAAAACCTCTTGACGAATATGGTTGGGGATGATATAATAGTCAAGCTGACTCATTCGAGGACATCTTCAAAAAATGAAAATGCTTCAAAAAAATTTAAAAAATTTAAAAAAAGTGTTGACAAATGATGAAGAATGTGATATATTATATAAGCACTCGAAATTAAAGAGTGAATGCGAGAGCAAATGCTAGATTCGCTGGTGTAGCTCAGTTGGTAGAGCAGCTGATTTGTAATCAGCAGGTCGGGGGTTCGAGTCCGTCCACCAGCTCCACTTTTTAAAAGTGAATAGGGGAGAGTTCCCGAGTGGCCAAAGGGAACAGAC
>ENA-OOQX01000784-OOQX01000784.1-human-gut-metagenome-genome-assembly--contig:-NODE-784-length-10802-cov-2.897739_pt1 | contig 10802 bp, 9 predicted proteins | sample MGYA00241267_ERZ501173 | MGnify/ENA primary metagenome ERZ501173 (study PRJEB25962, sample SAMEA2042500) | human gut metagenome | biome: human gut; feature: human-associated habitat; material: faeces... | reverse complement strand
CCGGACTGTCATTCACTACCGTGTCGACACTTCGCTACCCTACATGGGCGCTGAGTAGAGTTTCTTCTGCCTTTGGGTCGATGCGGTCATCTATCCAAAGCTTTTTTCTGTTGCCTCTTTAAATCTTTCACTAAAGAGACTGTCATCAAAACCGCTCCGATAAAAAGTCCAAGTGAAGCAACAATTGCAGCTATTCTCGTTGGAACAATGCTCTCGTGAATACATTGATTATACTCATCTATCGAAACGAACACTTCATCATCGCAATAAAGTCCGACCGCATCTATAAATAAAGCCTTATTTAACTGTTCTTCATCGCTTTTTTTAATTTTAAGATAAACCTTATTACCCTGCCTCATTTTATTCGATTTTAAACAATTGTCAAATTCACCGTGTACACGAAACGGATGATCATACTCATATGTATCAATTATAATATACCTTGAATTTCCGCTCCATTCTTCAAGCTTTATGTACCGTATGGTTACAGGTAAATCTACGGTATCCGTTTCTTTGACTTTGTCTAATCCGTTAATTATTAAGGAAAGCCCAATTGTTCCCAAAAAGAATATCCATAACAAACCGACAAAGAGTACTTTTATTTTCTTTACTTTCATATATATCTTTCCTTTGCCGCCAACTTTATTTGCATATACCAAACCGATGAAAATATCCATCTTTTGTCCATATCATCAGTCACTTTACGACAGTTTCCATACAGACAGCCCATATCTATTTTCTTCTGCCTTTGGGTCGATGTGGGCATCGACCCCTACAAATTGTTCGTTTCTTGCACATTACCGTAGGGTGCGATGCCCACATCGTGCCTTGAAAATTCCGATATAAATTGCTTTCGGTGTAGGAACACTCTTGCCTTCCTTGCAGAGTAGCGTCACTGCGAAATATAAATATCAATTAACAACAGTTTTCTTTTCTGTGCCCGCTTTCAAGCTGAGGTTATCCTCACAATCAAAAAATTCTTTTCACGATATTTTCCTCAAATTTTAAAGACATGTTTATTTTATATGTATTTCGTTATTATGAATGTCTGCACCGCTTTCCGTTTGATAAGTGAGCTTCAATCCATCGGAAATAAGCAAATTTTTCACCTGTTCCTCAGACATATCAGGGTTATCTATTAGCACAACTAGACCGGACTGTTCTTCCTTTTTTGCATCAACTGATCTTCCTTCTACTGTGAAATCAGTTTCTATGACGGCATGCCTTTCACTATCAAGCTTCCAATCAATGTCAAACATCATTTCGTTTGATTCATTGTTAATTTTAAAATTTACTTCATAGAGCCCGTATTGATCGGAATGTTCCTTTAAATTATTAAAGAATTCTTCATTCGACGTGTGAAAAAAATGTTCTTCGTTATTCTCAATCTTCTCTCCATCCAAATAAAAGGTCAACAAACCCTTTACTTGTATTTCATATTTTTTTATCATCCCATCAAGTTTAGTGAAATTGTACGAAGCATCCTTAATTTCATAATTTTCTATCTTTTCAATTGTACATTGGGAATCGGTTTCGGACTTTGACCGAACAGAAAGTGTTCCTACAATACCGAGAATCACCAAAACAAAAGCTGTTAAAAAGGTTGTTATCAAAAGAATTATTTTCTTCATAGATTCATTCTCCCTTTTTGAGTTTGTGTAACCTCACTCCGTCAGCCAAGCTTCAAAAAATGATTTACATACATGGTTTCTTGTATTATAATATAATTAAGAATATTCGTCAATAAGGATGTGTGTGTTATCAATAAGGACTTAACGATAGGAAAGCCCTATACTGTGGTTTGGAAATTCTGCCTTCCCCTTTTCGGCAGCATAATATTTCAGCAGCTTTATAATCTTGCCGACAGCTTCGTTGCGGGTAAATTCATCGGCAATGACGCTTTGGCGGCGGTCGGCAACAGCTATGAAATCACGCTTATCTTCATTGCGTTCGCTTTCGGCTGCAATATCGGCTGTTCGGTCATCACCTCTCAGCTTTTCGGCGCAAAGCGTTTCAGAGACATGAAAACGGCGGTTTATACCACTCTGATTTCAGGCGGCGTGCTGTGTGTTTTGCTCATGGCTCTCGGCTTGATTTTCTCAACAAAGCTGCTTGAGCTTATCAACACGCCCGAAAACATCTTCGCCGATTCAAAGCTTTATCTTTTAATATACATAATCGGTCTGCCGTTTGTTTTCTATTATAATATCTCCTCGGGCATATTCTCCGCTCTCGGTGATTCAAAAACGCCGTTTATCTTCCTCGCCTGCTCGTCCGTTTCAAACATTGCGGCCGACATTCTCTTTGTCGCAGGCTTCAAAATGGGCGTCAGCGGTGTTGCATGGGCGACCTTTATCTGTCAGGGCGTAAGCTGCATACTCGCCGTATTCTTCGTGTTCCGTCGCTTTGCAAAGATTGAAACCGACGGCAAGCCTGCTGCATTTTCATTTGCGCTTCTTAAAAGAATTGCCGCCGTTGCGATACCGAGCATACTTCAGCAGAGCTTCATTTCGGTCGGCAATATTATAATTCAGGGCGTTATCAACAGCTTCGGTTCGGGCGTAATTGCCGGATATTCAGCTTCAATCAAGCTCAACAATCTTGTCATAACCTCGTTCACGACCTTCGGTAACGGAATATCAAATTACACGGCGCAGAACCTCGGTGCACGCAAATTCGGCCGAATTAAAGAGGGCTTCAAGGCAGGCGTAAAGCTGACATGGATGATCTGCATTCCGATTGTTGCCCTTTATCTTCTTGCAACCCGTTATCTAATTTATTTCTTCCTTGAAAGTCCGACGGGTATGGCGATGGACACGGGCATGCTTTTCCTGAGGATTCTGACTCCGTTCTATTTCTTTGCAGCGGCAAAGCTTGTTTCCGACGGTGTACTCAGGGGTGCGGGACAGATGAAAGCTTTTATGACGGGTACGTTTACGGATCTCATTCTACGAGTCGTTCTCGCAATAATTCTTTCAAAAACCGCCCTCGCTTCAACAGGAATCTGGGTTTCATGGCCTGTCGGCTGGTGCGTAGCCGGCGTGATTTCCCTCACCTTCTGCTTCAAGTATATGAACATGGTGAAATATGACGGAATAGTTTAAAAGTACATTTTCATAATACAACGAAAATAAAAGCAACATCTGCATATAATAAATTCAACGACCGTTTCAAAGAAAGGAAGATTCTCATGTGCACAGCAGCGACATACAAAACAAATGATTTTTATTTCGGCAGAACCTTAGACTATGAGTTTTCCTACGGAGATGAAATCACGGTAACTCCGAGGAACTATCCTTTTAACTTCAAGCACACGGAGCCGATTGAAAGCCACCATGCGTTAATCGGAACGGCGCACGTTGCAAACGGCTATCCTCTCTATTACGATGCAGTCAACGAAAAGGGTCTCGGCATTGCGGGGCTTAATTTTGTCGGCAATGCCGTCTATGCTCAGCCGGTTGATGATAAAACAAACATCGCTCAGTTTGAGCTGATTCCGTGGGTTCTCTCTCAATGTGCTGCGGTCGACGAGGCACGCACGCTTTTGAGCAAGACGAACCTTGTCGGCACGCCTTTCAGCGACAAGCTTCCGACGGCACAGCTTCACTGGATAATCGCAGACAAGGACAAGTCCATCACAGTCGAATCCGTCGCCGACGGGCTGAAAATCTATGACAATCCGATCGGCGTACTGACGAACAATCCGCCTTTCGGAACGCAGATGCAGCGGCTCAATGATTTCTCATACCTCTCCCCGAAACAGCCCGAGAACAATTTCTCGGACAAGCTTTCATTTGATATGTACAGCAGAGGAATGGGTGCAATCGGTCTGCCGGGCGATCTCTCATCGGCGTCCCGATTTATTAGGGTCGCCTTCACTAAGATGAATTCCGTCTCGGGCGATTCGGAAAAAGAAAGCGTCAGTCAGTTCTTCCACATTCTCGGCTCGGTCGAACAGCAAAGGGGCTGCTGCGAGGTTGCCGACGGCAAATACGAAATCACGATTTACACCTCCTGCTGCAATGCAAGCAAGGGAATTTATTACTACACAACGTATGATAACCGCCGAATTACAGCGGTCGATATGCACCGTGAGGATCTCTGGAGCAACGAGCTGATTCGTTATCCCATGCTCACGGACAGCAGCATTCTTTGGCAGAATTGAACAGATATTACAGGGCGGCCAACGGTCGCCCGTTTTATATTATCTCTCGAAAAAGACCTCCCCTTGCAGCAAGAGGAGGTTCGAAAAGAAATAGTTTTTCCTTGAATTTATTTACTTTTTCTGCTGGGTTGGGCCGTAATTTGCCGCTCCTGTATACACAACGTCCTCGTGGGTCGGATAATATTTCGGCACAGTGAGATCCCTCTGATAAAGCCTTACATGTTCCCCTCTCGGCTTAAGGTCAACAACATCACAGCCACGCCAACAAACGGTGAATTCGATTCCGCGCACATTTTCTTTTTTCTCGACTGTATCGGCATTAAAATTGAGCTGTAGAACATCTCCCGACTTCATTTCCGAGGCCGTGCCGTCAATTTTTTTACCGTTGAGAGTAACTGACAAATCACGCATCCAGTCGTACACACGGAAGCCTGCTTTGCAATCTTTTTTCGCCGTCAAGCGAATTACGCCCTCGTTTGGAATAAATGATTCCAATTTTATCTCCTCGGTTTCTTTGTCACACGGAATGTTAACCGTAAGGATTCCGTCTTTTTCCGTTATCACATTATCCCACACTGTTTTCAGTGCAACGGGAGCTGTTCCGACACAACATCCGGCGATTGAACGAAAACGTGAAAGCGAAATCGAATTAGGCTCACTTCCGCCGGTAAATCCGCCGATCATGCGCTTATCAATGTCATGATATGTCACTCCGTCCGCATCGGGTCTTGAATTATCACACTCAACATAGCCCGTGTATTTAACCTGATTTTCCATAAGCTGATTGCGTGCAAAAAGGTTCATATCGTTCCAATACTCCTCATAACCGCATTTGATAAGCTCATCGGCACAGACTATCATATCCCTGATACAACAGGTCTCGCAGTGCTCCTCCTCAACCGGATGCCACTGCGCATACTCTGGCACCCAACCGAAGTCCGAAGAAAGCGAGCGAACATAATCATAAATCGCTTTACCGTCTTTAATATATCTTTCCTCGTCCGTGAGCCTGCCGAGCTTCACGATTCCGCACGCAAACCACATTGCCGAATGAACATGTCCGAAAAACTCCTTTTTGTAGTTAAAATACTTTGAGGAATCAAGAACATAGTTTGCAAGACCTCTCGCAAGGTCAAGCGCAACCTCATCACCCTTAAGTTCATATCGGCGAACAAGTGCCTGTAACGAAACGGCATTACGAATCACCTGCTCTCCCCTGCCCGTGTGACGTGTAAGGTCAAAGCCGCCCTCTTTCAGATAAACATCGTTCGGGAACTCATAAAGAGGTTCATCCTCATCATAATCACCGGACCAGAATGTACATACCTTTCGCTCAATCACAAGCGAACGCATACCACGGACAAGCTCGGATGCACGTTTTTCCGCCTCCTCATCCTCGGGATATTCCTCGGTAATCATGTTAAGTGCAGGCAGAATATATCCCATTTCATGAAAAGACGCATGGACCGTATGCGTCCACGGATATTTTTCGCAAAAACGCAGTCCGTGCTCACCCCACGATTTCATAAGATGACGGCGCAGCGATTGCTTTACGTCATCGCCTTCGTTTGTATTAAGCATAAGCATTGCACTTGTTAAGCCCTCATACCATGAGCCGACAAGCTCGGCGTCATCAACACGGCAGTGAGCCGCTTCTGCCGGCTTTTTGTTCGGAAGCAGCAGCCAATAAGGCAGATTATCGTAAGCCTCGTCGCACATATTCGTTATGTAATGATGAACAAGTCTTGCACTGTTTATCGGATCAAATTTTTCATACATTTGCATTCACCTCATGATAATTTCGGTTTGCTTTGCGGAATTTTATATTATTTTATCATGAACTCGGCGATTGTTCAATCATTTATTGCTAAACATTATCCGCGATTGAAAATTTTTCAGCTTTCGTCACAGGGTACTATAAGTGAATAAATCTGTTTTTGGATTGACTGCAAAGCAAAACAATATTATAATATTCAATAATCTATAATAAAAAGGAAAGATTCAATGAAAGCGTTTAAAAGGCTATCGGCGATTTTGCTTGCGGCGGCAATAATAATCCTTACATCATGTCAGGCAAAGAGGGCATTCCCGGACGATGCCGCTACCCTCCCCGAGCTATCGAGCATGATGCCTGTGGCCAATATAACTCAAACAACCGAGCAAATAACCTCAAGCTCCGCAACTACAATGCAAACACCCGTTGATCAATACAAAACCGCACTCACCTACTGCGTTGACACTGATAGATTCAGCCAGCAAAAAAATATTGACAAACGTATTTACCCTGCGAGCATGACGAAATTCTTGACTGCTTATACTGCTCTAAAATACGTCAAACCGGAGACAAAACTAAAGGCAGGCTCGGAACTTGATATGGTTCAGCCCGAATCGAGCCTTTGCATGATTCAAAAGGGCAATGTGCTCACTCTTTATGACCTGCTGACTGGACTTTTAATCATGTCCGGCAACGATGCGGCTTACACCATAGCCGTCGGCACAGCACGTCAGCTTCGTCCGAAGGATAAGCTCAGCGACAAGCAGGCGGTCGCATATTTCTGCGAGCTGATGAACAAAACCGCCGCTGAAATCGGCATGGCGGACAGTCATTTTGAAACGCCCGACGGCTGGGACAACGAGAAGCAGTACACCACCACAGCCGATCTTCTGACCTTAACAAAATGTGCAATAAAGAATCAGAGCATCAAAAAAATTATTTCCGTCACAGAGACGAAGGTCACTTTCGCCGCAGGCGGCAGCATAACGTGGAAAAATCACATCAAGCTCATTGACCCGAAAAGTCCCTACTATTGCAAGGACTACATCGGCGGAAAAACCGGCACGACCGACAGCGCAGGTTATTGCCTGATATCTGTTTTTGAGAAGAACGGCAAGACATATATAATTATTGTAACAGGCTGCAAGGACGACAATGCACGCTGCGCCGCCACACTGGATTTGTATAAACGGGTTAAGTGATTGTTGAATCTTTGCATCAATAAGTAATAGAGGAAGTGTAAATCTGATGGATCCTTACTCCCTCAGTCGGCTACGCCGCCAGCTCCCCCGGAGGAGGAGCCCAATGCAAAGGAAATTTCTACAAATGTCTTAAAGAGACACTGCTTTTCAGACTTTCATTTATAAAAAACACAAATATATCCTAAAACATATATTTATATTATTTTTAACATAAAATGTCTAACCGAAATAATGTTTAAAATACAGAATACTATAACGTTAAAGTTATATTTGGGCTCCTCCTCCGGGGGAGCTGTCAGCGAAGCTGACTGAGGGAGTTAAAATATGATATATTATAAGCACGATTTAATTAAGAATGCTCAAAAGCTACGGTGCAATGCCACTCCACAAGAGAACAAGCTTTGGTATGAATTTTTGCGGACTTATCCGATAAGATTTCAACGCCAAAAAGCAATAGACTGTTTTATAGTTGATTTTTATTGTTATAAAGCCAAGTTGATTATAGAAATTGACGGTTCACAGCATTATTATGGCCATAATATTTCTCTCGACAGCAAAAGAACCGAAAAATTGAATTCAATTGGTTTGGAAGTTTTAAGATTTTCAAATTACGATATAAATAATTATTTTGACGCAGTTTGCAATAAGATTGATTATATAGTTCATAAGAGATTACAAGAGAACAAATAATATTTATTAAAAAATATTATTAACAATAAATCCCCTGTAGAAAACTCTATTTACAAGCTAACAAAAAAGCTATGGCAAGATTTTTCATCTCGTCATAGCCTTTAATTTTATTAAATTCTAAAAAGTCTGCGTGCGTTTTCGTTGGCCGTGTCGATAAGCTTTTGCGTGTCGGTATGTCTGACCTCGGCAAGCTTTTCGGCGGAATATTCAATCAAATCCGACGAGTTGCGCTGACCTCTGAACGGCACGGGCGTCATGTACGGGCAGTCTGTTTCAAGCAATAGTCTGTCATCGGGAACAATTTCGGCAACCTCAAGCGGTTTGCGTGCGTTCTTGAACGTAACTGCACCGCCGAAACCGATATACATGCCGAGCTTCAGCACCTCTTTTGCCATCTCGGCACTTCCGGAGAAGCAATGCACAACTCCCTTGGGCTTATACTTTTTCAAGAGGTTCATTGTGTCCTCATGTGCTTCACGGTCGTGAACGATAACGGGCAAATCAAGCTCGTTTGCAAGCACGATTTGCTTTTCAAAAATGTCAAGCTGTTTATCCTTCGGAACAAAATCGTAGTGATATTCCAGTCCTATTTCGCCGACGGCAATGCACTTCGGGTGCGAATAAAGCTCCCTGATTTTTTCAAGCTCTCCGTAAGAAGCGTCCGTGATATTGCTCGGATGAATTCCGACAGCAGAATAAAAATAATCGTATTTCTCGGAGAATTCGACGCTTTTAAGGCTCGACGCAAGATCACAGCCGCAGTTGATTATATTCACAACACCCTTCGAGGGCAGGGATGCCAAAAGCTCGTCTCTGTCCTCATCGAATTTTTCATCGTCATAATGGGCGTGTGTGTCAAAAATTGAACGATACATTATCTTATCTTCGCTCCGTTCGGCATACCGTCAACAAATACGACCTTTACCTCGTCGCCTGCGTCGGCGGCAAGAATCATTCCGTTGCTCTCAATGCCGCAGAGTACGGCAGGCTTAAGATTGGAAACAACAATTACCTTGTGACCGATAAGTTCCTCGGGCTTGTACCATTTTGCGATTCCGCTCGCAACGGTTCTCGGCGTTTTGCTGCCGTCGTCAAGCGTAAGCTTCAAAAGCTTCTTAGCTTTTTTGATCGGCTCACAGTCCTTGATTTCAGCAACCTTAAGCTCAACCTTGGAGAAGTCTTCAATACCGATCTTTGCAAGGCCCTCGGCCTCCTCAACCTCGGCGTTTTCCTCCTTGGCAGCCTCCTGAGCAGCTTTGGCTCTCGCTTCAATCTTCTCAAACATTTCCTTTGCGTCAATTCTTGCAAAAAGCGGCTCGGCCTTACCTACAACAGTACCGGCCTTGAGTGCGCCGAATGCGGAAAGCGAATCATAATCCTTGATATCCGTGTTCATCTGAGAAAGAATTTTTTCAGATGTTTCGGGCAGGAACGGAGAGAGAAGAACCGCTACAAAGCGAATGCTTTCAAGCAGATTGTAAAGCACGGTGCCGAGACGAGCTTTCTTGCTCTCGTCCTTTGCAAGGGCCCACGGAGCTGTCTCGTCAATATATTTGTTGCAACGCTTTGCAAGCGTGAAAATTGCATCAAGCGTGTCACTGACTCTGTATTCGGACAGGAGCTTATCAACCTTTCCGACAGTCTCAACCGCAAGGGTTTTCAGCTCGTCGTCAAGCTCCTCCGTTACGTCGCCCGGCTGAACAACGCCGTCAAAATACTTGTTCGTCATGGCAATCGTTCTGTTAACGAGGTTGCCGAGTGTATTTGCAAGGTCGGAGTTGTAACGCTCTATCATGTTCTCATATGTGATTGAACCGTCTGAAGCATAGGGCATTTCGGCAAGCAGATAATACCTTACTGCGTCAACACCGAAAAGCTCAACAAGGTCGTCTGCATAGATAACGTTGCCCCTCGATTTTGACATCTTGTCCGTGCCGAAAAGAAGCCATGGATGACCGAAAACCTGCTTCGGGAGCGGCTCCCTCGCCGAGAGCCATAAGCATAATCGGCCAATATATTGTGTGGAAACGGACGATATCCTTTCCGATTATATGAACGTCGGCAGGCCAGTATTTCTTATACTGCTCGCTTGAACCGTCGGGATCGTAGCCGATACCCGTAATATAGTTTGCGAGAGCGTCAAGCCAAACGTAGACAACATGCTTCGGGTCAAAATCAACGGGGATACCCCACTTAAAAGAGGTTCTTGAAACACAAAGATCCTGTAAACCCGGCTTGATGAAGTTATTTAGCATCTCTTTCTTTCGGCTTTCGGGATAGATAAAGTTCTCGTTAGTCTCAATGTATTCTTCAAGCTGTTTCTGATACTTTGAAAGCTTGAGGAAATACGCCTCCTCACGGGCAGGCTTAACCTCACGGCCGCAGTCCGGACACTTACCGTCAACAAGCTGCGATTCCGTCCAGAATGATTCACAAGGCGTGCAGTACATTCCCTCATAGTGACCCTTGTAAATATCGCCCTGATCATAGAGCTTCTTAAAAATCTTCTGAATAACCCTTTCGTGGTCGGGGTCGGTCGTTCTGATGAACTTATCGTAGGTAGTGTTCAAAAGGTCGCAGATTGCCTTAATCTCGCCTGCAACACGGTCAACGTGCTGCTTCGGCGTGATGCCCTCGGCAGCGGCGATCTCCTCAATCTTTTGGCCGTGCTCATCAGTACCGGTCTGGAAGAAAACATCGTACCCCTGCAGTCTCTTGTATCTTGCTATTGCATCGGTCATTACAATCTCGTAGCTGTTGCCGATATGCGGCTTGCGCGAGGTGTAAGCAATAGCGGTAGTAATGTAAAATTTTCCTTTGCTCATTATATATCCTCCTCTGTTTATTATTGTCATAATTAAAATGTTTAAATAAATTTAGCTATAACGTTATCGTTTAGATAATGTTTGTCAGGAGCGTCAAAAAGCACAGGCAATACTTTTGTATTGGCGAGCATTTTTGGCGTTTCCGG
>ENA-OOQX01000780-OOQX01000780.1-human-gut-metagenome-genome-assembly--contig:-NODE-780-length-10851-cov-1.359670_pt1 | contig 10851 bp, 12 predicted proteins | sample MGYA00241267_ERZ501173 | MGnify/ENA primary metagenome ERZ501173 (study PRJEB25962, sample SAMEA2042500) | human gut metagenome | biome: human gut; feature: human-associated habitat; material: faeces... | reverse complement strand
GCACCGGTTTTGCCGATGCGGATTTTTTAAATTTATGAAATATGTGATTTGGAGAGCGGATAAGGTTTCCGTTGGTCGGTTCGTCCGATCAGATAATCCACGCTTGTGTGATGAAAATCTGCCAGAGAAGAGAGAATTTCCGTTGGAATTTGTCGCTCGTCATTTTCATATCTGGAGTAGGTTCGTTGTGTAATATTTAAGATTCTGGCAATCTCTGTCTGTGTTAAGTCTTTGTCTTCCCGTAAGTCGCGAATGCGTTTATATATCAAATATTTGTCACCTCCCCCATGCTAATAGTATATGTGAGACCAAAATGGTCTATTGCTGTTTAGACCATTTTGGTCTAATATATTTGGAAGGCACAATATAAGGCACATATTGAAATGCTTATAAATATTGATAAAATAAAAGCGTTACAAAAGAAAAATGGAGGCAGGAATGTCGGAGTTTAGTGACAAGTTATCAGAGTATATTGTAAAAAGCGGATCAAATGTGTACCAGCTTGCAAAAGAAGCATCTTTAGACAGAACAACATTGCAGAAGACGGCAAAAGGACAGAGACTTCCGTCTTTGGATTATATTAGGGAAATATGCCAGTACATAAAAATATCCAGTAATCAGGAAGAGGAACTGGTTCGTCTCTATAAGATTGAAAAGCTGGGACACAGTACAGTAAAAGCATGGGATGAAATTCAGCAGATTATTCTTGATATTTACCAGCTCAGAAAAAATGAAAAAAGTACTTGGCATATTCGTTTTGATGAAGTAAGCTTGAAAAGTTTTAATGCCCAAATTGTGCAGAAATGCGATTCGGAAATGGATTGTTTAAAAGCAATTATGTGCGTCATGGAACAGGAACTGGAAGATCCGGATCAAGCCGAAATTTATATGGATGTTTCATGGGCAAGTAAACTGGTGTTATGTCAATTGAGGCAAAGTGAGGGAAATAAGTCGGAAAAATTAACTTGCCATCAACTTGTGAATTTAAAGCAGACAGAACATGTAAAAGATGGGATGCTGGAAAATATTCAGATGCTGCATCAGGTACTTCCATATGCATTTACAACACATAATACCTATGATATCCGTTATGCTTATATCAGTGAAAACAGCGAAGATCAGAAATTGCATTTATGGGAACATTACATTATTACACGCAGACATGTAATTTTGTGTTCGGAACAGGATTATCAGATGATTGTCATTTCCGATGAAATGATTGCAAAGGCATACAGGCAGGAAGTCGGGCGTATGCTGAGTGCATATCGTCCGCTGTTCAGTTATCAGGGGTATTCCGGTGAAGGGGTTCGGAAATACCGCGCCTTGCTTGATCATGATGAAACACATGTAACTTACGAGGGATTTCCGTGTCTGGCACTTATGATCCCCGATGAAATAAAAAAGCAGTTGATTGCAGATCCGCAGATTGGAACATATGCCACAGCATTTTTTGATATGCCACAAGTAAAAGAAAACCAGTACATTAATATTTTTGGAATGGAAGAGGTAAGGCATTTTATGAAAACCGGGCATTTGCCGGGAGTGTTTGATCATTATTTTTATGTGGAGTCCATGGAACTTCGAAAGGAAATGCTTGAAAATTTTCATAGAAACCTTCTGGCGCATACACGGCAGTATTATATGATCAATGAGGATAAATTTAAAATAAACAGTTCTTTTGGAATTGATGTATTTGGACAAAATAAGGTCGCGTTCTGTTCAACATCTGACGAATTCCCATTTGGTTTTATTTCAATTGATGAACCGGGCATCAGTGAAATGTTTGCCAGTTATTTTGATAATCTGGTACAGTCCGAATATGTATATTCGATCGAGGAAACCATAACAAAATGGGAGGAAAAGGTGGAACAGATAGAAAGAGAAATAGAAATAGAAATAGAAGATAGGAAGGAATGAGCTTTTTAGTGCATAGGTACTAAAAATAAAAGGCACAATAAAAGGCACATATTGAAAAGAGGAGAGAAATTGATAAACTGAAAGAGAAAAACGAAAGTTAGGAGCAGTTATGAAAACATTGGGTATTATTGGCGGTCTTGGACCAATGGCGACTGCATATTTCATGGAGCTTGTGACAGGAATGACAGATGTCGACTGCGATCAGAAACATATTCCAATAGTGTTACAGAGTATTCCGCAGACACCAGATCGTACTTCGTACATATTGGATCATATACAAAAAAATCCACTTCCGCAAATGGTAGAAGCCGGAAAACGGTTGAAGGAGGCGGGAGCAGCGTATCTTGCAATCCCGTGTGTTACAGCACATTATTTTTACAGGGAGCTTTGCCGGCAAATAGATCTGCCAATTATTTCTCTGTTGGAAAAAACCGCTGATTATTTCAGGACAGAGGGTGTTGATGAGGTGGCAATTCTGGCAACATCGGGTACGGTAATGAGTAAGATTATCCAGCAGGAATTAGGAAAAAAACATATCCAGACGTTGCTGCCTGATGAAAGACAGCAACAGAAAATCATGGAGATTATCTATAAGCAGATTAAGGCCGGACGCTCGGTAGAAATTGAAGAATTTGAACAAATTGGTACACAATTACAACAACGAGGCGCACAGAAACTGTTACTGGGATGTACAGAATTATCTCTTTTAAAAAGAGATTTTACCCTGAATCAGGCATATGCGGACGTATTGGAAATATTGGCATCTGCTGTAGTTACCTATAACGGATTGCCAGTAAAAGAATATCACAGACAGACACAGGAGATAAAATAATGCAGAGAAATGTTTTGGAATATTTGGAAGAGACAGTAAAAAGAGTGCCGGATAAAATCGCATTTGCAAATGATAAAACGCAGTTGACATTTCAGCAATTTTCAGATGACATACGTGCAATTGGCAGTGAATTAATTCGGAAAGGCTATCAAAAGGAGCCGGTTTTGATCTATATGAATAAAAGCCCGGAAGCATTGGAGGGGTTTTTCGGAGTGATCGAAAGCGGCTGTTTTTATGTGCCATTGGATGAAGAGATGCCGAAGAGACGCATCGAACTGATTATTGAAAATACGAAAGCAAGAGTTATCGTCTGTGATCAGGAGAATCTGAAACGTGTAAAGGAACTTCCTTTTGATGGAGAAATTATGCTGCATGAGGAACTGGCAAAGAAAAGAGAGGACAAGGAAAAGCTGGATAAGGTAAGAAGAACTGCACTGGATACAGATCCGCTTTATGTGCTTTTTACTTCCGGATCTACAGGGATGCCAAAAGGGGTAGTGGGACATCACAGAGGTGTCATTGATTATATTGACCAGCTTTCTGCGGTGTTGGATTTTGATGAAGAGAGTGTATTTGGCAATCAGGCACCTCTTTATTTTGATGCCTGTATGAAGGACATTTACCCGACACTGAAGTTTGGTGCAACGACCTGGCTGATTCCCCATGAACTGTTCCTGTTTCCGGTCCGTCTGGTGGAATATCTGAATGTACATAAAATCAATACCATATGCTGGGTGGTATCTGCACTTACAATGATTTCTGCATTTGGGACATTTAAAGAAGTAGTTCCGGAATATCTGCGCACAGTTGCATTTGGAAGTGAAGTGTTTCCAATCCGGCAGTTTAATCTGTGGAAACGGACATTGCCACAGGTAAGATTTACAAATCTGTATGGGCCGACGGAGGCAACCGGAATGAGCTGTTATTATCATGCAGACCGGGAGTTTTCGGAGAATGAGGTGATCCCAATCGGACAGCCTTTTGAAAATACGGAAATTTTACTTTTAAAAGGAGATTTAGAGGCTGTGCAGGGGGAAGAAGGAGAAATCTGTATTCGGGGAACCTGTCTTACCCACGGATATTATGGCAATCAGGAAAAAACGAAAGAAGCATTTGTCCAGAATCCGCTGAATCCGTATTATCCGGAGCTGATTTACCGTACAGGTGATATTGGAAAAAGAAATGCAAAAGGAGAGCTGGTCTTTGTGTCCCGTAAAGATTATCAGATTAAACACATGGGGCACCGGATTGAACTGGGAGAGATTGAGGCAAATGTACTTCTGGTCGATGGCATTCAGACAGCATGCTGCATTTATCCAAAAGAAGATGAAAAGATCGTCCTGTTCTATACAGGAACGCTGAAAAAGGCAGAACTTCTGACGGAATTAAAGCAGCGTCTGCCAAGATATATGATTCCAAATGTGTTGTTTCTTATAGAACAGCTTCCGCTTACCCCGAATGGAAAAATGAATCGCAAAGCAATGGAGCAGTTTTATATGGATCATAAAAAAAACAAAAGAAGGAGAACAAAATAGTTATGGAAACAAGAGAAATCATTTTGGATATTTTACAGGAAATGCATGAAGATATCGATTATGAAAAAGAAAAAGCATTGGTGACAGATAAAATTCTGGATTCTTTTGATCTGGTCAGTCTTGTCTCGGAATTGACAGATGCGTTTGATATTGAGATCACAGCAAAAGATTTTGTGGAAGAAAATTTTAATTCGCTGGATACGCTGGTAACTATGGTAAAACGTTTACAGGAAGAATAAAACAGGGAGGCGGTATGCTTTTTACATCATATGCATTTATTGCATTTATCGCTGTCGCATTTTTTCTGTATTATCGGATTCCACGCAAATGGCAGTGGCCGTTTCTTCTGATAATCAGCATTGGCTTTTATGCATCGGCAGGAATTTTTTATCCCATCTTTTTACTTGTAAGTTCGGCGGTGACCTATCTGGCCGGACTGTGGATCGAAAGAGACCGAAAACAGGAGAAAGATTACATCCGGGAAAATGGCGGTAGGTTTGCATCGCGGCAGGAGAAAAAGGAGTTTAAGCAAAAAGGAGAAAAACGGCGAAGAAAACTTATGGTGTCAGCATTTCTGATCTTACTTGCTGTTCTTGGAGTATTTAAGTATGCGGATTTTGTGATTGACAATATAAATGCTGTTTTTTATGCGGTTGGAAGTGACCGGGAGCTGGAATATCTGGATTTACTGCTTCCAATGGGAATTTCCTTTTATACATTTCAGTCGCTGGGATATCTGTTGGATGTATACTGGGAAAAAATCGATGCACAGAAGAATTTTTTCAAACATCTGCTGTTTGTGTCATTTTTTCCACAACTGGTACAGGGACCGATCAGCCGTTATTCCAATTTATCACAGACGTTGTATGAAGAACATGTATTTGACAAAAAGCAGGTGATATTTGGACTGGAAAGAATTCTCTGGGGATATTTCAAGAAACTTGTAGTGGCAGATACAATCCTTACAGCAACCACTGCCGTGATTGGAGATGAATATTACAACGGTGCGTGGGTGCTGGTCGGAATTATTTTCTATGGCATTGAACTGTATGCCGATTTTACGGGAGGCATTGATATTACCATAGGAATTGCGCAGGTATTCGGAGTGAAGGTTGCAGAAAACTTTATTCGTCCATATTTCTCAAAAAATATTGCGGAATATTGGCGGCGCTGGCATATTTCCATGGGAACCTGGTTCAGGGATTATATTTTTTATCCAATGAGCATTTCCAAACGAATGGGAAAGCTGACAAAGTTTTGTAAGACTCATTTTGGAAAAGGAGTAGCAAAGAGGGTGCCGGTTTATCTGGCAACCATGGTTACCTGGTTCGCAACCGGAATCTGGCATGGTGCAAGCTGGAACTTTGTCATGTGGGGCATTATGAATGGCGTGATCATCCTGATTTCTCAGGAACTGGAACCGTTGTATGCGCGGTTTCATAAGCAGTTTCCTTCACTTGGACAAAGAAAAGGATATCAGGCATTTCAGATTGTACGGACCTTTTTCCTGATGGGATCGCTTCGGATGTTTGATTGTTACGGGGATGTGCCTCTTAGTTTTTCAATGTTTTTTAGCATGTTCCGGGACTTTGATCTTCGTGCGTTGACCGTGAATGAGTTTTTGGATCTGGGACTGAATATCCCACAATATGTGATTGTGTTTGCGGGTACGGTGTTAATGTTTGCCGCAAGCGTGATCGGACGAAAGGAAAGTGTGCGTGAACAATTGAGCAGAAAGCCGTATGTTGTGAGGTATGCAGCAGTAGCGGCACTGTTTCTTGCCGTTGTTCTGTTTGGATCTTACGGTGTGGGATATGATGCTGCGCAATTTATTTATAATCAGTTTTAGATGAGGAGAAATGTTTTGAAAACCGCTGTTAGAAGGATTGTTTCTGTTGGAATACTTTTGATTTTGCTGTTTGCAATGCAGAGGCTTGTGATGCCAAAGTATGTGGATGATGTGATCGAAGGTGGATTTACAGCAGAATATTATCGGGAAGAAAATCCCCATGAGGTACTGATGATAGGGGATTGTGAGTTATACGAAAATTTCTCCGCAAGTATCCATCTTCCTGTTGTGTGTACACGTTATCGATGAGCCCTTTCTTCGTCTTGAAGTTGAAAGCCATCGTGTCGCTTTGGTACTCCTCCTGTCCCATCTTGAAGACAGGTGTCCCGGAGATGCCTTTCTTGTCCGTGGTGTCACGCTTTCCCGTGGCGTGGACAAGGCTGCTGTCAAGACTCATGTAGATCTTCTCGCTCGTCAGGTCCATGTTCTCATACTTCACGTTCGACTTTCCATAGAGATGAGCGGTCTTGGAGAGCGCGTCATACACCAACGAATCATTAGCGGTGTAGTTGACCGGGGCATCAATGCCATTTTTCTTCTTGCGGTTGGCGGAGTCCAATGCGATCGAGTCGTCGATCAGCTTGTTACGGTGATAGACAGCCAACTGGATGGAATCCATCTTGGTAGTATCAGGGGCAGCAAGCCCAAAGTCCACCTTGTCCACCGTGGTATCCTTCATAGCTGTTGTATCTTTCTCATTTGCCTTCGCCTTCTTATGTCGCTGGAAGACAGGCAAGCTCACGTTCGCCATCATATAGATGAAGGCAAACAGAAAGAGTACTATGAAAGATTTTCTTCTCATTGATGTGCAAATTTACTTAAAAAAAAGGAAACCAAGTGGGTTTTTCTATTTTTAACGCATCTCGTTATGCTTTATTCAAACATCTTCTCCCACTTCCTAAAACGCTCCACTCCATCCGTTCCAAACTTAGACAGGCTCTTTTCTGCCTCCCGCTTGGTCTTCTCCCGGTCCAAATGGGTCTTGGAATAGAACTTGTCAGTATAGCAGATGACCTGTTCTTCCAGCGTTTCCGGCAAGAAGTCCTCGGCAGGCAAAGGCAGGTGCTGCTGGAGGATCTCCGCTTTGGTCAGTCCTGCCCCGGTATGTCGCTCGCAAACGCGGGCATGCTTGGGGTATCCTTCCGCGCGAAGGATCTCCGCCCCTAACCGTCCATGACAGATATAGGGCTCTTTCCCAAAGCACTGGATGCCGGGAGCATCACAAAAGACGATGCCGATGTCATGAAGCATCGCCGCTTCCTCCACGAACTGGGCGTCCATGCCTAACTCGGGATGAGACGAAACAATCTGTAACGCTCTTCGCGTTACAGATTGGCTATGCGTGATCAGGATATGCTTTAACGCATTATCCTCTGGATAATACTTATCAATAATCTTCTGATAATCCATTATGCTTCGGTGTGTGGGCGCTCGATGTAAGCAATGACCTGGCCTTTCTGCACCTTGCCTCCTTGCTTGGCACTGATCTCCACGAGCTTCCCGCCCAAATCCGCGGGTACTGCGACAAACTCGCCCCAAGGAGCCTGGATGTAACAGAACACGTCACCCTCCTTATATTCTTGCCCGATATAGGGTTCTACGGCAGGAGCAGGCTCTCCATCGCCCTGGAAATCCCAGAAAATCTGACCGCGGACGGGAGCGACGACAGCGTCAGCCTTGGCATGCTTGAACGCAGAGATCTGCTCTGGCGTGAGCTTCGTGCCCATCTTGGCATCCTTGGCTTTCTGCAGGTCAGCCAAGAAGTTCTTCTTGGCCTGTCCACTCTTGTAATTACGATACTGCTCGGGGTGCATGGCAAGCTCGAAAAGCTCCTCATCATCCTGACCATACTCCCAGCCATTCTCATCCATCTCCTTCTTGAAATCATCCAAGGAATCCTTCAGCAGGGAACGGGGATCCACATCCGTGAACGCACGACCTTGCTCCTTAGCCAGTTCCTTCAGCTCTGGCGCGATCTCGCCTGGCACCTTTCCTGACTTACCCAGGATCATTCCCCACATATTATCATCCATGTAGACATAACGTCCTTTCCCCTGTTCCAGTGAAAGAAGGTTCATCAAAGAGATATTCTTCACATACTGGCTGAACGGAGTCACCAATGGTGGATAGCCCACACGTGGCCACACGTAAGCCACCTCAGCGAAGAGCTTGATTAGCAAGTCATCCGTCGACAACTCCGGCTCACCTTTCTTCTTGCGAAGGTTATTGATGGTTCCCCGGATACCTCCCAAGTCAGCCATCATCGACCCCATCATTCCCCCTGGAAGACCGCAGGTCAGCAAGAGGGAGCTCATGAACTTATTCTGAGGATTGATGAAATAGCCCAACCAGTCATCGATAAACTCCTGTGTCAAGGCACGTGCCTGCATATAAGCGTCCATGTTGATCTCCGGGACATCAAAGCCAGCATGCTTCAACATGCTCTGTACGGAAATCACGTCCGGGTGCACCTTACCCCAAGACAATGGCTCAATGGCTGTGTCAATGACATCCGCGCCATTGTTGCACACTTCCAAGATGCTTGCCATTGACAAGCCCGGACCGGAATGTCCATGATATTCAATGATAACGTCGGGATGCTTTTCCTTGATCATCTTGGTCAACTGCCCCAAGAAGACAGGCTGACCGATACCCGCCATGTCCTTCAGACAGATCTCCTCTGCCCCTGCCTCGATCTCCTGATCAGCCAGATGGGCGTAGTATTCGAGCGTATGAACCGGAGAGGTGGTGATGCACAAGGTACCCTGTGCTGTCATTCCAGCTTCCTTTGCCCACTTGATAGAAGGAGCGATATTGCGTATGTCATTCAGTCCGTCGAAGATACGGGTAATATCCACGCCCTGTGCATGCTTGACCCGGTACATCATCTTCCGCACATCATCAGGGACAGGATACATACGAAGGGCATTCAAGCCACGGTCCAACATGTGGGTCTTGATGCCTGCTTCGTTCAAAGGCTTGGTAAAGGCACGGACAGCATCGTTCGGGTTCTCTCCAGCAAGAAGATTGACTTGCTCGAAGCCACCCCCATTCGTCTCGACACGGGCAAAGCAACCCATCTTGACGAAGACTGGCGCGATACGAGCCAACTGATCTTTGCGTGGCTGAAACTTACCAGATGACTGCCACATGTCCCTATAGACGAGACTGAACTGAATTTTCTTTTTCATTATCTTTTTTACCTTATATTCTACAATACATTTATCTCGGTCGGCAAAGTTAGTTATTTTTTCGCAAACTATTGATAGCAAGCTGTTTTTTTTGATGTTTTTTCTTACATTAACACAAAAAAGGTGGGAGATCAAGCAAGATACTGTACCTTTGCACATAAAATGAGAGAAGAATGAAAAGGAGAATCATTTTACCCGCTGTCGTTGCCCTTTTCCTGCTCTCCGCGTGTGGCAACCCGTCGGAGAAGAACAACCCCAAGCAAGGAAAGAGCAATGAGGAGTTGCGCCTGAAAGGCGACAAGACCGTGTACGGCCTGGCATGCGAAGGCTGTTCCGACTCCACCATCGTATTGCTGCCCAGTGACGGCAGTGACCCCGTGAAATACGATTGCATTGATGCAACGCGCAACCACCACGTCCTCGGGACGATCAAGGTAGGCGATTGGATCGGTGTGGTCTTGAACAAAGAGGACAAGAAGGTTGCGGACAAGGTCATCGACCTGGATGAACTGAAAGGGATCTGGTGCTATATTGTGATGCCTACGCTGAAAGCATACGACCAGCTCAGCAAGAAAGCGCAAGCCAGAATTGAGCGGAACATGCCTGACAGCATCAAGGAAAAAGATGGTACAAAGAATTCGGAAAGAGTCTCAAATATTGGCTGGTAACAGAATTGGGACACGACAATACAGAAAGGCTACATCTACACGGATTATTTTGGACAGAAGTAGATATCAAAACGATCGAAAAAATATGGAAATACGGGTGGGTAGACGGCGGCGAATATGTAAACGAAAAAACAATACAGTATATCGTAAAATATGTACACAAAATCGACGAAAAACACCCGGAGTACACAAGCAAAGTGTTCACAAGTCCAGGGATCGGAAAATCGTACATAGAAAGGTCAGAAGTGCAAAGAATTCACGATCAAAAACAAGAATTCGTAAAAACTCCAAAGGGCCTCAAAGTAGGTATGCCAATGTATCTAAAAAACAAGATATACACCGAAAAAGAACGCGAGGACATGTGGCTGGAACGGCTGAATAGGGGAATACGATACATAAACGGAGAGAAATACGACACAACAACAAAAAAAGGCCTACGGGAATTCATGAATGCGCTACAGCATGCACAAAAAACATCCGAAAGGCTCGGAAATCCTGCAAATCCATGGCATAAAAAGAAATATCGAACAACTTTAGAGAAGATTGGAACTTTCAGAGATGAATAAAAATACGGAAACTTTGTAGTGCAAACCAAAAAAACTCAAAATCATGGAAAAATTCAATCACATTATGGAAGCCGTCGAAAAATTCGATGCGAAAGACTTCGTAAACAGCGCAGAAGAAAATAACGAAAAAATCCGAGCGATATCAAAAGTACGTGAGGAAATCTACGTGAGGATCAATAACCTATCCGAAAAGGAGCTAGAAATAGCACGGATCATCATCGAAACGGGAACACAATTCGCAATCGAAAATGAATGATCATGTCAACAAATCGAGACCGAATAATCGAGGCGAC
>ENA-OOQX01000777-OOQX01000777.1-human-gut-metagenome-genome-assembly--contig:-NODE-777-length-10862-cov-2.392708_pt1 | contig 10862 bp, 8 predicted proteins | sample MGYA00241267_ERZ501173 | MGnify/ENA primary metagenome ERZ501173 (study PRJEB25962, sample SAMEA2042500) | human gut metagenome | biome: human gut; feature: human-associated habitat; material: faeces... | reverse complement strand
GGCTCATCAGGTCGCTGATGCGCTCTTCTGTCGAAAGATCCGGGTTCTGGTATGGGTACATCTTTTTTCTCCCTTTATGTTACAGAGGGCAATTTTCGCCCATTTATAATCAGGTTGGCAAAACCGCCGATGCCTGCCACAAAAAACAGCAGCGAAATTGAGCTGTCCCCCATAGATTTTTCCAGCATGGGCTGGATGGCGGTTCCCACTGCGGCCGATGTGCAGGTGGCAATGCTGTTCATGGCAGCCGTTACGCCAAAGTAAGCGGTTTTGCCGCTTTCAGGACTCAATGCAAATTGCAGGTTTGTGCTTGCCAGTGATGCGCCGCCTGCACAGCCCGCCGCAACGACAATCAGAACCGGCGCAACCAAATGTGCAAAGGAAGGGCGCACAAAGGACCAGCCCAGCGTGCAGGAAAGATTCAGGAATGCAGTAAGCCAAATAACGCAGTTCCACGCAGTGCGGTCGGCCAGCGGACACGACACCCACCGATGTGATGAAGGTGTGGCTGAGCCCCAGCACCCGCAGCTCATACACGGAAAGGAACGGAGAAGCAAAGCCGCCAGTCAGCCCGACGATGATGCAGTAAAAAAGCAATGGACGGTAAGCAGGGTCGCGCACTGGGCGCAGAATATCCGCCGGGCGCATTTTGGAGGTGAATTTTACCGGGTTCTCTCTTACCGAAGCAAGCAGAACGGCATCCACCACAGTAAGCGACAGGCTGACAATACCGATGATAAGAAAGCCGGTATAGCCCTGCCCCTGTCCAGATAATAATCCAGTACGCGACCAAGTGCAAGTGTTGCCGCGCTGGAAACGCAGGTTCCGATAATGCTCTTGACGGCGTAGAACTGACCGCGCCCGCCTTGGGGGGCGATGCCCAAAACCATGTGTTCCAGCCCCGGCGTAACAAGCCCCGCAGAGAAAAAGCCGATGGTATAAAGCACCAGCACCACAGCGCGGGCATGACCGGGGTCCGGCAGAGCCAGCGGTACCAGCAGAATGCTGCTGATGGAAAGCCTGAACACCACGCACATAAGCCATATAGCCAGTTTGCGGTGGTGCATCCGTTCAAACACAAAGGGCGAGAAAAACTGCAGTACGCACCCGAAAGACGGTATCATGGCCGCTGCGGCGCATAAGGATACGGACGCCCCAAGGCTGCTCAAATACCCGGCCAGAAAGTTGCCGGTGGCAACGGCATAAATCACGCCGGCCACTGCGCCTTCGGCAATAATCCGGTAGCGACCCATTTCCAGTTCATTTTCGGTCGGTGTATGCGCAGGAAAAAACAGCTGATAAAGCCAGCCCATGGCTTACCTCCCGGCAGGCGCCTCCACGGTTCCGTAAGCGCGTCCGCGGAGAAGATCCGCGTAACGGCAGATTAGGTTTGTCAGAACCGACAGGCTGCTTTCTTTGCTGACCTGACGCCACTGCGCACGGTAGCGCTGCAGCCAGTGTTCCAGCGCAGCTGCCATGGCATCTGCTTCGGGGCCGTGCGGGCAGCCTGCATTGAGCCATGCGCCAATACGGTTCCACAGCACAATGATGTCTGCCGTCTGGCAGAGTACCTGTACAATCTGCTTTTTGCCGGCAGGAAGGTTTACCGCGGCTGCAAGGATATCTGCCTTTGCCTTTTCTACGGCGCGGTTGGCATCGTCAATCCTTGTAAAGTCCACCTCGGAAAGGATCTCGGCGCGGGTTTTCTCATCACATTCTATCCAGTTGACGGTATTCCGCCAGTCAAAAACTTCATAATCCTGCAGCTTTGCCATCAGACCGGCAAATTGCCCGGTGGTATCGCCGTAATACAGGCGGGAAACCGCTTCGTTCAGCTCGTCAAATTCCACAGGCTCTGCATTCCAACCGAACGCTGCGCCGTACAGGATGCCCGGAATCGTCAGGCGCGGGTCATTGACATGACCATAATCGCCCCAGTCAGTGTTCAAAAGGCCAATAGCGTTGTACTTGTGTGCATGGTGGCACATGGTACGGATATTCAGGTAAGAATTGTACATCAGAGGCATCCAACGGTTCCAGCCACAAACGCCGGGGCAGGCATACTGTGTAATCCCGCTGGCGGCAATATCCCGAATCTCATTTTCCCGCTGATGCGGCAGATAGCCCCAGTTCAGGCAGATGGTTTCCTTGGGCAGCTCGGCACAGCTTTCCGGGAAGCGCCACATGATGTCCCCCCAGAACTGCGGTGTTACCCCCTGCGCAACAAGATATTCGCACAGCGCCTTCACATGGCTGAGATACAGGCTGCGCTCGCTCTGCTCCTCGGCGAGTGCCTTGCTGCGCCCCTTGCCCAAATCGAACGTTTCGTCATCACAGATATTGAATTTGCTGCTGCGGAAAAGCGGGCGGTATTCGTCAATCAGCCCTTTTACAAACCCCAGCGCATCGGGATTGGATACGTTCAGGGTATGGTGATTCCCTGCATAGGTATAACTGAACGGAATCTTTTCCGAGTCAGGCAGCTCGCAGAGGTCGCAACAGGTTTTTGTGCTGAGAATACGGTACATATGCCCGAAGGTAGACAAGGAAGGAACGAGTTCAATGTGCCGGGCTGCGCAGTAATCATCCAGCTCCATGATCTCCTGCGCGGTCAGCGGCGTATCCTCACGCCATGCTTCGCTCAGGTCACGGAAAAGATAGGTGTGCTCAATATAAAGCTGCCATTGGTTGATCTTGTAGCGGCAGAGAATATCTGCCACCTGTTTCAGGTAGTCCAGCTTCGGGACACGTCCGCGGGAGCAGTCCTGATAATAGCCTCTGTTGGCAAGATCGGGCCAGTCCTCAATTTCCAGTGCGGGCAGTACGGCTCCGTGCTGTTCAATATACTGGCACAGTGTCTGCACACCGTTGCAGAGTGCTTCATCGCTGCCGGCTTTCAGCGTGATGCATTCCGGCATAATGCTCAGCGTGTAACGGTTTTGCGGCAGGGCGGTATCCACCGTAAGTACGGCGTCACCTGCCCGGGGCTTACCGCGGGTGAACGGCACTTCCAGCCCGGCGTACTCCCGCAGGCAGCCCTGCAGCATCTGTGCATAAAGCAACGCGGCGGGTTCGGTCTGCCACAGGGTGATTCGGCTCTGATTGTCCAGCATATGAACCCCTGCAGGGTGTTCGATCTTATGTGGATTCGGAATAAACTCCATCATCATTTCCTCCAAAAAAAGGCACGGGCGGCGGGCGCATTGCCAACCGCCCGTGCAGAATGTTCGGACTTTGTTATTTAACGGATACGAATTGTCTTGATTTCATACGGCTTTACCGTAAAGGTAATCTTGCCGTCTTTGACTTCAACCGGCTCGCCGTCGGGCTGTTCCAGACAGTTGCAGCTTTCTGCCGCATGGAAGGGAAGGTTCCAGTCCAGGGTGACATTTGTCAGGCTGTTCTCGCACTCATACATACGCACAATGGCACCATCGCCATCCTCGGCGCGTTTGATGGTTTCCAGCACCACATTGGGTGCATCCAGTCCGGCAAGGCTGAAGCTTTCGCCCGGCTTTCCGCCCTGCACAGCCAACGCGGGCTGGTTCAGGAAGAACGCCTGCGGCACCGTGCCGGCCGCCTGCCATTTTTCGGCGTGCGGATAAATGGCATATGTGAAGTGGTGAACTTCCTGATCCGTGGTAGGATTCGGCTCAATGCCGGACTTGATCAGGGTCAGCCCAATCACAGAATCCTTGACGGAATGACCGTACTTGCAGTCGTTCAGCATACTGACGCCGTAATGTCCTTCGCTCAGGTCCATCCACTTCTGACCGCAGCTTTCAAAGCGTGCGCGATCCCAGCTGGTGTTGGCGTGCGTCTTGCGGGTCAGGTTGCCGTACTGGATTTCAAACGTAGCTTCGTCAGTATGGACATTTACCGGGAAGTGAACCTTCAGCAGGCTCTGGTGTTCGTGCCAGTCCACGGTTGTAACAAACTCAATCCGGCGCTGCTTTGCATAGAAATGGATATCCTGCACCAGGGTGGAGTTGCTGTAATTGCGTTCGATGTGCAGTGTGGCGCGCACGGGACCGTTCTCCGTCCATGTGAAGTCCTGCAGGTCGGTGACATCCCAGAACTTTTCGGTATAGAAAATATCGATATCCCAGTTGTCATAATAGATGGGCTTATCCTCATATACGCGGAAGAGGTTGCCTGCCTGACCGGGCTTGAGCACTTCGCGGCGGTTCTCTTTGTCAAAGATGCCGGTCATCTGACCGTGTTCATCAAAGGTGACAGTATAGAACGGGGTGTCAATCTTATGTCCATCGGTCGCAATTTCAAAAGGCGCAGCCGAAACCTGTGCCGGTACGACCGCAAACGTTTTGCTGCCCTTGGCAGGCAGGTTGTTCAGGAACGCCACGGCACCATCGGCTGTTTTTTGTACGGGATAGATATTGCCGGCTTCGTCCTGCAAAGCCTCTGCCTTGCAATCACCCAGTTCAACCACATCGCTGCGGACAAAGCCGGTAGTGTTGTACACGGTAACGCCTTCCCCGGCGGGGGTCAGTGCATCCAGGCGCTCCTCGCGCAGTGCCGTGATTTCGGCTTCCATCTCGGCATACTCTTTTTTGGTGACTTCGTATACTTCGTGGATGGAGGAACCGGGCAGAATATCATGGAACTGATTGATGAGGATTCCATGCCACAGCTTGTCGATTTCTGCCTCTGGGTATGCGACCTTGGCTTGTGCCAGCAGGCTGAGCAGTTCCAAGTCCATCATGTGCAGCTCAATCTTACGGTTGGAACGCTTGTTGCGCGCCATGGAGGTGTATGTGCCGCGGTGATACTCAAAGTAGAGTTCACCTTCCCATGTGGGCAGGCGGCGGTTGTCCTTCACACGCTCAGCCAGCTCATCAAAGTAGGTGCGTGCAAATGCCTGACGCACTTTGGGCAGTCCCTCGATGCCCTTTTCCATACGGGTGGAGGTTTCCAGCATGGCGCGGGTCGGACCGCCGCCGCCGTCACCGTAACCGTAGGAAATCAGGATATCATTGTTGATGTCCTTCTGCTGGTAGCGGTGCCAGCCGCCGATCAGCGCATCGGGATGCAGGATGCCGTTGTAAGTCGTGAAGAAGTCATTCTCGCTCTGACCGACCCCCAGCGTTGTGACAAGGTGGGTCAGGATTTCGGTGCCGTCAATGCCGCGCCACTTGAAGGTGTCGTAAGGCATTTTGTTGAACTGGTTCCACGCCAGTTTTGTGGTCATGAAATAATCAATGCCGCACTTTGCCATAATCTGCGGCAGTGCGCCCGAATAGCCGAATACGTCCGGCAGCCAGAGGATGCGGTTGTCCACACCGAACTCTTCCTTGAAGAAACGCTTGCCGTACAGGAACTGACGCACCAGGCTTTCGCCGCTGGTCAGGTTGCAGTCCGCCTCAACCCACATACCGCCTTCGGGTTCCCAGCGTCCCTCCGCCACGCGCTGTTTGATCTGCTCATACAGCTCGGGGTAGCGCTGCTTCAGGAAGTAATACAGCTGCGGCTGGCTGGACATAAACTTGTAGTTGGGGTATTCGTCCATCAGTTTCAGCACAGTTGCAAAACTGCGGCACACTTTTTCCCGGGTCTGTGCAACAGTCCACCACCATGCCACGTCAATGTGCGTGTGACCAATGCAGCTTGCAATGACTTCCTCATGACCGGCAAGGTCGGTATAAAGTGCTTTTGCCAGATACCGGCGGGCAGCAGCAATGCTTTGATAGAAGCTCTCGTTATAAGGTGTGCGCAGGTCGATCAGATTGACAGCCTCGTTCAGCACGTTTTCCAGATCGCGGCGGGCTTTGCCGTCCTCTTCCAACCGGGGAAAAGCCTCCAGCGGCACAACCATATCGTAGTAAAGACCCTCAATTTCGGGGTCGATTTCCCGCAGGTCTACAATCAGGTTGAATTCGGTATGCAGGGTTCCGGTGTAGGACTGCAATTCCAGACGGTACTTTTGACCGCCCTTGGCGCAGCGGTCCAGCAGGATGTCGCGGTGGTTCATATCCACGCCCTGTGTCACCTTGCCGTCCACAAACAGCAGGAACTGCGGGTTTTTGGCATCGTCCCACTCATCAATCTGGGTGCAGACGTGCATCCACAGCGGTTTTCCGTCCATTTCCTGCGGCACAGCCACATCCGCGCGGAACCAGTAATGCTTGTCCGGTCCGTACCAATGCATGGTGCGGCTGTCAAAGGGTTCAAACGGTGCAGGGTCTGCATCGGCATCTTCCGGGCGCAGGAAGTTGCCCGGCTTTATGAGCCAGTCGCTCGTTTCAAACTTCTGTTTTACAGAAAGCTTTTTCAGCTCATTGCAGATACCTGTGACGCGCTTGTCAAGAAAATCAATGGTGCGCATAGGTCTTTCCTTTCCCTCATAACGAGGCTTCCAGCAATTCAAAGCTGGCTGTTTTTTGCATTTTTGTTTGCGTTAGTGGAACGTATCTACACCGAAATCGTGGTATCAGCAAAATGTTATCCTGTGGCATCTCTTTGCCCCTTTAACATCAGAAAGAGTTCTTCTTGATATAGTCCAATACACGATCCACCGTGGTGAACGCCAGACCGGTCACGGTATCGGCACAGCCGTAGTACATCGCAATACGACCGGTCGCGGCATCCGTCAAGGTGGCGCAGGGGAAGGTCACGTTCGGCACGTCGCCTACACACTCATACAGCTCATGAGGAGCCAGCAGGTAATCCTTGCCGCGGTATTTTACCTTCCACGGCTCGTCAATATCCAGCAGAGCAGCACCAATGCGGTATACATAGCCGTTGCAGGTGTTGATAACACCATGGTAAATCAGCAGCCAGCCCTCATCGGTTTCAATGGGGATGGGGCCGGGGCCAATTTTCATGCTCTGCCATGCAGATTCATCGCCTTTTACAGCACCCATCATAAAGCGGTGGCGTCCCCAGTAAATCATATCTTCGCTCTGGCTGACAAAAATATCGCCGAAGGGGGTATGCCCGGTATCGCTCGGGCGGCTCATCATCATGTAGCGCCCCTGAATCTTGCGCGGGAAAAGGACACCGTTACGGTTGTACGGCAGGAAGGCATTTTCCAACTGGTGGAATGTCTTGAAGTCATCCGTCCATGCAATGCCGATGGTGGGTCCGTGGTAGCCGTTGCACCAGGTCACATAGTATTTGCCGTCCATATAGCATACACGGGGGTCATAGCGGTATTCACGGGTTGTGACCTCCGGGTCGTCCCCTACCAGATGAATCGGGGTATCCTCAATATCCCAGTGCAGACCGTCCTTGCTGAAGCCTGCGAAAATATCCATGCTGATGGACAGGCTGTCGCAGCGGAATACGCCGGCAAAGCCATCCTTGAAAGGTACAACGGCGCTGTTGAACACGCTGTTGGAACGGGCGTTGCCGTCACGACCGATGATGGGGTTTGCATCATAGCGCCAGAAAGGGGTGCGGGTGTTTGCAGGCGGTTCCTGCCACGGAATATTGGGCAGTGCGCTGCCGATGATTTTAGCCATACTTGATTCTCCTTGTGTACTTAAAATAAATCGGGAGCGGGAACTCAGCGTCCCGCTCCCGAAGGTTTCCCTGCCTGCAGGGATAGTATTTGGATTTTTAAAGATTACTTATTGGTAGCCATGAAAGCGTCAACCTGGCTCTGTGCCTCAGCAACGATCTTGTCAAAGCCGGCAGCGCGCAGTTCTTGCATCATCTGGGGAACCATAACTTCGGGATCAGCCGTACCGGTCAGCAGCTCGCCCTTGTAACGCTCTGCAATCTGGATGCAGTTTGTCAGTTCATCAGCGATGGGGGTGGTGTCGAGAGTGAAACCAAGCAGGACAGAAGGCTCAGCCTTTTCGTTCAGCTCTTTAACTTCGTCGAACTGGTTGAAATCGAAATCGTCGGTCGGGGTGATAGCGAAGAAGCTGCCCTGGGTGTAACCTGCCATAGACCAATCCGCGTTGTTCTTATGGACGAAGGTTTTGCTGTCATCGGTGTAATCCCAGTTGTCGCCCTGAACGCCGTAGTAGAACAGGTCACGGACGTAGGTGTCGGTGTTTACCAGCTGCAGGAATTGCAGTGCTTTTTCGGGATAGGCGCAGTTAGCGGAGATGCAGTTCAGAGAGCCGCGGACAGTTTCATTGGAAACGATGGTCGGACCCCACTTCTGGGCAACGCACTCAACGCCGAGCTGCGGACCCCAGGAAGTGATTGCCGCACCGGACCAGCCCTGTGCAATGGAGCAAGCCTTGTAGTTTGCATCTTCGGGACGGGTTGCAGCGTCAGAGTTGATGATACCTTCGTTGTACCACTCATGGAAGGTTTTCAGAATCTGCTTGACGTCATCCTGCTCAACAGTAGCAACAACCTTACCCTCGCTGTCATCATAGCGCACACCCAGGGGATACAGACCGGCGCCAAGCTGGTCATACATATAGGACTGGTAGCCGCCGCCGTTTTTGTTCAGAGGGAAGGAAGCCTCGCCGTCAGTGTCCTTGATAGCCTTCAGGGGCGCAGTCAGTTCATCCAGGTCGGTGATGCCCAACTCCTTGGTATAGTCATAGCCGACAGCCTCGATCTTTGCCTTATCCCAGACAACGTACTCGCTCTGAGAAGAATCCTTGTAGGTAGGCACACCATAAACACGTCCGCCCACTTCGCAGGCTTTCCAATAATCTTCCGGAACGGAAGCGTACAGTTCAGGAGCCGCTTCCTTGAGCATATCGGTGATATCCAGGAAAGCACCGGTATTGACGTCGTTGTTATAGGTGTTGACGTTGGTGAACAGGATGTCGTATTCACCGCTGGTGTTCACAATAACATTGCGGCGGGTGTCCCAGTCGCCCCAGGGGATAACCTCCATGTCGATGTTGACGCCGATCTTATCTTCCAGATACGGGTTAATCTGTGCCAGCCATGCATCGTAGTTAGAAGGCATGCCAGAACCAACGGCCACCCATTTCAGGGTGACGACGTCCTTGGAGGGAGCAGCCGTAGGAGCAGCCGTAGAGGTGCTGCTGCCATCGGTGCCGGTGGAGGCAGAAGAGGAACTGCCGCCGCAGGCTGCCATGCTGAGGGCCATGGAACCGGCCATGCCCAGCGCAAGCACTTTGTTGAACTTTTTCATCTGTTTTTCTCCTTTGCTTGTGTAAAGTTGTGTATCTTCATTCCCCTTATAGGGGAACAGAACCAAATGTGGTGGGAAAATTGAATGGGTTTATTTGTTAGCATCGATGTTCTTATACAGTGTTTTTCTTTTTCAGAGTCTTTCTCTTAGCCCTTAACCGCACCAACCGTCAGACCGGAAATAAAGTACTTCTGGAAGAACGGATACGCGCACGCAATGGGAATGACGATAATGATTGCGATTGCCATACGAACGGATTCGGACGGCATCGAGTTACGGTACTGCTGCAGACTCAGACCTGCGCTGGGGTTATTGGCGATGTACTCCAGGTTCTTCATCATGTTGTTCAGCAGTGCCTGCAAGGATACCAGCTTGGAATCCGAAATATACAGGGCGGACTGGAACCAGTCATTCCAGTAGCCGAAGGTCAAAAACAGCGCAATTGTGGCAAAAACAGGCTTGGAGATGGGCACCACGATACGCCAGAAAATTTTCATCTGGGATGCGCCGTCAATCTTTGCCGACTCAATGATGGAATCCGGTACCGTTGTTCGGAAGAAGGTCTTGCAGATAATAACATTGAAGCTGCTCATCGCTAGCGGCAGAATCAGACACCAGATGGTGTTGTTCAAACGCAGCATATTGGCAACAACCACATAGTTTGCAACCATGCCGCCATTGAAAATCATCGGGATGAACACCATCCAAGTGAAGAAGCCTTTGAGTTTATAGTTCGGGCGGGAAAGCACATAGCCAATCATTGTGGTCAGCAGCACACCCAGCACCGTACCCATAACCGTGACCACCACGGAAATTATGAGTGAATTAAAAATCGTTCCGCGTTCATTCCAAAGGAACGTGTACGCCGCCGTGGAATATGTATCCGGGAAAAGCCTGTACCCGTACTTTGTGATAGAATCCGTGGAGGAAACGGAAATCATAAAGACGTAGAACACCGGAAACAGACAGACGAAGGAAAGCAGTACAAACAGAATGTTAAAGCAGGCATTCGTTGTCGGCTTAATCTGGTTTAAGCGGAACGCCGCACGAGCTTCCTCTTTTTCCAGCTTTTTTTCTTCGGCCTTTATCTTATGCTTTTCTGCCAGAGTCATTTGTGTGTTCTCCCTTCATCAAATAATCGCGCTTTCTTCATCAATCTTGGAAACGATGAAGTTGGCAACCAGAACGGTCGCGCAGCAGCATGCAGCCTGGAACAAACCTGCGGCAGCAGTTCTGCCGATTGTCACATTGCTCTGCAAAGCCTGGTAGACATAGGTGTCAAATGTGCTGGCAACGTTGTACAGTGAGTTGGGAATACCCTGCGTAACCTGATAGAACAAGCCGAAATCGGAATAGAAGATGTGGCCGACATTCAGAATGAACATCATAACGATGATGGGTTTCAGTGCCGGCAGTGTAATATATTTGGTCTGCTGCCACTTGGTCGCGCCGTCCAGCGTTGCCGCCTCGTACAGCGTACTGTCAATGCCGGTAATACTTGCAAGGTAGACAACCATATTATAGCCCATGGATTTCCAGACCTGCATGAAAGTCAAAATCAGCGGCCACCATTTTGGCTGAGAATACCACATGATTTTATCGCCGCCGAAAAACTGTATGATAGTGTTCATCAAGCCCTTGTCGGGGTTCAGGAAGGCGTAGACAAAGTAGCTGACAACAACCCACGAAAGGAAGTACGGGAAGAACATCATGGTCTGGTATGCTTTAGAAGCGATATCGTCCTTTTACGCTCGAGGGAAACTTTGCTTTT
>ENA-OOQX01000770-OOQX01000770.1-human-gut-metagenome-genome-assembly--contig:-NODE-770-length-10934-cov-1.674694_pt1 | contig 10934 bp, 14 predicted proteins | sample MGYA00241267_ERZ501173 | MGnify/ENA primary metagenome ERZ501173 (study PRJEB25962, sample SAMEA2042500) | human gut metagenome | biome: human gut; feature: human-associated habitat; material: faeces... | reverse complement strand
CGAATATTTTATGGTTCTTTTTAATAATGATAATAAAATCTCTAACAATTTGTCTTTTTTAGTATTCACTTGCTTCGCGCAACTGATGTTGTCCGCAGCAGTATACTTTTCCTGGAAACTCGCTTAAAAGGTTCAGGTTGTGGGTTGTCATGATGATAGCCGTACCCTGTGTACATATTTCCTGAAGCAATTTGACGATGTTTCTGCCTGTCTCTACATCTAGGTTTCCGGTAGGTTCATCAGCTAGGATTATTTCAGGCTTGTTCAATATTGCACGTGCTATGACGATACGCTGCTGTTCGCCGCCTGAAAGCTGGGAGGGGAAGTTGTTCATTCTGTCCTCGAGTCCCACTTTTTTCAGCACTTCTTCAGGCTGTGAGGCATGTGCGCATATCTGTGTGGCAAGCTCTACATTTTCCTTAGCAGTAAGATTATTCACAAGGTTATAGAATTGAAAAACAAAGCCTATGTCATATCTGCGGTATGTTGTGAGCTGCTTTTTATTAAAAGTGGCAATGTCCTTGCCGTCAACAAGGATCTTGCCCTCGTCGCAGGTATCCATGCCGCCGAGCATATTAAGTATAGTAGTTTTTCCAGCACCGCTTGCGCCTACTATAACAGCAAATTCGCCTTTTTCTATCTCAAATGAAACACCGTCTGCGGCATTTATGGTTATCTCGCCCATTTTGTATCTTTTATAAACGTTCTCGAATTTTACAAAGCTCATAGTCTGCACCCCCATATTGTCTTTACGTTATTGTATCACAATAATATGAACATTTCAAGGGCTTTTGCTACTTGAAATGGTGGAAGTGATATGTTATAATTGTATCTGAAACAGGCGTGAGCCTCACATTTTGACAAGGAGAGATATAAATGGAATTTCAGAAGCTTATTGAAAGCAGAAGAAGCATAAGAAAATATGACGGCAGTAAAAAGGTAACAAAAGAGCAGATAGAAACGCTCATAGCTGCCGCAACAGAAGCACCATCGTGGAAAAACTCTGAAACTGCAAGGTATTACTGCGTTCTCAGCGACGAGATGACAAAGAGGGTAAGAGAGGAGTGCTTGCCTGGATTTAACAGAGAAAGGTCTGAAAATGCGGCGCTTCTTGTAACGACTTTTGTACATACAAGAGCAGGTTTTGACAAAGAGGGTGCTCCTGATAATGAAGTCGGCAATGGCTGGGGTTTTTACGATCTTGGTCTGCACAATGAGATACTTCTTCTCAAAGCGGCTGAACTTGGCTTAGGCTCGCTTGTAATGGGCATCAGGGACGGAGAAAAGCTCCGTGAGGTGCTTGAAATACCTGAAAGCGAGATCGTAGTATCAGTTATAGCCGTTGGTTATCCTGCAGAAGCCCCTACTAGACCTAAAAGGAGAGCTGTTGAAGATATTGCAAAGTTCTTTTAATATGGTCGTTATGCAATTTTTTAGCTTGTATTTGTGATATTGGCCTTCCTGCGCTTTAATTTGGTCGTCAGACCTTTCTTACAGCATGGGGAGGTCTTTTTGTGCATAAAAATAAGGCGTTAGAACAAAATCTAACGCCTTACTGATATTCTTTTGAACACGAAGTCTTATCGTTGTTCACATTACAAGATTTGTGAAGTGGCTTAAAACCTTACTTCATAGCCTCTTCAACTGCAACTGCTGTTGACACATGACGGAAATGATTTTCTTAGGTATTTCAATTGGCTTATTCTGATAATTCTGAAATACCTTTAATAAAAATATTGATATTCTTGCCGTCCCAAACTATCCTATCAACTATCTTTTTAACAAACCCTCTTTTTTCTACAATAGTTAATTTGTCAAAATTTTCTTTAAGATATACCATAGCATCTGTCAAGCTGTTTAATTTATCATTCATCTTTGCTTGAACAATATTGATATCTTGCAACTCGTCAATTCTTTTTTGAGTTATTTTATTTTGATTTAATAACTCATTTATTTTCTGATTGTAAACTTCAACCACTTGTTCTGGCGTATCATTTTCAATAGATAGAGCCACGATATTCATAAATTTATTCACCGTGTTCTTATTAGTTTCTATTTGCTTTTTTAAACGTCCAATTTGTTTTTGCAAATCATTGTCAATATTTGCAACTTGTTCTTTTAGATTTTGAATTTGTGAATCAACAACACCATCTTTTATATCGAAAGAAAATAACTCGTTCAAGATTATTTTATCTAATTCATCTGCATTGATGTTAGAATTATTGCACTCAGTTATTTTTTTATCCATTTTGTTTTCACAAATATAAAAGGTATTTCCCGATGGATATTTTTTTGGTCGCATATAAGCTCCGCATGAACAGAACAGTACGCCCGATAGAAGTGAAGTATTGCTAGTGGAACGTCTTTCGTTTGCTTTCCCACCGAAACCATCTTTTGAATTTGCCTTTAATTGTTGCTGAATAGCCACCCATTCTTTGCCTGCCAAAATTCCTTGGTGTTCTGATATAGTAATAATCCATCGATCATATGATTGCATTTCTCTTTTTTGTCCTGAAAACCTATTATACGGATAAATGCCTTTCTTGCCATTGCAATCGTCAAGTGTGAAACAAACATTACAGCCTAACTCAGTGAAATAATTTAGGCTATCAATATCCGCAATGCAGTAGATTGGATTGGTTAAAATGCGTTTTACATTAGATTTATGCCAATAGTTATTTTTTTGAGTTTTATAACCATTCACAAACAAATATGTTTCTACTCCGTTAATGCTACCAAGCTGTTTATATTTACTGAAAATTATATTTACCAAATCTATTTGACTTTCATCAATGATAAGTTCAAAATGTGTCATTTTACCATTTGTAACTTCAATGGATTTATAGCCTAATGGTGTCGTTCCTCCGAGCCAATGACCTTCTTTTGCCAAAAGATACATATTATCTTTAATACGCTCTGCTATAGTTTCTCTTTCTAACTGTGCAAAAACCGCAGCTATGTTCATCATTGCACGTCCCATAGAGTTACCTGTATCAAAATGTTCTTTTACGCATACAAATGACGTATTCTTTTTATTTAGCTTTTCAATTAAAGAAGCAAAGTCGCCTACATTACGGCTAATTCTGTCTAATCTATACACAACTATTAAATCAAATGGTATGACATTTTCTATTTCTATCATTTTTTTTAATTGTGGTCGGTCAAGATTTTTACCGCTAAAGCCTTCATCTTCAAATACTTGTATGGAATGTTCTTCGCCATTATAATTTGTAGCGATATAATCTCGACACATTTCAACTTGATTTCCAATACTTTCACCTTTGCCTGTAAATTTTGATTTTCTTGAATATATTGCTATTCTCATTTATATGTCTCCTTTTTGTAGATAGTTTTTCATTATAGCATATTTTCTGAAAAAAGTCAATAAATATAAAGGTGTCCGACAATATTTGCCATTGTCGGACACCTTTATATTTATGCTATTTTTTTTATCGTATCAATAATAACAGATGAATAATAATCATTGAATTTATCCATGTTGTTTGGATTATGTATAATGATATTTATTGGTATTTTCTTTTTACCTTTTGTTACCAAAGCTGTTTTGCTTTTTTTCATTTTTTTATTCATAATCTTACTTTCCGCTACTACCAAGGCGACCTGTACCCCTTTCTGACGGAATGGTTTTAAGCTCCTCGTATGTGTATTCTTCTATCTCAACTTCTGGAACAGGAAGTACAAGAGCCTGACAAATGGCTTTTTCATATGGATATAAAATGCAATCGTAAGCCATAGCAGCAAAAAGCTTTTTGAAAATAATGATTGGTACGTCATTTGTATTAGCAACTGGAACACCCCACTCGCCACGATAGCCACTGTCAATTATTCCACACCTCTGTGCCATGCCCTTAGTGCCTGTTGAACTTCTCTCGTGCAATACGAAACAGTAATCTGTATCACAAGCTGAAGCTATGCCTGTCGGTATTATAACCGTAGTATGTGGTTTTATTATTATGTAATCTTCGTCCAAACCAGGATAAACATCATAGCCTGCATCTTCTAGTCTTTTGGTTGGTATAATTGCGTTTGGTTTTGTCTTTGCAAATTTTACTGTCGTTATCATTTTATCTCCTTTACTTTTCTTTTGCTTTATGTTATAATTAATAGAGTCATTAGTCGCCACCATTCAGAAAACATAATATTGAACACATTATAATTTCTATGGTGGCTAATGACTTGTTTAAGGGTTTGTTTGTATGCAAGCCCTTTATTTTTTTGTTATTAATCGCACCACAATACTACTTGGTTTTGTTTTAGGCTTTTCTGCACATCAATAACTCTCTGATTGCTTGACCCTCGCCATTTTAATGTTATGTCACGTTTACTATCTTCGTATTGACCGTCAATGATTACATCAAGATACTCCATAATAGGCAAATCTTTAATTTCTTCCCACTTATAACCTGTATACAGCCATTGAGTTTTTGTAGGATGATAAAATTTAACCAATGTAGATATTGCTTGTATGATTTCACGATTATCTGGTAGTAAAGGATCACCGCCCGAAAATGTGATACCTGAAATATATGGTTTGTCTAAATAATCACATATTTCAAAGAAAGTATCTAAATCAAATGGTATACCATTATTTTTGTCCCAAGTTTGTGGGTTTTGACAGTTTTGACAACGGTGACTACAGCCTGATACCCAAAGGACAGTTCTAAGCCCGTCACCATTTAACATATCATCTTTGGTTATATTATGATAGTTCATTACATACTCACCCTATCCTTTATCTCTGCAACCTTTGCGGCATTATATCTACTTTTACCATGTATTCTAGTAAAGCCTAAATAGCCATTCATTCGATCAATCTGAGTTATATTTTCCGACCCACACTTCGGGCATTTATCCATTTCTAGTTGTTCGTAACCACAATCCTCACAATATGATAATGCTAAATTTATACCCTCATAAAATCCGTAATCCATAGCACGTCTTACAAGTGTTTTTATAGCTTCCTTATTATACGATATAGGATAACGACAATACTGTATCTTTCCACCATTGAACAAATTCCAAAAACGCTTTTCAGTATCTTGTTTCTGAACTGGGGTAATATGTTCCCATACGCCACAATGGAATGAGTTGGAAACGTATGGTCTGTCTGATACGCCCTCTATGATACCATACTTCTTGCGGAATTGTTCAACTTGAAGCCCACACAGGCTCTCAGCAGGAGTGCCGTAAATTGCGTATAGTATATGGTCTTGTTCTTTAAATTCATTTGTCTTGTCATTTATGTATTGCATTACTTCATAGGCAAAATCACTATCTTCTACAAGTGACTTACCATTATACAAATGCTGTAATTCGTTTAAAGCAGTGATACCAAAACTCATAGTCATAGCTGGAAGTATTGGTTTTATTTTATCATTAGGGTTGAGATTACCACCAAGAAAACCACCTTGAGTAAATCCCATTGGATTTGTTGATGCCTTTTTCTCTCCTAAAAATTCATATGTTCTTTTGTGCAGATTTCTTATAAGTTCGAGGTAATAATCAAGAACTTCATAAAAATCTTTATTCTCCTGCCTTGCCTTTGCTAATATCATCGGCAAATGTAATGATATTGCACCAAGATTAAATCTACCCTCAAAGACAGGGTAATCATTTTCGTCTTTTGGTTTCATGCCGCCCCTTACAAACCAAGGTGACAACGAAGCTCTACACAATGGCATAATGCCATTGGACTATATCTTTACACAACATTCTGTTACCAAATGTTGTGTACTTCGCTGTTCCACATAAAGAGTCGCACCTTATGTGTACTCTATTCACTTCTTCACACAAGTCTTTCACTTATGCTATGTTTTCGATAGTCTCTTGACGATTATCAAAATAACTAAAATAATAACCTAAATAATTTTTGGGAAGTTCCCCTTTTAAAACTCTTGCTATTTTATGTCTATCTAAGTTCAATACTCTACCTCATTCTCTAATTGATGAAAAACTATCAACAATATTGTTGTCAAAATCAAATACAAACACCTTTGTTCTATTTTTGTGAATCCTGTTTCCACTGTGCCAACCATGCAGAACATTATATGAATTAGTACACCATTCCAAATTATCAATATTGTTGTTGGTTTTATTGCTATCAATATGATTTATGTATTTATAATTATTAGGGTTTGGAATAAAACAATGTGCTATAATCACATGAACTCTATTATGGTGTTGTTTATGATTCTCCATTCTATATTGAACTTGCAAATATCCATCTGTACCGAGATATGGTTTTAATTTACGCATAGTTCTTTTGCTGTATATGTTCAGTTCTTCGTCCACTAAGAAACCGTCATATTCTTTATATTCCTTCGTTTTGTCCTCTCCTTTTTGTCGGTTTATGTAAATTATTTAGTTATTTTGAATTTCGCACAGGATTTTTTTAGTTCCCTGTTAGCACAATTCCTAATTATCATTTCCTATAATTCCTAAAACGTGAATTGTACACCCTACATTTGTAGGTTTACGAAGTTTTAGATGAGCCGTAGTGTAATTTTTAACCCATCAAACTGACGACTTTTCCGTACTTCTTATACATCTCAGGAATATAACCGTCTCCTGTCAAGGACAAAAAATCTGGATACATCGCTTTACTGCTACAATCAATGGCAACATCAAAAAGCCATTCTAACTTTTTACCTTTACCATGTAAATTTTCATCGTACAAAAACGTCAGCTTTGGAAATAGTACAGGTCTTTTAAAGCCCTCTTTTCCTTGTCCGCCCATTCGTGTTTTTAATGCCACCTCGCTTGCCATGGTTTCCCACCTGTTTGTACCTATGCCGAAACTAATAGCGATGAAAGGATAATCGCCTCTTGACGATCCTACAGAATTAAATGCCATTTCCCATGATTGAAAACCCTGCTCAAAATCTCGATAGACTTTTCTGGTTGCATATTCGTCAGCTTTATTCTTATTACCGTTATCACATATGCTTAGGTATTCATCAACATATTTCTGATAACTTTTTTCGGCATATGGAGCTAAAAGAGTATCAACTCTAGGTATCGTAAATCCTCCGTATTGTTGACTAGCCGCTGACATTGTTACATCGCTTATGACATCGAAAGCTACATCAAGTGTCTTAGGTTCGTTGTAATGAATATTACCCATTTCAAAACCGCCAGACAAAACATTTGCCATATCGAAAATGCAACAGTTTATACCATCAAGTCTGTCTTTCTTGTCGTGGATATAGATGTAGCCCTCTCTCGCTGCCTGTCTTTCTTCAACATTTAAGAAAAATTTGTCATACAGATTTTTATTTAACTCGCCATAAATCAAACTACGCTGTGTGCTGTTCATAGTAGAGTCAGTATTGGCATTTGAAACGTCACCAATATAACGAATACCTTGGGATTTAGTATATACATCGTCCATCATATGAACAAAATCTTTTTTGTAATTTCTATACTGCCTATAACATTCACCTGATTTTGGGTAAAGGTCAAGCAAAGTTCGTTCGACTATTGCGTGTATTGCCTCAACTGAAATGCAATCATTTTCTAAATCTTCTTCCATTATGTAGTCCATAACAGCAGAGCAAATTTTTTCATAATCTTTATCCGAAAGATTTTCTAGTGCCCTGTTAGCCGATTTGCTACAGGCATTGATTATTTTTTGATAATCAAAATCTTCTAATGTTCCGTCCTTTTTTATTACTTTCATTTTATCGCTCCTTATCATCATTCACAACAAACTCTATTCTTTGTTCGTTTTCTGTATCCCCTATATTCTCTGGCTTTAAGTCTAATTCTATTTCTGTACCCATATCAGTTTTCATAATTATGTTAATTGCCTCATCAATATCATTCCAATTCCTACAACGATATCTTTGGTGTAACATATGAGCGTTGTTTTCGTATGACTCAAACCCAAGTCTATTCCATGGATAATCAAATAAAATTTTATGATAATAGCCACCAACTAAATTGTCTACGCAATCATCAATTAGAATGTCAATATCCCTACCGAGCATTTGTTTGTTCTTTATGGCTATGAGACTATCATACATATTTAAAAATGGAAGTTGTTCTTGTAACCAAGCTGCCTTACTAGAAATATTCTGTGGGGCTGTAGCTGTTACTATATAGATTTCACAACCTAAATCATGGTATTTCTTCAATGTAGCAACACAATTTTCAAGCACTTTTATGTTGTCCCATACCCTCTTATCCGTGAAATAGTCATAAAATTTGTCCTGAGATACATTTTTAAAGAACTGTCTCATATTATAGGTAGTTATATTGGCAACGGACAAATTATCATTATAGTCCTTATTATAAACATCAATAATGCTCTCTACTAAATTATTAATGACATTATCACAATCCACACCAATACGCCACGGTCTAGGTCTTATCAGATTTGCTTTCAGTTCCATTGGCATTTTCCTCTTTATTATTCTCGTCTAATTCGTTCAACATTTCGGTTACTGTTCTATAGGCTATTAGAAAACCAAGCACAAGCCCAACCAAAGCACCAATAATAAAATTAGTCATTTTTATCATGTTCCTTTCTGTATTTTTTGTATTCATCTCTAATTTGCTCCAAAGTATAAATTTTATACGGTATATGTCTGTTGTTACAATATTCGATCTCTGCACAGCAACCTTTGGAAAATTGCCAATCCTTTGAACAAATAATCATTTCATCTGCAAGTTCTTCAAGTAACAACAGAGTCATGTTCAACCCTTGCTTATAAGTGGTACAATCGTAAAGGCTACCAAACATTGCAATGGGATTAAGATATAAATTCTCAGGGTGCATTATAGTCAACAACCTTTGGCACTCATTTATTTTACTTAAATTTTCTTGCTTACCACCATATGGGTGAGATAAGTAAACAATGCTATTATAATGTTCTCTGTTAATTATGTTCGGTTTCGGTATCATTATCTCCCTCCTGCTTAGCTATAATTCTTTTCACATAATTTTTTAGATTTTCATAAGCTGTGTTTATGTTTTCATCATTATTAATAACGTAATCAACAGATGATTTGCAGTTTTTAAATTCTATCTTATCTTGTTCTGTACGTTTGCTGGTTTCTTTAAGTGCTTTATCAAAATTCTTGTACATTTTATGGTAACGTCCAAACAAACGCTTGTATCGATTGATATACGAGCAATCTATAAAGATAGAATAAATCTCTCTATTACCCCTGTACTTTTTGCGGAGTTCATTAAGCCCTGTTTGGTCTACAACATAAAGATTATATGTATCATCGTCAATTTGGCTTGCCGTTACTCCATAATGATTATCAAGATAATAGTTATATGCCACGATGTCATTAAGTGCCTTAAATTCTTTTTCTGAAACAAATGTATGTCCTTCTTCTCCTTTAAATCTAGGAGGACGTGTTGTATAAGATGGTATCTGCTTCATATTAAATTCTTTTTCAAGAATTTGTACAAGTGTTGATTTGCCACTTGCCGAAGCTCCAAGAATACAAAATAGTGGTTTAGTCATTTACCATCATTCTCCTTTAAATAGCATGGAAACATTTCCTTACACTCTCCAACGTACTTGCACATAGGAACGAGAAAATCTTTCCAAATATCATCAAGTTCAATAATTTTATCGCACATTTCTTTTATAGCTTCTCTTGTTTCTTTAGCAGCCTGATTACACAATCTCTTATTGGCAATGTTCATTAGTTCTTCACCATTGAAATCCCATATCATATTTACAGGAGCGTCCTGTGGGGCTTTAGTTCTATCATAATTAGATTGCCTATCGTTTCTCTGAGATTTCACATAAGGTTGTGCGTGAATGTGTCTCACAAGATGTACCGCTACCCAATTAGGGATATCTTCAAACAGTACCGAAAATCTTAGTCTGCGTATCGGTGAATGTCTTGCTTTTAATATTTTATATTTCCACTCGTCTGTCGGTGGTGTTTTAGCCTTTAGCCCTACTGTCACCAAGGCTCTTTGTTTTACTGCAATCCAATCTTCATTAGTTGGATATTCAAGTATTGTTACTTTCATTGTCTTTTCCTTTACTTTATAATAAATTCTGCGAACATTTCTTCTGCGTTCTTTTCATGTTCTGTTGGCACAAACATTATTACCTCATTTTCTAGGTCAAGTGCGAATATGCCCACTATACTACTTGCATTTACGCAGTAATGACTCTGCTTTAGGTCTATGTTATAGTCAACCATATTCGCAAGTCTGATAAACTGCTGTACCTCTTTTACCGTAGTAAATCTAATTTTATATGCTGTATACTCCGTTACCATTTTTATCTGTCCTTTCTCGCTCGTTTAATTTGTTGCCATAGCAATCATATAAGCCCTTTGTACGATTGCTTTATTTCTAGCTTTTGTTATCTTCTGTCTTTCTTTGGCTTGAATGAGTTCGTCCTCACTCATAAAATATGTATCTAGTTCTCTACACTCTGACTTGTAGCGTTTTAGCTGTCTGTTTTCCTCCTCTCTAGCTAAACGCTTTCTTTTCCTGCTTTCTTGTCGTATGCCAATTTTTAAATTCACCTCTTTTCTAATTAATTTTCTGAATTGATACAATATTACCAGAATAATTGTCATAAGTACCAATGTTGCCACTGCTCATAACATCAGGGTCAAGTGCATATGTATCAACTATAAATTCAACCACATTCTTAAAGCCGTTGCCTGTATCTCGATACTGATTATTATAGTCAGTATGAATATCAGCTTTACAATCGACTAAAACAGCGGTGAATGAATTACCTGTGTCGGTTGTAATTAGATAGCGTGTACCTATTTCTGTACCATAATAACTTCCTAAAGCAATACAAACATCGTCACCTTGTCTGCGTATTCCCTGACTATCCGTCCAACAATTTAGTTGTAACTGATATTGCAGAGAATTGATGTCCGTAATACAAGCATAATCCATATAGCCGTGAAATGAAGTA
>ENA-OOQX01000766-OOQX01000766.1-human-gut-metagenome-genome-assembly--contig:-NODE-766-length-10978-cov-2.215417_pt1 | contig 10978 bp, 7 predicted proteins | sample MGYA00241267_ERZ501173 | MGnify/ENA primary metagenome ERZ501173 (study PRJEB25962, sample SAMEA2042500) | human gut metagenome | biome: human gut; feature: human-associated habitat; material: faeces... | reverse complement strand
CGCCGATTTTCATTGCAGCTTTTCCAAGGGCAGGTGCAATAAGTGCGGCAACGCCTGTTCCAACACCTATAGTTATTAGAGGTGTTACAAGTATATCTACTTTGGTTTCCTTTGAAATCATCTTGCCAGCCTCGGCGGCAATAATTGCTACAAAATATACAGCCAGAGGTCCGCCGGCACCGCCAAGTGCATTGGAGGCACAACCAACTGGTATAAGCGAGAACAGTACAAGAGGTGGGCATTTGAGTGCATAACCGATTGCAACAGCCATAGCAGGACCACTCATAGCAGAGGCAAGTCCTCCGACAGTATAACTAACGCCGCTTACAGTAGCAACAGTGTCTGTAAGGAAGCCAAGATGAAGCTGTGTACCGAGCGTATTAAGTATTGTTCCGATAAGAAGAGAGCAGAACAGACCCTGTGCCATAGCACCAAGTGCATCAATTCCGTATCTTTTTACAGATACTTCAATGTCTTTTTTCTTTAGAAATGCTTTTAATTTGTCTTTCATTGATTAACTCCTTGTTATTTTATATTTGTATTTTTAATAATACTAATAAGTGATTAATTATATAAAATAATAACTATATAATTAATGTCATATAAATCTATTGTATTTAATTACTATATTTATTAATGATATAAGTTATAAACTTTTCTGCACTGTCGGTTGTATAACTGCCTTTCTTCCATACTATGCCTATATTCTGGTTAATAACAGGACTTATAGGAATTCCTGTAGTACCAGAAAGATTTTTTTGCAGTGATGAATAAAGAAATGCACCACCAAGATTATTACATATAAAGTTCCTTATTGTATATAGCTGGCTTGCATGAAGAATGACATTCGGATTCACTCCAGCCCGCTTAAATGCGGTATCAAGTGTTTCATTCTGTACGGAGTCAGTATTATACATAATAAGAGGTTCGTTCTTAATCATCTCAATTGTCACCTCGTGGCATTTGGCAAGCGGGTGGCTTTTGGACACACAGAATACTATTTTGTCATTCATAACAGTGAAAGAATTAAGTTTGTCTATCTCATAAAAGTGCATATTAACAAGGGCAAGGTCAAGCTTGCCTTCCTGAACCATATTAGCAGCCCTTATAGAACCATATTCAAATAATTCAAATGATATATCTGGATATAATTCTTTAAAATCTGTTATTAACTGCGGAAAGAATATTGTGCTTAATAGCGGTGGTATTCCAATCTTTACAGTTGCTTTGCACTGTCCTAAGTCGTATAGCTGTTCTAAAGTATTATTATATTGTTCTAAAAGCACAACTGCCTTCTGGTAGAATAATTCCCCTTCTTTAGTAAGGGTTAAATGGTTCTTGGTCCTGTTAAACAGATTAATGGAAAACTCGTTCTCTAATTCTTTGATTGCACTTGATATGGCAGGCTGAGTCACATAAAGCTCAGCTGCTGCCTTTGTTATGCTGTGAAGTCTTGTAACAGCACAGAAATATTGTAACTGTACGATTTTCATAGAATTTTGCTCCTGTTAAATGTATTAATAAGCTCATATAGCTCATATAAGGTAATATTTATTTATAGTGTATACAGAACACATTTGTTAAGTATATATAAAATTATAATTAATTTGTTAAATATTATAGCATATATTTGGTGGTTTTGTCTAAAATTGGTTAAAAGTTATAAATTTTACTTATGAAAGTATTTCTTTTTGTAAATTTACAACAAGAAAATGTCTTTATATAATAAAATCAAGCAAAGGAAATAGAAAAGCCGGTAATAATATTTCTTAAGTAAATATATAGTAAATGGAGGAATTTTGATGAGTCACGCAACAATAACGTTAATATTTTTGTTGTTTGCAATCATAATGTTCATATGGGAGAAACTTCCACTTGGAGTAACATCAATGATAGTCTGCGTGGGGCTGGTTATCACAGGGGTTCTTGATTGGAAAACAGCTTTTTCAGGATTTATAGACAGTAATGTAATATTATTTGTAGCAATGTTTATAGTAGGTGGAGCATTATTTGAAACAGGAATGGCTAATAAGATAGGTGGAGTTGTAACACATTTTGCTAAGTCAGAGAAACAGCTCATAATTGCAATTATGGTAATTGTAGGTGTTATGAGCGGGGTGTTATCAAACACTGGAACAGCAGCAGTTCTTATTCCGGTAGTAATCGGAATAGCAGCAAAGTCAGGTTATTCAAGGTCTAAACTTTTAATGCCGCTTGTATTTGCAGCTGCTATGGGAGGTAATCTCTCACTTATAGGTGCACCGGGTAATCTTATCGCACAGTCAACTATGCAGGAGATTGGCAAGTCGTTTGGATTTTTCGATTATGCCAAGGTAGGCGTTCCAATATTAATAGCTGGAATAATATTCTTCGCATTAGTAGGATACAAATTATTACCAGATACAAAGCCAAGTGAGGACTCAGGTTATGGTAATAAGACAGATTTCAGTGATGTTCAAAAATGGAAGCAGTGGTTATCGCTTATAATACTTATCCTTACATTACTGGGGATGATATTTGAGGACAAGATTGGAATAAAGCTTTGCATAACAGGATGTATCGGAGCTTTAGCATTGATAGTAACTGGTGTAATATCAGAAAAGCAGGCATTAAAGTCAATTGATTTAAAGACAATATTCTTATTCGGTGGAACACTTTCATTAGCATCTGCACTTTCCAAATCAGGTGCAGGTGAGATGATAGCCAATAAGGTAATAGGACTTTTAGGAGATAATCCATCGCCATACCTTTTAACATTTGTAGTATTTATGCTCTGCTGTGTATTAACTAACTTTATGAGTAACACAGCAACAACAGCACTTATGGCTCCAATATGTTTATCAATTGCCACAGGAATAGGTGCTGACCCAAGTGCAGTGCTTATGGCTTGTGTAATCGGCGGCTCTTGTGCATATGCAACACCTATTGGAATGCCAGCTAACACAATGGTAATAGGTGCAGGAGGTTATACATTTAAAGATTATGCCAAGGCAGGAATACCACTTATAGTAGTATCAACAATAGTAAGTATGATATTACTCCCAATTATGTATCCATTCTTCCCTTAAGCTTAGCAGACTAAGCCAGATATTAAACAGATTAAGCCAGGTATTAAGCAGGCTAATCCAGATGTTAAGCAAATTAAGCTGAGTATAATAATCAGGCTTAAAACAAGAGAAGATTGATAAATAAAACATAAAAGATAAAACAGACTAATTAAACTAACAAAATATTTTACAGGAATTTGAAGGAGGAATTAATATGTCAAAAGAAGCACAGGTAAAACAGCTTACAGATTATATGGCAAAGTTTATTGCCTATACAGCTAAGAAATTACCAGATGATGTAATTGCGAAGCTTGAGGAGTTAAGAGATAAGGAAGATAGTCCATTATCGAAGACAATCTACAATACAATGTTTGAGAATCAGAAGTTAGCAGTAGAGCTTAACCGCCCAAGCTGTCAGGATACAGGTGTATTACAGTTCTGGGTAAAATGTGGAACTAAATTCCCACTTATAGATGAACTTGAGGGGCTTCTTAAAGAAGCAGTTGTACAGGCAACATTTGAAGCACCATTAAGACATAATAGTGTAGAAACATTTGATGAATATAATACAGGTAAGAATGTTGGTAAGGGAACACCTACAGTATTCTGGGATATTGTTCCTAACAGTGACCAGTGCGAAATCTATACATATATGGCTGGCGGCGGCTGTACACTTCCAGGCAAGGCTATGGTACTTATGCCAGGTGAAGGTTACGAGGGCGTTACTAAATTCGTATTAGATGTAATGACAAGCTATGGACTTAATGCATGTCCTCCACTTTTAGTTGGTGTTGGTGTTGCAACTTCTGTAGAAACAGCAGCATTACTTTCAAAGAAAGCACTTATGAGACCAATTGGCTCACATAATGACAATGAGAGAGCTGCTAAAATGGAAAGACTTCTTGAAGATGGAATTAACTCTATAGGCTTAGGACCTCAGGGTATGGGCGGAAAATATTCTGTTATGGGTGTTAATATTGAAAATACAGCCCGCCACCCATCAGCAATAGGTGTAGCCGTTAATGTTGGCTGCTGGAGCCATAGAAGAGGCCATATTATCTTTGATAAAGACCTTAATTATACAATTACAACACATTCGGAGGTGACTTTATAATGGTAGAGATGAGAAATGGTAAAAAGGTACTTATTACTCCTGTATCAGCAGAGGATTTAAAGGATATTAAAGTTGGTGACATCGTATATCTTGATGGCAGTATGACAACCTGCCGTGATGTTGCGCACAGAAGATTGGTGGAAGAAGGAAGAGAACTTCCTGTAGATGTAAGAAATAATGCTATATTCCACGCAGGTCCAATTATCAGACCATTAGAGAATGACAAGTTCGAGATGGTATCTGTAGGACCAACAACAAGTATGAGAATGGAGAAGTTCGAGTACGAATTTGTTAAGCTTACAGGAGTAAGAGTTATTATTGGAAAAGGAGGTATGAAAGAGAACACAGAGAGAGCCTGCAAAGAATTCGGTGCTATTCATTGTGTATTTCCAGCAGGAAATGCAGTTGTGGCAGCTACAGAAGTAGAAGAAATTGTAAGAGCAGAATGGCGTGACTTAGGAATGCCTGAAACACTCTGGAACTGCCGGGTTAAGGAATTTGGCCCACTTATCGTATCAATAGATACACAGGGCAACAATATGTTCGAGGAGAACAAAGTTATATTCAACCAGAAAAAGGATAAAGCTATAGAGGAAATCTCTAAGCAGGTTGGATTTATTAAATAATTAAAATGCTAATGCAAACAACTAAACGTTAGCATAGACTGACATTACATTAAACCAAACCTAATATTTTAACAAGCAAAGGGCTGCCGCATAATAATATTGGAATAGCTTCCTGTATACATAAGTAGGAAGAAGTTCAATTTAGTGCGGCAGTCCTTGTTTAATATAAGCTGATAACTGAAGGTGAAACAGTCTTTGACGGTTAAGTATGTGCCTGATAAGTAATATAGACATTTATAAATAATCTTGATAAGATACAAAGAAAACATTACTGGAAAGGTTAAGGGATAATGGCAGTAATAAATATATTAGAAGATGATGAAGTTATAAGAGGACAGTTATCACAGCTTCTGCGTGATAAAGGGTATGAGGTTATAGAAAGTGCTGATATCAGTAGTTTTAATAAAATTGATAGTGAGAATACAGACTTATACCTTTTAGATGTGTATTTACCAGACGGAGATGGATTTAGTGTATGCGAAAAGCTTCGCAGTGAAGGCTGTGTGACACCGGTTATATTCTTAACTTCGTGCGATGATGAGGACAGCATAACAAAAGGGCTTGATATAGGCGGTGATGATTATATAACGAAGCCTTTCAGGGTATCTGAGCTTTTATCAAGAATAAGTGCCAATTTAAGAAGACAGGCTATGCTTGATAAAAGTATTTCCAATATGGATAAAAGCAATTCTAATATATATACATTAGGTTCACTTGTTATAAATTTTGATAATCTTACAATAAAGAAAGCTGGGAAGGATATACAGTTATCACCTACAGAATTTGCATTATTAGAGATACTTGTATGTAACCGCTGCCTTATTGTGAGAAGAGAAGTATTTTTTCAGAAATTATGGGACAGGACGGGAACATTTGTTGAGGATAATACTTTGACAGTAACAGTGAGCAGGTTAAAGACCAAGCTTGGGAAAATGGATAATTCGGACAAGAATTATATAGATACTATAAGGGGAGTGGGATACAGATGGAGAGAGCGATAAAAAAGAGATTATATGTGTATACAATAGGTATGTTTCTTGCAACTGTGGTAGTAGTATCAGTTATCACAATATATTATGAATATAGGGTAAGATATATGGCAACAACCCTGTATGGTGTCAATAAAGAAGCAGGCAAACAGCTTCTGTACATATTATTTTATGGAAGACAAGGTCACACGGGCACAGCAGATTATTCGGCTATATTGCAGGAGGCAGGTTATACAAGAAATGGTGCGTGGTATATGTTCTTATATGGCGGAGAATATATTCCATTTGCCGTAATTATTGGAATTATGGTTATACTGCTTGCTTTTACAATATATAATATTGTAAAAATCGGACATAATGATGTGTACTCATATATGAATAAATTAAAGGAAGATAATGAGAATATATCAAAAGAACTTGGTGCGTACAGAACATATATGGAGAAGCGTAGCAGACAGTTACAGGATTTTACGGAAAATATAGCACATCAGATAAAGACACCGCTTACAGCGTTAAGCCTGTCGCTTGATATGATGGAGGAACAGCTTAACGCCAATATGTCACAGTTACAGATTAATTCCGATATGTCAGGGGAAAAGTCAGAAGCGGAGACTGGAAAAGGGTTTACAGATACAGGTCTGTCCAATAATGAAAAGCTTATTAATAATCTGAATGAATGTTTCAGGCAGACATACAGGATAAGGGATTTTATCACAAGGCTGTTGAAATTAAGCCGAATGGAGTCGGGGAAGATTGTATTAACAGAAGATGATATTAATGTTAATGAATTTATTAATGAAGTCATATCAGAAGTGCCTGTTGTTAATAATTGTAATATAACTTCATATTGTAATGATGAATATTACTTTATTAATGCAGATGAGGAGTGGCTGTTGGAAGCATTTATTAATATAGTACAGAATTGCAGTGAAGAAGCAGAAAATGTGGATATAAATGCCGTATGCAATGCTGATAAGTGCATTATAACAATAAAAGATGATGGAAATGGAATTGCTAAGGATAAGCTTGATAATATATTTAACAGGTTCGAGAGTGGAAAAAGCTATAATTCCCTGCATACAGGAATAGGCCTTAATCTTTCAAAGCTTATAATTGAGGCACATCACGGAAGCGTAAGTGTCAATAATAATGAAGACGGCAGGGGAGTAAGCTTCAGGATAATTATACCTAAATATAATATGAAAAGAAAAGCAAAATAATAACTATACCAATATAATAACGATTGTAAGATTGCTGTAAGATTCATAGGGTATTCTAGTTATAATCTAAAAGAAAGGAGTGGCTGGTATTAATATCAGAGTAATGACGTGAATATTCTAAAAATAACATTTAAAAGCGTAAAAAGAAGATACAGGCAGATTATAAGAGCTGCACTTACAACATTATTTGCAGTATTTTTTGTAACAGCAGTTCTTATATTTCAGGAAAATATGTATCAGTGGCAGATGCAGTCCAATAAAGACAGATTTGGCGACTGGTTTATTATGGATATAGGAAGCAGGCAGCCAGATAGTAATCTTACAGACCACATTTATATTGAACAGCCGGTAAAGGTGTCAAGAAGTGTTAATGTTCTTAACGATGACTGGCAGAGTACAGGCTTTTATGTAGGAAGCTTTTCATCAGAGTTTCTTGCACAGTCACATATAAAGCTTGATGAAGGAAGACAGCCAGAAAATAGTGGTGAGATAGCAATGGACTGGAACACCCTTCTGACACTCGGTTATAACGGTGAGATTGGTGAGAGCATTAATCTTAAATATTGTGACAATAACAGCATAGGCAACAAAGAGAAAAGAAACACAAAGACTTATACACTTGTTGGTATATACAGAAATTATACTAATATATGGAATAATGGAAAGCAGATACCATCGGCAGTTGTAGTGGACAGTGAATTATCACAATTTAATTATGATACACGTTCGGTTTTCTTATATCCTATAAAGCCTTCAATAAAGACTGATGACTACAAAGCAGTATTTGACTCTATAAAGGAAAAGGCATCAAAGAGTTATACATACAATTCAGGTGTATATGATTATAAGCCTTGGGGTTCAACAAGCATATATATTTATATGTATTTAATAGTTATGGCAATAGGAATAACAGCACTTTCTTACCAGCTTATTGAGTATAAGAATACAAGAAAGGCATCTTATAAGAAATATGCTTCCATAGGTGCAGACAGTTCACAGCTTAGAAGAATGTATATTATTGAAAATGCTTTGATAATAGTTCCAGCAGCATTGATAGGAATAATTGCAGCATTTTTGGCTGGAGGAATTGTAGGAGGCATACTTGAAGGAAAGGCAGGATTTTCATTTTATACAATTAATGTTTCTATTGTGTTAAAAAGTATTGCTTCTGTTGTAATAGCAGTTGTAGTTGAGGAGATAGTAGGACTGTTATCTAATGTTATGGATACAGTTAAAGAGAAGCATCTTAAGGCAGGAAGCAAAAAGCAGATAGTTAATATTGAGGTTCGTAATAAGAATACATCAGGCAGAAAATCCAAGATTAAGGTATCTAATGCAAGCCGTGTAATTACAAGCAGGCTTATGAAGCGTGATGGTGTAGGAATGATAATAGGTGTAAGATTATTTTCACTGTTTATCTGTGTTGTACTTGTATTCAGTGTTTTGAAGATAACTACATCATTTGATAAATATAAGAAAAATAATTCACTTCCTGATATATATGGATATCTGGACATACCATCATCTAATTATAGAACTGATATGATATATATATCTTACCTTAAAGATTTTGATAACTATCCAGCTAAGTCGTTAAATATGGACGAATTTACACAGGTTGATCTTATCAATAAAGAATACAACAGCAGGAATAGATATAATATTCCGTATGATGAATTACGCCAGTTGATATTAGATAATGGTATGACAGCATTATTTACATCTATACCATATAATTCACCAGATAGAATTATAAAGTCTAATTGTGCAATAATGAATTCGCCTTTGGCTAAAGATGGTAATAATAGCATTATAGAAGGTGTGTCATCTGATGTTATAGATGGTTTAAATGAAATACCGGGTATAGTTTCAATTGATTATTCTATATTTGAGTCAGAAAGAACGTGGTACTGGGATAACCAGGACTATCATAAGATGGGAATTGACAAGATTATAGCTGCACAGAAGGCTTCATCTATAGCTAAAACTATGAAAGATCCGACTTATGGAAGCCGGTATTTATTTGCAACAGAATATGTAAATCCAACAAAGGAAATATATGATATAGCAAGCAAATATATTGATAAATCCAATATTAATTATGATGACTTTGCAAGTGGAAAGCAGGTTATAGTATTTATACAGGATAACTGTGAGGGTGATTATGATGATACATTAAAAGCTGGTGATACATTATATTATAATTATTATAATGTTCCATTTGGACAGTGTAATAAAGGAGGGTATATTACATCAAGCAATGCAGTATATCCATATGATATTCCATTTTTCAATAAATATAATAATAGTGGAAAAATAGATTTACAGGTAGAACTGAAAGATGACGATAATCCTAATACAGCAAGTACAACATATAGTTTTACACAGACTGATTTAGAGGTAGAAACGATGTTTGGTGCCTGTGTAGCGCCTCAGGTGGCAGCAGTTATTAAAGTTACAGATGAAGTTAAGGAAGATTTTAATGGTATAATGCCAGATTATGGTTATTATACAACACTTGCAAGTACGCAACTTGCTAAGCAGGCGGTTGATAACCAGAAAGATCTTATGCTAAGAATTACGGGAGAAGGACTGACAGACGGAATAGATTTTGAATTACAGTATAATCAGATAAAGATAGATTACGACCTGTCATCAACATTTTCTGCTACTAACAACAAAGTTGCACTTTATCTTAAGAGTAATAATATAACTTATAAGTCAAATGTTGACAGCAAGAATGTATACAGAACGCAGCTTGTCAATAATATACTGCAATATGGAATAACTATAATGGCGGTAATAATTATCCAGCTTCTTATAATGGCAATAATTATAAGAAACAGGATAGAAAGCAGACACGGCAAGTTCATTCTCTTTAGAAAAATGGGGATGACAAGAGGGAAATTACTTGGAATATGTATGCGTGAAGCACTTAGGGAATCACTGTGGTGCATAGTAACACTTCCGCTTATGCTTATATTGGAAGTGCTGATATATTCAAGTAATATAAGGAAATTATAGTTATATAGGCGCTAAGTAGCTTGATAATGAATAGTTATTATTGAACAAAGTATGCAGCTTATAAATATATATTTGATTAGGTAATATTTAAAAATAATAATATATGGAATTACATATATGCAATTAGAGATATAGAAATGGAGGATAAGTATGGAGGCTATATTACAGGCTAAAGAGATATCCAAGACATATCATACAGGAAGTGTAGATGTTCCTGCATTAAAGCAGTGTTCCCTTGAATTCGGGAAAGGCGAATTTACAGCTATTATAGGAAAGAGTGGTTCGGGAAAATCTACATTATTAAGAATACTTGGAAGTATGGATACACCAGATACAGGCAGTATATTAATAAAAGGCGAGGACATAACACATATGAAGGACAAGAAGCTGTCAGGTTTCAGAAGAAGAAATATAGGCTTTATATATCAGGATTACAGCCTGTTTCCAGAATTTACATCATATGAAAATATAGTTATGCCAATTCTACTTGATGGAAAAAAGCCAGATGATGCAAAGGTTGACGAGATATTATCAGAATTAGAGATAAGCCATTGCAAGAATAAATATCCATCAGAAATGTCAGGTGGAGAACAGCAGAGAGTGGCAATCGCACGTGCGCTGATTGCCCGTCCAACGATTGTGTTGGCGGATGAGCCAACCGGGAACTTGGACAGCAAGACCAGTATGGACGTATTAGGTCTGATGAAAACAAGCAGCTACAAATTCAAGCAGACCCTTGTAATGATTACTCATAATGACGAGATTGCCCAGCTTGCTGACCGGATTATCCATATCGAAGATGGAAAGATCGTACAGTAAGGGGGCAGGACTATGAGTGATGTTCTATTTGGTAACAACAATAAGGCAGTAATCAAAAAGGTGGCGAACCGTAATTTTCATAGCAATAAGAAACGGATTATCCTTGCAGTTATCGCCATAGCTTTGACTACGTTTCTTT
>ENA-OOQX01000760-OOQX01000760.1-human-gut-metagenome-genome-assembly--contig:-NODE-760-length-11061-cov-6.229602_pt1 | contig 11061 bp, 8 predicted proteins | sample MGYA00241267_ERZ501173 | MGnify/ENA primary metagenome ERZ501173 (study PRJEB25962, sample SAMEA2042500) | human gut metagenome | biome: human gut; feature: human-associated habitat; material: faeces... | reverse complement strand
CTTCACCGGATGGCAGCCGGTGAAGGCCTTTGTATTTTTGGAGTTTGGGAATGGTGTAATCATGGACCCATAGAAAATGAGCCTATGAAGAGGTATGGGGAGAATCCCTGCAGAAAGGGGAAAGGAGGAAACTTTCCATTTCCTGCGGCTGTCATACCGTCAGCCGGGTACGGGAGAAAGACAGGGCGCATGCTGAGTTTGTCACTTCTGCCGAAACACTGACCTGTGCGGGGTGAAGGAATGAATGCATTCCTGTGCAATGGCCAATCTCCATCTGCCCTTTTTTCCTGTCAGCCCCTACGAAAGGCTTGGCCGAAAAAGAGGAAAGAGGAAGATGCCTCTTCCTTACCTTCAGCAAAAATGATTCCGCTTTGAAACCCTGTAACAGTCAAACGATTTCAAAAGCGGCAGATTCGCGGACCCTTCCAGCCGCTGCCCCTCCAGCCTGCCTGTGGCAGAGTGGCTGAGGAATCCGGATCTCACAATCGAAATACTTCGGAGGATAAACCTCAAAAGGTTCTCATTTCTCCCCTTCCCCAAAGGATCGTACGTTCCATCTGCCGGGAAACCTGCCGGAAATCAAAGGGCCGGGCCAGCGGGAAAAAAGAAAAAGGAACCGGCGGTACAGCATGGAAACCATACTTATCACCTTAACCTGTCTCTATTATACATCATTTAGGATTTTATTAAAGGCGATTGTTATCTTTTAGGGGAGGAAATGGTAAAAAATGCCGCTGCTGCCGGCAAAAAGGGCTTATTGAATTTTTCTTTAAGCACTTCATGAGAAAGAGAGGGTCTCTCGCCGAAGGAGGGCAGGGATCCCGCCGCCATAGGCTGAAGCCTATGGGGAAAACTTTTCCCGGAAGGCCTGGAGATTCCTCTTATCTCCAGGGCAGTATATGGCAAAGAGGATGGAGTCGAAATAAAAGCGATACCTTTCCTCCACCAGTACCCTGTAAAAATCAGAAGCCACCTGGTCCGGCGGATTTAGAAATACGCCGCAGCCCCAGGCGCCCAGGGTCAGAGTCCGGATACCCTTTGCCGCCGCCAGGGCCAGGATGCGTCGTATGCGCTGTATCCGCCGGCGGCTGATTTCCTCTTTATCCATTTTTCCTGCCGGTCCCCGAAGGTCTATGGCCGGCGCCGTGATGACAGCGGTTTGGCGGGGCGGCCCGAAAAGAGTACCGTCGGCGCTTCGGAAGATTTCTACGAAAGGAGAAAAGACCATGCTGCCAGAGCCGTACATACTCTGGCGCCGCCGGTTCTCTTCATAATAGGGAAGTCCCTTTTTCCCTGAAAGGGATGCATAGAGGGTACTCTCCCGGCAGAGGGCTTCCTCCTGGGAAGAGGCGCCGTAAAGATATCCGCCGCCGGGGGTAAAGGCATTGGCAAAATTCAATACCCCCTCTGCCGCGTGGGCCAGGGTATCTCCTTCGACCACCGAAATTCTTCCTTCCCCAGAGGGGACGGAAAGGGAAGAAATCAGACTCTCCAGCGCCTCCCGCCCGTATATGTCTGCTTCCTCCAGTTTGGAAAGGGGAGAGGCAAAATGAAATACCTCTCCCCCTGCTTCATAAAATCCCTGGTTTATGATTTTTTCATTTTCTCTGGCCATCGCCATATAGCGCATTCTTGTATCCATCTGTTCCTCCGTGAACACGCTCCCCGGGGCCTGTCTGGCGTCCCATGGCAGGCCGCAGCCTTTCCGCAGGGGCCTTACTCGATCCAGTCCTTATATTTCTCCAAGAGTTTCTGACAGGCAATGTCTGAAGCCTGGAAGGCTTCTTCAAAGGAGGCCCCTTGATAGGGATTGGCAATGCCGCCGTCATAACCGGCTGCCGCGGACAGGAGGGAAATCTTATTGTCCACATCGCCGCCCATGGTATTGAAAAGCCGGGGATCCTGGGGATTGTCCATGAGGAAAATGTAGTTGAACTGGTCATAGGTGCTCCATTCCAGGGGCAGGGCTTTTTTATTGGTGGCAGGAATGCCGTGGGCTGCCAGTACATCCTTCCCTTCCTGGCAGAGAGGGGAGCCTTCCTTTTCCAGGCAGGCGGAGGAGACGTAGATTTTCTCCGACAGGCCTGCTTCTTTCACCAAATGTTTCATAATGAATTCCGCCATCGGCGGCTCGCCGCTTCCGGTGTGAGACAGGAACAGAAGTTTAATCATGGAAAGGCTCCTTTCACTGATGAAATCAAAAGATATTCTGTCTTATTATATAACATTCCTGTAAAAGAAAGGTAAAAGAAGGAGGAGTCAGACAGTGAGACGCCGCAAAGGAGCTGGAAGGTAAGGAAGACATCGCAGTCACGCAGAGCCCTGAGGGTTCTCCACGCCGTTATGAGAACTTTTCTGCTTTAAAGGGATTATATAGACAGAGAGAACTGAAGGGCCCGGAAGGGGCGCCCGGCTCCCTGCCTGTTACGTGCACACACCTTATCAAGGGACAGGTGATGGAGGCAGGAAGAACTTCCTCATATGAATCAGAACTCTCCGACGCGTCAAAACTTCACAAAGAACTCCTGAAGATGACCTGCCAGACATCCTGGTGGCAAATGGCTATACCAGTTCTTCCTTGACGACACAGATATTCCGCTCAGGCGGCTGCTCCTGGCCGATTCATCGAAGCTGAACGCCTGAGCCCTACCGCGCATCAGCATGGGACGAATCAGGAGTTTTTTGCGTGGCACAAAGGAAGGCAGAAAATCCTATATCTGACACCGGGGAGGTTTTCGGACCTGCCCTTTGGAAGGCGGCGGATCATTCCGGCCTGCGGCGTAAGGAAGTCTTACGCTGTTTCATCCCCATACGCAGGAAGGCAAGCAGCGCCGCGCCGTGAGGTTTGGGACTTCCGTTTTCCTGAAAAAAGAAAGCAGTGAAAGAAGCATCGGTAAGGACCGGTGCTTTTTCACTGCTTCGATTTCATCCATGAAGCCGGGCCAGGTCGTCTTTAGCTTCTTCATAGCCTGCTTCCACTGCTTTTTTGTACAGCTCTTCGGCTTTGGCTGTATCCTTCGGGCAGCCCAGGCCCTTTTCATAGAGCCGTCCCAGCCTTGTCATGGCAGGGGCGCCAATGATGTCGGTGCGCTCTGCGGCCCGCTGGTAGAGGGAGAAGGCTTTCTCATAGCTTTGGGGAAGGCCTTCTCCTTTTTCATAGAGCTCGCCTAAAAGCCAGGTGGCGGTGATATCGCCTTTGTCTGCCGATTTTTTATACCAGCTGGCGGCTTTTTTGAAATCCCGGGGCACCCCTTTTCCATTGGCGTAGAGAAGTCTGATCCAGCGGCCTGCCTTCATGTGGCCCAGCCGGTACGCTTCCCGGAAGAAGGCCAGGGCCTTGGCGTCATCCTGCCGGGCGCCCTGATAGAAGCCGATGCCCATGTCCAGATAGGTTCCGGCAAGGGAGTGCTTTTCCTCCTGGCTGAGCCCTCTGGTTGAGGCAAAGGCGGGGCGGACAATGATGACAACCGGGCCGAAGGCGCCAAACATTCATGTCCGCAGAGCATGTTCATGGGGAATATGACCGCAAGTTGTAATAGATTATGATAGATTTTTTGTTTCAGCGGAATTATACTATTAGTAACAGGCTTATTATATTGTACATATCGATATTTATAAATATATCGGGTGGGGTAAAGAAGTATGGATATAGAAATGGTGGATCTGCTGCGGAAGATGGTGGATGAAGCGCCCTTTGGCATGTACGTGCTGGATGGGGAGCGGAAAATCATATTCTGGAGTCAGGGTGCGGAACATATTACCGGCTACAGCAGGGAAGAAATGGTAGGAAAGCACTGTTTCAACGGCGGCCTGGATCATATCGACAGCACGGGCCTTCATTTATGCCATGATTTCTGCCCCATGATGGCTACCATTTTTGACGGCCAGTCCCGGGAGCAGCCGGTTTTCCTGAAGAACAAGGCGGGAAAGCGGGTGCACGTTCTGGTGCATACGGAGCCTCTTTTCAGCGGAGACAAAGCCCTGGGGGCTATCGAATATTTCCGGGTCCTTCCGGAAAGTGAATATCCTATACCAAAGGAACGGTGATTGATTTTGTCAGGGATAGATGTAACAGGTACGCTGCTTTCGCAGCTGGACAGAAACCTGCCTGGCGGGATTCTCATTTACCGCGACGATGGGGAGCAGACAATTTTATATGCCAATCCCTGGCTGATTCGTGTTTTCGGCTGTTCTTCCTATGAGGATTTCATGAAGACCACCGGCGGCTCTTTCATGCATCTGGTGCATCCGGAGGACCGGAGCCGGGTGGATAAGGATATCCGGGATCAGATTTCCGGCAGTCCGGAAAAGATGGATTTCGTCAATTACCGTATTGTCCGAAAGGATGGTTCTATCAGGCGGGTGGAGGAGTTCGGCCACCGGGTGTTTGTGCCCGGTGTGGGACCTGTGTTTTATGTGTTCTTCCTGGACAATGATACCAAGTACAAGATTTATGATATTGACGCCCTCACCGGTCTTCCGGGAAAGACCCGGTTCCTGCAGCATGCGTCCATGACCATGGCCATGGCGTCTCTGGATCCAAAGTCGCCGAAGCTGGCATTTATTTATATAAATATCCACAATTTCAGTTTCTACAATCTTCGGAACGGAAGCGAGAAGGGAAATCAGTTCCTCCTTAAAATGGCAGCGGTGCTGCAGAAGAATTTCCCCAATAATCTCATTTCCCGCTTTGCTGATGACCATTTCGTCATTCTGGCGTCCCTGCCTTCCGTGGAGGCCCTGATTCCCTCCATTACCGAGCAGATTCATGCTCTCTATGATGCCAGCCGTCTGGATGTGAAGTTTGGCATTTACCGGGTAGATGATTTTCACGTGCCTGCGGAAAGTGCCTGCGGCATGGCCCAGATGGCCTGCGACAGCATCAAGGAGCTGCCGGATCAGTACGTCTGCTTCTATACGGAAGATATGAGCCGGCGGAAAGCCCTGCGGAGCTATGTGATCGACCACTTCAGGGAAGCTTTGGAAAAGCGGTGGATAGAGGTTTATCTGCAGCCAGTCATCCGCACCGTGTCCAGCACCCTGGCCAGCGTGGAAGCCCTGTCCCGGTGGAAGGACCCCGAGCGGGGCATGATTTCGCCCGGCATTTATGTGCCTCTTCTGGAGGAGAGCCGGCAGGCGAAGAAGCTGGATCTCTATGTGCTGGAGGAAATCTGCCGCCGCTACCGCGCCCAGAAGGATGGAGGCAGGGTAGTCATTCCCACTTCCTTTAATCTGTCCCGGGTGGATTTCTTCCAGGGCTCTATTTTTGATGAGGTGGAGGACATACGGAAACGGTACCAGGTGCCCCGGAATATGCTCTATGTGGAAGTGACGGAAAGCGCCTTCGTCCGTGAAGGGGACGTGATCCGGAAGGAAATCGAGCGGTTCCGCAGCGCCGGCTATGAAGTGTGGATGGATGATTTCGGCAGCGGCTACTCTTCCCTGAATACCCTCAAAGATTACAACTTCGATGAAATCAAAATCGACATGGCCTTCCTTTCCAGCAGCAGTGAAAAGTCCCGGAATATTATCAAGGCCATTATCCGCATGGCCAAGGAAATCGGCATCCATACCCTGGTGGAAGGGGTGGAAACGGAGGACCAGGTGCGCTTTATCCGTTCCATCGGCTGCGAGCTCATCCAGGGCTACTATTACGGAAAGCCCATGACTCTGGATGAACTGAAGGAGACACAGAAGAAGAAGGGCTGGATAGTGGAGACACCGGACCTTCGCCAGTATTACGGGTCTCTGAAAGGCGTAGATTTCCTCACCGATAAGTCCATGGCCGTGGTGGAATATACGGGGACAACCCTTCATTACCTTTTCGCCAATCGGGAGTTTATGAAATCCCTTCACTCTGCCGGCGTGGAAAGCCTTGAGAAATCAGAGAGTTCCATCAATGGTTCTGCCGGGCCGATTGGCAAGAACATCAGAAGTTTCATAGAAAGCCTGGCGCAGTCAGCCGCTGACAGAACCATGACCTATACGGAAAACGGGCAGTACATGAAACTGGAAGTGCGTCATCTGGCGCAGGAGGGAAACACCCATCTGGGACTGGCCTTCCTCACGAACATTACCATTAATGAAAAGGAAAACGAGGCAGTGTCCCTGGACTGGGTCATGCGGAATATTTTCTATCTCTACCAGGCTGTGGGCCTGGTAGATCCGGAAGGAAATGCTGTCATTCCGCTGGTGAACAATTCGCCTTACCAGACATATTTCCACCGGCGCCATGCGGGATTGGCGGAAATGGCCAAACAGTATGCTTCCGTCATGGTGCATCCCGACGACCGGCAGCGGTTCCTGGAATTCTGTAACCTGTCGAATATCCGGCAGCGCATCCACGAAGACTCCTACGGCACCGTGGTAGGCTGCTTCCGCACCCTGGGCAATGACCACCAGTACCACTGGAATGTTCATTCCATCCTTCCGGTGCAGAGAAAGGGGAAAACCTATCTCCTCTATACCGTGAGGAATTCCCCGCTGGATGAAAAGAGCTTCAGAAAACCGCTGCTGAAGCTCCTGAACCGTCTGCCCTTTGAAAAATAAAAAACGTAAAGAAATCCATAGTCCGCGCAGGAGACAGTACTCTCCTGCGCCATTTTGATGGTTAAAAGAGAGAAGCCCCATCTCACTCCTCCCATGACAAAACGCTGCCCCACCTTCGTCATTTCGACCGGAGTGGAGAAATCTCACTCCACCAATGACAAAACGCCGCCCCACACCCCGTCATTTCGACCGGAGCGTAGCGAAGTGGAGCGGAGTGGAGAAATCTCCCATTCTTATGGTACATGAAGCATTGAGGCAGGAGATCTCTCGACTCAGCGTTTCATGAGTGCCAGGGTCTTTACCATCCATATCGGCGCGCAGCTCCGCTCGAGATGACAATGGGGGCAGCCCTCCGTCATTTCGACCAATGAAAACATACAAAAAAGCTGTGAAGAAATGGTTTACATTTTTCACAGCTTCTTTGCGCGGGCTCCCGATGACTTCTCCGGGATTTTATTCCTTTTTATCCGTCCATTGCCGGCAGAGTTCCAGCATAGGTTCCCGGAATTCTTTGCTGCTCATGAAGGACAGTTTGCAGGCGTAGAGGAAGATCTTGAAATCGGTATTGGGCACAGCCATAATGGTGTGCACGTACCAGCGGTAGGTGCCGTCTTCGTCCAGAGTGCGGAAGATGCCGGCGGCGGTGCCATAGGGATCGTTCTCCAGAAGCTGGTAGAGGTGATGAAATTCCGTGAAGCGGCGGTAGCGGGGAAGGTCGTCCGGGTGAATCTGGGATTCCGCCGCTTTGCGCAGGGCTTCAAGGCCCTTTGTCTTTTTGGAAAGATACTGCCGGAAGGGGGTATTGGCGATGATGGGGGTGGCCGTATCATCCTTCCGGTTCAGCACCGTAATGCTCTGGTACAGGTAGTACAGGTTCCGCAGTATGTCATCCAGCCGGTGGGCTTCTTCTGGTTCCCGGCTGATGGAAATATGGGTCAGGTGGACCTCAAAGAGGTGACGGTCTTTGCCGGCCAGAGTGGAAAGGTGGTGCCCCGTGAGATGCATGTAGCGGTTCTTTCTCGGATAGGTGATGGTCTGGTCCTGTCCGGTGCGGAGGATATTCAGGAAGAAGGTGTGAATGTTCCTGCCCAGAGAGGAGGAAGGACTGTTCAGCTCTTTCTCCGAATGGCGGGGCGTGCTGGTGCCGCCGGAAGCCAGGGACCGGCGGAATTTATGGTTTGCAAAGAGGTAGGTCAGTTTCCCCTCATTGAGCTCCACCAGAGCCATGGATTCATCGGTGAGAAAATCGATGGAACCCAGGGGATTGTAGTAATTCTTAAGGGCCCGGTCCTCCGGAATCCATCCTTTTTCCTGCATGCAGTCTTCCAGTTCTACAAGGGGCATAGGTTTGCCGTAGTACCATCCCTGAATTTTCTCGCATCCTATGGAGCGGATAAACTGTAGCTGCTCTTCCGTTTCCACCCCTTCCACCAGGGTGTGGATGCCGATGTCCTTGGCCATGCGTACCGTGGATTTGATAATGTCCTTTGCTTTTTCCGTAAAGCTGGAGAGAAAGGCCATATCGATCTTGATTTCATCGAAATGGTAATCCTTCAGCACGTTCAGGGAAGAATAGCCGCTGCCGAAGTCGTCCATCCACATTTCATAGCCGGCGTCCCGGAATTTGTCGATCTGGGTGCTGATGCTGACGCCGTCCTTGATGAAGACGCTTTCCGTGATTTCCACATGAATCATATGGTGGGGCACCCGGTACTTCCTGACGATGGCGTCCACTTCTTCAAAAATAGAGCCGCTGTAGAAATCGATGCGGGACAGGTTGAAGGAAATAGGAATCACCGGCAGTCCCTGGCTCACTCTGGCGCGGTAAGTTTTGCAGATTTCTTCCAGCACATAGAGGTCCAGCTTCTGAATCTGGCGGCTTTCCTCCAGGGCAGGAATGAAATCGGCCGGCGAAAGGAGTCCGTATACCGGATCCACCCACCGGGACAGGGCTTCGGCGCTGGCAAGGGTGCCGGAAATGGAGCGGATCACCGGCTGCAGGTAGATTTTGATGTATTTCTTATCCAGGGCTTCCTGCAGATGGTCCATGACATAGCTCTTGATGAAGGCCTTTTCGCCGATGGCATCGGTATAGGTCTGGCAGTGGATATCATAACGGTTCCTGATGCTGTCGGCGGCGGCCTTGGCCAGGTCGCAGGCGGTCTCCGGCTTCGTGCAGGCATCATCGATATAGTAGAGGCCGAATTTCACTGCCAGATCCACGTCCTCCCGAAGACTCATGATTTCCCGAAAGGCCCGGTCAATGCGTTCATGCACCGAGGTTTCCTCTGTGAGAATGGCGAAATGATCGTCGGAAAAACGGGAAATGAGGGCCTGGGGGAAGGCGGTTTTCAGGATGAGCGCTGCTTTTTTCAGAAATTCATTGCCCCGGCGGCTGCTGTAAAGAAGATTGAACATCCGGAAATTGCGGATATTCATGTACAGCATCACCGGCCTGCCGGCAGAAGAAGGCGAAAAGGCCAGGCGCAGTGCTGCCTCCTTAAGGAACCGGGTCTGTCCCGGTAGTCCCGTAATGCCGTCAATGTCATGAAGCACATACTTGGCGTCGCTGTCCAGAAAGAATACGTAAAATACAGGTCCCACACCGGGTACATGGACTAGGTGGCCGAACTCCTCCACCGTCTTTTCCGTGCCCTCCTTTGTGAGGATGCGGTAGTTGACGTAATCAAATACATTGGTTCCGGAAGAAATCTGGCGCTCTATATCCTTCTCCACCTTCTCCGCATCCCCGGGGTGGACCAGGCTTCTGAAAGATCCGCCGGTGACAGCCATGAAATCGTCCATATCATGGCAGCCGAACATATGAATCAGCCAGGAATTGGCATAGAGAATCTCTTCCTTTTCATCATCCCGGTACACAAGAACACCGCCGGGCATGCCATCCATGACGTGCTCCAAAATGGTTGTATAAGTCAATGACTCCTGGGTCATAAAAGCTCCTTCATGAATAAAAATTCATCTGTTAAAATATCTGTAATAAAAGATTGTTATAGATTAAGGTACATTTATTTTTTATAACACTCGAATAGGATAGGTTTAAATTCACAAACCTATTATAAATGGTCCGGTATATAAAAGCTATAGAGGGAACTAAAAGACCTTTACAAAAATTTTACATCGCCTGTCCATGAAGGAAAGGGGACAGGAAATAAGGAAGGGAACATAGAATTGCAAAATTATGAATTTATATACTTTTGATGGGCATAGGGTTAGAAGTTTCACTTCCCTTCTCTCCGGAAGGGGCAGCGGGACGGGGCTTTTTGGCTTTCTTTTTTCTTGACGGCTATGATGGAAAAGCGTAAAATCAAATTTGTTTTATTTGATTGTCTCTATAGGAAAGCAGAGAGGTAAGGCATGGGAATTCTGGATGTTTTGATAGATGTGGTGAAGCAGCCGGCGCTGATTGTAGGGCTGTTTTCTTTTATCGGCCTCATGGCCCTTCGGAAGCCTTTTCACAAGGCGCTGACGGGGACTCTTCGACCGGTTCTGGGCTATATCATGATGATGGCCGGAGCCAATATCATTGTGGCCAATCTGGAGCCCCTGGGGCAGATGATTCATGAAGGTTTCCATATTACCGGCGTAGTGCCCAGCAATGAAGCCATCGTAGCTTCCGCCTCCCGCCTTCTGGGCACGGAAACCATGTTTATCCTGGTGGCAGGGCTCATGATGAACCTGGTCATTGCAAGGCTTACGAAATTCAAGTATGTGTTCCTCACGGTGCACCACAGCTTCTTCATGGCCTGCCTTCTGTCGGCGGTGCTGGGCACCATCGGCCTTTCCGGCGTGGAACTGGTGCTGGCGGGAGGCTTCCTCCTGGGGGCCTGGAGCTCCATTTCACCAGCCATTGGCCAGAAATATACGAACCGCGTCACCCATGGAGACCACATCGCCCTGGGCCACTTCGGCAGTCTGGCTTACTACATTTCCGCCTGGGTAGGTTCCAAAGTTGGCAAGGCGGAGGATAATATCGAATCCATGGAAATCCCGGAAAAGTGGGCCTTCCTGAAGGACACCAACGTGTCCACCGCCCTCACCATGATCGTCTTTTTCTTGCTGGCTGCCTTTGCCGCCGGTCCGGACTATGTATCTACCATTTCCCACGGCATGTCCCCGGTCATCTTCGCCATCATGGCGGGCCTTGAATTTGCCGTAGGCGTGGCGGTGGTGAGCAGCGGTATCAACATGATGCTGGGCGACCTCATCCCCGCTTTCAAAGGGGTATCGGAAAAAGTCATCCCCAATGCGGTGCCGGCAGTGGACTGCGTGGCTTTCTTCAACTATGCTCCTACGGCGGTGGTGCTGGGCTTTGTGTCCTCCTTCATCGGCGGCGTACTGGGCATGCTCATCCTGGGCTTTGCCGGCGGCGTTCTCATCGTCCCCGGCCTGGTGGCCCACTTCTTCTGCGGCGCTGCCGCTGCCATCTACGGCAATGCAAAAGGCGGACGTCGCGGTGCAATCATCGGCGCTGCTGTCAATAGCCTGCTCATC
>ENA-OOQX01000759-OOQX01000759.1-human-gut-metagenome-genome-assembly--contig:-NODE-759-length-11090-cov-1.816946_pt1 | contig 11090 bp, 9 predicted proteins | sample MGYA00241267_ERZ501173 | MGnify/ENA primary metagenome ERZ501173 (study PRJEB25962, sample SAMEA2042500) | human gut metagenome | biome: human gut; feature: human-associated habitat; material: faeces... | reverse complement strand
CCGGCGATATCGGCAACAAGCACCAGCCGTTACTTAAGGATCCGACACCTACGAAGGAAGCGGATTATGTCGTGATGGAGTCTACCTACGGTGACAGACTGCATCCGAAGGATAAGCTGGATTATGTGGCAGAACTGACCAAGGTGCTGCAGGAGACCTTAGACCGGGGTGGTAACGTGGTGATCCCGTCTTTTGCTGTGGGCCGTACCCAGGAGATTCTGTATTTCCTGCGGAAGATCAAGGTAGGACGCCTGGTAAAGGGTCATGAAGATTTCCCGGTGTATGTGGACAGTCCGATGGCGGTAGAGGCTACCGGCGTATTCCAGGAGAACAGGTGGGAATGCTTCGATGATGAGGCTATGGAATTCGTAAAAGAGGGCATTAATCCCATTGCTTTTTCAGGATTAAAGCTGTCTATCACCAGTGAGGAATCCAAAGCCATCAACTTTGACGAGACACCCAAGGTCATTATCTCCGCATCCGGTATGTGTGATGCAGGACGTATCCGGCATCATCTGAAGCATAATCTGTGGAGACCGGAGTGTACGATCCTGTTCGTCGGCTATCAGTCGGTGGGAACACTGGGTCGGGCACTGGTAGAGGGTGCTGACGAGGTGAAACTGTTCGGTGAGACGGTTTCAGTGCGCGCCGAGATCCGCAAAATGACGGGACTGAGCGGTCATGCGGATAAGGAAGGTCTGATCGAATGGATACAGGCCTTTGAAGAAAAGCCGAAGAAGGTGTTCGTGGTACATGGAGAGGACAGCGTATGTACCGGATTTGCCGAGTGCCTGAAGATCGAGTACGGGCAGAGAGCCTATGCTCCTTACAGCGGTACGGAGTTCGACCTGGCAGGCAATAAGTTCACCTATGAGGCAGCACCTGTTGCCGTCCAGAAAAAGACGAAGCCTGCTACCGGAGTATTCGAACGACTGCTTGCCTCTGCGAGACGCTTACTGGCACTGGTTACTAAGAGCGAGGGCGTCATGACCAACAAGGATATGGCGAAGTTCGCGGACCAGATCAATTCCCTGTGCGACAAGTGGGAAATATAAAGTGCATCCATAGGCACAAACAACCCTGAGTATGTAGGACGATAGTCCGGAATACGAAGGGGTGTACGATTTCGAGAGTGCGTAGCACGGAGAAATCGTTTATATATTAGAAGACAGAATCAGAATAAGGAGACAACATGAGTTTAGCGGATCATATTTTTATCGATATGTGCAATGACATTTTAACCAACGGTACCAGCACGGAGGGCGAGAAAGTGCGCCCCCACTGGCCGGACGGCACTCCTGCCTACACCATTAAAAAATTCGGAGTGGTGAACCGGTACGACCTGTCGAAGGAGTTCCCGATCCTGACATTGCGCCGGACGGCATTAAAATCCGCCACAGATGAGATGCTGTGGATCTGGCAGCGCAAGTCTAATAACATTCATGATTTAAACAGCCACGTCTGGGATGAGTGGGCAGATGAAAACGGCTCGATCGGTAAGGCATACGGCTATCAGATGCAGGTGAAGCATCAGTATAAGGAAGGTATGATGGATCAGGTGGACCGTGTGATCTACGATCTGAAGAACAATCCCTTCAGCCGCCGGATCATGACCAACATCTATGTGCATCAGGATCTGCACGAGATGAATCTGTATCCCTGTGCTTACAGTATGACCTTTAACGTGACGCAGAAGGCGGGAGAGGACAGGCTGACCCTGAATGCCATTTTAAACCAGCGTTCCCAGGACGTACTGGCAGCCAACAACTGGAATGTGGTACAGTATGCGGTGCTGGTACATATGCTGGCGCAGGTCTGCGATATGAACGTAGGCGAGCTGGTGCATGTCATTGCGGATGCTCATATCTATGACCGCCATGTGGATGCCATTAAGGAACTCATCAGCAGAGAGCCCCTCCCGGCACCGAAGTTCTGGCTGAACCCGGAGATCAAGGATTTCTATCAGTTCACGCCGGATGATGTGAAGCTGGAAGGTTACCAGACCGGCGAACAGATCAAAGACATTCCGATAGCTATCTAAGGAGGACAATATGAATTTAATCGTAGCAGTAGACAGTAACTGGGCCATCGGCAGCAAGAACGAACTGCTGATCCGTATTCCCAACGATCATAAGCATTTCCGGGAGGAGACCACAGGTAAGGTCGTCGTTCTGGGACGTAAGACTTTAGAGACGTTTCCCCAGGGAATGCCTTTAAAGAACCGTACCAACATCATCTTATCCAAAGATCCGAACTATCAGGTGAAGGATGCCATCGTGGTACACTCCATTGAGGAGCTTTTGGAAGAACTGAAAAAATACGACGAGGAAAGCATCTACATCATCGGCGGCGAGAGCATTTACCGTCAGATGCTGCCCTATTGTGATGTGGCGCATGTGACGAAGATCGATCATGCCTACGAGGCGGATGCTTATTTCCCGGATCTGGACAGCGATCCCGAGTGGGAGATCACCGCGGACAGCGACGAGCAGGTCTATTTTGACATCACTTATCAGTTCCTGAAATATGAGCGGAAAAAAGCCTGAGGGAAGAACCGGACGGAGAAAACCGATGAAGATAAAATGGAGCAGAAAAAGGAAGATATCTTTTGCGGTCGCAATGGTATTGTTTATCCTGGCAGCGGCATATGTGGCAGCCAGAGTGATTCTGTGGGGCGGACCGTTAAGTTTTCGCAGTTATATACTGTTAGTGGGGGATCTGTTGTGTCTGTTCCTTTTGCTGTTTTATGTATATCTGGGAGTGCCCATCAGGCTGCACAGGAAAATACGGGACAAGTGGGGGACTCCCGGAAAATGGGAGTGGCTGGAGGATATCGGCATTGCCCTGTGGGCGGTACTGTGTCTGATCGTCACGTTTGCCGCAATTGCCTGGATCTGGCTTGAAAATGACATCCCCGCGGAGACACAGCTGACAGAAAATCTGATCAGCGTGGAAGAGATGAAATTCCCGGACAGACACTGGTATTCCTACTGGCGTCCGGAGGGTGTGCTGTTTCGGAGAGAGACGGAGCTTGTCGGAGAGGATTACATTGCTTATCTGACGGAAGTGGCGGACAAGGAAGAAAACACTTCCCCGGTTAAGGATGCGGAAATCGTAGCAAAGCGGGAGATGGAAGAACAGTGGCTTGCGGAATATAATGCGTCAAAGGAGGAATCGGCGGAAGATATGCAGGATCCCTTAGAGCCTTATGCACGGGCAGTATATGATAATGTGCTGCAACAGCAGGGCTTTTCCTATGAGGTCTGTTATAATGCAAAAGGCAATTTCTATCTGCAGCTGGGAGAACAGGAGCAGGCGGGGGAGACTTACGCATACACACTGGCCTACAACCGTACCTCACAGAACGGGCAGTGTGAGATTTTCGTCCTATATCGGAATCCGGCACAGGATCTGTCTACAGACGCGGCACAGATCGTGGAATTTTATGCAGTCCGCAGTGAAGACATGCAGGTTATTGCCGGGGATAAGACCGGATGGTCGGTGGTGGCGAACAGTGCATATCAGGAAGCCACCGGAGAGAAATAATTGTAGCGAATTTAATCTCTGATTTCAGTCAAAAGGAGAAATGAGGTATATTTTCGCTGAAAAAATCACTGGAAAGCATAAATGTGTATATTGACTTTTATTACAAATGGTATAATAATGAAAATCAATAAATTCTGTTAAGAGAAATCAACAGGCAGAGTGGTAAACCAGGAAAGAAGGAATACAAAATGGAAAAGAAGAACATTGACTGGGGTAACATCGGTTTCGGTTATATCCCTACGGATTACAGATATGTGTCCAATTACAAGGATGGCAAATGGGATGACGGTCAGCTGACCCAGGACCCCAACATCGTATTAAATGAGTGTGCAGGTGTACTGCAGTATGCACAGACCGTATTCGAGGGTCTGAAGGCATACACCACAGAAGACGGACATATCGTAACCTTCCGTCCTGACTTAAACGGTGAGCGTCTGGAGTCTTCCGCAGCAAGACTGGAGATGCCCATTTTCCCCAAGGAGCGTTTTGTAGAGGCTGTTACCGAGACGGTTAAAGCGAACGATGCTTTCGTGCCTCCTTACGGCAGCGGTGCAACTCTGTACATTCGTCCTTATATGTTCGGCAGCAACCCTGTCATCGGTGTAAAGCCTGCGGATGAGTATCAGTTCCGTATCCTGTGCACCCCTGTGGGACCTTACTTCAAGGGCGGCGTTAAGCCTCTGACCATCCGTGTCACCGACTTTGACCGTGCGGCACCTCACGGAACCGGTCACATCAAGGCTGGTCTGAACTACGCTATGAGCTTACATGCTATCGTATCCGCTCACAAGGAAGGCTACGATGAGAATATGTACCTGGATGCTGCTACCCGTACCAAGGTAGAGGAGACCGGCGGTGCGAACTTCCTGTTCGTTACCAAGGACAACAAGGTCGTAACTCCCAAGTCCGACAGTATCCTTCCTTCCATCACCCGTCGTTCTCTGGTATATGTTGCCAAGGAATATCTGGGACTGGAAGTAGAAGAGAGAGAAGTATACCTGGATGAAGTAAAAGACTTCGCAGAGGCTGGTCTGTGCGGTACCGCAGCAGTTATTTCCCCTGTTGGTAAGATCGTTGACCACGGCAGAGAGATCTGCCTGCCCAGCGGCATGACCGAGATGGGACCTGTCACCAAGAAGCTGTATGAGACTCTGACCGGTATCCAGATGGGCAGAATCGAAGCTCCTAAGGGCTGGATCCATGTGATCGAGTAATCGCTGACAGAAGGCTTGGAATTGTTTAAAACAGGATAATCAGAAAATGCGTGTGGATCATCTCTGCACGCATTTTTTTTGCTTGCGATGAGCCGGAGTTTGATGTAAAATGTAAGTGCTTACATAGAAATGTTACTTTGAATGATGGAAAGAGAACGATAAATGCAGATCAATGACCGTATGGAACAACTACATAATGCAGTCTCACAGACTTACACTGCAGTGGAGCCGGACGGTCCCGGGAACTGTGGGAAGCAGGAAAGGGGCAGAAGCAGAGAGATTGTCTGTGAACATTTTCTGGATGTCTATGTGGATGAGCAACTGACATTCCGTCTGACCTGCACAGCCACGCATCTGCCGGAGCTGATACTGGGGAGACTTTTCACGGAGGGTTGGATTGAGAGCATTCGGGATGTGGAGAGCATTACGATCTGCGAGAGCGGTAGAAGTGCGAGAGTATTTTTGCAGGAACATTTACAGGGAAGCGACAGACAGATATCGACAGACAGAGAGGCTTCCTGTTGCACCGGGAATCTTACTTTTCTGGAAAAAAACGGGAAAAGACAGTTACAGGAATTACCCGGGACAGAATGGCAGAATGCGTGGGTATTTGCCCTGGCGGAAGAATTCGCCGGAGACTGCGAGCTGCACAGACAGACCGGTGGAACCCACAGCTGTTATCTCGGAGTACGAGATAAATGCGTATGCAGTATGGAAGATATCGGAAGACATAACGCATTGGATAAATGTATCGGCTATGCACTTAAGGAACAGCTGGAATTGTCTGAGTGCATTTTATTTACTACGGGTCGGGTCCCAACAGACATGGTACAGAAAGTGATCGCTGCCGGGATTCCGGTGCTGGCGTCCAAAGCAGTACCTACGGATCAGGCGATAGAACTTGCCAGGAAGTACCATCTGAACCTGATCTGCAGAGCCTGGCCGGATCGGATGGAGATCTATCATGATGCAAGAAAGTAACTCTGAGAAGGGACAGGGAGCCTGCTTCATTCCGGTGGAACAGTACGGAATAAAACACAGTGAGAGGAGCCACGCATGAAAGAATTGGAAGAATGTCTGGAGGCATTACTGGCAGAGGTAAAGCCCATAGAAAAAACAGAATATGTGGCACTTACGGATGCATGTGACCGGATCCTCGGTGAGGATATTGTGGCGCAGATGATGATTCCTCCCTATCCGAAGTCTGCCATGGACGGTTATGCCGTACGGGCAGAGGATACGCTGGGTGCGGACAGAGAACATCCGGTTACTTTACAGGTCGTGGGAGAATTATTTGCCGGAGATTGCGCAGAGATTCCCTGTAAAGAAGGATGCGCGGTACGCGTAATGACAGGTTCTTATGTGTCGGAAGGATATGATGCGGTCATCAGACAGGAAGATACCGATTATGGCGAGAAGCAGGTACAGATCTACCGGGGGATTACAGCGGGAACAAATTATTGCTGTGTAGGAGAGGATATCCGAGAGGGTGAACAGATCCTTGCACGGGGGACGCATCTGCGTGCACTCCATATGGGTCTTCTGGCAAGTCTCGGCATTCACAAGGTGCCGGTCTGTGAGAGGATAAAGTGCAGTATTCTATCCACAGGTTCGGAACTGATGGCACCGGGAACGCCACTTTTACCGGGGAAAATATATAACAGTATCGCTTATATGCTGCGGGCTTCCATGGAAAGACAGGGAATACAGGTGCCTTTCACGGAAATCTGCGGAGATGATAAAGAATTATTGAAGGAAAAATTACAGCAGTGCCTGAAAACAGCGGATATTGCGATCACTACCGGTGGTGTGTCTGTGGGGAAAAAGGATCTGCTGCCGGAAGTGTTGGAAGAACTGGGAGCGAAAAAAATATTTTCCCACGCCAATATCCAGCCGGGAACTCCGACGATCGGCAGTGTCCTGGATGGTAAAGTCATCTTAAGCCTGTCGGGAAATCCCTATGCGGCGTATGCCAATTTTGAGTATTATTTTTGGGAACTGGCAGCGTATCTGACACAGGATGCATCCTTGAAAGTGCGAAGAACGCACGCGGTGCTTTCGGACCCTTATCCGAAGGTGAATAAGCTCAGACGCTTTGTCCGGGCATATGCGGAGGAAGGCAGAGTGACACTGCCCACAGCAGTACATGCGTCTTCGGTGCTTTCCAACATGAGAGATTGTAATTGCTTTATAGATATAGAACCGGGGCGGGAACTGCGTCCGGGAGACGAGGTCAGGATCCGATATTTTAAATGATACAAAGGTCACAAGACAAATAGTTTCGACGTGCTTGCACGGGAGAAACTATTTGCCTTGGTGACCTGAACGATATGAGCATAAAAGTATAGCGAAAGCTATACGATATGCGAATAGCGTTAAGGATTGCGGGAGTGCTCGCACGGGAGGAAAATCAACATGCAGGAAATGCATAAATTTACCCTTGGCACAGCGGTCCTGGCCGGTGGCAAGAGCAGCCGGATGGGACAGAACAAGGTCTTAATGGAATATCAGAACCGCAGATTCTTGGACAGAATCTGTGAGGAGCTGCAGGGGTTCGATGAGAAGCCCTGTATTTCTGCTGCTATGCCCGGAGAATATGAGGATCTGGGGCTTCCCATTGTCTGTGATGAGCATCGCGAAATCGGGCCTATGGAAGGAATCCGGCAGGTCCTGATCCACACATCCTGCGATTATGTGTTTGTCTGTGCCGGGGATATGCCCTTTATCACGGGAGATCTGGTGCGGTATATGGCAGAATTTATTTCCTCGGACTATGACTGCTATTGCATGGTGGATGAGGATCATATTCATCCGCTGTGTGCCATTTATTCTAAAAAAATACTGCCGGTGATAGAAGAACTGATCGAACAGGGGCAGTATCGCCTGATGCAGATCCTGCGCAGGGTACGGACCAAATACATCCGTCTGGAGAGCAGCTGCTTTGATAAAAAGCAGCTGCGCAATATCAATACCAGAGAAGAATTCGAAAGTTTAAGCCTGCCGCTTATCTTCTGCGTCAGCGGCATTAAGGACAGCGGCAAGACCGGACTGATCATTAAGCTGATCAACGAGTTCATCCGGGACGGATACCGCGTAGGTGTGATCAAACACGACGGGCATGAGTACGCCATGGATCAGGAAGGAACGGACACGTATCGTTTTACGGAAGCAGGAGCCCAAATCAGTGCTATTTATTCCGACACGCAGTCCTCTATGAACCGTAAGGGAAAAGTGACCGCGGAGGATATGATAGCTGCCTGCGGGAATATGGATGTTCTGATCCTGGAGGGATTGAAGGATTCCGCGTATCCGAAGGTCGAAGTGGTACGGAGAGCGGTGTCGGAGCATACGGTATGTGCCACAGAGCACCTGATCGCGGTTGCAACAGATGTGGTGCCGCAGGATGCGGTGAACTGTCCTGTGTATGACATAAATGACATAGCAGGTATTTATACCTGTATTTTAGGATACTTTGGTATATCCGGGAGATTACGATGAAACTGATCAGAACAGAAGATGCAGTGGGACAGGTGCTGTGCCATGATATTACCCAGATCATTCCGGGAGTGGTGAAGGATGCCGTGTTCCGTAAGGGACATATTGTCACGAAAGAGGATATTCCCGTATTGTTATCTGTGGGTAAGGAACATCTCTATGTGTGGGAAAAAAAGGAAGGTATCCTGCATGAGGACGAGGCAGCGGTAATTTTACGGGATCTGTGCATCAATGACAATATGACTGCCAGTGAACCGAAGGAAGGCAAGATCGAGATCCGGGCAGCAGCAGACGGATTGCTCAAGATCAATTCCAAAAAATTACGTGCGGTGAACGGACTGGGAGAGATGATGATCGCCACCATTCATGGCAATTTTCCGGTGAAAGCAGGAGACAGGCTGGCGGCCACGCGCATTATCCCACTGGTGATCGAAGAGGAAAAAATGAACCGGGCAAAGGAAGCAGCCGGCGGGGAACCGCTTCTTAAGATTCTGCCCATGTCCCATAAAAAGGTGGGGATCGTCACCACCGGCAGTGAAGTATTTAAAGGCAGGATACAGGATGCTTTCGGACCTGCCATCCGGGCAAAGCTTGCGGCATATGATACGGAAGTGATGGGACAGGTGATCCTGGATGACTGTCAGGAAGATATTTCGGCAGCGATTCTTAAGTTTGTCCGTCAGGGCGCAGACATGGTGCTGTGTACCGGCGGCATGAGCGTGGACCCGGACGACAGGACACCGGGAGCGATCAAAGCTGCGGGAGCGGATATTGTGTCTTATGGGGCACCGGTGCTTCCCGGAGCCATGTTCCTGTTATCTTATCTGGGTGAGATTCCGGTGTTTGGACTGCCGGGCTGTGTGATGTATGCAGGACGCACGGTATTTGACCTGGTACTGCCGAGAGTACTGGCAGGAGAACGATTGACGAAAGCTGATCTGGACAGCTACGGAGAGGGCGGATTGTGCCTGAATTGTGAAGTATGTCACTTCCCCAATTGCGGTTTTGGGAAACAGTAAACAACAGAAAGGAAACAAAAATGTCAGGCTTTACTCATTTTGATGCGCAGGGAAATGCCATCATGGTAGATGTAACAGACAAGGATATTACAGAGAGATGTGCCACGGCAAGTGGCTGTATCCGGGTGAGCCGTGAAGTATTTGATGCGGTGAAGGGCGGTACGGCGAAAAAAGGAGATGTTCTGGGAACTGCGCGGATCGCAGGGATCATGGCGGCCAAACGGACCTGGGAACTGATCCCTTTGTGTCATCCACTGATGCTGACAAAGGTCACCATAGATTTTGCTATGGAAGAGGAGACCTGTACGATACGGTGTTTCTGTACAGCAAAATTATCCGGACGTACCGGCGTGGAGATGGAGGCACTGACCGGGGTGAATGTGGCACTGCTTACCATCTATGATATGTGCAAGGCAATGGACCGCGGCATGGAAATGGGAGAGATCCATCTGGAGGAAAAGATGGGTGGCAAGAGCGGACATTTTCAAAGAACAGAATATTATGAAAAAATTTAATAAAGAAATGACAGCAGTAATGACAACGATCCTGGCAGCAATGCTGCTTGCAGGATGTGGATCTGAAACGAAGAATGCAGCAGATACCGGGTCGGCTGCTTCCGAAACAAATGCTCAGGCTGATGTGGAAGCAGGCAGCATGGCGCAGGATACGGAGAACAGTGAAGCTGTGGAACTGACGATTTTAGCGGCAGCTTCCCTGACGGATGTATGCAATGCGATCAAGACAGAGTATGAAGCAGCGCACCCAAACGTGACACTGAACTTTTCTTATGGAGCATCCGGAGCCTTACAGACACAGATCGAGGAAGGCGCTCCGGCAGATCTGTTTTTCTCCGCAGCTACCAAACAGATGACAGCGCTGAACGATGAGGGACTGATGGATTCGGATTCTATTGTGAAGCTGTTGGAAAATAAGATAGTTCTGATCGTTCCGGAAGGCAGTGATAAGGACATTACCTCTTTTGAAGATGTGGCAACAGATAAAGTCGGCATGATCGGTCTGGGAGAGCCGGGCAGTGTGCCGGTAGGTCAGTACTCCGAGGAGATTTTCACCTCTCTGGGAATTCTGGATACGGTAAAGACAAAAGCAAACTACGGCTCCGATGTCCGCACGGTACTCTCCTGGGTAGAAACCGGTGCAGTGGACTGTGGCGTGGTATATGCAACGGATGCTTATGTGGGCGAGAATATCAAGATCGTCTGTGAGGCTCCCGCGGGCTCCTGTAAACAGGTGATCTATCCGGTGGGAATCGTGAAGGCGAGTGAACACGCAGATGCGGCAGCAGAGTTCCTTGCCTATCTGCAGACCGATCATACCATGCAGAAATTTGAAAGCTACGGATTCTCTGCGGCAGAATAGGAGCAGACATGGATTTTTCACCCTTATGGATTTCCCTGAAGGTCGCGGTATGTGCGACGGTGTTTACGTTTTTCTTAGGTCTGCTTTCTGCCAGGCTGGTCATCTCCTTAAGATCGGGCAAGGCACTGATTGACAGCATTTTCTCTCTGCCGATGGTATTACCTCCTACGGTAGTCGGATTTTTCCTGCTGATCATCTTCGGAAAAAATAGTCTGTTAGGCGGGCTGCTCTTAAAAATGGGAATCAGTGTGCTGTTTACCTGGCAGGGGGCGGTGATCGCGGCAGTGGTGGTATCTTTTCCCATCATGTACCGGACAGCCCGCGGCGCCCTGGAGCAGGTGGATGTGAATCTGATTTATGCGGCAAGGACGCTGGGAATGTCAGAGGCAAAGATTTTTTTCAGGATTCAGCTGCCGGCGGCATGGCCCGGGGTGGCGGC
>ENA-OOQX01000749-OOQX01000749.1-human-gut-metagenome-genome-assembly--contig:-NODE-749-length-11220-cov-2.560591_pt1 | contig 11220 bp, 6 predicted proteins | sample MGYA00241267_ERZ501173 | MGnify/ENA primary metagenome ERZ501173 (study PRJEB25962, sample SAMEA2042500) | human gut metagenome | biome: human gut; feature: human-associated habitat; material: faeces... | reverse complement strand
GGTAATTCTCATGTCCGTGATCGGCGAACCTGTCAGCACACCGAGGTGCTGTTTTTCGCCCAGGTGCATAAGTATCAGCCTTTGCCAGTTTCTGTCGAGCGTGTCCTCGCTGCAATCCGTTCTGAATACAAGACCGCTGCCCCTCGGCAAAGGTTCCATAATTAGGTGAACCTCGGCATAATGACGCAAAGGTTCATAGTGACCGATACCCTCAACCTTGTTCTCTATCGTCTCCTTATACATGACCCTGCCCGAGTCGATATCTATTTTTACGCCGAAACGCTCTGCAACAATACTTTTGAGTATCTCGGCCTGAACATCTCCCATGAGTCCGACATGAATCTCTTTCAAATGGCTGTTCCAAGTCACATGGAGTTGAGGGTCTTCCTCCTCAAGCTCACGAAGCTTCGGCAAAATCGTATCTGCATCGCATCCGTCGGGGAGCACAACACGATAGTTCATGACCGGTTCAAGCGTCGGTCTCTCCCCCGCCGCTTCAAATCCGAGACCCTGACCGTTATGCGTTTTGTCAAGTCCTGTCAATGCGCATATTTCTCCTGACTTTCCTTCGTCCGCCGTTGTAAATTTTGCACCGGAATAGATTCTTATGCCGCTGATTTTTTCATCGCCTATCATCTCTCTGACCTTAATTGAACCGCCAGTGACCTTGATGTGGGTCAGACGCACGCCCTGCGGATCATGGCTTATTTTGAAAACCTTCGCACCGAAAGCTTCGGAATATTCAGGCTGAATCGTATATTTTTCAAGTGCATCTATGAATTCGTCAATTCCGTCAAGCTTCAAGCCTGAGCCGAAAAAGCACGGAAAGACCTGCCTTAATTTAATTGCTTCGGCGATTTCTCTTTCGTCTATCGTTTCGCCGCCGAGATATTTTTCCATCATGCTCTCGCTGCAAAGTGCCAACCCCTCCGACATGGCAGCCTCATCGCCGAAATCAACAAAATCTCCGTCAAGCTCGGAATTGAGGTTTTCGATTATCTCCTCGCGGCTCTTTCTCGCAAAGTCCATTTTTGTCACAAAAACAAATGTCGGAACACCGTAGAGCCTCAAAAGCTTCCACAAGGTCAGCGTGTGAGACTGCACGCCGTCAAGTACGCTGATAACAAGAATAGCATAATCGAGCACGCCGAGAGTTCGTTCCGTCTCGGAGGAGAAATCGACGTGACCGGGGGTATCAAGCAATGTAACCTCCATTTTATCCGTTGAGAAAACCGCCTGACTTGCAAAAATCGTGATACCTCTTTCACGCTCAAGGGCATGGGTATCCAAAGCCGTATCGCCGTGATCGACACGACCTATTTTACGCAATTTTCCCGTGCGATAAAGCATCGCTTCGGCAAGCGTTGTTTTGCCTGCATCAACATGAGCCAAAATTCCTGCAATGATCTTTTTCATAGCTACCTCGATTGATAATATTCTAAAAATATTCTACCAAAAAATCAATAAAAAGTAAATAAGGATTGCCGTCTGACAACCCTTATTTGAATTATTAGAATCATTTACCTTGGTTATTTTTCTCCTTGCAGCAGGTGCACCGGCCGCAGCTTCCGCCGCAGCAGCCGCCCTTTTTCTTGCGCTTGATAATCGTACAGACTGCACCCACAATTATTAGCACAAGAACCGCAATAATTACGATATCCCAAATATTCATTATATTCCGACCGCCGATCCTATAAGATAAACGAGAAATGCAACTACCCACGCAACAACACACTGCCAAACGACAACGCCCGCCGCCCACTTAAGACCAAGCTCTCGCTTGATTGAAGCGATTGCCGCAACGCAAGGAGTATAAATAAGGCTGAACACAAGCATTGAAGCCGCCGCAAGCGGAGTCAGTACAGTTGTAATTCCGCTGCCGAAAAGAACCTGCATTGTTGAAACGACGCTTTCCTTTGCCATAAAGCCGCTGATAAGAGCCGTGCAAATTCTCCAATCGCCGAGGCCGAGAGGTTTGAATATCGGAGCAATCCGTCCCGATATTACCGCAAGAATGCTGCCTGCGGAATCCTTGACCATATTAAAGTGAAGGTCAAAGCTTTGCAGGAACCAAACTACAACCGTTGCAATAAGAATAATCGAAAAGGCCTTCTGCAGAAAATCCTTCGCCTTTTCCCAAAGCAGCTGGGAAACATTCTTTATTCCCGGCAAGCGGTAATTCGGAAGCTCCATAACAAAAGGAACAGGCTCGCCCTTGAACATTGTGCCCTTGTACAAAAACGCCGCCAAAATTCCGAGCAGGATTCCGAGGACATAAAGAGCCGACATGATAAGTCCTCCCTTGCCCGGGAAAAATTCGCTGACGAAGAACGAATAAATCGGAAGCTTAGCCGAACAGCTCATAAACGGAGTGAGCAAAATTGTCATCTTTCTGTCACGCTCACTTGTCAGCGTCCTTGTTGCCATAACGGCAGGAACGGTACATCCGATAAGCATCGGCACAATGCTCTTGCCCGAAAGTCCGATTTTTCGAAGCAGCTTATCCATGACAAACGCAACTCTTGCGATATATCCGCTGTCCTCCATCATTGAAAGGAAGAAGAAAAGTGTAACGATTATCGGCAAAAAGCTCAGCACGCTGCCGACACCGGTAAATATTCCGTCGATTATAAGACTGTGCACCGCCGAATTGACATTGGCCGCAGTCAGTGCCGCATCGGTAATTGTCGAAAGCTTGTCGATTCCCATTGCCAAAAGATCCTGAAGCCATGCACCGATAACGTTAAAGGTCAGATAAAAGACGAGAACCATTATTGCAATGAAGCACGGAATCGCCGTATACTTGCCTGTAAGTATTTTATCAATTTTTTCGCTTCTTATGCGTTCCTTGCTCTCCCTCGGTTTAACAACCGTTTTTTCGCAAAGCTTTTCAATAAAATCAAAGCGCATATCGGCTATCGCCGCACTTCGGTCAAGGCCGCATTCAACCTCCATCTGCTGAACAATGTGTTCAAGCAGTTCATGCTCGTTTTGGTCGAGCTTAAGCTGATCCAGAATAAGAGGATCGCCTTCAATCGCCTTTGTTGCGGCAAAACGAACTGGGATCTCGGCTTTTGCCGCATGGTCCTCTATAAGATGAACAACGGCATGAATACATCTGTGAACTGCGCCGTTGTGGTCGTTCTTATCGCAGAAATCCTGTTTCAGCGGACGCTCCTGATACTTTGCAATATGTATTGCGTGCTTTATCAGTTCGTCAACGCCCTCATTTTTAGCCGCAGAAATCGGGATAACAGGCACGCCGAGCATTGCTTCCATCCCGTTAACATCAATAGAGCCTTGATTGCCGACAACCTCATCCATCATGTTCAAGGCAACCACCATCGGCACATTCATCTCAAGCAGCTGCATAGTCAGATAAAGATTTCTTTCAATATTGGTTGCATCTACGATATTTATTATCGCCTTGGGTTTGTCATTGAGAACGAAGTTTCTTGAAACAATCTCCTCACTGCTGAACGGCGACATTGAATAAATTCCGGGTAAATCCGTAACCTCCGTGTTTGAGTAGCCACGAATCATTCCGTCCTTGCGGTCAACCGTTACACCCGGAAAATTACCGACATGCTGTTTTGCACCTGTAATCTGATTAAAAAGAGTGGTCTTGCCGCAGTTTTGATTACCTACAAGAGCATAAGTCAGCTTTGTGCCGTCGGGTAACGGGTTTTCCTCATCTTTTGAGTGGTATTTGCCCTCTTCGCCCAAGCCCGGGTGTTCCGTCGCCTTAATACGATCGGCATCTTTATATTTGTCCTTTATTTTTGGTATAGGCTTTATCTCGATTTGCTCAGCTTCGGCAAGTCTCAATGTCAGCTCATAACCGTGAATCTGCAATTCCATTGGGTCTCCCATCGGTGCAAGCTTTATAACGGTAACCTCTGCACCCGGGATCATTCCCATGTCAAGAAAATGCTGACGCAGAGCACCCTTACCGCCAACCCTCAGTATAACAGCACTCTTGCCGACAGCCAGTTCATTCAATTTCATAATTTTGATTCCTTTACTGAATATTTTCTACTTCTGTTTATATCTAATAATACCCCAAAAGTTGTCATATGTCAATAAATAAAGCCCACGGATAACCGTAGGCTTAAAAACAATTTTTACTATTTATTTTTTACTCTTTGCTTTGCCCTTCATGCCCTTTGGATTATACGTAAGAGCACCGATGAGCATGATAACCGCTGCAATGATTATAAAACCGATATTCTTTGTGCCGTGCTTGTCGATAGCGGCATAGATAAACAGACATGAACCTGCGAATGAAAGAATCGGCATAACGAAACGGCGGAATACGTTAAGCTCCTTGCCCTTTACCATAAGCATGATGTAAACAGGAAGATAGAAAGCATAAACGCAGATAAGCGGAAGCTCCGTTGAATCGAAAAGGAAGATAGAGCCTTTTCCGGTGTAGCTTGCAAACGGTGTAAGGTTTGCCATGTAGAAATAGAAGAGCCAGAGTGCATTTACTATCAAAGCAACGATTGAAGCGTTTGACGGCATTTCCGAAGCCTTGTCAATCTCACCGAGGAACTCGGGTCTCGGTCCGTGATTTCTTGCAGCAAGCGAGAAGAATCCACGGTCACATGCAAGTGTAAGTCCGTTGAGAGTGCCGAGACATGAAACTGCGATAAATACTGTCAGGATTGTACCGGCAACGTTGCCGAAAATTGTCTTGAACGCAAGGCTTGCACCATTCGGAAGAAGATCAGCCGTCTTGATGCTTCCGGAAATTCCGATATAGTAAAACATATAAACAACAACAACGATGATTGTTCCGAGAACAAGAGCACGGGGAAGATTTTTCTTTGCATCCTTAAGCTCAGAGTTGATTGCCGTAGCGATAACCCAGCCTTCATAAGCAAAAACAGATGTACAAACACCGGCAAGAATAAGATGAGTTGACATTCCCTCTCTTGCAACCTGTGTGCTTGAAACGATATTACCCTCAGCGTCCTTAACAAGCTCAACAACGGAATTCATGTTGTCAAGGAGGACACCGTTCCTGATTCCGAAAATTGTTCCGACGATAGCCATAAGAACAAGCGGAATAAGCTTGATTACGGTTGCGGAAACCTGGAAATGGCCTGCAAGCTTCGGAGAAAGTGTGTTGAGCGCAAAGCTCAGGATAAGGTAAACAAAAGCAAGAACCATTGTTTCCGCATCTGCCGCACCGTAGCCGAAAAGAGCCATTGTGTATCTTGCCGAAAGCCATGCAAGAGCCGATGTCATTGCCGGATAATAGATCGAAGCCATGAACCAGCCGACATAGTAAGCATACTTGCTGCCGACAAGGGCCTCCGAGTAATCAACGACACCGTTGATTTTCTCAAACTTTGTGCCCATAACAGCGAAAGTATATGCGCTGATTACCATAACGCAGCCACCGATAAGCCATGAGATCAAAGCAATCGGAAGGTCACCTTTTGTGATATTGAGCATCGCCTCTGCCTTGAAGAAAACTCCGGAACCGACAACGATTCCTACAACCATGCAGATAGCGGTGATCAAACCGTATTTCTTTTTCAATTCTGCCATGTGGATTAAATCCCCTCTCTTTTTGAAAAATCAAAAAAACTGTAAAAACTGTAAAAGAATTATACAATAACTCTTGCAAAAAGTAAACCTACATATTATAATATATCTATTACAAAATGTTATTACGTTAGGGATGATAACGATATGGATTCAGAAAAGTTTCATGCACTTCTCAAAGCAATCGAGTGCGGCAGTCTAACCGGAGCCGCCGAAGAGCTTGGTTACACCCAGGCCGGCCTCACCCACATGATGAATCGACTTGAAAAAGAAATCGGTGTTTCTCTCCTGCAGCGCACTAAGCTCGGCGTAAAGCTTTCCCCCGACGGCCAGGAGCTTTTGCCTTATATCAAGAGCTTTACCGATGCGGCATCGGCCCTCGACACGGCAATCAAGAATATCAAAGCGGATGACAACAAGGTTATCAGAATCGCCGCTTATTCGAGCATTGCGAACCATTGGCTTCCTGTTATTATAAGCAGCTTCCGCAAGGAAAATCCGAACGCAAAATTTGAGCTTCACGTTGGTCTGCCGGAGGAAATCTCACGTCTTGTTGCCAACAGCGAGGTTGACCTCGGCTTTATGAGCCTTATAAAAAACAACAAGTTTGATTGGATACACCTGCTTGATGACCGTATTTTTGCGGTTCTTCCGCCGAGTGACACCAACTCGGACGATTATATCACAATGGACTTTTTCCAGGATAAATCGTTTTTCATCCCGACATACGGTGCAGACGGCGACATCCTCAGAATCATTCAGGAAAGCGGAATTGAGCCGAATATCAATTCGACGACGGTTGACGACGCAACCGTTGTTTCAATCGTCAGCCACGGCCTCGGCTACAGTATTTTACCGAAGCTCATTCTTGACGGAATGAAAGGAAACGTAATCGCGAAACCACTCTACCCCGACGAGCACCGTGATCTCGGCATTATCGTGAAATCCAAGAACACAATGCCGCTCATCGTTCAAAAATTTGTCGCCTGCAGCAAAAAAGTTATTAGAGAGCTTGAAGAATAATCTCAATTCAAAACGACCGAATTGATTTCACTGAAAAAGGGATATCACTTAGGATGAGATTCTGCGTAATTAAGTTGGGTTTTCATCTCAGTTGTTTTTGACAAGAAACCTGTTATTATTTTATATTATTTTAAAGAAAACCGCTTAAACTCAAAAAAACAAATCAAAGGCCGTTATTATCGACCTTTGATTTGTTTTGCTTTCCTCTGTGAGTTTTCAACGGAGACTTTTATCTTTGCAAGAAAAAATACGGAATTTAAAAAGACTGTCGCTTTCCTTTTTACGATTTGCGACAGTCCCTTTTTATTCTTTTAACGTTATTATCTCACTTTTACCAATCGGAGTTCCGTCTTACAAAAACGGAAATGATGTTCTCAATTCCGAAAAGCACGAAGTACGCGGCAACGATATATGTGCCTACTCTGAGAGTTAAAAATGACATTGCCGGGCTGAAAATCATAATACAGCCGATAATCAAGCCCAAAACATTCAGTATCAATGAAAAGTAATAGTAAAACGTATTACCGACCAACCGAATAAAGTTGGTTCTTGTAAGTCCGGCGATACTGTGAGCGATGAACCAAATCGGCATGAGAATCGTCAGAGCCCATTTGCCTATGTTCGGATTAGCGATGAGCATAATGCCGCACATAACACTGAGAATACCGGAAATCAACGCAAGCGTCGGTCCGAATCCGGTAAAACGTGACACTCTCGCATAAATGATAATATCATCAATTCCCATTATTGTTATAATGATTCCGTACACAATGATTGCACCCGACAGAATGTTTTCAGGCTTAATGAACGTAATAATTCCGAGCACGGTCATGAGCAATCCGATAATTAATTCGCTCCAGCCGAAGTTTGATTTTTTATTCATATTGCCGCACCGTCCTTTCCGTTCAGGATAGCCATAAATTCATTACCTGTAATTGTCTCTTTTTCATAAAGATAGTTTGCAAGCTCATCAAGCTTATCACGATTTTCCGTGAGCAGTCGGCGAGCCTTTTCATGCTGCTTTTTGACCGTTTCCACAATCTTTTTATCAATCTCTTTTTGCGTCTCTGCCGAGCACACAAGTGACGTATCACCGCCGAGATACTGATTGCTGACCGTTTCCATGGCCACCATGTCGAAATCATCCGTCATTCCGTAGCGAGTAATCATTGCACGGGCCAGTTTGGTCGCCTGCTCTATATCATTTGAAGCACCCGTTGTAATCTGTCCGAACACGATTTCCTCCGCCGCACGTCCGCCCGTAAGTGTGGCGATTTTATTTTCAAGTTCTTCCTTTGTCATCAGAACCTTATCATTCTGCTCAACCTGCATAGTGTAGCCGAGAGCACCTGAGGTACGGGGAATTATCGTAATCTTCTGAACCGGTGCGGAAGCTGTCTGCAATGCTGCAACAAGTGCATGACCTATCTCATGATATGAAACAACTTTCTTTTCCTCATCGGTCATAATTGCATTTTTCTTCTGATATCCTGCGATAACAACTTCTATGCTTTCCTCAAGGTCAGCCTGTTCAACAACCGTACGTCCGCTTCGCACCGCACGCAAGGCCGCTTCATTAATTATGTTGGCAAGCTCAGCACCCGAGGTACCCGAAGCCATACGGGCGATGGTGTGGAAATCAACATTATCCGCTGTCTTAATTTTTTTTGCATGAACCTTAAGAATTGCCTCACGCCCTGCAAGATCGGGCAGCTCAACCGGAACACGTCGGTCAAATCGGCCGGGACGTGTCAGTGCCGGGTCAAGCGATTCCGGGCGGTTTGTTGCGGCAAGAATAATAACTCCGTTGTTTCCGTCGAAGCCGTCCATCTCGGTCAACAGCTGGTTAAGCGTCTGCTCACGCTCATCATTTCCGCCGATTTGTCCGTCACGCTTTTTGCCGATGGCGTCAATTTCATCAATAAACACGATGCACGGAGCTTTTTCTTTCGCCTGCTTAAATAAGTCACGAACCTTTGAAGCACCCATTCCTACAAACATCTCAACAAATTCCGAGCCTGACATTGAGAAAAACGGTACGCCTGCTTCTCCGGCGACGGCTTTTGCGAGCATTGTTTTACCTGTGCCCGGAGGGCCTACAAGCAAAACACCCTTCGGCATTGATGCTCCAACGTCCGAATATTTCTTTGGATTATGCAAATAATCGACAATTTCCGCCAAATTTTCTTTGGCTTCGTCCTCGCCGGCAACGTCGGCAAAGCGTATGCCGTCACTCGACGGAACATAGACCTTTGCATTGCTCTTGCCAATGCCGAAGGTCATCGCATTAGGTCCGCCTGCCTGCGACATCATTTTTTTGCCTACATACTGACCGAGTGCGACAAAAATCAAAATCGGGAGGATAAACGACAGAAAAAAGCTTAAAAGCGGCGACATTCCTTTTTCTATATTTCGGGTAAATTTAGCTCCCGATGCATAGAGACGATCAGTCAAATTCGGATCATTCATTTCGCCCGTTTTGTAAATCTGCTTTTCGTCCTTATCCGTGAAAATAATTTCGGAATCATCAATCTCAACACTGCCGATGCTCTTTTCTTCAATCATCTTCATGAATGTGCCATAGTCCACCTCTTTCACTCTTGCGTTCGTGATAAGCGGCGCAATAACCATGTTAAACACAAGAATAATCAGAAGAACTATTCCGTAGTAATAGATAATCGGTTTTTTCGGTGATTTAACTTCTTTCATAGCCCTAACTCCTCTGCAAAATAACCTGTTTGCAAAATTATTATGATGTTAAAACTATGGTATTATGAATATATAGCGTAAAAAATAACCATTTGTGAACTTTTTTACCGATTTTATACACTTTGGTTATATTGTAGTCCAAAAAGCAACATCTCTTTTTTCTGATTCATTCGCCGAATATGTTGCCGAGAACCTCACCGTCAGGCTGAGTGAAATAACCGTCAAAGCTGTAGCGTTCATGAGCCGGAAGCGTAATCGCTGGCATAACCTTAACGAAATAGGCTCGTCAAAGAATAAAGACGTGCCCTACATTTAATCCGTTAGAAAATCACAAAAATTCTAAGGACAAAAAACAAGAAACCCCGAAGAATGTTGATTCTACGAGGTTTCTATGGTGCCGGTGACCGGACTTGAACCGGTACGATGTTGCCACCGAGGGATTTTAAGTCCCTTGCGTCTGCCTATTCCGCCACACCGGCTTATGTGCGGCAACTGTTATATTATACACAACAGTTGCCGTTTTGTCAACATAACAATAAGCTAATAATTTATCAGCCGTTGATTATTTCGTGGAGGTGTGCTTTCAAAGCATCAAGGCGAGCGTGAGCATTTTCTCTGCTCTTGTCCTGAATTGAATAGTAAACCTTGAGCTTCGGCTCTGTTCCGGACGGTCTGATTGCAAGCCATGAGCCATCTTCAAAGATATACTTAAGAACATTCTCTTTAGGCAGGTCTGCAATGCCCTTTGAGAAATCGTAAACTTCCTTGATACCGTCAAAGAACTTGCTGCCGTTCTCACGGAACTCGGTCATAAGACTCTGAATCTTCTGCGCGCCCTCTATGCCCTTGAGAACAAAGGTATCAAGAGAATCGAGATAGTAGCCATACTCGTCATAGATATCGTTAAGAGCGCCGATATGTGTCTTTCCCTGATTGTAATAATAAGCTGCCATCTGGCAAACAAGCATTGAGGAAACGACCGCATCCTTATCCCGTGCGTGTGTGCCGACAAGGTAGCCGTAGCTCTCCTCATAGCCGATAACAAACTCTCTGTCACCGGACTTTTCATATCTGTTAATCTGATCGCCGATATACTTAAATCCTGTGAGCGTTTCGGCAACCTGAAGTCCGAAGCTTCTTGCAATGTTTGCACCAAGCTCACTTGTAACGATAGTCTTAACAAGAGTTGACTTGCCGTTAAGAGAAGCCTTCTTCATGTTGAGCACAAAGTTAACGAGAAGAGCACCCATCTGATTACCTGTGATGAGAACGTATTTGCCGTCATGCTTTACGCCTGCGCCGATACGGTCACAGTCGGGGTCGGTTCCGAAAACGAGGTCGGCATCCTCACGCTCAGCCTGCTTGAGAGCGAGGGTAAGAGCGTCCTTCTCCTCGGGATTCGGGGAACGAACGGTTGAGAAATTGCCGTCCGGAAGCTCCTGCTCCTTAACGACAGAGATGTTCATACCCTCAAGAATCTTTCTGACAGGAATATTGCCCGTGCCGTGAAGCGGAGTGTAAACGATCTTGATATTCGAAGGTTCTTCATAAAGAGACTGCTTCTTAACCTCTTTGAGGAATGCGTCAAGCACCTCTGCACCGATAGGCTGATAAAGGCCTTTCTTCGCAGCTTCCTCAAGATTCATATGCGGAACCGCCTTAAGGTCCTCAATCGCATTTACATAGCCGATAACCTTGTTTGCCTGATCGGGGCAAAGCTGGCAGCCTGTTTCGTCATAAATCTTGTAGCCGTTATATTCCTTCGGGTTGTGGCTGGCCGTGACGCAGACGCCGAGCCCGCAGTGCAGGTGACGCACGGCGAAGCTCAGCGCCGGGACAGGCTCGAGCCGGGGATAGAGGTACGCCGTGATGCCGTTGGCGGCGAAGACCGCGGCAGCCTCGCGGGCGAAGACGTCGCTCTTGATGCGGCTG
>ENA-OOQX01000736-OOQX01000736.1-human-gut-metagenome-genome-assembly--contig:-NODE-736-length-11306-cov-1.594081_pt1 | contig 11306 bp, 10 predicted proteins | sample MGYA00241267_ERZ501173 | MGnify/ENA primary metagenome ERZ501173 (study PRJEB25962, sample SAMEA2042500) | human gut metagenome | biome: human gut; feature: human-associated habitat; material: faeces... | reverse complement strand
AACGTGTACCGGAACCTCCGGCTAAAATAATTCCCTTCATAAGCTTTTTCTCCTTTACGATACAATTTATTATAATTAAACCCGTCTATTTAAGCTCTATTCAAAATTAAGTTATGCTCTACAGATGTGATTTCTTCACTATAACCTTCTATACTTTTTAAGCCATGTTTGCATACTCTAAAATCGCTTCTTCTATCAAAATCTCCGGTTCATATCCAATATCTTCTTTTATATGTTCTAAAGATACATCCCAAATATAATCATCCATAAAATCTTCTTTTCCACTAAATATTATCCTGGAATCAGACTCTAACAACTTTACACACAATTCAGCCAATTGCTTATTTGATACCGCATTATAACTTGAAAGATTGTATATTCCATGCGTGCAGACTTTCTCGAAAGCGCGTGAGACAGACTTCAGCAGAAGATTTCAGCCCTGTCGAAGAACTCTTCCCCGTCTTCGACGGTCTCGCCCTCTTCGCCGGACAATCCGGTAGCCTGATCGGTGATTTGCTTTTGTTACAAATGTCGGGAATATTGTCTTCGGATTCACACCCGGTCCTACTGGAGCAGATATTCGAAAACTAGCTGTTCTCACCCCATGCATATAATCTGCATAATTTGCAAGTAATTCTTCTGCAATTTTCGTTGCATGATACACTGTAGGCGGTTTCAAAGAATGTTTCTCTGTAATCGGATGCTCCTCTGGTTTTCCAATGACCGGTAAACTTGACAATTGTAAAAATACTCCGATATGTTCTCGTTCCGCAAATTCAAGCAGTCTCTGAGTTCCTACACAATTATGTGCAACAACTTCCACATTATAAGGTTCTTTACGCATATCCGCTGCCAAATGGATAATTGCATCAATCTTATCCACTTTAACAGATGCCATAATTCCATCTATCGCTTCTGAATCCATATCACAACAAATGTACTCATCAACTTCTGGTACAGACTTTTCTCTACGCCCTAAACCAATGACATATTCACCTTTTTCTTTCAGATATTTACAAACATGTCCGCCTATAAATCCGTTTGATCCTGTGATTAAAACTTTCATCTACATTTCCTCTTACATTTAGATAATATGATAACAATTTTTATATGCTTGTTCCCATTGTCCTCTTTGCCTTAGGATATATTGCATAACATCACGAAATGCGCCTTCCCCACCTTTTTTCGTTGAAATATAGTCTACTATTTCTTTTATTTCATCAGCAGCGTCACTTGGACATGCTTTAAATCCAGCTAGTTCCATCCCCATATAATCATTAAGATCATCCCCCATATACGCCAATTCATTAAAATTAATCTTTCTATCGCCAATAAATTTTTTCAAATAGCCTACCTTATCAACAATCCCCTGTTCTAATAAATCTACTTGCATTTCCTTCATTCGACGTTCCGTAGCTTGGCACCTTCGTCCCGTAATTACAACTGTAAAAATTCCACATGCTTTTGCTGTAAAAAAACCAGCAGCATCCTTTGTATTAAACTTTTTAAATTCATTCCCCTGTTCATCATAATAAATCCCTCCATCCGTTAACGTTCCATCTATATCAATAACCATATACTTAATAGTAGATAACGCATTTGACTGAATATTGGGAATTTTTAAATTACCATTCATATAATAAGATGTATACATTATTTTCTCCTAAGGTTATCAAAAAGATATGTTATTGCCGTTTTTATTTCTGATGTTTTTACATCATGTACAACCAACAAGCTCATATCTGGTTTCATTAATACTGCTGTAAGATCTGTACTTGTTTGTTTTTTATCCTTTCTTATTGCCGCCATTATTCCATCCATATTCATAGGTATACTCTGGATATCTACATGTATAATTTTCCATATTACATTTTCTATTCTATTTACTATTGACTCCTTTAACCATCCACGCTTTAACGATATCCGGTTTGCCACAATCATTCCCATGGCAACTGCTGTTCCATGTGGAATTACATAATTACTCATTGTTTCAAATGCATGTCCAAATGTATGGGCATAATTCAAATGTATTCGAATTCCTCTGTCAAACTCATCTTGCTCTATAAACGCTTTCTTAAAGGCTAATGAATTATACACAAACTCTTCTAATGTTTTTTCATCTCTTGCCAAAAGCAAATTGATATTTTCTTCAACCTTTTTTATTCCCTTTTCACCATACATAACATTAAATTTTACAACTTCTCCTAAACCACTCTCAAAATCCTTTTCCGACAAACTTTTAAAGAATGGTGTACATATTTGAATCTGATCCGGCGGATAAAAAGTTCCCAAAAGATTTTTAAATTTTTTATAATTTAATGATGTTTTTCCCCCTATACAACTATCACACGCCGCAAGAAGCGTTGTTGGATAAAAAGTCCAATGTATTCCTCTATATAATACATTCGCTACAAAACCTGTAACATCTTGCACAATTCCCCCACCAAAAGAAATTAACTTTGCATTTCTCTTAGCTGGAATATTCGTCATAATTTCACATATTTGTACTGCAGACTCAATTGTCTTATTTTCCTCAATTGATTCAAAAATATATAATTGATCTTTTGGAATTTTATTAAATAATCTTTCGACATATATATTATATAGCTTTTTATCAATTACCACATATGTATCTTTATCAATTTGAAGCTTCTCTATAACATCAAAATTATTATTTACTGTTACTTCATAATCTTTCGAACTTGCCTTAATAATCATTTTTCTGAATATCCTCCATCTATAGTTATTTTTTGTCCCGTCAAATATGTGTTTTTATCACTACATAAAAAATAAACTACCTCCGCCATTTCTCTAGGTTCTGCCATTCGTCCCATTGGAATATCCTTATTGATACTTTCAATCTGCTCTAATGTATTATTTTTATATGTTAATTCTGTCAATGTAAACCCCGGGCATACTGTGTTAACAAGAATATTGTATGGTGCCAATTCTACTGCCAATGTATTTGTAACTCCATGTACTCCATTCTTTGTTGCACTATATACACATCGCCCTCCCTTAGAAACAGTTGCCCATATTGAACCAATATTTACAATACGTCCATATCTTTTTTCTTTCATCTTACCTACAAAACCCCTAAGCAATCTAATAGGTGAAATTAAGTTAATCTGCATCATCTGTGTTAATTCGTCATCTTTTATCTGTGTTATTTCATTAATCTCATTAACACCTGCATTGTTAACGATTACATCAAAATATTCATCTTTATGGTTAGCTATATACACCTCAACTGATCTAGGATCACTTAAATCCATCTCCTGCCTTGTTGGGCACACCAATATATAGCCTTCTTCCTTGAATTTCTCGGCAATTGCTTTGCCTATTCCTCGAGATGCACCAGTTATTAATACTTTTCTCATTATTATCTCTCCATTTAACTACTCATCTGCAAATATAACCTTAATGTTATTATTATAATTTTTTACCGCATTTATCATTTCTTCTTTATTTTCATATTGATAATAAATATATGCAATTCGTTCGTTGAGGTAATCATTTATTGCCCCATTCTCACCCAACATATCTATTTTCTTAAAAATATGGGGACTTATACTATTATCGATTTCATATCTCCTTATCTTTCCATTATGAGGAGCCATTATACCATGATGTCCGCAATACTTATACTCTATATCTGTAAATTCCAGTCTATCACAGGATTCACCCAACGCAGCCTTTATATACGCCTCTTCCCATGGAAACCCTGTCGTTTTATCCGCCAACATTAAAAACTGATTTCCAAAAGCCCGCCGCATTGTTTCAATAATGTATGGTTTTCCGTCTTTCATGATATATTGTAACGCTATGATTCCATCTACCAAATTTAAATCTTCAGCCATATTTTCTATAATCATCTTTAATTCAGGCTCCACCCTCTCTATACAATCCGCTGGTAGTGTCTCAGACTGAATTAAATATGGGTTTATAGGGGAATAACAATTACAACTTGTTGAAACATATACTTTTTTATTAATAAGAAATGTTACATATGTATGCTGTGTTCCTATCACAAACGGTTCAATAACAATATGCTTATCTCTCGATTTTTCATATGAATAATCTACAGCTTCTACAGCTTCTTCATATGTATTGGCACGTCTGATTCCCTTTCCTCCCGTCAAGTCATTCGCTTTGACAATAATTGGATATTCTATTTGCTTAATATAATTTAAAGCATCCGCCTTATCTTCTGGACAATATGAATGCGGAGCCGGTATATTATGTTTGTACACATATTGTTTGAACAGATTTTTGTGATGTAACAATTTTGCAATCTCATATTTATCATGTCCTGGCCAACCCATCTGTTCTGCAACATACGCTGCTGTAAGAACACCAAAATCATTCGCGCAACTAATAACACCCTCTATATCATTGTCTTTTACAATCTGCAACACCTTTTCTTTATCTGAATAATCCGCTGGAATATATTCATCTGCATACTGATGTCCTATCAAATTTGGAGCATTTCCAGTCGTAATAACATACATTCCCATTTCTTTTGCTTTCTTTATAATTGGAGCTTCGCAGAAACTTCCATTTAAGACCAATACCCTTTTCTTTGCCATGTCAACCTATTCCTCCTCTTTATTTTCTATATTTATTTTTTCTTTAATTACGTATTGCGGTGCATTATTTATACATATATACATTCTCCCTATATACTCACCCAAAAGCCCAACAAAAAACATAAGCTCTCCCGTGAGGAATAATACCACGTTTATCGCAATAAATAACGAATAGTTCAACAAAATGCCCATTGCAAATTGTATAATCAAGATAATACTACACAACAACGCAATGAAAATATTTACTACACCTACATAAGTAGCTAATCGCAAAGGCTTTTCAGAGAAAGCTGTAAATCCATTCATCCATAAACCTAATAGCTTTTTTAATGTATAACCTGACTGTCCATAACTTCTATCCTGATGATCAATGTATACATTTGCTACATTCCTCGTAGCCCTTAACATTAATCCATGCACAAATGGATATGCATTCTTATATTTTACAACCTCATCAATCACAAACCGCTGACATACACAATAACTGTTTAATTCAATTCCCTTTGGCATACCAACCAAATGTGTAGACATAAAAAAACTAACTTTACTTCCAATCTTACGAAACAATGTGCTTTTTTTTTCTTTATACCTTGCAGATACTAAATCATATCCCTCTTCCAGTTTGTCTATCAATCGAAACATTTCAGATGGAGGATTCTGTCCATCATCATCCAAACACACAACAATATCCCCTGTTACTTCATTAAATCCTGCCATCAGTGCGCTATGTTGTCCAAAATTTTTCGCCATATTCAACACTTTTACTTTAGAATTATGTGCAAGATCAACTAACACACTATATGTATCATCCTTGGAACAATCATTTACACAAATTATCTCATAAGTGTATCTACCATCATTCTCTACTGTTTTAATAATATCATCAACAACTTTTTTTATACTTTTTTCTGAACAATAACACGGTATTACAAATGATAACTTCTTCATGATAATTCCTCTATCCTTTTATTTATTTTTTCCTTAACCATGGTATAAATACACCCTCCAATTAAAGCCATTAACCAAAAAATCAAAAAATTAAACGGCATAGGGATTCCAATACATAAGGGTTTAAATGTTACCTGCATTAAATATATTGATAATGTACTATCTCCAATAAGCTGAACACATCGCCATAGTTTATTTTCATTTCTTATTTTAATATCAGAAATGCTCAACATATAAAGTAAAACATTAATCCCAAAAATATATATACCTAAATGAATCAAAAACTGATATTTGTAAGCACTATTATATATCAAAATTTCAATATATTCCATAGCCCATACCAGAATACCACAAATACCACCGACAAAATAAAATTTGGAATACTTTCTCACTTTTTGCATATTTTTATTATTTATAATCTTTCGAATAACTCCTCCTGAAAAGAATGGTCCAAAATAAAATAAAACTTTAAACAATGAAAAGCCTTCTAATTCAACACAAAATGTTGATAAATCCATTCCAAAAACATATGATACTATATATATTAACGCATATGCACACAGCACCCCTATGTATTTTTTTATACTCTGTCCCTTTATTGCAAAATAAAAAATAACATAATACAACAATATTGCAAAAACAAACCAATATAAATCGACATATCTTTTAATTAAAACACTAAAATCAGTATTTGCAAATTCGGATTTTCCGTCTATAAGTATAATTCGTAACAAAAGAAAAATTATTGTTGCTGGTAAAATTCTATTAGCTCTCTTTTTTATCCATTCTCTAAACCCAATATTTATGTTAGCTAAACAATATCCTGACAAAACAAAAAAAATAACGTTTCCTTGTCCTCCACCAATCGCCAACAATGAAATTGGATATAAATCACCACAATGACTATTTGTAATTAAAAGACACGCCAAAAAGCGTAATACAACTATTCGATTATCTTTATATTTTTTATTTTCCATTACCAATTTCTCATTTTTCAAAATAATAAACGTCTATTTCACCATACATATTGACTATTTTCCCTAATTCTTCAACTTTATATCCTAATTCCGATATTTTATCTATAACTTCTCTATTGCTTGCACGCGCGGGAACAATAAAATAAAATCGGTTATCTGTATCCAAGTATTTGTCTCCCCTCAACAGGATAAAATCAGAATATAATGTTTTTACCTTTAACATCTCGGTATCTTTACTATTAAATATTCTTTTTTTATTTTTATCGTCCCAATATATCTTATAACAGTCTGCACCACCGTAATTTCTTCCCGATATATTTATTTCATAATCTATAATATCTAATATAAATACATTTTTTGTTTTTGAAAAATCCATTTTTTTAAATGCACGATCCAACAAATCATCATAAAAAGAATATTCCAAATTATATGCATATAAATCACCCAATATCGGATATTTCCCATCTACACCCGAAACAATATTCATGCCTGCCCGCTTATCAGATTTATATGCCAATTTATATATTTCTTTTTTCCCAGTATTTATTGAATCCGCATATAAAATAATAGACGGATCAGTTGTCCAAAACGTCTGAAATATCATCAATATATCAAGACAAATAATTGATAGATTTTTAAGCTTTCTGCTTGTAAATGATTCAATGAACAAAGGAATCAGTAGTGCAAATATCAAAGAAAACAGTGTCGTATATCTTGGGCAATTTGCATCAGAATTATATAACATTAATAACAATAAAACCAACAAAGAGCTAAGATACAACGAATAAACGATAATCATATTATTAGATGAATCACCTTTTCGTTTATTTGTCCACACTATCCCTACTATTATCAATAACACCAATAACCAACGAAATCCAAAAACAAAAGTCTGCAAGAGTGTATTCATAATTTGATTCTTATCTAACAAATTAATCATCGATGTACTTACAAATGTTCCATAAAAAGATTGCGATGTAAAATAGTCTCCATATTTAAACAAAACCATAAAACATAAAACTGGAAACAGCCATAAAAAAACTTTTTTCCATGACCACCAATTCATAAACTGTTTAAAAAAGGATTTTTTATTTTTATTGATATATACATCTATTATCATATAAGCAAATAGAAAAAACACATAAAAAGCAAAGCCCGTTATCTTGGTAAACGACAACAAAAATCCAGTAAACGAAATCAATAAATCATTTCCTTTTATTACCGCAGCTAAGAACCAAACCGCAAAAAATGTAACATTCCAATCCATATCAATATATGAAAATAGACCAACAATATATGGAGAGAACGCAAATAACAAACTAATCATGGAGGCCTGAAAGTTTGTAATATCTAGATATATCTTCTTTATTAGCCAATGAAGTATACATAAAGTAATAACCGTGATAACAAGATTAGCTATATATACTCCAATTATCCTACCTGGTAAAACAGCTTCTAAAGGAGCCGCAAACAGTGCCAATCCCTGTGCCCATTTCCAACAATTAAATGCACCTAAAAAGGATAAAAAATCCAAATTAAATAATTTTGTTGCCCTTACTAACCTGCCATAATAAATATTTGCATCATACCTTGGGACATTATTAAATTGCAGCAATTCAACAACAATTACAACACCTATAACCAATAATAAACTAAATGGAATTTTAATTTTTGAAGAAGATTTATTTTGAAAAATAATCTTGCCAAATAATATTGAACATAGATTAACTAATATTACAAATAAAATATTTCCAAAATGTAAAACAGTTGTCCCCTTTACAAATATAAATATATCACAAAAATAAGAAACTATAATTGAAATAATAAATATTGCATTTATAAAATATTTATTATTCTGATAAATATTTTTTCTGTCTTTTCTATATTTATGCACTAACATCAGAAAAACACAGCATAATAAAAGCGGCAAAAGCATGAAATTAATCATATATGCCAAAAATGTAATAACACCTGTTCGCTTATATGTTAAATTTCCATTATTCTCCCACTCCAATAACTCAACGTCATCTGTACCCAGGAACAACCATTTTGCAATCGCAGCAGTAATAGAATTCTTGACCGCAAATTTTTCTGTTGATAAATATTGTGTTGTAACAACCGCGCTTTTTGCAGCAACAATACCTTTGGGCGCTAGTTCATAGTTCACGGAATAAGAACTGTATACTTTCACATCGTTATCTATTGCCACAATACCATACGAAGTATCTCCACTGATAGTTCCTTTATTTATACAATTCGCAATCGTGCCTTGATAAAACTCTCCCGCAATACCTGCCGCACTATTTCCACATATATTTGCATAGTTTATACAATTAGCAATTACGGCATTCTCCCCTACTGCTTGCCCCGCAATCGCACCCGCAACCCTACCTTCTATATGCCCACTAATTATCTTGAGATTGACTACTTTTCCTCCCAAGCTTCCAAAAAGGCCAGCATGCCCTTGCTCTGCAATATATAATTTACTAATACCATATCCATTTCCATCATAAATGCCCCAGAACGATTTTCCGCCTGAGGTATTTCCTATTGGTTCCCATTTTTCACTTTTTAAATCAATATCACATGTCTGTCGAAAATATATTCCTTGAAATGTTTCCCCTTCATTCACCAAATCTCTTAAATGATATAAATCTTCACAATTTTGAATTAAATATGGTTCTTTTCCTGTCCCTTTTCCTGTAAAATCTTCACTTTTAGCATGCACATTCAAACACATCAACATACATACACTGATAACAGTGAGCAAAAAAAAGATTTTTTTTGTATAGAATCTCATAAATAATCCTTACTCCATTTACGATTCAAAATATTTGTATACTTTTGATATAACTTCATCCACAGTTTCTCCCATGTTATAATACAATGGAAGCCGAACAATTCGTTCACTTTCCTTTGTTGTGTATTTGTCCTCACCTGCAAATACACCATACTCTCTTCCTGCCGGAGCCGAATGAAGTGGGATATAATGAAATACCGTTAATATATCATTTTCTTTCATATAATTAATAAATTTCGTTCTTTCCTCTATATTATCAAGCTTAATATAATACATATGTGCATTATGCTCGCACTCTTCTGGAACAAACGGTGTCTCAATAACTCCCTTATCTTTTAGATACTTAAACGCCTCATTATACTTGTTACAACTATTCATACGATCGTCAAAAACCTGCTGTGCAACTTCCAACTGTGCATATAAATATGCTGCATTCAAATCACTTGGAAGATAGGAAGATCCCGCCGCAACCCACGTATATTTGTCAACTTGTCCTCGAAGAAATCTACTCCGATCTGTTCCCTTTTCACGTACAATCTCCGCTCGATCAGAATCTTTTGCATCTCTGATAAGGATAGCACCACCCTCACCCATACTATAATTCTTTGTCTCATGGAAACTATAGCATCCATAATCACCGATTGTTCCTAGACTTTTTCCCTTATACTTTGACATAACACCCTGCGCAGCATCTTCAACAACCTTCAAATTATATTTTTCAGCTATTTCCATAATTGTATCCATTTCGCAAGATACCCCTGCATAATGTACAGGTACTATCGCAACCGTTTTATCAGTAATCGCATTTTCGATCAGTTTTTCATCAATATTCATTGTATCTGGACGAATGTCAACAAATACAACTTTTGCGCCACGCAACACAAAGGCATCTGCAGTTGATACAAAAGTATAAGATGGCATAATAACTTCATCACCAGACTTTATATCACATAAAATCGCAGCAAGCTCCGTCGCATGTGTACATGAAGTCGTAAGCAAAGCTTTAGCAATTCCCGTTGTGTCTTCAATCCATTTATTACATAATTTTGTATAATATCCATCACCACATATCTTGTTTCTGGATATCGCATCCTGCATATATATTATTTCTTTACCCGTTACTGGTGGTACATTAAAACTAATCATAATCCTTTATCTCCATTATCATGTTTTTACAATGTGTATATACTTTTTGTTAACAGATTCAGCTTGATTGTCTTATTCATTCTCTGCATCATATGATTTACATATTCATTCAACTCATCTGTATGCTTTATTCCATAATCACAGCGTTCTTCATCATCTAAATATATGCCATTATGTGTTTCATTAAATCCGTCAATTCCGCCCAAATACACTTCCTTGACACCTACTTTTTCCATTGTCTTTAACAATACCGCAAATGCGACATCGGGAATTGCATTTTCCTCAGTATCCAAAACATCTTTATAACGCACAGTATAATCAAATTCACCGCTTGTTTTTGTAACATTCGATGTTGCTATAATCTTATATTCCCCTTGATGTCTTGAAAGTTTACTAGCAATCTGCACATATTTCTTCGAATTACTCAGGAATATCATATCAGGCGAAATGTTATCTGGTATATAATTCATAGAAATAACTATTGGATTATTCTCGTTAATAAAGTTCTTTAAGAGTTCTTCCTGTTCCGTCACACTATCCCCAGTTCCCAAAAGAAGAAGCTTTCTGCTACCAAACAATTCCTTTAGTGCCTGTACAGCTAATGTATCATCTATATCATTTTCCTGATACTCCAAGTACAACTGTTCCATATATTTTTTATCATATAACAGTTTTTTATCTCCCTGAAGTCGTCCCAACAATTCATTAATCTGTTTAACTGAAAGTGTTTTCTTCTTCATTAAATCCGATACATATGTTGGATGGCAATCATTAGATGCTGCCAAATAGAAGAACATATTATACCCCCATGTTGCCGGAGTATAAAAACTTGTTATATTGGCATCA
>ENA-OOQX01000732-OOQX01000732.1-human-gut-metagenome-genome-assembly--contig:-NODE-732-length-11406-cov-2.255836_pt1 | contig 11406 bp, 3 predicted proteins | sample MGYA00241267_ERZ501173 | MGnify/ENA primary metagenome ERZ501173 (study PRJEB25962, sample SAMEA2042500) | human gut metagenome | biome: human gut; feature: human-associated habitat; material: faeces... | reverse complement strand
TGGAAAAAATAATGCAAAGGCTTGAAAAATCAGAGCCGGGCTTATCAAGGCTATCTGCAACAGCTTAATAATGACATTGGTAATTATTACAGTATGGCATTAAGCGGTTTCAATGCCGAAACAGACAGACTTAATAACATTTACAACATGTACGCTCAGGACAGAAGTCAACAACAGAATGAGTGGTCTAACAACTGGAATGTATATAACAATCTGTACGGCTTGTATCAGAGTGAACTGCAGAACGCACAGAGTAATGACCTCAACGCTTGGAATCAGAAAGGTACAAACCTTTACAATTCCGCTAATCTTGCAACAAATCAGTACGGTACTGCATCAAACAACGATATCGACACTTGGAAACAGGGTGAAACATTGCGTGCTGAACAGGCACAACAGGAAGAAACCGAAAGAGCAAACCGTATTGAAGAGGCATACAAGAATGCACAGCTTGCCGAACAAATCAGAGCAAACAAAGCCGAGGAGGCTTACAGACAGTCTGCACTTGCTGAAACAATTCGCAACAACAAGGCAACCGAAAAAATTAATGCATACAAAGCACAAAATTCCTCTTCTTCCAAAAACAAAAACAGCGGTGAAAACTGGTACAATGTCAATGCGAAAGCAACGAGGACAGGCACAACTTCAAACCTTATCAGCGAAATTGACAACAAAGCCAGAAGCTTGCAGTATTCCAAATACTCAGGTGACTACACTAAAGCCATTAACGATATTCTTCCCAAATATCTTAATAATGCTTTTGCTAATCATACATTGTCAAGCGGTGAAATCAACTATCTTTCAAGCTACTACGGTGCATCTGACATCGGCAAAGCGTATAAGCGAGCACATAAAACATCAAGCTCAAAAAAATAAGGAGATAAATCTATGAATTACCTTGATTACCTTAAAAAGAAAAAAGATGAAAATGATAATTCCCAGTCGAACACCACGACTGGGAATACCTCTAACTCTAACGAAAAAAGCGATAGTTTGCTTGATGCGATTAACGGCAAAAACGGTAACAATGATTATCTTGATTATCTCAATAGTCAGCCTGCACTCGGTCAGGAAGAAGAAGAAGCACAGGCATTACACGATATGGGTAATGGCGAGGATGTGTTGTCAAGATGGTATGACTCTGCAAGCAATGCAACATCTAAGGCTTATTATGAAAATCAAAATACAGCCTTTGATTCTTTGAAAAACAGAGCTGATACAATCTCAAAGTATTATCAAACAGCCGATGCTCTCAAAGGCTCTGCAAAACAATTTTATGATAAATACGGCTATACTGATGACTCATCAGATATGCAGAGTGCTATCTCTGACCTTAACATTGCGGAAGACAATTTCAAAACGAACGCAAAAGAAATTCAAAATGCAATGTCAGATTTTGACACAGAACAGGAATACAAATCTGCTGTTGCACAGGCAGAAGAGGATGCCAAAACTTCTGATGATTTACAGAATGAATATGACGAACTGAAAAAAGAATATGATGTAGAGAGCAAGAAAAGTTTTGACAAAGAATCATATTCAGACTCTGAAATAGCGGAGTATTATAACAATATAAACGCAAAAGCAGAACAGCTTGATAATCTACAGAGAAAAATCGACCAAAAAAAGGAACTTGAAAACGAAAAGAAATACTATACTGATTTCCGCAAGCAAAATCCCGAAGTGGCAAAAACTCTTGATGCTTACTACGATATGCAGTCATATGAAGAGGAACACTCCAAAGATGCATTTGATACATATAACAAGGATGCTTTAAAAGAGAAACTCGAAAAAGGCAAATCACCGACAGACTCCTTATATACCGATGAAGAGAAAAAAGCTATTGAAACTAACTTTAATTCGCTTAAAACTCTCGATGGTTGGAATGTTGACCAAATTTATAAATACTACAAGCGAGCCAAAAACAGAGAAAAAGCCGAGAAAGAAAATGAAAATATTAAAGATTTCGCTGATAAGCACCCGATTGCAAGTATGGCTATAAGCACGCTTAATATGATTCCGTCAGCTTTTGAATCCTCACCAAAACAAGTTGCATCCAATATTGATAAATGGACAGGCGGTGACGGATATTATAATCCCGAGGAATCTGCCGTGTACCAAAATAATTTACTGCAACAAGAAGTCGCAAGTAATATAGATAATCCGTTAGGAAGATTGGCTTATCAACAGGGAGTAAGCCTTGTTGATAACGCTATTCGTATGGGTATCGCATATGCAAATCCTGCTGTCGGATTATCTATGATGGGTGCGGAGGTAGCGACACAGGGATTTAATGATACTGTTGAAAATGGCGGTTCAGTAGAGCAGGCTCTTGCCACAGGTCTTACCTACGCAGGTGTCGAGGTGCTTACCGAAGGTGTATCGCTTGGTAAACTGAAAAGTTTTAAAAATGGCGGTGTAAAGGAATTCAAGAGCATTTTAAAGAATGCAGGAAAGCAGATTTTGACCGAGGCATCGGAAGAAGTATCTGCAACGCTCCTTGATAGTGTAGCAGATGAAATCATTAACGGTAGCTTATCACAGCTTGAGACAGAGTATGACAAATATATTGACAGCGGTATGTCCGAAACTGAGGCAGGACAGGCAGTAATGCTGAATTACGGCGGTCAGATTATACAGGATGCGATTGGCGGTGCGTTGATGGGCGGAATTTCGGGTACTGCTGTCAATACATCTCAATATAGAAGAAATATTAAGGCAGGAAAATCTATATCCTCTCTTAATAACATAGACACGGTTAAGAATCTTGCCAAGCATTATGGTCTTAATGACAGCGTTACCGATTATGAAAGTAATCCGACTGATGCAAGACTCGGAGCTTTGCAAAGCGAGGCATACGAAAAAGCAACAGAAAGTATGCCGTCAGAAAAGGAACTTAAAAAAGTTATCAAAAAAGCAAACCTTGCATCGGATGAAAAGGTTGTTGCAAACAAACTTACAAACGGCGAGAATTTGACCGATGATGACCTTGAAAAAATCAAAAAGTCTGAAAATTTGAAGTCACTTCTTGCAAATGATGTTGTCAATCAAGTAAAAAGTGCAAGATTTAATCAGCAGACTGCGTTGCTTTCCGCAGACACAAAACTATTCACACCGAACCTCATTGAATTTAACGCTGAGAAAAGTGATGTTAATGCAAATTCTAACAATGCCGAAACGCTCGACAAGTTTCTTTCAGAAAACGCTAAAAATATGACAATCAACACCGGCACGGTCGATAAGATAAAAGATGCTTATAACGGCTTAGAAGATAAAATCGAACCTGACACTTTCGCTATGGAGTATGCGAGATTTTTCAATCAGGGTGTCCGTGCAGTTGCGTTTAAGAGCTTGAATAGCACAGCATCGCAGTTACCGTACAATGTACAAGTGTCAGCTTATGAAGATGGCTTGAATAAGTACACAACGGCACTCAAAGCTGGCAACGCTCTTTCAAAATTACAGCAGGAATGGAAAGACAAAACAAACGGTTACGCTAAAGGTACGGTTGATAACTCTGCTCTTGAAGGTATCGAACTTAACGATGAGCAGAAAGCAACAGCTAACTACATTTCAAAGTTTGCTGACTTTGGCTTAAATGTCAAGTTATATGCCTCACAAGCTGACGAAAACGGTAACTTCTCACTTGAAAACGGTTCGTATAATTCAGCTACTAACACCGTATCAATTGACCTCAATGCTAAAAGAAAAACTGTTGACCAAGCATTAAAGCAGGGTGCGATTATAGCAACATTCGGTCACGAGTTGACTCACATTGCAGAACACGCACCAACAGAATATGCTGAACTTACAAAAGCAATTCGTGATACAGTCGGTACAGATATTTTTAATGCAACTGTTGATAAACACCGTTCAATTCTTGAAGATTACAACAGCAAAAGTTGGCAGAAAATGTCCGAGAGTGAAAAGGAAATTTCAGCAACAAAAGAAGCCATTGCGGAGTTTTCTTCTGACCTTGTTAATCAAAGTAAAATTCTCGAAAAAATGTCGAAAGAAAATCCCTCGGCAGGTAAAAAGTTTATCAATGCCATTAAGAATGTAATTGCTAAAATTAAAAAATTTATCACAGGCGACCGAGGAAAAACAGAGGAAGCAAGATTACTTGAATCAACCGCAAAAGATTTACAAGGCATTGTCGATAAATACGAAAAAGCTGTTATTGAAGGTCTGAAAAATCAGAACACTAAAATCTACGCAAAAAAATCCTCAACAGAAAGCAATAACTCTATTGAGGAAAATAATACTGAAATTCAGAACAACACAAGAAGCGGTACCTTTCTTTCTGACAGCGAGGTTGATAACCAATACTCTCAGGCAGTCAAAAATAATGACATTGAAACAGCACAGAGGCTTGTCGATAATAAAGCTATGTCTTGGGGAGCATACTCAGAGAATGGAAAAGCCCCAACCAAACTTTATCACGGCACAGAAAGTTTTGGCTTTACTGCTTTTGACCTTTCTAAGATGGATGACGGCAGAAGTATATTCTTAACGAATAACCCTGAAATTGCCTCTACATATTCAGGTGTTGAAACTGAAAACAATATACAACCCACAATAAACTCCATTAAAGCGATAAGCTCTAAAGTTAAATCAATGTCTATTTATGAAATTGAAAAGAGTTTAAACTCGCTCACGCACGATAACACTAATCCCGAATTAAGAGCAGATAATGATGATTTGCATTACTCAATTGTAGATGAAAACGCTGTTAATAAGTTTACGGCTAAAGTTAATTCTGAAATTGATTATCTCATAGATTACTTGAAAGGCAGAGAAGGATATTTTAAAAAATTCCCGAAAATTGATTACGATACTAAGTATTCTGATTTTGTAGAAATGCTTAAAAATCGTCAATATAATAAGATTTCAAATCCTTTATTCAATTTAATTGAAAGCACAAAGTTTGACTCTACGGAAGAAGAACAGAAATTTCGGAAAATTGAAAAAGACAGTTATGAATTAGTTAGAATTTTGGAAGTTTATAATAATTCCCCAATAATCATAAGTAAGGATTCCCAAGGTACAATTTTTGGCGTTTTTAACGAAAATAAAGCTAAAGATTATCTAAAAGGTAAATTAACGGAACAGGCACAAAAAGGTAACTATTCGTTGTTTGCTAAGATAGAAAATCCACTTATTATTGATGCCAGCAAAAGTAATTGGAATGAAATTGATGTGAAATCAGTTATAAATACTCCTTTTGGTGATGCAATTAAGGCGGATTATGGTGAGGATTATTTCGATTACGGAACACAACACCTTTCAACAAGAGAAGTTTCTAACTATGCCAAACAGGCAGGCTATGACGGTGTCATTTTCAAAAATCTTAAAGATAACGGTGGTCGCAACAGTAATGTTTCACTTGATACTGCTTCTGATGTTTACATTGTTTTCAATCCAAACAATGTAAAATCAGCCGATGCAATAACCTACGATAATAACGGTAAAGTAATTCCGCTCTCAGAAAGATTTAATAGTAATCAAGAGGATATTCGCTACAATATTAGTGATGATGATTTTTTATCAGATGATGAATATAACGATTTGTTCGATTTTGATTACAATGAAGAAGAGGGAAATATAGATTTTAAAAAAGCAGTTGATGAAAACCATCCTGAATTGACAATTGAGCAAATATATCATCATTCTGCAAACAATGTTAAAGAGGGTTTGCTTGCAAGTAAAGGTATCAAGCCTGATGCTAAAAAAATTAACAATATGGTTAAATCTGTAATGAGGAGCTACTACATCAATCCTAATGCCGAAATAGACTCTCTTGTTACCGAGTATGTAGACTCTTTAAATGCAGTTATTGACTCCGTACAAAACGATAATTCGGAATTTAATGAGGCTTTTAAAAAATTTGTTATGAAGTGCCGTGAAGCATTGCAATACTCGACACAGCTTGACGAACAACACGAAGCTTGGGCAAAAGAAATTCGTGACGAATTAAAAGGCACAACCTTGCTTATCCCCGACAACGCAATCGACACAATCAAGGAAAACTATGGTAGTGTCGGAAAATACCGTAAAGCCTTGTTTGGCAAAATTAATGTCAAATTAGAGCATAATGCAAAAGGCATTAACGGCAAGGCAGTTGGTTCGTACATTGAAGATATCGGCTCACACCTTGAAGAGTTAGGCGGAAGGTCACTTATGATAGAGGACGGCTTTGACTGGGACAGCGACAGCGGTTATCAAATGCTTGACCGTATAATGAACTATGAACTTGCACCACATTATGTATCAACATATGGCGGTAATATACAGAGTGAAAGTACAATTGATGCGTCGGCGATACAAATGGCTTTTGATACTACGGCAGAATATTTTAAACTACAAAGCAAACAAGCCGTAACACAAAAAAATGTTGATAAACGAAAACTTAGTGAAGTGACAAAAGCTCTCAAACAAGCACAGGAAAATCAAGAAATTTTGCGTAAAAAAATTATCGAAGAATATGAAGCAAAACTTGCAGAAAAAAATAATATCTCTATACAAATCACTGCAGGTGATTTTCTTTCAACAAGAGAGGCACTCGCACAGGCTCTTGAAACAACAACAATTAACGCATCAGAGCGAAATACCGTCAAGACCTATCAGCAGGGACTTGAGCAGATGAACAAACTCAACGATAAGCTTAATGAAATTGACAGCAAAATCAAGGCTATCAATGCCAAAGACAACATCTCTAAGAGCGAAAAAGCAGAGATTGCATCGCTTATGAAAGTTAAAGCGGAAACCGAAGAAAAAATCGTAAACAAAGACAAAAGTCTTTTAAAACTCGAGTCAACCGAGGCAATGCGTAATATCTTAAAGTACGAAACCTCTAAGAAGATTGCAAGAGTGCGTGAGCAGAAGAATGAGCGTATTGCTGAAATCAGAAAGCAGGAAACGCAGAAACGCAAGGATGCTGTTGCAAAACTCCGTAAACAGAAGAATGACAAAATTGATGATATCATTTTAAAGAACCGTGAAAAACGCAAGGCAGATATTGAAAAACGCAAGGATAATCAGGACTGGTCGCATTCAATCAGCGAAATCAAGAAATACTCGAAAAAACTGTTAGATGCTGTCTTGCATCCGACAGAAAAGATGTATATTCCATACGGCTTGAATGAGCCTATCAAGAGCATTACATCAACTCTTCTTGATTCAATCAATCTCGATAACGATACTAAGATGTCAGACAATCTGAGAAAACTCTCTCAACAGCTTGAACAAGTCAATCAAAGCGATGAGCATTACGGTGATTTTTACAATGCTTACAATGAGGAAATTATCGAGGAAATAAAAGGCTTTGCCGATTACCTTGATGATAGACTTGAAGGTGTCAAAATCAAGAAGCAGACACAGGGAGAAAGCCTTATCGAAGGACTCACACACGAAGAGGCTAAGGAAATTGAACAGATTGTCAAAGATGTGTATAACGCAACAAGGGATGCTGTTAAGCAGATTGGCAGACAGGATGCTATTACTAACTATGAGTCAGGTTTAAGGATTATTAATCAGACAAGAGAACTCGGTGATGTTAAGCTTAATGTAATGGACTCATTACTTGACCAAGTATTATCACCGATGCGACTTATGGCGAAGTACACAGGTTACAATGCGGATGCCGAGCTTATGTATCATACCAATGCTCTTAACGAAGGTACGGAAAAGTACAATATGTTTAAGATGCTTGCCGAAAAGCCTCTCAATGATTTCATCAAAGAAAATCCAAAGGAATACGAAAACTTTAAAAATGATGTCATCGAAATAAAATACCGTGACAATAAGAATGTTGCACAGACTGCCAAAATGACAAAGTCACAGGGATTGCAGATACTGATGTCTTGGACAAGAGAACATACAGAAGACTCTCACCTTGACCATATGGAGCGAGGCGGTGTTACTCTGCTTGATGCCGAACAGATAAGTAAAGGCAATTATGAAAAGGCATTTGCTCAAAGAAAGACTATCAGAGGCATTAATTTAAGTTTCATATCGGCTGTGCAGAATGGTAGAGTTTGAAAATCATTATCGTGAACTTGCTGAAACTCTCTTCAATGAGGTTTCAAATGCTTACATCAATGACACTTCTGCAATTCTTCTTCATCGTGACATTGCAACCGAAAGATACTACATACCTTTTGCTGTCAATAAAGATTTCCTTTCAACTGAGATTGACGGTCTGAAATACGATGCAACCATCGCCAACAAAGGTATTTTTAAAGCTACTAAGAGAAACGCACCACAGGCTCTTAACATCGCAGGACTCGACAGCGTTATATCGAAGCATATAAGAGATGTCGGACAGTATTACGGTTACGCTGTGCCTATTCGCAATCTTAACAAGGCACTCAATGTTAAGATGTTTGAAACAAACGAAAACGGCAATAAGATTGCAACAGACTCAGTGAGAAATTCCCTCAGAGAAACCTTTAATTCCGACAAGCCTATTCAGTTTATCGAACAGGTAATGACCGATTTGCAGACATCAAGAAAATCAAACTCTCAGACCGAAAAAGCAATCAATAAGATTGTTAGGGCAGTCAGAGATAATATGATTACATCAGCACTCAAAGGCTCTGTATCGGTAGTTATTAAGCAGGGTGCATCATTGTACACAGCATCAAGCATTCTTTCAATGCGTTCTGTATCTGTCGGTGCAGTCAAAGGTATTCAGCAGATTGCCCACAAAGGTGGTTGGAAACAGCTTACAGATGAGATTGATGCACACACGGCAGGTCATTATATGCGTAGAATTGGCTTGTCATCAATGGAGATTGAGGCAATGAAAGACTCTTGGCTTGGTAAGAAACTGCCCACAGCACTCAATCCTGCTAAATGGATACAGGGTACAGACTGCATCACAACAGCATTGCATTGGGTAGCAACCAAAGAAGAAGTTAGCCGACTTTATAAGGAACAAGGAAAAGCTGACCAAATAGGCTCTGATGAATATTTTGATGAAGTCACAAAGTTATATGACCAAATCCTTGAAGAGACACAGCCTATGTATGACAGCTTGCATCGAGGCGAGATACAGAAAAATTCAAACGAGTTGTTAAAGTCTGTATTTATGTTTAAGACACAGCCATTGCAGAACACAGGTATCTTGTATGATGCAATTATGGATTATCAGGCAAACAAGGACAATGCAGAACTTCGAGATGCCAAAAAACAAAAGCTTGCAAAAGCAGTTTCTTCGCAGATGGTGTCGGCACTTACTTTCGTTGCAATGACCTTTATTGCATCCCTTGCTCTTCACAAACCTGAACGCTACAAGGATGAAAATGATGAAGTTACTCTTTCCTCTGTTCTCGAGAGGCTCGGCATTGACTGGGCGGAAACAGGATTTAGTGTTCTTGTTCCGATTGGCGGTGCTGAACTTGCATCCTTTATTGAAAATCAGATTAACGGTAAAGATTATGATTTCGCATCCGACAATGTTGTATCAATGCTCAATGACTTTACTTCATCAATTGGTGACTTCAATCAGAATGTTGTTGTTGCTCTTGCACAAGGTAATTTTGACCTTGACAAAGCAAAAGATGCCCTATGGGGATTATCTGTCGATGGTCTTGCATTTTTCAGAGGATTCCCATTGAAAAATTACAGCAATATCATTAACGGTATCTTCTCTAATTTGTCGGATGCAATCAGCGGTCATAGCACTTACTTCGGTTCATCGGGCGGTCGAAAAGGTAGTGAATACGCAAACTCATATGATGTACTTATTGACAATAACCCCGAAAAGGCAAAGCAACAGCTTGAAACATTCTATAACGAGAAGTATGAAGAACAGATTGCAAAAGGCGAAACCACAACAGAGGCTAAGAAAAAAGCACAGACCTCTGTCCGTACTGCACTAACTACGCAGTATAAGAAAGAGTATCAAAAAGCATTTCTTAATAATGACCGTGACACAATGCAGAAAATCAGCAAGAAACTGCAGGAGTCAGGCTATATGAAGTGGGACGGCAAATCATTGTCAACCGTGTTAGGCGAATGGACTAAGTCAGCTAAAGAAGATTTAAACAAGTAAAAACGAATCCTGTGTGGTTAGTGTACCGCACAGGATTGCCCTATAATTATTTAAAGAGGTGATTTAAATTGAAATCAAGAACGATGAAGTTTACGCTTGACTGCTCCAAAGTGGGTAATCAGTTATGCATAGATGGCATCAGACAGGGCGATGCCAACTCTATTGTATTTATTATTTCACTTGCAAACGGCATCAATTTACTTGATATTGTTGCAGGAAAAGAGGAATCCGTTGTTGTGACAATGTATGGTAAGAAACCCGATGGCACAACAATTGTCCGTGATTGCGGAATTAACGAGGACGGTAACATCACATACACTATCCACACTCAGGATACAACTTGTGTCGGCATCGTCAGTTATCAGCTTGTTGTTACATCTACAAGGGAGAAAATACTTGCATCCCCTGTTTTTAGTACAATGGTCGAAGAACGAAATCTCTTCAAGACTTATACAGTATTGACAGCACAGCCTGATGACTGGACAGATGGCTACGATAAGTATTATTACTATGAGAATGGCAGATTTTACAAGCTGAACCGTTTTGAGAGTGAGTCTGCTCCCGAATGGACACTTAATAAGTATTACTCTGTCAATGACAATGAGGTTGAAAGCACATCAGACTTCGATGCCCTTTCATACGCTCTGCTTAGAGCGAAACAGTATTCAGACAAAAGTGAGGAATACCTTGCAGAAGTTAAGAAGAAAGCAGATAAAAGTACCACACTCGCAGGATATGGCATCACAGATGCCCTACAAAACGCAAAAGGCACAGTAAGCACAAATAACCTTGCCGATAATTGCGTGTCCTCTAACAAGCTGTCAGCGGATGTTAGAGCAAACATTAACAGTAAAGCCGAATCAGCGAAAGTCAGTCAGCAGTTATCGCTCAAGGCAGATGTATCATCCGTATACACTAAGTCTGAATCTGATGCACTTCTTGCAGTCAAAGCAAACTCGGCAGATGTTGATGCATCTGTCAAAACAATCAACACAACAATTGCAAACAATCAGAAAAGTGTAAATGCAAGCCTTGAAAGCCTCAACACAGCATTAACCAATAAAGCCGATACAGATGTTGTCAATGAGGTAAAACAGCGTGCAGAGGCAAATACAACGGCAATAAGACTTAAAGTGAACCGTACCGACTTTAACAACACCGTGACCAACCTCACAAGTAGCATTAATGAAAAGGCTGATAGCACAGATATCAACGCATCCATCGCATCATTAACAAGTGTAGTATCGACAAAGTACGATTCGTCAAATATCGAACTTGGTACATCAACGCTTACACCGTACTCAACTTTGATTGATAAAATAAAATCTGCAACTTGCCTTTATGAAAAA
>ENA-OOQX01000722-OOQX01000722.1-human-gut-metagenome-genome-assembly--contig:-NODE-722-length-11537-cov-1.946525_pt1 | contig 11537 bp, 10 predicted proteins | sample MGYA00241267_ERZ501173 | MGnify/ENA primary metagenome ERZ501173 (study PRJEB25962, sample SAMEA2042500) | human gut metagenome | biome: human gut; feature: human-associated habitat; material: faeces... | reverse complement strand
GAAATCGGCTTAAAATCACTACAATTGCATTGCTCAAAAACGCCGCAAAATCGGGCTTTTTCGCATTTTACTAAAGACCACATCAGGTGTGCGGTTTAATTCAATTCCCGTACGGGTCACCAACAACACTTAGGAAGTCCGTAGAGTTTATCTGCGGACTTCAAATGTTATCTAAAAAAACAGTGACCATGTTTGATTGACCAAAAAGCACTCGCTGAAATGCTCTTTGGTCAGCCAAGCATACCGCTTGACCGAGTGTATGTAAAAACAATCCGTAATCGTATTGATTTTTTTGCTTTCGCTATATAATGATTTTTCCCTTTGGCATACGAAACATCTGCAGTGACATTCAAACAATGGGACTACATTACGACAATGTCGGCTCGAAGTTGACGTCCTTGCTTTGTTACTCTCACAGGTAGCTCAGCACCACAGTGCCTATACTCGCTAGTGTCCATCACGGCGCAGTTGTTAGTGATTTCGCAAAGATTACACATCATTATGTCTTATTCTGAGTCCAGCCGAAAGGTCCTAAAGCCTGACGGGGATATATATTAACCGCTAAGGTTAATGACTGCATAAAAATAAGAGTGCTTCACAGTCCGCTAAACGATGAAACACTCTTGACATTATCGAAATTCTGTGTTATAATGAACGACAGAATAAATCGCATTCACTTAATGTTTTCACCGTTGCTCGAACAACTGTGATTTCAGGGTATATAGCTTCGCCAAAAGTTATATACCTAAGTGAGTGCTTTTTTAATGCGCTCACTTTTCTTATTTCCTATTTATTATACCACATATCTCAGCATTTGTCAAGACTTTTATTAAAAAAATATGGATGAAAATAAAATTTTATAGGGGGTTGCGTCTTGAATAAGTTTGTAAACACTAAAACAGGAAAACTTTACACTGCATATTCTATCAGGGAGATAGGAGATAAATATGTTGTTGTTTTCAAAAAAGGCGGAAAAGAGTATACATATGACCGATACACCATTGATTTGATGACAGGGTGTGATTTATCAAGTACCAACGATGTTCCAACATCCACTGGTAAACTTATTGTATATTCATATGACAAAACTTGCTACAATTGCGGAGAAAAGACTCAAATATTGACCTATATTGTGTATACAGGCAATATTCTTGATAACTTCACATATCCTTGGGATAAAATTAAAGCTCTCAAATATCAAAACACAGAGTTACACATGATAAACGAGGATATTGAATACTATGGAGTTAAGGTACTCGGCGATGTATTCTCTTTTGATGAAATCATGGTAAACAAATATCCTAAAAGAATCTCTGTTGCATACAGCAAAACTCTAAGACGCAGCTATGCGATGAATATATGTGAGCATTGCAAAGCAATACAAGGAAAAAATTTTGTTTATAAGGATATTAATTGTTTTATCAGAGATATGACACCGCTTAATGTTTTTGATACAATATCGTTTCAAATCACAAATGATTTTTTGAAGAAGTGTAAAAATCATTATATTACTCCCTAAGTCATTAAAATACAAAAGCCTGTGAGAATTTACACTCACAGGCTTTTTTTGTCCATGGACAAAAAAATACTCAAGCCGCAGACTATGCCACGGCTTGAGCTTTAAAAAGTTAAGTTAGTCCATTACGCCAGCGTCTTCATCGTCATCATCATATGACGGAACTTGCTTATATTCTTCAGGAATATTTGATATACCAAAAGACGGAGCTTCTGTTTTTGGGTTAGGATAAATGCCTGCGCACTGACTTATCTCAGAATTAGAATAACAAGCCATTGTGATTACAGAGTCGGCAATTTTGACAACACAAATGCCCTTATCGATATCTGCTTTTTTCAAAGCTTTCCAACACACTTGCTCAATATCTGCTTTGGTCGCTTCCTCGCTATATTTTTCACGCTTTATAGTATCGTCTTGTCCCTCTGTTTCCATGGCGTCAGTTACATCGAATGTGTATTCGCCCTCTGTATATTCACCGCCTTCAACGATAACATCAGCGTATCGACTATTCACTAACGTAAAAAGTGTCTTAGCGACTTTATTATTGCTTTTCAGCAATTCATCACTATTTTCCAAAACAGTCGAAGATGAGTCTTCATCTTCGGTATCAGAACTTGAAGAACCGCAAGACGTACAAATAGAAAACGTAACTCCTAACGCAAGTATCATAGCTAATAATTTTTTCATTTTGATCTCTCCTAATGTGATTTTTTATTTGCTTTAATTATAACATATGTCAGACATTTTGTCAACCTTTGGAAGTCATTCTCTCTTGTGTTAAAAATGAACATTCGTTCACACAATATCATTATTGTTTTTATATTTAACACATGAAATATATCCAACTTGTGGTATAATATCCATTGGATTTATAATAAATTGTCCACGGACAAAAAAGGGAGATAGCTGTAGAATAATCAATGAATTTCTATGATAAGCAAAATAATGAGATAATAAGATTTTTAATGGAGCAAAATACTATTTTACAAGAGCAAATTCGTATTTTAACAGAAAGCTCAAAGCAGAAAGATGATATTATATCAGAATTGACTACTATTATTTCATCAGTACAAAAAACAGCCGAAGAAAACACTTTTGAAAATATTCAAACAGACACACAAATGACAGTTAAACACTTAGCTGACGAATGGTATACAAATTACGCTGAAAAAAATCATCGTGAAACAACTCGCAATTCAGAAAGATTGATTGCTAATCGGATCAATCATGATTTGGGCGAGAACAGTCTGCAAACTATTTCGACTATAACTATCCAATCATATGTTAATAAGTTATCTGAAAAAGGTGGTAATCTACGCACAGGAAATCCATTATCACGAAAAACTATAAAGAATTACATGACGTATCTTACGAATATTTTTTCGTATGGGGTGAAATACGGATACATAAAAGACAACCCTTGCTCAGATGTTGATATACCTAAAATCAATGGTAATGGCGAAACAATGCGTCCGAAAGAGATTAAAATCTACACCATTGATGAAGCCAAGACATTATTAAGCACATTAAAGCACGTTCAATTCAAATATCAAATATTCTTTACACTTGCTATGCTTACAGGACTACGCAGAGGTGAGATACTAGGTCTTGAATGGAACGATTTTGATTTTGATAAATGCAACGTCAGGATAAAGCGGACTTCAAATTACACGCCAATAGAGGGTATCTATACAGATGTCACTAAGACCGAAAAATCGCAACGTTTTATTAAAATACCGAAAGAACTATCAAAGCTACTGAAGCTCTACCAAAATTCTCAGCAATTTGATTTTCGGAACAGAAAAGGAAAAGGCTTAGAAATTGTCAAAACTGATAGGCTATTCACGCAGGCAAATGGCAAGCCCATGCACCCAAATACGCCTTACAAGTGGCTTGAGAGAATGTGTAAGAAAAATGGTTTACCCTTCTATGGCGTTCATACATTCAGACATCTCAACGCCAGCCTGCAGATAAATGCTGGCATAGACGCTGTAACTGTATCAGCGACACTAGGTCACTCAACCCCAACTACAACGTTAAACATATATAGTCATTGCTTTGAGGAAAACAAGACGAAATCAGTCGACATTGTCAATACTGCTCTTGGTGGGTTCATTTGACATCGTATCTATCAGCTCAATATTGGCAACTTGGTATAGTGCTTCCATTGCCGCCAAGTCGGTTATTGATATACCAAAAAGCTTTGACAAAACAATAAAGTGCCGTGTTATAGCTTCCGTAGATAGACTTCGCCCGTCCTCTATGTTTTTGAGATAGCGGTCTTTAACGCCAAGCTCTTTAGCAACGTTTTCTCGGGTAAAGTGCATATCTGTACGCAATCTTATCAAATATTCTCTTCTCAACATAAAAAAAGTCCTCCTAAAATTATCTAAAAAAAGGCAAAAGGGCAAATTTCAAAAAAAATCAAAAGCCATATATATTACTACATATTCTGAACTAAGTAATATAACAGAATTACTCTATCTGACCTTTTTTAGATATTAATACAAAGTGGGTTATAAATATGAGGGTGCAAATCAGGGACTACCCCCATAATAAAATAAAATCGGCTTATATAATAAAAATTTTCGCAAAAAGGATTGACAAATCCCGTCCGAGGTGTTATTATATAGCTGTTTGAGTTGTGAACTCCCACGAGAACACAAACCATTTGAGCAGGACCTATTGGATCTAGGTCCTGCTTTTTTTATGCAACCTTGTTTACGAGTGATGATGAAGTATGTATTGTCCGTATAATCTCCTGCTCTAGTTCGTTTGAGCTGTTTGCGCACCATGGACCTGTCAATTAGCACAGCTATGACCTTTGACACTTCTGCCCTACTCAGCCTGATGAGCGCAGAAAGGTCATTAAGCGACTGATAAAATCTTGCTATATCATTGCACATGAGTTTGCAGAATACTGCATACACATAGAAAAGCTTTGGTGACAATTCGGCAGAGTATGCCTTACGATTATTTATATAGAAATAGTTTTTGTTCAGGTCATAAGGCTTCAACGCATAGTGATATGCCCCTAAACGCCCCTCAGAGCCGTCCAAACGATATTTATGCGTAATTATACCCATTTCTTCAAGACGGCACACAGAACGTTTTACGCTTGATACAGAGCATTTGCAGGAAGCAGCTATAGTTTCCTGCTTAATGCAAACTTCATAGCCGTTGCTGCTACGCTTGGTATGAGAGCTGACAAGGCTATATAGTTTGCAGGCTACGGCAAAATCTGTGTAATTGCTTCTGAGGTCCGTTATAAAGCTGTTTGGTATACGCATTTCCCTTCCTCCTTTCCAATATATTTAGGCAACAAAAAAAGGACCTGAAATTCAGATCCTTAAGCATAGTTTATAAATAATCACCCTCTGTTTTAGATACAGTTTTCCATTATTTATTGAAGTTAATCTCAATGTCATGTTTAAGCAAATCGTATTGCTTCCTGGATATGATTTTCTTTGTAAATGCCTGATTAATGAGTTTTTCCACCGCTGGCTTATTTTTTGCTTCAATAAGGCGGTTATACTCACCCTCTGCACACAACTCGGAACGTGAATTTATTATCTGCAATGCTTCAGTGATCGGTGACGGAGCTGATAACCTCTTATCCGTGTAGTCTGTCGAGCTTGCTTTTGTAACAGATTTTTTTCGGTTTCGGTAAATCTCTTGTCGCTTGTTGTCCCAACGTGTCCGTGAATGACCATCGGAAGATATATAAGCGTCAAGCTTTATCTTGCCCAGTTCCACAATGTGCGCATTGTCACAAGGTATCTCTGTCCACTCACGTTCTTTTGGATCATCACTAAAAGGCATTTTCCTATAGATCTGATTTTCAAAGCAGATAGGCAGCACCATAGTCTGACTGCCGTGGCTGTACATTTCTGTGAGCTTCTTTATTTCAGCAGGATCTTTTCGCTTAACAGCCTTATACATATATCCTTTGCTGTCTTTGATAGGAATAAAAAGCTTCTGCCATATGCTATCGAGAGGATATATCGTTTCTTCAAGACTGTTATAACGAAAATCCATTGTCTTTGCTATCTCTGCTATACTTTGAGCTTTTATGCCAAGCTTGTAAAATGGGTCAAAAACTGTTTTTATAGGATAGCAACGCTGCCTTTTAGTGATAGCTGTTCCAAATGGCAATTCGGATAAATCTTCAGGGCGTATGAGCGGTACGCTATCCACAGAGCCTGCTTGATGAGAAAGAAAGCTATGCAAGTCACCGCTGTATGTAGTATATTCTATTGTCCTGTCACCCAAGGCTGACGAGAAATACTTGTTCGTATCTACATCGAGAGAATTTATATACACCAAATTACCTGTATTGGAGCGTATAGTCTTGGCAGCATTATTGTACTTTGTATCGAGCTGATTAAGGTCCTGAACGAACAGGTCAAAAAGAAGATTACGTCCTGCACCAACTGTTATCTTTGTATCCATGTCAGGGATATTTACCATGTTTCCAAACTCATCGAGAATGAAATGAACTCTCTGCGGTAACTTCTGCCCGATGAATTTGTTAGCATAGTCAACGAGTGCATTATAGCACTGATTAACGAAAAGCGAAGCTATGACGTGACGGCTTTTCTTTTCATCAGGGACTATCATTATCACTGCCATAGGGTGGTCAGGGTCAGCGAGTTCCTCAAAATTAATTTGATTTCCAGATGTAAGTCGAGATATTCCACTGTCAGAGCCGAATATGGATATATCTGATGAGAGCGTGGTAAAAATACTTGCACGGCAGTCACCCTCTGCAAATCGAGAAGTTGCATAAGCCGCTTTTGCCGCAGAGCCACGAGGCAGTGATTTAAAAAGGCTGTCAAGAGCATTCACATTTCGCTTCTCACCATTGACTATCTGCACCTCATTTTCCGTTCCGAACTCAACGAATAGATTGTATATTGAATACATGGAAACATTAGCAAGATTGCCATCGTCATATCCCTTTTCAAGCAAATATAAAATCATCGCAACTAAAAGCGATTTAGCCGATTCAGGCCAAATCGGCTGAGATTGTTCATCGGCTGTGAAGACCGTTGCTAACGATTGCACTTCGTCTATAGTTTTGTCGAGGTCCTCATTATTATCTCTTGCCTTTTTGTATTCATCAATGGCTTTTTGAAGCGGATTCCATAACGATGACATATTTGTATCACGCAGATTTAGGAACACTACTTTATAGCCGTTTTCCCTCAGCATAGCCGTGCAGTTTTCAGCTATCTCGCCTTTAGGGTCATTTATTACCATAGAGTGTTTAGCCTGTGACATTGCGATGTGCCTAATCATAGGCATAACGAACGTCTGACCTTTACCTGAACGAGTTGTACCAATTATTAAGCTGTGTATCGTTTCAGCGTCTATGTAGAACTTTCCGTTTTCCTTTGCAATGATGATTCCTGACTTTTTAGCCGACTTCATTTTATCACAATCAAACGAATATAAAACTTTTTCCATTTCTTTAGTATTCATAAAACGCTGCTTGCCCTTTATAGTTTTGTTTTCATTTTTGATACGCCAATGTGTTTCAGAACGCAGCGCAAGCATTATGCCTATGAAAAATGATATCATAATTACCATTGGTAGCGGAAAATTATCTGTTGTAATAAAATACGTCCACTTCAAGCGGAAATATTCCACCGCTGTTATACCTTTATGCTTTGCATTTATGAACGTCAGGGATAGGTGAAAATAATTCAGGCACAAGTTTATTACAACATATATCAGACCACCAAAACCAAACGCCTTTAAAAGCCGTACCTTTATTCTGCTTTTATTCAGTTCATCAAAATCATTGTTCATTGTATTTCTCCTAATCTATTGAATAGCTATAGCCGTCCATTTCATTTACAATATTATTTTCATAGTCATATTCTTCCTGCAACTTCTTGATGTGATAGTCATACTCGCTCATGAGTGACTTAACGGAATGCCAACATACATTCATGGCTCGTTTAGAACGAACCAAAGCTTGCTGTGCGCTGAAACTGCGGAATTTTCTCTTGTTGTTTTGCTTTCTCAGCCTTGCTTCTTCACGATTTACTGTAGTCTGAATTATCATTTTTGCAAACTCATTTCCTTTAGCCGCTGATTTTTCGAGATAATATAAGCCTTTGTCACGACGTTCTGTCTTGAAGCAAAGCATACCATATGAACATTGTGCATATGGGTCATCGAAGTCAGCCGCTTTTTTCAGCCAACGTTCCGCCTTTTTCAAATCGTCCTTGTTGCTTGTTTCTTTATTCTTTTTTAGATACGCTTTTCCTAGCTTGTACATTGCATACACGTTGTTATCCTCTGCCGAACGAAGCAAGTGTACCTCTGCCTTTTCGCTGTTGCCTATATCTTCATAATATTTACCCAATCGGTAGTTTGCTTTATCATAACAGCGACTGTCTTTTTTCTCTGCGATCTCGCTGAGTATCTTTATTCCATTATCAATGTTTTCTTTATCATCATAGTTTTCAAGCAAAAGCTTCCCAAGCTGATAAGCAAATGTATCGTTCGATTTGCTATGCTTTTTCAGGCAGCTCTGAGCCTGAAGCAATTCATTTTTACTCAGATGTTCTTTGAACTCCTTGTATGCCATTTTTTCTTCTTTTTTAGATACGGCTTTTTCCATATCTGTAAAGTCACTTTCTTTAGCATAATTTTTATCAAGTCTATATTGCAATTTTGCAAGTTCCTGCAGGAGCTTGTTTCCTGCCCTGTTATAAAAATCGTCAAGCTGATTATTTGAGTATTCAAAATAATCAGAGTTTTCGCCATAAAATCTTTTGTACTGTTCGTCTGCCATTTTCAACTTTTCAACGTATTCATCAAACTCTGCCTGAAGCTTTTCGTTACAGCTAATAATTTTATCAACACACATATCTATCCTGCGCTGATACGGACGAACTTTCACATTATCATATTGCCACGCTGAGTGTGGCGGTTTTGGTGGAAGGAGCTTCAACAGTTCTATCATTTCTTTGGACGCTACTATGGAAGAAGAAAACTCAGGTATGAGATTTTTACGCTTGAAAGCCGTAAGCTCAGGTGTCAGCTTTTTTGTCATAATTTCATTAGCAACTGTAGACTTCATTTTCTTAAATGCGTCCTGCTCTAAAAGGTCCTGCCCTTTACCTTTGTATGTTACTGTTCTATCCTCTAGGCGGTGATATTCAAGCAAAGTATAATGAACATGGATATTGTCTGTATCCTCATGAATAGCCGCATACCAATAAGTGTTTTCGTTTTTTAGCTTGTTGCTTTTGTCGATCAAGGAATTGATTCCTTTTCTTGCGATATCCATAAGCTTTGCTCGGTCAAGCACTTCACCTATCATCAGACCATTATCAACTAAAAACTTATTATCGAATGACAAATATCCAACATATTTAGGACAGCCCTCTGATTTACTCTGCCTCTCATAATCTCTGTAATTATCCATTTGTTTTTCTGTGAGCATTGAGTAATTAGTATCAAAGACACCATTCTTATTCATGTAATCAATATAGTCTTTATTTACTGTTGCCTGCGACTTAAATGTTTTCTCTTTTTTCGGAAGAAATTTTCCGTCCCTGTTCATATAAGACATTCCGTCAAATCCTTTGGCTATTACCCACTTCTTACTCGTAGGCTGTATCATATCAAGATGAAAAACTACCGCAGGCGTTGTGTGCTTCTTTTTCAATGTATCACCCCTTTTTCTTCTTTTTTAGATACGCCGCCGTTAGCGGCTTTGTCCACGGACAAACGTCGCATTCTTGCTTCGTAAGTTTCACATGAGCCTTGCACTGCTTTGCTCACCGCTGCGCCCTCAACCATAGTATCCGCAGACGTGAAAGGAGCGTCCATGAAATTGCATTGAGAATTAACTCCGTCACGGACCTCATAACACATCTTGTATATATCCTCAATACGATTATTGTACTTTGCCATTTGAATGCTGACCATTTGTATTTCTCTCAATAGATCGTCTTTGTCTTTTACTGCGTTTGCATTTGACCTGTCACCTTTTCCTGCACCAAATTTTTCAGACATTGTGTCCTTTTTTATAAGCCCACGACGAACGCACTCTGCGTCTATCAGGTATCTTATACATTCACTTGCCGAATGTATTTCAAGGTCACTCATAAGCAAGCTTAGATTTTTCTCAGCAGTATCAGAAAACGAGAATGTTTTTAATTTTTTTGGCATTGAATTTGCACCTCCAACTATTGATTTTCAGGGGAATTTGAATGAATGAATTTTGCTCAGAACATGAACGAATAACCTCAAAGAGCATAAAGGGAGTGGGTACACTCCCTGTGTGAAAGCTCGGTAGTACCGAGCTTTAAGTGAACTTAAAGTGGGACTGCTTTTTTTAAAAGTTAAATAACTTAAATACCTCTTTTGGAGCAATGTTAAATAACTTAAATACCCCTTTTTCTGACAAATTAAATAACTTAAATAACTTTTCTGCTTAAAAATTTCCACATTATAGGATAGACTATTTAACTTAAATAACTAATTTCAGCTTAAAATCAGCAAAATTAAATAACTTAAATAGCGTTTTTTCTTGAAATTTCCTTGCAATATTTGTTATCTAAAAAAGCATGAAGATTTTTGTTCAAAAAATCAACGCTTTTTTTGCTTTTCAGACAGCTCAATAAGCGTTAAAAGTTCGTTAGTTTTTAGCGTATCATAGTCCACTTCATTGTATTCAGGAAGCAAAAATGTTTCCAAAGTTTCAGTTATTTTTCTAAGCTTTATGATAGTCACATACATATCCTTTATGACTTCTGTTGAGGTATCATCAAGCTTTTTTATCTCGTCATTGACAATACTGCGGACAACATCAGGAAGAATATCAGATACAAAACTATCACTTGCTTCAACGTATTTTTCAATTATTTTGTTCACTAATTTGTTTCGTGACATTCCTTTTTCAGCCGCAATTTTATCGACTTTACTCATCAAATCATTAGACAAACGAATATCTGGCATAAGATTTTACACCACCTTATTCAACCTCTTCACTCTCAGCCAAGCGAGTGAAATATTCATTTATGTTGCCATATTTTTTTAGAATTTTATCTGTCAGTGCATACTTTTTTATATTGAAATAATCAGGTGCTATGTACATAAAAAAGCCTTGCTCATAGGAATATGGATTGAGTTCAAATGAAACCATAGTGTCAACTAAATGGCTCACTTCTCCACCTGTCTGACTATATGATTTAAGATATGAGTGCTTATTTTTCTTGAAAGTTATCTGTATTTTCGTATAAGATTTATCGAAAAACTGACACTCGATTATATCTTCATAACGTAATGTCAATACCTTTTTAGGCGTTGCCCCGACAGAATAATACGTCAGCACCATGTCACTCTCTGTAGCTTGTATCATGAGATTATGAGTGCCTATTTTCTTTGTTATCCCTTTAAGAAGTATCACTGTTGCGCATAAAAAAATCACTGCAACAAGCAATAAATATGTGTCGATAAAATTCAGAAACGGCAGACAATAAAGGACTAAAAAAGCCATGCTAATGCCAAAGCACACGATAACTTTCTTTCGTGCGCCATTGGTATTTGTTGTTCTTTGCGCTACCATTTCTTTAAAGTTCTCCATGTACTCAGGTGCAGGATACTGATAAATATATTCGTCATTCATTGTATTTCTCCTTTAATTTACTGTCACCATACAGCTTGCTGTTATGGCACTGTTGTCTGCAACACGGACAGTTATTATAGCCTTTCCACTGCTTATTCCATGCACATTTCCGTTGCTGTCTACCTCCGCAATATCAGGTCTGTTACTTTGCCAAATCACTGATTTATTCACAGCATTTGACGGACCTACAACTGCTTTAAGCTGTGCCGTTGAACCTACGTTTATCTTAACATCATTGTACTCATAGATTGTTTCTATCTTTAAAGAACGTGCTTTTATGACCGCTGTTGTAGTTGTTGCAGGCGGTTGATATGGTGGCTCTGTCTGTGCAGGCTCATCATGATAGTATGGCTGTGTTTCAGTATATGT
>ENA-OOQX01000716-OOQX01000716.1-human-gut-metagenome-genome-assembly--contig:-NODE-716-length-11641-cov-2.802261_pt1 | contig 11641 bp, 8 predicted proteins | sample MGYA00241267_ERZ501173 | MGnify/ENA primary metagenome ERZ501173 (study PRJEB25962, sample SAMEA2042500) | human gut metagenome | biome: human gut; feature: human-associated habitat; material: faeces... | reverse complement strand
GACTTCGACTGCTTCACCAACCGGACCACCTGAGACTTCGATATTCCGACCTTGTCAGCTATCTGCCGAAGAGAGAGGCCTTCGTCGGATAACTGTCTGACTTCATCCATCTGCTCCTCACGGATGTAGATGCGAAGGTGTCGACTTTCGAGATCTGTGCCCTGCGGTACGAACTGCACCATAGCCTCAACTTTTTCGATGTTGCAGACCATCACGTTGTCGGAGCCATAGCGCGTCTCACAATTACGCACCTTGATCTGCTTGATGTAGCGCATGTTGCCCGCCTGTGCACTCTTGCCAATAGCGAAGGAACTGTCGATAAAGTTAAACAGTTTCTTGCTGCCTGCAAGATCATTCTGGGTGATCGGCATCGACATGTTGCGCTTGGGCGTATGAGCAATGATAAGGATGGAGAAGCCGTATTTGTTTTTCAATGCCCTCAGACGCTGCACAAGTATGGCGGCGTCCTCGCCTTTCTCCATCTGCATGCAAAGGATGGAGATGTTGTCAATGATGAGTACCTTGGCTTCCGCTGCAACTGCAACCTGCTCGATATTCTTGATCAAAGCATCCTCGAAGGGCTCGGTAAGATTAGCTGAGAGCGACAGATCCATGTCCACACGGTAGAGATTGGAAGGGAACCGGTGCAGACTGCCATCAGATCCCGTGCAACGCAGCTGGAACTGCTTCTCTGACAATTCAAAGTCAAAGTAGAGAACCTTTTGAGTCCTGGCGATGTCAGCCGCGATCTGAACGGCGAGGATGCTCTTACCGACATTGCTGTCGGCAAAGAGGCAGCATATCTCGCCCTCAAACCAGAACTCACCATACAGCTGGATGGGGTTCTTCTGCATGCTTGCTTCAGAAAGAGCCTGGTTGACACTTTTGATGGAGAGCATGCCAACTGTCTGCGGCACACCGGCGTTGGTCTGCTCTGCTTTCTGAAGCTCAGCCCCGATGGAGGCGAGCTTCTGTCCGGGGGTAAGCTGCTCAGGCATAGGTCTTGCCCTCCATGATTCGTTTGACATCTGTGAGACGGTAATGGTTACGGCTGCCTATCTTGACGGGGACAAGATATTTGCGCTTGGCCCACGTCCACAACGTAGCGTCGCAGACGTTAAGCATCTGCTGCGCTTCCTTCTTGGTTATGAGCTTGTTAGCATCCGAGGGGTTGCTGCCTTCAGCAGGCTGCTGGGCAGATGCCGGTGCAACCGCGCTCGATTGCATGGCCATTCCGAGGCGAAGGAGTGTCTCCACACCCTTCGCAGAGATGACGAACTGCACGTTGCCGTCGTGCTTCTTAATGGAATCAAGGAGACCGTGAGCCAAAAGTAAGGTCTCGTAATCACGCTCACTAGCGTGAGATGGGATTGGCTGCATATACTGCATAGAGGTTAATGTTTTTGTGTGCAATGGGTGCGAACACCACGTTGCACAGGTTAGAGTTAAAAAAAAGATTTCGAGAGCCCATAATCTCCCACGTCGTACAAATGTAAAAAAGCCATAGGCTTGACTTTTTACAATACAAAGTTAGTGATAATTAAGACAAAATGAATGCCAAATCATCAAGAAATCACTAAAAAAGATGATTTTTATTCACTTTTCCATTGAAAAAGGCGAAAAATGCGGTAGAGAAGCACACGAATTAACCAAGTAGATGTTGCCGGTTTTAATGTCGAGGTAGACGAAGGGAGTACACTTAGTGCCTAAAATACCTTCATCTTGGTGCCTTAACTTGGTCCCTTACTTGGTCCCTTAACGAATTTAGGGACCAAGATGAAGAAATCATAAGTTCTTGGTTATACTTGTTAACTTGCTTATTCGCAGTTACTTATATTAATAGTATCATCTTTTCATCTTGGTGCCTAAAATCCTTCATCTTGGTGCCTAAAATGGTTAGGCACCAAGATAAGGCACCAAGATGAAAGACTATTTTACTGCAACATATTGCTGATATTTGCTTGTAGGCTGTTCAGGTTTAGTCATCTTAAGCTTACCTTGAGTCAGCAAAAGCTTAATATACTTGTTGCGAAATTTGGTTCTGTCGCTATACCCCATAAAATTAAGGATCTCAGTAATTGATCTTGGCTCCTTACAATAAAACAATAGTTTATCGAGTTCTGTTTTGCTCGGGACAAGTCCACGATGCCTTTTGACAGGTGCCTCGGAATCATTGTGTCTGCTGATATTGTCTAAGTTGGGCCGTAATACGACCTCAAACACCGTGATCTTGTCTACATTGAAGTCTATAGGCGGGTTGCCATTCTCCTTGAACAACTCCTTGACACGGCTGACGCCGCGGTTGAACATGTTGACATACCCAAGACTTTTAAGAGCCTCGGCTATGATAGGATTACGGTAGTCGTTGACATGAGGGAAGTTCTCTGGGCGGGCCTTACCATAAAGACCACCAGCATTCATTATCTCAATGCGGTCACTGAACTCATAATAGCGTATAGGCATGTTGGAACTGTAGTCCCTGTGCATCACGGCATTGAGCAGCAACTCTCGGATGGCCTCCTTTGGATAGTTCACTACTTGCTCTTCACGGAAGGCAGTGACAGGAACGGGCCGTGTCGTTACCACTGAGTTCTCAGTGAAGGTATCGAGTTTTGGCAGCATATCGAAGAGGCATGTACTGAACGCGCGCTCATTAAGTATATCGGAAGCTTTGTCAGTGCCGGCAAACTTAACGTACTGAACGTAGGCACCCGGTATGAATGTCTTGGGGCGGATGCCAAAGAGTATGACAGCTGCGTTGGTCGGGCAATGATTCTCCATGTCGTAGAGACCGACGGAAGCCATCTGTTCTTCCAGGCTGCGATGATCCTGGGCAAGCACATCCGCATCCACGGCCTGAGGAAGATAGCCGTTGCGTACCATATCTATATTGAGATCACGAAGTTTAGCCCGCAGACATGGTGTCACGTCGAATGTTGCCATATTGGCGGTGCGTCGCTCTGTCAGGATGCGCTCTTCATCTTCTGAGGCTATGTCCCTTCTTGGACCGATACGGACAAACACACGACCACGATAGCGAACCGGAGTCATCGGGGATGGCTGCACCTCGCATACGAGCAGATCTCCCTCTGGGAACTCGAAACGGTCAACATTCATGGATGGTATCGGCAGTATGTTACCGTCCGAGCGCAGAGAGGCTATATTCTTGAGAAGAGCATCAGTCACCTTGAAGCCAGGTTCGATCGTACCGTCATCCTCTGCTCCTATTATAAGATAGCCGTTCTTGTGTGAGCCGGGAAGGTCATTGGCGAAAGCGCATATGGCCTCGCTGAACTTATCTTTGTTGCCCATGGAGATAGTACGCTCTATGCGGTATGTCTCCGTACTTTTCAACAGTGCCCGAAGTTCTTCCTTTGTTATCATAGCCTGCTTGTGTATTATTGCTTCAGTAGCAAAGTTAATGAATTTATTTTGATTTCACCGCTTCATCATACGCTTTTTGCAGATTCAGCCACATGGTCGCCGATATGCCGAGTACCATTTCAAGGCCCTTGGCGATCTCCTCTGTGACCGAAGACTGTCCAGCGACAATGGCATCAAGAGTCACCTTTGAGCAACCAATAAGTATGGCAACGTCGTTGATGTTGAAGCCATGAGAGTCAAGCTGCCGCTTCAAAAGGCTGCCGGGATGAACTGGCTTGACTGTCGTATCTGTTGCCGGTCTGCTGGTCGACTGCGTATTTGTCAAGTCTTCTTTCTTTGAAACACGCTCTAACTTATCTACCATCTCCAACCGCACCTCCTCATTTGGGGCCCAATATCGGTCAAATGCCTTGCTGTTGGAATCATGCCCCGACAACGTAGCTACCATTCCCTTGTCCTTTGTCTCAAGGTAAAGGTTGCCAACAAACGTGCGACGTGCCATATGACTGCTTGCCACCTCATACAGTTTCTTCTGCTCCTGTCGCCTTGTGGTTGGGTTGAGTATTGTAACTGTACGGTCAAGGCCTGCTTGCTTGAACACCTCTTTTATGTCCTCATTGTAGTCCTGCTGCGAGGTAAAGGGAAAGAGCTAATGCAAAGATAACGGAGAGACTTACCTTGCCACCACTCATACTTTTTCAATATAGTACGGCCGATAGAATTGAGCGGCACGCGGATCGTGCGCGGATTGCCATCCACGGTCTTCCCGGCAATATACTCGATGGCGTCGTTGATGATATTGGTTCTTGTCATGGCATAGAGGTCACTGACTCGACAGCCAATGAGCGTCTGAAATACGAAGGTGTCCCGTTGCTTTGCCAAGCGTTCATCATCGTATGTGGCATCAAGCAGCTTGTCACGCTCCTCAAGAGTGATAAACACCGGGGTGCCGTATACTGGCTCGTCAAGATGAAACTTGTCAAACGGACGGTTCTGCGTCAACTCATTGTCATAGCACCATCTGAAGAACGTGCGTATCTTGCAGAAGTAGTCAATGAGCGTATTGTCTCCCCGTGGCTTAGACGGACGCTTCTCGGGAGCTTTCTCAAAGAGTTCGGGATAGTTCTCACGGTAGATATGCTCATTCTTGGCATATTTCCAAATGTCATGCAGCATGGCGTTGTCCACATCATCTATATATAAGGTGAAGTGACGCTTGCGTGGATGGGTCAGCCTGACAAACAACTCATAGCGTTGCAGCATGCGCATCACGACCTTGTTGTTCCGGATACGGATACCTGACAACGGGTGCATATCCAGATAATAATCATACAGCGAGAGCAACGTTTTCTTCTCCTCCACAGTCTCCTTCTTATACTTATTCGGATTGTAGTACTTGTCGAGGATCTTCTTCGGCCACTCCTTATCAATATCGTCACGATCATGCTGATAGGCATCCTCAAAGTGTCGGCGGATGGCCTTCACCTCACCATCCACTTGCTGACGCATCTCCTCGTTACAGACCATGCGTGCCTTTATCTGTTGGTTCTTACTGTCCCATAGGTTGGGATTGACCATGATTTTCGTAACGAGGAACTTGTCAACACTCGTTCCTTCCTTAACGCGTATCGAGAGCGGCACCACAGATTCCAGATCTGTAGGCTTGAACTTTACTGAAGTGCGGATGAGAAATCTGATCGTCATAATCGGCTGAGTTTAAGTGTTTAACTTCGGGTCGAACCCATTTCTAGTTCACGGATGCAAAGGTAATTCATTTGCTCCATATTTGCTCCATATCTCCCGATTATTTTTAAATAAGACTGAATGGTTCTGAATAATAGAAATCTCGCAAGTGATTGATTATCAATATAAAATAGATGTTTTTGAATAGAATTAAATCTATTCCTATTTGCTCCTTTTTGGTATTCGCGTCCCCGAGTCTGGGTACACGTTAAAAAGCCAAAGCGTTGAATATCAACGCTTTGGCTTTTTCATTATCTCTATATTTGCGACTTCCTTGCGACTTAATCAGCTGTTGGCACAGAGAATTTTTGTCGCTCAAGAACGTTTTTTGCGACTTTCAGCTTCCGAAACAAGAGTTCGAAGCATTGTCTATTCCTCCACAATCTTTCCGAAGTCCTTCCAATAGGTTGCTGACGCATACTTGTCCTTACACCCTTTCGGAACATACAGAGTACTCTTGCTACGATCGACTTCGGTATCCGAATCCAATGTCGGCGGCGTCGTTAAGGCGACATGCAGGTTCTTCACCCGGAGCCCTTTGAGCGCTTTGGCTGATAGATTAGCAGCCTTCGGAATAAAGAGGGTCGTCAGGGTACCACCCGTGTTAAAGGCCTCATCGTAGATACTACTGAGCTTGGAATCTGCCGGAATCACGATTTCTTCGATCTTTGGAGAGCTGGCAAATGCCTCGACACCGATGTGCTCAACACTGGAAGGCAGAACAACAGTCTTGAGGTTCTTACAGTTGGCAAAAGCCTCATTACGAATTGCCCCGATGCCTTGGGGAAGCAGGATCCTCGACAGATGGGAACCGAAGAACTCTCTTTCTTCGATATCGAACTCGTCAGAATAGAACGTGGCATTCAAACCCGACATATCCAGCGTGTCAAGTGACAACTTACCTATTTTAGCAGCATATTCAATGTCATAAGGGGTCGGGTATCCTGTCATTGTAAGTTTTCTCAGCCTTGAGAGATTCTCTTTGTCTTGCCCCAATAACACGCTAAGCGGCTCTGAGAACATCCCAAATTTAATCGTTTCCGATGCATTCAGCGTGCGTGGCTCCTGTCTAACCTCAATGATATCTCTAACCTTAATGCCACGAGCATTATCATTAGGAAGAATGCTCTCGACTGAGATTCCATAGGATGCACTTCTACCCAGGCCGGTGTTCAACTGGACTCCGAAGGGAAATTCCAACGTCTGGCCTTCATTGCAGTTCACCTTCTTATAAATTTCTTCCAACCAACTTGTATCCACAAATTTTGTATTCTCTCCAGAACCTGTTATCTGGGGTATTTTTTTTATTTTAAATGGAGAATTGGCCTTAACGCGGAGAACAACGCTACCTCCCGTATTTTTGACATAGATAATACTATCCGTGAAATATGCCAACTTATAGGGCTTCTGATTCACCTTCACTACATAGTTGCCTCGCGGTGAGGAGATGTTTACCGTAGCCTCTCTGGCAAAGAGAGAAGTATCGGATGGTGCACACTGAATGCGGATACCCTGTGCTCCCGTAACAGCATCCGTACATTCTTTCGCCGACATCCATTTACCGCTACCGGAAGCGAAGTTGATGTCAACCCCATACGCATCTGATTTCGGGAAGACAACAGTTGTGTCTACACCATCAGCCCCAACATTGAGCCCCGTGGCAAGGATCTGCTCCGTCACAGGATTCATCGGCTCTTCCTCCTCACTATCTTTGCACGAGGAGACAGTTAATACAGCCAATGCTACAAGTAATATATTTTTGGTTTTCATAATCCGATAATTTTGAATGTTCTGGTTATAGTGCCGAGAGCTATACTTTTATATGTGCAATTTTCGTCATACCAATCCCTTATACCATACTCGTCTAACACATAGTCGCCTTCTAATTCATCGTCATATACAGAGAACGCAATTTTGTGCTCTTTATTGTATATGTACTTCAATCTCATATTTTTGTTCTCAATCCAATGCATATCAGAAAAGTCTACGGTTACCACTTCACAAAGAGGATCGAGAATATGTGGATTAAAATGTCCATAAACATTTGACTTAATCTCTATACTGAAAACTTTCTTCATTTTTTCAGCAATCTGTGAGGCCTTAGCAAAGAATACATTGTTATCATCATTTTTTATCAATTCATCTTCTGTAAGATCCTTGTCCGATGGGTCTGTAAGGATTATTTTGTCCCCTTGCCGTGTGTTCAATATTGCAGCTATACCATACAAATCCTTGTCATACTTCTCTGAATGTTTTATATAATACCGAGAGATCTCGATAAAAGTTGGGAGGAATCTACTATAACCAACCAGATATCCAGCCGAAGTGTACTTTAGGCGTTTCTTATAATTGTCTTCCAGTACTACATCACTTATATGAATGAGTCCTCCGTCACCAATAGAAACGATAGAGTGTGTATTTTCATCATCCAAAGATTGAGTCCATGGTGTCAAATTAATCGAAGACGTATGTAAATCGAAGGGGTTATCAACCATGTTTATACCATGCTTACCACCATATGTATTGACACATGCATAACTTTTTTCAAGAAAACTCTTCCTTCCCGAAATGCTACCGTTATTTTTCCCTATATTCAAACTGTCAAGCTTGAAGTTGATAGTGCCCTTATCAGTTTTATAATCTATAGAGGCATTGATCTCTTGGTCCATAGCCTGCAACCGTTCTTTAACAGCAACGGTCGACCTGGTCATACCCGCGAATAATGCCGTCATTTTTCCTCCTGTCATAGACTAAGATAATTTTTGTTTTCACCATAAGCTAAACATTTATTATTGTTTTCGGATGCAAAGTTATGACGAAAATCCATGTACTCCAAATCTAATCGGTCTAATTCGTGTTATATCAGTGATTAACGTAAATGATTAATTATAAATAAGTTATAAGTCTACCCCCCCCTAATATAAAGTCTAAAAATGATTCCTAGCCCAAATTTAGTACTCCTCAATGAACTCTCTTGTAGACACTTTGCTTTTTTCTAACCCTAATTTTTTCTTGAAAAGGAAGAGCCTCTGCTTAACAGATTCCTCCTTTATGTTGTAAATAGAAGCTATACCTTCGTATGGAATCTTTAATCTCACCAACATGAGAAAACGAAGATCCTTCCGTGTTAGATCCTTAAACTCGTTCTTCAGTCTTATAACAAACTCGTCATCCGTACTGTTCAGAGTTACTTCTATCTCTTCCCAATCGTTTTCTGTAAGTTTCAGTTTTGAAAAATCGGAAGGTTTGATTTTTTTTATGCTATTTACTATATTAATTCTACTTAATAGGAAATTTCTCATAGTTGCCAACTGTCTTTCCTTGTGGTTTAATCCCATTTGGTAGATTTTCTTTTCATCTTCCATTCTTTCGCGCAAAATCTTCTTTTTCTGTATAAAAACTAGACTTAGAAGCAAAATGATAATAAAAGATGTGACTACTATAAGCAAGATCATATTTGATTTCCATTGGCTTTCGCTTGATAATTTGGTTCTGGCGATTTCCTTTTGAAGCATCAAGCTATAATATTTATTCCGAGCTTCCAAATTTTCTGAGTTTCTCTTATCAAGATAGAAATCTGTTGAATCAGCAAATTTTTCGACTCCGACCCAGTTATGTTCTTTTATTGCAATAGTGCGTTTTAATGAATACAACAAAATGCTATCACTGATGCTTAAAGGTGTGGCTTCCGCAATAGCTTTCTTAGCTAAGTCTATAGAGTCTGCCATGACATAGAATTGGCTTAAGGAGTATCCCTTGGAAAAATTATCCCCTGCGTTATAAACGTATGATTTCTTCGAGGCCTCCAATGCTAATTCCGTATCACCTTCTATTTCATAAAACACGGATAAATCTTGATAAGAATTGGATATTGTCGTTGAGTCTTTGGATTGTAAAGCATATTTTACTGCCTCATGTGCCAAGTAGATACAAGTGTTAGGATTTCTACCCCCATAGCTCATACATTCTGCTAAGTTTAAAAGGTAATATACCTTATTAGATAGTTTTGCCCCTTTCACATTATATATATTAACCGCAGCCTTGGCATCGGCAATGGCTTTGTCGACATCGTAGTTTCGTAAGATCACAGATTGTTGCAGCAAGGCTAAGCACTGAATATCATAATCATTCTGTGCTTTTGCTGTCTGATTTGCCCTTTGAAAGCAAGTAAGCGCTTTCTCGCTGCTATCATTCAACGCATAATATTTCCCCATATAGTACATGCATTTGGCATACAGTGTGTCAGTAGGTTTCTTGCCGTACCAGTCGTATGCTTCTCTAATAAGAGAATCATTGTCTACATCAAGTCCAGATTTGTCTTGCGCCATAGTATAAACAAGGCAATACATCGCGTCATCAGAGTTAGGCAATTCGTCTCGATCTATCTTATTAAGAATGTTCAGTGCGCTGTCTGCCATATCAGAATCAGCTAAAGATAAAGCCGTAGAAATCCGTGCGTCATGTTTACCATTGCATGAGACCATCAGGATAATGGAGAGCAATATTAGTGATATGGTCGTCTTTCTCATTTCTTACTCATTTACTTTAGTAATGCTTTTGCAAAGTTACGTCTAAATTTTCAAATTTATCCATTTACATGGTCTAAATCGCTATCTACCACGCTCAATTATTTTATATTGGTTATCAATAAGTTATAAATATTATTTGAAAAATAACGGTCTAAAACTTACATAGCAAGTCCAATCAACACTGTTATTATGAATAATAATAGCTGATTGGGCTTGATTTAGGCTTTGCAATTTATGGACCCTCAAAAATCGTTTTTATGTTCATCAACATACATCTTCACAATGCCGTTGAGGATGTGCTTGACGCTTGATGGTTTGCCATGCTTGAGGTTGAGCAGCTCGAGCTGATGACAGAGGTCTGCATCGAGCCACACCTGCTTCTCCTTCGGCTTCTTCGTCTTAGAGATGGCTGCAGCTTGCCACAAATCATCCAAGGTCGTTGAGGGTGACTGGCGGCGAAGCGAGGAAGGCGGAGCCTCCTTTTTTGTAACGGACTTCGAAGTGGAGCATTCTTCTGCATTGTCGACCAGAAAAAACGGCGCCTTCTCCTTAGGCTCTGACTGTTCAGCAGGTTTAGAATCTGTTGGCTTGGCTACCTCTGGCTTTGTTGCTGTAGTCCTCGGAGTAGCAGACTTACCTGCACGTTTCGGTTTCTTTGGTGTTGTGTCAGAAGTTGGACCCTCTGAGGCCTGTGCCTCATTCTTTTGAGCCATCAGTGCACGGCTCTGCTCGAAGAAGGACTTAAAATCCAGGTCTTCAGGCTCTCCGTTGACTCTCCTAAGGTAATCATGGATGTCTCCGAATGTCGTTTTCTTGTCATTCTTCATAATGAATATGTGTTAGATGTTATACAATGTGATCTTATCTTTTGAGGCTGCGCTCATCGTCGATATCTTCCCAGCGGGAACGTCCACCGACCTCATACTCACGGTTATGACCCATAGAGGTAGCGTTGACGGAAAGCACAGACTGCAGTCGATGCATAAGGGCGCTGTGCTGCTGCACGAAATTCATCGTTCCAACAAAGCCGTCCTTGCCCTGCTCAGGACGGATGCCCACCTTATTATATTGGTAGTGATCGGCTATGGTCTCGGTTTCCTCACGCAAGACATACTCCTTGACCAGACGGCACTTCAGGGCTTCGCGCTCCTTCGGGACATCGTCAGCACGGTTGCACATCCTGACTTCTTCCTCCGTGAGTGTGAACTTGACTGGCATATGCCCAACGTCAATAGCCAACTGCCATCGGCCGTTCATCAACTTGTAGAGTCTTACCTTGTCGTAGGGTATCTGCCAAGCTGGCTCACCATTCTTGATGCGTTCCTCTATCAGTCGCTTCCGGTATGCCTCGTAGATTTCTTTATGGAAGTAGAACGCAGCAAGATGGATGGCGATGTCCTCACGGCACCCTTCACTTTTGGTATTGTAGTACCATGCCGTCTGCTTGTCTGAGATCTCATGATCATAGGTTTTGCCGTCCATAGTCATCCTTACGACGTGCTTTCCATTGACAGTTCCCACCTGTACGGTGAACAAGTCGCGATAGACGTCAAGTATGGTCATCCGCTGGTAATGATGTTCCTCCTTCAGCTGACAAGGCTGCTTTTCTTTCGGCCTTGTGTTTAATAATTCCTTTATAAATTGTTTCGCTAATATTCTTTGTTTTTTCCAAAACAAATCGTTTTTAAGTGCTTTTAAGGTCCAAATTTCTTTTTTATACAATTTTCCGTTTAAAGAAACTTCTATAAAATTCTTATCAATCTGAGAATATAATTCTAATGCTTTTTTGTTAATTAAATTCTTTTTTACTAATTCATTTAAAATTTTAATATCTTCACTAAGCCAATCGTTCGCTATATCTTCAGTATAATAATCTCCCATATCTAATTCAAAAGCCTTTTTTATTTGTTCTTCATATTCTAAAGATAGAATATTAGCTTTGTCTAAAAAATATTTAATTAATAATTCATAGTCAAGCATTATTT
>ENA-OOQX01000704-OOQX01000704.1-human-gut-metagenome-genome-assembly--contig:-NODE-704-length-11773-cov-5.995733_pt1 | contig 11773 bp, 9 predicted proteins | sample MGYA00241267_ERZ501173 | MGnify/ENA primary metagenome ERZ501173 (study PRJEB25962, sample SAMEA2042500) | human gut metagenome | biome: human gut; feature: human-associated habitat; material: faeces... | reverse complement strand
GGCCGTAGGCAGTGGTAACACCTGCTTCAAAAGCAACCAGGGAGCCTCTGGTTCTTTCAGGAATATCGCCCTTGTAGGGTGCATAGCCCTGGAATACATGGTACATAATGCCGGTGCCTCTGGTGGTGGTGAGCAGTTCATTTCTGAAGCCGATGAGGCCGCGGGCAGGGATGGAGAATTCCATCTTCATGTAGCCGGCCAGTTCTTCCATGGAAATCATTTCCGCTCTTCTGGGGCCAAGGCCTTCCATAACAGCGCCCATGAATTCCTGCGGTACTTCGATGGTCAGTCTTTCCAGTGGTTCGCACTTCTTGCCATTGATGACTTTGTAAATAACCTGGGGTTTAGAAACTTCCAGTTCAAATCCTTCACGGCGCATGGTTTCGATGAGCACGGAGAGATGGAGTTCGCCGCGGCCGGACACTTTGAAAGCATCGGATGTATCGGTGTCTTCTACGCGAAGAGCCACATTGGTTTCGATTTCCTTGTAGAGACGGGCACGGATGTGACGGGAGGTCACGAAGTCCCCTTCCTTGCCTGCAAAGGGGCTCTTGTTGACATGGAATACCATGGACAGGGTCGGTTCGTCGATGTGGATGGACGGGAGGGCTTCCGGATTGGCAGCATCGGCTACGGTTTCACCGATGTTGATATCCTTGAAGCCTGCCATGGCGATGATGTCGCCGGCTTTGGCTTCCTGTACGGGAGTCCGTTTCATTCCCTGCCAGGTGAAGAGGGAACCGATATGGTCGCTGCGGATTTTGGTGCCGTCAGTGATGGCTACCGGCATGCCCTGTTTGGCGGTGCCCCGGGTCAGACGGCCGATGGCTACTTTACCCAGATAATCATCGGCTTCCAGGGTGGTCACCATAACCTGCAGGCCGCCGTCGGGATCCACGTCGGGGCAGGGGCAGTATTTAAGAATGGCATCGAAGAGGGGTCCCAGGTCCTTGCCTTCATCATTCATATGGAGCTTGGCAATGCCGTTTCTGGCAGAGCAGTAAATCAGCGGGAAATCCAGCTGGTCATCATCTGCTTCCAGTTCGATGAAGAGGTCCAGAATTTCGCCTTCCACGTCAGAAATACGCTGGTCCGGGCGGTCGATCTTATTGATGACAACGATCGGTTTCAGCTTATGTTCCAGTGCCTTTCTGAGAACGTACTTGGTCTGGGGCATAGGTCCTTCATGGGCGTCTACCAGAAGGAGCACGCCGTCTACCATGTTCAGGATACGTTCCACTTCGCCGCCGAAGTCAGCATGCCCTGGGGTATCAACGATGTTGATTTTAACACCATTGTGCATGACGGAAGTGTTCTTTGCCAGAATGGTAATGCCTCTTTCCCTTTCCAGCGGGTTGGAGTCCATGACACGTTCTGCCACTTTCTGGTTGTCCCTGAAAACATGACTCTGTTTCAGCATAGCATCGACAAGAGTCGTCTTGCCATGGTCGACATGGGCGATAATGGCAATGTTGCGGATATCTTCTCTTTTCATTCTTTCTTTTTCCCCCTCGGGTACTATAAAATCAATGTATCTCTGTCATTATACCACAAAGATGCAAAGCTTTTCATATCTAGAAAATACAATTCATTATACCATGGTTTTTCCTGTTTGAGAAGATTTTTTATCTTCCTTCCGGAAGAAAGGCTGCCAAAGGGCTGTGGAAAAATCTCTGCCCTTTATCCACAGCTTCCTGGTACGAAGCGCAATCCCTGCTGTCAGGGTGAAGTTTTTCATTCTTTATGAAATTGTCACTTCATCATGTTCCACCATTCCCTGAAATGCTGGGTATCATCACCTATATGGACTGCTTCCCCGATTTCCGGGGTCAGAAGGCGGAAGGATTTACCTTCCGCCGCCAGTTTCATTCTTTCATAGGGCTCCTGCCAGGTGTGGGTGGAGAGGGCGTATTTACCATTGTGGCAGGGAATGAGCGTTCTGGCTCCGATTTCCTCCGCTGCCTTTGCACTTTCCTCCGGCAGCATATGGACAGAGTGCCAATTTTGATTATACTGGCCGTCTTCCATCAAAGCCAGGTCAAAGCCGCCGAACTGCTTTCCCATGTCCCTGAATCTTCCGTCATAACCGCCGTCGCCGCTGTAGTACACCTTCCGATTCGGCGTAATGAAGGCAAAAGAAACAGGAAGGGTCTGGTTCCTTTTGAGCAGGCGCCCGGAAAAATGGCGGGTAGGCAGTACCCAGACAGAAAGACCATCCAGCTTTACCTCTTCATTCCAGTCGGCTTCATGGATTTTGGAAAGGGGATAGCCCCATTTTTCGTAATAGCCTCCATTTCCAAGGCCCGTCACCACATGATGTACTTTCGGTTCTATTTTCTTCACGAAATCATAGTCCAGATGATCCCAGTGATCATGGGACAGCACCATGACATCCAAATCATCGGGAATGTCCTCCGGACCGTACACATTGCTCCCGTCAAAGGCCCTGTCAATGAACGGAAAAGGCGAAGCGTACAGGGAAGATACGGGGTCAATAAGTATTTTCTTTCCGCCCAGCTGCATATAGAAGGAGGAATGCCCCAGCCACACCACCACATCGTCCCATGGGGGGAATGGATTTCAGGTCTTTTTTCTCATGAACCATGGGATCCTGAGGAATATTCACGCCGGCGGCGGGGAACAAGAAGGACTTCCAAAAGGATATGTCCGCTGTCACTTTTTCATGGGGCACCTCCGGATGGAATTCACCATCCCTGTAATGAGGTGACGCTTCGATGCGCGCCTTCCTTGCCGGCGTCATCAAAGGATCCATTTCGTCCCGGTTGATAAACCAGAAGCCCGCCAGCAGGAGGCAGGCTGCCCCCAGGGCCGAAATTTTGATCAAAGAAAGCATAGGTTCTCCTTTCATAGGGAAACGATAATGGAATCAGTACATCCATGGAGCCATATAATCGAGCCTTATAGCCATATATTTTATTATACCGGTTAAAGCTCGATGCAAGTCAATCTATGATTGAGGAAATAAAAGATTTACAGGCCTGCTTCCTGCCTGTACAATGGAGAAAAGAACAAGATTTCATGGAAAAGAGGCTTTGTCATGATAAAAATTGCCACCGCCCAGATTGATGTGATACCCGGAAATATCCGGGAAAACTGGAAGCAGATAGAAAAAGAAATCCAAAGGGCCAGGGAGAAAGGGGCCCATATGCTGGTGCTTCCGGAAATGTGCCTCACCGGCTACCTCATCGGCGATTTGTGGGACCAAAACGCTTTTCTCCGGGAATGCGAAGCCTATAATGAAAAAATAGCCGCCGCCTCCCGGGACATCACCATCCTCTGGGGCAGCTGTGCCATAGACTGGAAGAAGACGAATGATGACGGCAGGCCGCGGAAATACAACGCTGCCTTTGCCGCCGCCGGTGGTCATTTCCTCATTCCGGAAAACGGCAGGCATCCTTTTGTTATTAAAACCCTTCTTCCCAGTTACCGCTGCTTCGACGACCGCCGTTACTTTACCTCCCTTCGCCAGGAGGCCCTGGAAGAAGGCCTTTCCATAGAAGAGGCGCTGACGCCCTTCCTCCTTCCTGCCGGCAGCGAAACCATCCGCACCGGTGTCCTTCTCTGCGAAGACAGCTGGGATGAAAACTACAGCCTTTCCCCCATGTCCATTCTGGCTAAGAAGGATATTTCCCTTTTCCTCAACCTTTCGGCCTCCCCCTTTACTCTGGGGAAAAATGAAAAGCGGCACCGCATGCTGGGCGCCGCCCTTTCCAAACTCCGCATCCCCATGATTTATGTCAATCAGCGGGGCCTGCAGAATAACGGAAAAACCTGCTATACCTTCGACGGCATGACCGCCGCCTATGATAAAGAAGGAACCCTCATCGCCGAAGCCCGCCCCTATGAAGAGCCCCGCTGCCTCTTCCTTTTCCACAGGGACTCTGGAAATCTGATGTCCGAAAAGCCTATGGCTCCCTTCCAGGGCAGCATGCTTCTTCCTGCCCTCCGTTACGGAGTCAGAAAATTTCTTTCTGCCATCCACGTGGACAAGGTGGTGATTGGCGTATCCGGCGGCATCGACTCTGCCGTGAACGCTGCCCTCTACCGTTCAGTGCTGCCCAAAGATCATCTCCTTCTGGTGAATACGCCTACCCGTTTCAATTCGGAAATGACAAAGGATCTGGCCAGAAAACTTTCAGATCATCTGGAATCCCCCTATCTGACCATTCCCATCGGTTCCTTCATCGATGAAACGGCCCGGGCCCTGGAAGGACTTCCTGTGGGAAAAGGAAAAATCCATCTCACCGGATTTATGAAAGAAAACATGCAGGCCCGGGACCGGAGCAGCCGCATTCTTTCCGCTCTCTCCGCCGCCTTCGGCGGTATCTTCACCTGCAACGCCAATAAAACGGAAATGACCGTAGGCTACGGCACCCTCTACGGCGATTTGGCCGGTGCCCTGGCGGCTACGGCGGATTTGTGGAAATACCAGATCTATGAACTGGGCAGGGCCCTGAATGAATGGTACGGGCAGGAAGTCATTCCCGAAGGGATTTTCACCGTAAAACCCAGTGCCGAACTGTCCGAAAACCAGGATGTCACCAAAGGCCTGGGGGATCCCCTCATTTACGAATACCATGACTATTTGCTGAAAAGCTTTGTAGAGCCCTGGCAGAGAAATACACCGGAGGACATCCTTGCCTGGTACAGGGAAGGAACGCTGGAAGAGCATCTGGGCTGTTCCGTAAAGGTAGAAGACCTCTTTCCCACCCACGCCGCTTTCATTCAGGACCTGGAGCGCTGGTGGAACCTTTTTGCCGGATTTGCCGTAGCCAAACGAATCCAGGCGCCGCCCCTCATCGCCATCAGCCGGCGTCCCTACGGCTTCGATCTTCGGGAATCCCAGGCAGGCCCCTACTATACGGACCGGTATCTGGAAATGAAGAAAAGCATGGTGGAGGTCGTAAAAGGTTCTTAAGTTTGACCGGCGTTCTGCGCCTGAGGGCTGCTGCGGCGGCTTCGCCGGAGTTTGATACATTTTCGTCATATCCCAAAAAGGGGCTGTGAAGAAATGATGACCATTTCTTCACAGCCCTTTTCCCATGTCAAAGCTACAGATTCATCCATACTTAAGCAGTGAGATAAAGGAAAAGCAGGTCCGCAGATGAAGCCTTCGGCCCTCTGCTTTCTACCGTCTCCCTTCTATTTCACCGCCCTGATGCAGAAAAGAGGCAGCGGGTCGTAGTCCCATTCTTTGGACAGGTGCACAAGAGAACGTATATCCTCTTCCCATGTGACGGAAGAAAAGCCCATCAGCTGCAGTCGTTCCACATCCCAGGCCGGCCGGCTGTGGGTGCTGATACGGATGGAGTCCTTCAGTTCCTGGCAGGTCTCTATAAGACTTTCCGCCACACCGTGGTGCGCATTTTTGGCAAGTTTCGCAGCAGCAGTGAAATCCATGGGACCGTAGTTGGAGTCCATGTTAAGAAGGACGCCCCCTTTTTTCAAAGCCCTCTGCCAGGACGCATAGGCTCTGGGCACATCGGGCAGGTTCCAGGTCACATTGCGGGTCACAATGGCATCAAAGCTGTTCTCCGAAAAGGGCAGGTTCATCACATCGCCCTGCATGAAAGAAATGGAAACTCCCGCCTTTTCCGCATTAGCCGCCCCCTCTTTCAGCATGGAGGCAGAGAAATCAAGGGCCGTCACCCTGCATCCTGCCTTTGCCAGGATAATGGCAAGAAAGGCAGGCCCCGTGCCTGCATCCAGAACACGAAGAGGTCTTCCCTTCGGAAGCCTTTCCATCAGGAACCTTTCCCAGGCCCTGCTGTCCGGCCCGGACAGTTCCTTTTGTCTAAGACTGCTGTAGCCGCGGCTCCGCTCATTCCAATAGCCTCTGTTCTTCTCCTCGAAATTGTCCATCCCATTTTCCTTTCTTCCACAGCGAAAAGGCCGTTTCCTCTGCGAAACGGCCTTTGGCTTTTACAGGTCAAGCCTTCCGTGCTTCCTCAAATACGTTTCTCACCGCTTTTTCAATGGTGTCGTAATCCATACCCGGTTTGGCTTCAAAGTATTTCTTCCCCTCAATGAAAAGGCTGGGCACGTAGTAGTAGTCCTTTCCATAGGGTGCTGCCAGGTCCGGCTGGGTGGTTTCATCGATTTCCTCCACCTTGATGTCTTTGTATGGTTCTTCTTCCTGCAGAAGGCCAATGGCCTTTCTGGCATTGGCGCAGTAGGGACAGCCGGGAATTTTAATCATAATCACTTTTTTCATAGGACAACCTCCTTTATATTTATTTCTATGAATATAGAATACACTATGTCTCCTTTTTTAACAAGTCTTTCGGCTGAACTGGCAAAAAGGACCCCAAAGCAGCCTGTGCCAGGACAGGCGCAGGTGTCATGTCCCGGCCCACCATAAAAGCAGGAAGGGCATCTTCCCTTCCTGCTTTTCTATCAGTTTTCCCTGAAGTAGGGTTTGAAATTGGATTCGTGAATGTTTTTGCCGTTATTCTGACGGGGCTGGCCGGAATGGCTGTCGAAACGGCGCTGCCTTTTGCCTTCAAAACGGCGGCCGCCTTCAGAATTTCTTCTTCTCCGGGGACGGTCTCCATCGAAGTGACGGCGGGGAGCTCCTTTGCGTCTGCGGAAATTGGGCATTTCTTCGGTAATCTTGACCGGTGTCACATCAGGCTGTTTGGTGAGCAGCTTGATAGCAGCAGCCACCAGGGATACGGAATCCACATCATTCAGGAGGTCTTCCGCGCTTTCCCTGTATTCCTCCAGGCCGCCGCCCTGGGCCGTATCGGAAAGGCTTTCAATGGCAGCCTTCTGGTTGCCTTCGATGACTTCAGAAAGGGTGGGGACAGACCGTCTCTTGATACGGCGGCGGATAACTCTTTCAATATCCCGGAGCTGTCCCATTTCCCTGGAAATGACGAAGGTCACTGCCAGGCCTGTCTTGCCTGCGCGGCCGGTACGTCCTACGCGGTGTACGTAGATTTCCGGATCCTGGGGCATATCGAAGTTGTATACATGGGTCACACCGGAAATATCAAGGCCTCTGGCTGCCACATCGGTGGCCACCAGGATATCAATGGTGCCTTCTTTAAACTGGCGCACCACAGTGTCCCTTTTCTGCTGGGACAGGTCGCCATGAAGACCTTCTGCCATGTATCCCCTCTTCTTCAGGGCTTCCGTCACTTCATCGCATCTTCTCTTGGTACGGACGAAGACGATGGCCAGTTCCGGATCCTGCATATCCAGCAGGCGGCAGAGGGCATCAAATTTCTGGCGGTCCGGCAGTTCGATGTATTCCTGCTCGATGAGGTCGATGGTCACAGTGGCTGCTTTGATTTTCACCAGTTCCGGATCTTTGAGGAAGGTCTCAGCCAGCTGGCGGATAGGTTCCGGCATAGTGGCGGAGAAGAACATGGTCTGCCTTTCTTCCGGAATGCCGGCCAGAATGGTGCGGATATCGTCGATGAATCCCATATCCACCATTTCGTCTCCTTCGTCCAGCACAAGAACCTGTACATGGGACAGGTCAATGGTGCCTCTCTTCATATGGTCCATGAGGCGGCCCGGAGTGGCTACGATAATGTTGGGGTGCTTCCTGAGAGCTTTGAACTGCCTTTCAATGTCCTGCCCGCCGTAAATGGGAAGGGCATGAATGGGAAGGTACTGAGCCAGATGGTTGATTTCCTCGGCAGACTGGATGGCCAGCTCCCTTGTAGGGGAAAGGACAACGGCCTGCGGTCCCGGCCTGGATGTGTCAATCCTTTCCAGGATGGGAATGCCAAAAGCCGCCGTTTTGCCGGTGCCGGTCTGGGCCTGGCCGATCAGGTCCTTTCCGGTAAGGGCAATCGGAATGGCTGCCTTCTGGATGGGACTTGGTTCCTCGAATCCCATATCCTCCACGGCCTTCAGTATTTCCGGCGCAATTCCCAATTCTTTAAAAGTGTCGTACATGTTTCCTCCTGTATGCGTTCATGGGTACGCGGGCATGGTGCCCAATGATAAGTAAAAGCAGGCCTTTGATATAAATAATACCTATATATCGGAAAGAGCTGACCCTGTCAGTTTCTTTCCGGTATATCTTCCCGGTTTCCTTCCGGGGCATTAAGGAAGCACTGATTGATTCACAAAGTGAATGAATCAGCGCTTCCTAAAAAAAAGAGAACGCCCCATGCGTCTCTCCCATGATTCAGATCTATGATTGTCCGTTCTCGCTGGATGCCTGCATATTATTGTTATTATATCATACTTTGTCGAAATCCTTAAGAAATATTTTCTCCGCTGCTTCCGCCTTCTTCCCATGCTGTTCTTCACCGGCAGGTACCAGTTTCATCTTTTTGATAAAAAATTTCTCTTTCCCTCTTGCATATATATTCGCAAAGTTGTATTATTATTGCAACACAATTTGCACACGTTTTTGTATTTTCGCTATATTTCATGAAAATCCGTTGAATTTCATATATTCCAGTCCATTTTACTTGAATAAATATTCATGTATATACAAAAACGCCAATTAAAGTCAGGAAAAGAGGTCGTCTCAATGATGTACGAAAAAGAAGTTAAGGAAAAAGTCACAGCCATTCTGCCACAGGTGGTGACCTGGAGACGACATTTCCATGAATATCCGGAACTCTCCGGAAAGGAAGTCAAAACTTCAGCCTATATCCAGGATGTTTTCAAAAATCTGGGCATCCCCTATGAAACAGGATTTTTCCAGAATGCCGTATTGGGCATCATCAAAGGCAGCCATCCGGGGAAAACGGTGGCCCTCCGGGCCGACATGGATGCCCTTCCGGTGACAGAGCTTACAGGCCTTCCTTTTGCCTCCAAAAACGAAGGGGTCATGCATGCCTGCGGCCATGACGGTCACATGTCCATCCTTCTGGGGACTGCCGCCGTACTGAATGAAATGAAGGATCAGATTCACGGCACCGTGAAAATCGTTTTCCAGCCGGCCGAGGAAGAAGCAGCCATCGGCGGCCGCCATATTGCAGCCAGCGGAAAGCTGGACGATGTATCGGAAATCTATGGCCTTCATGTGTGGCCGGAGCTTCCCACGGGCCAGGTGGGATTAAAGCCCGGTGCCCTCATGGCGGCATCCGATCGTTTCTATGTCCATATCAAAGGGAAATCCACCCATGCTGCCCAGCCTCATAACGGCACCGACGCCCTGGTGGCGGCAGCTCATTTCATCATTGATGTACAGTCCCTGATTTCCAGGGAAATGAACCCCATGGACAATGTGGTATGCACCATCGGCCTCATGAATGCGGGCACCCGTTACAACGTAGGGGTAGAGGATGCTTATCTGGAAGGCACCTGCCGTACCTACCGTCCAGAGCTTCGGGACAAGATGGAAGCAAGGCTGGGGGAAATCCTGAAAGGTCTGGATGTCATGTTCCACACCCATTCGGAGCTGAACTATGTCAGAGGCCACAGCGCCACCATCAATACACCGGAAAAGATTGATTTCCTGAAGAAAGTGGGAAAAGCTTACCTGGGAGAAGAACATATCACAGAGCCAGAGTTCCCATCCATGTGCGCGGAAGACTTCTCCTCCTACCTTGAAAAATTCCCCGGCGCCTTCTTCTGGCTGGGTACCGGCGACGGAAATACGCCGGCCCTGCACAATGCATCCTTTGCCATCAATGAATCCATCCTTCCTTTGGGCATCACCCTGGAAGCAGCTGCTGCCCTGGAGGCCCTCTCCCGATGAGAATGGTTCACTCATAAACCATATATTCAGATTCCAAAAAAGTTAAAAACATACAACGAGGTATATCATGAAAAGCTTACTGAACCATTCCTTTCTCTCCATGCTGGACTACACACCGGAAGAATTCGCCTACTATCTGGACCTGGCGGAAAAGCTGAAGCAGGACAAGGCCGCCGGAAAAGAAATCAAAACTTTAAACGGTAAAAATTTTGCCCTTATTTTCGAGAAAGACTCCACCCGCACCCGGTGTGCCTTCGAAGTGGCAGCCCATGACCAGGGAGCCTTCACCACCTACCTGGGGCCCACAGGCACCCAGATTGGCAAGAAGGAATCCATTGCCGACACCGCCCGGGTACTGGGAAGCATGTTCGACGCCATTGAATTCCGGGGGTATGCCCAGAGCGCGGTAGAAGAGCTTTCCGCCAAAGCCGGCGTTCCCGTATGGAACGGTCTTACGGACTATGACCATCCCACCCAGACCCTGGCCAATTTCCTTACCCTGAAGGAACATTTCAAAAAGCCCTTAAATCAGCTGTCCTATGCCTATGTAGGTCATGGCCAGTCCAATATGGCCCACGCCCTCATGGCCGGCGCCGCCCTTGCCGGTATGGATTTCAGAATCATCGGCCCTGCCCGGTATTTCCCGGAAGATGATTTCACCGCCAAGTGCAAGAAGATAGCCGAGAAAACAGGAGCTTCCTTTACTTTCACCGATGATCCGGTGGAAGGAGTGAAGGGACTGGATGTCATTTACACCGGCGTATGGGTAACCATGGGAGACCCCTACGACCTGTGGGGCGAAAGAATCAAGCTCTTCATGCCTTACCGTATTACCATGGACATGATAAAAAATACAGGAAATCCGGATACCGTTTTCTGCCACTGCCTGCCTTCCTTCCACAATACAGAAACAAAGGTGGGAAAAGACATTTATGAACGTTTCGGCCTGAATGGCATCGAAGTGACCGATGATGTATTCGAAGCTCCCTTCTCCCTGGCCTTCCAGGAAGCAGCCAACCGGCTTCCCACCATTAAAGCAGTCATGGTAGCCACCTTCGGCGAATATCCCATGGACTGAAAGGAGGAACTATTATGAAAACACTGCCGAAAGTACTCATTGTAGGTGAATCGGGAACCACAGGACTCCGTCTTCAGGACCGGCTGTCCAAAAGAAAAGATATAGAACTCCTCCATCTGCCGGAAGATAAAAGAAAAGATATCCCCACCATTCAAGCCTTTGCAAAAAAAGCAGATCTCATGTTCCTCTGCCTTCCCGACGCAGCCTCGAAAGAGGTGGTAGAGGCCGTGAAGGATATCCCCATCCGCATCCTTGACACATCCACCGCCCACCGCACCGACGACGACTGGGTATATGGATTCCCGGAACTTTCCAAAGACCAGAAAGAAGCCATTTCCAAAGCGCAGAAAGTAGCCGTTCCCGGCTGCCATGCCAGCGGCGTCATTTCCATCCTCTATCCCCTGATCCATGCAGGCATCCTTCCCATCAACTATCCCCTCCACTGCTTCTCCCTCACCGGCTACAGCGGCGGCGGAAAGAAAATGATTGCCCAGTACGATGAAGAAAAAGGAGCCGACTTCAAGGCGCCCCGGCAGTACGGCCTTTCCCAGAACCATAAGCACCTTCCGGAAATCATGAAAGTATGCCACCTCTGTGAAGCGCCCCTCTTTTCCCCGGTGGTGGACGACTTCTTCGAAGGCATGGAAGTCACCATCGGCTTCCACACCCACTTCCTCCAGCTGCCCTGCGGACTGCCCGGTGATATCGACACCGATGATTTTCATATGATTTTCAAAAAGCATTATGAAAATTCCAAGCTCATTCACCTCTCTCCCCTGTCTCTGGAAGAGACAAACGGCCTCTTCCTCTCTGCCAATGAAAACGCAGGAAAAGACAGCCTCACCATCCATATCGCCGGCAACGATGACCGGGTCCTTGTCATTTCCACCTTCGACAACCTGGGCAAAGGCGCATCCGGCGCCGCCATCGAATGCATGAACCTCATGCTGGGTATGCCGGAAGAAACGGGACTGGTAATGTGAAAGCGGCGAGCCGCTTTC
>ENA-OOQX01000698-OOQX01000698.1-human-gut-metagenome-genome-assembly--contig:-NODE-698-length-11852-cov-2.474273_pt1 | contig 11852 bp, 9 predicted proteins | sample MGYA00241267_ERZ501173 | MGnify/ENA primary metagenome ERZ501173 (study PRJEB25962, sample SAMEA2042500) | human gut metagenome | biome: human gut; feature: human-associated habitat; material: faeces... | reverse complement strand
TGCTGGCCGGCATCCACTACGAGATGGACCGGCAAGCCTTCTCCAACGTGAACAACTTTGTCATGGCCGAGAACGTTAGCGCCGCGACCGTGGCCACCATCAAGGAGCACAGCCTGCAGCTGCCAGGTGTGGAGATCGTGGAAACCAGCGCCCGCAGCTACGACCAGAGCGATATCATCCCGGCGGTGCTGGGCCGTGTGGGCAAGATCCCGGCGGAAAAGTGGAAGGTGACCGATGAAAACGGCCAGACCACCTACCCCCTGCGCGAAAAAGGCTACAACATGAACGACATTCTGGGCATTTCGGGCCTGGAATCGGCCTATGAAGACGAGCTGCGCGGCAAGGACGGCGTGGAGACCATCACCCGCAACTCGGACGGCGTCATCGTGGACACCCAGCTCACCGCCGTGCCGGAACCGGGCCACACCGTGCAGCTGACCATCGACAGCAACTTCCAGCGGGCGGTGGACAAGGCGCTGGCGGAGAACATCGACATGATCAACCGCGCCCGGAAGTATGTGCACATCATCACGCCGTATCTGATTTTAGACGGCGAGCTGGAAACGGCCCTGCGCTTTGCGGCAGAGCGCGGTGTGGATGTGCACCTGATCCTGCCCGGCAAGCCGGACAAGTGGTTCGCCTACGCGCTGGCCAAGACCCACTACAAGGCGCTGCTTTCTTCAGGCGTGAAGATCAGCGAGTGGAGCCCTGGTTTTGTCCATGCAAAGGTGTTCGTGGTGGATGACAGGGAAGCGGTGGTGGGTACTATCAATCTGGACTACCGCAGCCTGTACCATCACTTTGAAAACGCGGTCTGGATGCGCGGCACCGACTGCATTGCCAACATGGAAGCGGATTTTCAGGATACGCTCACCCGGTGCCGCAGGGTGGAGCAGACGAAAGAAAGTATCTGGCAGGGCAAAAAGCTGCTGCATCTGGCGGGCATCCTGCTCAAGTTCATTGCGCCGCTGATCTGAAAGAGAACTTCCCCCGTCTGTTTGCGCAGACGGGGGAAGTTTTTGCGCAAAAAAAGAAGGCACCTGCCAATGGCAGATGCCTTCTCAGACTAAAACCGATTTAAAGTAAAATCAGCGCTTAGTTCTGCTTCATGCGAGCGAAGCAGTCAGAGCAGTAGACCGGACGGTCCTCACGGGGCTGGAAGGGAACCTTGCAAGCCTTGCCGCAAGCTGCGCAGACAGTAAATTATTAAATAGAATATTTTTAAAATATTTAAATGAAATGAATTTAAAAAAATAATGTTATTTTATTGACATTATTTTTTCTTCTATATATAATTGTTATGCACCTAACAAAATAAGGAGTAAATATGGAAAAAAATAGAATTGCATATGAAATAATAACTCTAGATCATAATATACGTAGATTCTTAATAAATGAAGGTAAATGTACTCCTATTAAAAATATGCCAAGTCAAGTACAAATGAGAATTGTGCATTATTTAATACAAAATAAAGATACTGACATTTATCAAAGAGATTTAGAAAAAGTACTTAATCTTAGAAGATCTACAATATCTGGAATATTAAAAACTATGGAAAAGCATAATATTATTATTAGGACGGATTCAAAGATAGATGCAAGAAGTAAAAAAATAGAATTATCTTCTACTTCTTTGAAATTTTATAATGAATCTAGAAAAGTATTTGAAAAAGTAAATACTATATTAACTAAAGATATAGATACTGATGATTTAGAAATATTTTTTAAAGTTGCAAAAAAAATGAAAGAAAATTTAAATGAAGAGAAAGAGTGAGAAGTTATGTTAAAATTATTAAAAGAATTAAATAAAAAAGATTGTTTTTTTGCTTTTATAAGTTTTATTTTAATAATTGTTCAGGTATGGCTTGAACTTAAGATGCCAGATTATATGTCTGAAATAACTAAACTAGTTCAAACAAAGGGCGCTCTTATGAGTGATATATTAACTCAAGGAGGATATATGCTTCTTTGTGCATTTGGTAGTTTAGTTTCAGCAATTATTGTTGGATATTTAATATCAAATATTGCGGCGTCATTTTCAATGAGAACAAGAAAAAGTTTATTTGAAAAAGTTGAAAACCTATCAATGGAAGAAGTTAAAAACTTTCAAGCAAGTAGTTTAATTACAAGAACAACAAATGATATTACACAAATCCAAATGTTTATTGCCATGGGACTTCAATTATTAATTAAGTCACCAATAACAGCAGTTTGGGCAGTAACAAAAATTTTAGGTAAGAACTTAACATGGAGTATGATAACTGCAATTGCAGTAGTTATATTACTAGTAACTATATTAGTACTTATGATTATAGTAATGCCTAGATTTAAAATAGTACAAAACTTAATAGATAAAATAAATGGAGTAACAAGAGAAAACTTAACAGGTATAAGAGTAGTTCGTGCATTTAATGCTGAAAAATATCAAGAAGATAAGTTTGAAAAAGTAAATAATGATTTAACTAAAAATCAATTATTTAATCAAAAAGCATTCTCAGTTATGCAACCAGTAATGTACCTTGTAATGTACTTTTTAACACTTTCAATATACTTTATAGGTGCTGGATTAATAGAAAGTGCTAATATGGCAGATAAAATATCATTATTTGGTGATATGGTTGTATTTAGTAGTTATGCAATGCAAGTAATTATGTCATTTTTAATGTTAGCAATGATATTTATGATGCTTCCAAGAGCAAATGTATCAGCAAAGAGAGTTAATGAAGTGTTAGATACAGTAATTAGCGTAAAAGATGGTAAAGGAGCTAAAGCAAAAGAAGTTGGTACAGTTGAATTTAAAAATGTTTCATTTAAGTATCCAGATGCTGAAGAATATTTACTAGAAGATATATCATTTAAGGCAAAAAAAGGAGAAACAATCGCATTTATTGGATCAACTGGTAGTGGTAAATCAACACTTATTAACTTAATACCAAGATTTTATGATGCAACAAAAGGTGAAGTATTAGTTGATGGAGTAAATGTTAAAGAATATAAGTTAAAAGATTTATATAATAAACTTGGTTATATTCCACAAAGAGCAGTTATGTTTAATGGAACAGTATCAAGTAATATTGCTTATGGTGAAAATGGGAAAGGTGAAATAACAAAAGAAAAAATTAAAGATGCTGTAAAAGTTGCTCAAGCAGAAGAATTTGTTTCAAAAATGGAAAATACATATGATGCACATATTGCACAAGGTGGAACTAATGTATCCGGTGGACAAAAACAAAGACTTTCAATCGCAAGAGCAATCGCAAGAGATCCAGAAATATATATATTCGACGATTCATTTTCAGCACTTGATTATAAAACAGATTCTGTTTTAAGAAAAGAACTTAAGAAATACACAAAAGATGCAACTATATTAATTGTGGCTCAAAGGATTGGAACAATCATGAATGCAGATAAAATAATTGTTCTAGATAATGGTAAATGTGCTGGAATAGGAACACATAAGGAACTACTTAAAACATGTGATGTATATAAAGAAATCGCATTATCACAATTATCGAAGGAGGAACTTGAAAATGAATAATGAAGAAAATAACAATAGACCTCCAAGAAGAGGACCAGGTCATGGTCCAGGAGCAGTAGAAAAACCAAAAGATTTTAAAACATCAATATCAAAGTTATTCAAAAGCCTTGGTTCATTTAAAATCTTTATCTTAGTTGCGTTAATTTTAGCGATGGGAGGGGCAATCTTATCACTTAGCGCACCAAATAAATTATCAGATTTAACAGATGAAATTCAAAAAGGAATTGTACTTAATACATCAAATTTAAAGAAATTAACTAATGATATAACAGATGAACTTAAAAGCGATGATTTAAAAAATAGATATAGTGAAATACTAAATATAAAAATGGATAATGAAACAATTACAAAAATAATGTCATCAGATAATGTAAGCATGACTGATAAATTAAGTTTTCAAAATAGTATCAAAAATATGAATAAAGAAAATATGATGAGCACTTTATTAGAATTACCTGATAGTATTCAAAATATTATTTTAGAAAATACAGAATATAAAGGTGAAGTAATAAGTACAGATGATAAAAGAAAATTACTTTCAATGATGACTAGTGGAATGGATGAAAAGTCATTAAATGATATTCCAGATTCAATAAAAAAAGTTTTATTAAGTAATAGTAAAATATCAGGTCAAACAATTACTTCAGAAGAAAAATTTGAATTTTTAGAAAAAATGAGTGGTCTTGATAGTGATAAGGATGTAAAGAAAATATATTCTAAAGTTGATGAACTTCCTAAGAGTATAAAAAATATACTAAGTCCAAAAATGAATATGGATAAAATAAAAAGCATTTCACTTTTCCTTGTTATACTTTATGTATTAAGTGCTTTATTTACATTTATTCAATCTATATTAATGACTGATGTCGCAAACAAATTTGCAAAGAAATTAAGAAGTAATATATCTAAAAAGATAAACAAATTACCACTTAAATATTTCGATAAAAATTTATCTGGTGATATATTATCTAGAGTAACAAACGATGTTGATACAATTGCTCAAAGTATGAACCAATCACTTGCGTCATTAGTAAGTTCAGTTACACTTTTTATAGGTTCTATAATAATGATGTTTTATACAAACTATATAATGGCTTTAACTGCAATTTTATCTAGTTTGATTGGTTTTGTATTTATGATAAAAATACTTTCAAAATCACAAAAATATTTTACTGCAAGACAAGTTGAACTTGGTAAATTAAATGGTCATATTGAAGAAATATATTCTGGACTTAATGTTGTTAAAGTATACAATGGTAAGAATGAATCAGATAAAAAATTTGATGAATTAAATAAAAGTGTTTATGAATGCAATAGAAAAAGTCAATTCTTATCAGGACTAATGATGCCTATTATGAACTTTATTGGTAACTTTGGTTATGTTGCTGTATGTATAGTTGGAGCATTATTAGTATCAAAAGATATGATTACATTTGGTGTAATAATTGCATTTATTACATATGTAAGATTATTCACAAATCCGCTTTCTCAAATTGCTCAAGGACTCACTTCACTTCAATCAACTGCGGCGGCATCAGAAAGAGTATTTGAATTTTTAGAAGAACCAGAACTTGAAAAAGAAAATGTAACTAAAATGTTAGATAAGGCTAAAGCAAAAGGAGAGGTAGAATTTAATCATGTTAAATTTGGTTATGATTCTGACAAGATAATTATTAGGGATTTTAATGCAAAAATAAAACCTGGACAAAAGGTCGCAATAGTTGGACCTACTGGTGCGGGTAAAACAACTATGGTAAATTTACTTATGAGATTTTATGAAATAAATAGTGGTGACATAAAAATTGATGGAGTTAACATAAAAGATTTATCTAGAGAAAATATACACGATTTATTTACTATGGTACTTCAAGATACTTGGCTTTTTAATGGTACTGTAAAAGAAAATATAGTATATAATAATGAAAATGTAACTGATGAAGAAGTTATTAATGTATGTAAAAAAGTTGGAGTACATCACTTTATTAAAACACTTCCAAATGGTTATGATTCTTATCTTTCTGATATTGATAGTGTTTCATCAGGACAAAGACAACTTCTAACAATTGCAAGAGGTATGATAGATCATAAACCATTATTAATACTTGATGAAGCAACAAGTAATGTTGATACAAGAACAGAAGAACTTGTTCAAAAAGCAATGGATAAATTATCAGAAGGCAAAACATCATTTATAATCGCACATAGATTATCAACAATAAAAAATGCTGATTTAATTCTTGTTATGAAAGATGGAAATATAATTGAACAAGGAAACCATGATGAATTAATTAAAGAAAATGGTTTCTATGCAAATCTATATAATTCACAATTTGACAAAGCCGAATAAGAGTATTAAAAATGCTCTTTTTTTGATATAATGTATTTAGGAGGTTAAAATGAAGTATGATGTTGTTATAGTAGGTGCTGGACCTGCCGGATTATTTTGCGCATATGAACTTACACAAAAAAATCCAAATTTAAAAATATTAATGTTAGAAAAAGGTAGACTTGTTAAAAATAGAGTTTGTCCTATGAATAAAAATAAAACAGAATGTAAAAATTGTAACCCATGTAATATATTATCAGGTTATGGTGGGGCTGGAACTTTTTCTGATGGTAAATTAAATTTTATCCCTAAATTAGGAAAATCGGATTTATTTAGATATATGAAAGACGAAGAAGCATATAAATTGATAGATGAAACTGAAGAAATTTTTAATAAATTTCATATGGATGCAGAAGTTTTTCCTAGCAATATGGAAGAAGCAAAAGAAATACAAAAAAAGGTTACAAGATTAGGAGATAGACTACTTTTAATAAAGCAAAAACATTTAGGTAGTGATCATTTGCCTCAATATATTGAGGAATTTAGTAATTATTTAGAAGAAAAAGGCGTAACTATTAAAGAATGCACTAATGTTACTGATATAGAGAGTATAAAAGAAGATGAACATATAATTAGATATGAAGAATTAAAAGAAAAAAAAGAAGTAAAATCTAAAAATGTTGTAATCGCACCAGGTAGAACAGGTGCAAAATGGATACAAGAACTTGCTGATAAATATAATATTCCATATTTGTCAAAGAGTATTGAAATTGGTGTTAGAGTTGAAGTTAGAAAAGAAGTACTTGAGGAAATATGTAGTGTTATATATGATCCAACAATATTTATAAAAACAAAAACATACAACGATGAAATAAGAACATTTTGTACAAATCCTGGAGGTTTTGTTGCTAAAGAAAATTACTATGGATATATATGTGTAAATGGGCATTCATTAAAAGATATCAAATCAAATAATTCGAATTTTGCATTTATTAGTAAAGTTAATTTAACAGAACCAGTTACAAATACAAGAGAATATGGTGAATCGATTGCTAAAATTGCAAATGTTTTGGGTGATTCAAAACCAATAATTCAAACACTTAGAGACTTGAAAAATGGTAGAAGAAGTAATTGGGGTAGAATAAATAAATCATTTATTACACCAACTTTAGAGGATTGTGTGGCAGGTGATTTAGCACTTGTACTTCCTCATAGAATAATAGTAAATATATTAGAAGGACTAGAAGAACTTGATAAAATAATTCCAGGTGTGAATAATGATGAAACACTCCTTTATGGACCAGAGATAAAGTTCTTTAGTAATGAAATAACAACAGATGATAATTTTAAGCTTGATAATTATAATGTATATTTTATAGGTGATGGTGCTGGTAAAGCAGGTAATATAGTTACAGCAGCTGCAACTGGACTTGTATCTGCTAGAGATATACTTAAAAGAACAGAGTAGTTCTTTTTTTTCTATATGAATAATGATATAATATTTTTTAAGGAAGTGGTATTCTTGGATTTAAATAAAAAAGTAGCTTTTGTAACTGGTGCGTCTATTGGACTTGGAAAAGGTTTAATAGAAGAGTTATCAAAAAATGGATGCAATGTAATAATTGGATATAATAAAAGTAAAGAAAAAGCAGAGTGGCTAAAAAAAAATATAGAAGAAAAATATAATGTAAAAGCATTAAGTATTAAATGTGATGTAACAGATGAAAATTCTATAAAAAATACGATAACTTATATTGTGGATAACTTTGGTAAGATAGACATTGTTATAAATAATGCTGCTTATGCACAGGATAATTATATTTATGATAAAACAAAAGAAGAATTTATGAAAGTACTTGAAACAAATTTGGTTGGGCCTTTTCTTGTTTCAAAATATGCATATAAATATATGAATGATGGTATAATTGTTAATATCTCATCAAAAGATGCTGTTAGCACATACAATGATATAAGTATGGATTATTGTGCGAGTAAGGCTGGACTTAATTCATTAACTAAAACATTATCTCTTGCACTAAAAAATGTTAAAGTCATTGCAGTTATGCCTGGGTGGATTGATACAGAAAGCATAAGGGAGATGAACCCAGAATTTTTAGATAGTGAACTTAAAAGAATAGGTCAAGAAAAATTATCCACAGTAGAAGATGTATCAAAGCAAATAATTAATATTATAAAAGATGAACAGATTAAAAGTGGTATGATAATAGAGTTGGAGGATTAGTATGGACGAAAAAATAATAAAATTAGTAAATGATTCAGAGAAAGAATTAGATGAAGAATTTAAAAAAATAGATGAAATTTGTGAATATAATAGTTTGAAAGTTTTAAATGCTTTTTGGAATAATAAGTTATCAGAAGCGCATTTTTCACAAACAACAGGTTATGGATATGATGATATTGGTAGAGATGTAATAGAAAAGATATATGCTGAAATTTTTGGGGCAGAGGATGCTCTTGTTAGAAGTCAATTTATATCAGGTTCACACGCTCTTACAGTTGCTTTATTTGCGTATTTAAGACCTGGTGACACAATGCTTAGTATAAGTGGACTTCCTTACGATACACTTCATGAAGTTATAGGTATTGTTCCAAATGATAGCTCATTAAAATCATTTGGTGTAAATTATGAACAAATCGATTTAATTAATGATGATTTTGATTATGAAAAAATAGAAGAAAGATTAAACAAATCAAAAGTAAAGTTAATTGAAATACAAAGATCAAAAGGATATTCTACAAGAAAAAGTATATCAAATTCAAAAATAAAAAAAGTAGTAGATTTAATTAGAAATTATGATAAAGATGTAATTATTATGGTTGATAATTGTTACTGTGAATTTGTAGATAAGGTTTCACCAATTGAAATGGGTGCGGATATAATAGTTGGTTCACTTATAAAGAATTTAGGTGGAGGAATTGCTCCTAATGGTGCTTATATCGTTGGTAAAAAAAGATTAGTAGATTTAGCGGGTGAAAGATTAACACTTCCAGGTGAAGGTAGGGAAGTAGGTCCAACACTTGGTATTAATAAACAAATTTTAGAGGGGTTATTTTTCTCACCAAGTGTGGTTGCATCAGCACTTAAAACAGCTGTACTTGCAAGTAAAGTATTAGAAGAATTAGGATATAAAGTAGAACCAAGATACAATGATGAAAGAGTAGATATTGTTCAAAATATTGAATTTGGAAACGAAAAGGATTTAGTTAAGTATTGTCAAGGTATTCAAATGGCATCACCAGTAGATTCATTTGCTATTCCTATGCCGTGGGATATGCCTGGGTATGAAGATAAAGTAATAATGGCGGCTGGTACATTTACACAAGGTTCTTCAATAGAACTTTCTTGTGACGGACCAATTAGAAAACCATATATTGCATATATGCAAGGTTCTTTAACTTATGAATATGGTAAAATTGCTATAATAAAAGCAGTTTCTAATTTGACAAAATAAGTAATATAATCTATACTAGCCAGTTAGTTGATGCTTTAAAGGGGGATTAATATGAATTATAATAAAGAAGTAAGAAAAAGTATTAATAGGTTAAATGAAAATTTCAAAAATACTTTTGGACCAAATTTATACATGGATGGATCATTTGATATAAAATTTGATGGCTCTTTAGATACTGATGAAGATAAAATTGCTAAAGTTTTTGATACAATGCTTAAAATGACTGCATATAATGATTTGTATTCAAAATATGCATTGATGCAAAAATGCAATACATTATCTGAATTTGATAGTGAAGTATTTGAAATGTTAAAAAATATATCATCTTTTGACGAATTTAATGATAAAATTTCTTCTTCAACAGAATTATTTTCTTTAGCAATGAAAGAAATGATAGAATTTTATAATTCTAGTGTTTTTCATAAAATTCTTAGAAGAAAATGCTTAAATGAAAATGATATTGATAATATTAAAAGAATAAATACTTTATTTGATTCTGATTTAGAAAGTTATAATAAAGATGTAGATGCAGAATATATTGGTAAAAAAGTATCATCTTGTATGAATTCAAAATATTCTGTAGAAGATTTGTTAGATGAATCCGCAATATTCTTACATACATTTTTATTGCTTGATAAAAAATCTGCTGAAAAAATCCTTCTAGAGATGATTAAAAATAATGTTTTAATAATAAATTATATGGAAAAGATGAATGAATTATATAATGATAAACTTTTAACTGTTGAAGTAGAAAGTGATAATTATAATTTAGAATATGTAAAAAAATATTTGGAAAATCATGATATTGATAAATTACCTTATGATTTAATTTATCAGATAAATGCTAATAATGTGATTTTTTATAAGTTAAATAGTGAAATTTATAATATAAGTGTATCAGATGATAAAGAAAAAATGCTTGATTCTGTGAAAAAATATGAATTAAAGGATAAATAATATGTATAGTGATGAAGAAATAAATGAAATAGCAAAAAAATCGATTTATGATAATAAACTTAATAAAATAAGTGATAATTTATATTTATCGAATAGACAGATAGAAATTTTAAAAAGATATGAAATTGATTATAAAAAATTTAATGATATAAAGTCTTTAATGTACGAAGTAGAAACAGCACTTGAAGAAGTTTATGATGCGGATGACTTACAAGCACTTTCAATTGAACTTTCTGAATTTAATTATTATCATAATACAAATAAATAGGAATTAATTTCCTTTTTTTATTTCGTCAATTTCTTTTTGCAGAGCATCCATCATCTTTTGCATCATAACTATTGTTTGTTCACTATCATTTTTAGTATTATTAAGGCCACGCTCTTGCATAACTTGCTTATAAAAAGCATTTGTACAAAGAATTTGTGCGACAAGCATAAGCCAGTTTCCAAGTGCATTTTGTTCATTTGCTGTTGTATCATCTATTAATAAATAACCAACTGCAACAGCGCTTAATGAAAATAATTTTGGTGGTATGTTTGGTATTAAATTCATAGTAAAACTCCTCATTAAATTGTATGAAATGTGATTGATATTCTTTATAAAATGTAATTCATAAATTTAAAAAAGTTATTAGTGTACAGTTTTTTTAGTAATTTGTGATTATACTAGCAAAAAAAATAAAAATGTTGTATTATTATAATGAGTGAAGGAGTTAATTGTATGGATGAGGAAAAATATTTAAATGAGGAGAAATATCAAAAAACTGAGAAAGGTATTACTGTATTTGCAATATTAATTTTAGTAGTTGGTTTATTTATAGGTGGGTTTTTAATATATCGTGGTATTGCAAAGCCAGCGACTTCTAAAGTTGATGCTTTGGAAAAAAATCTTGAAGAAAAAAGAAATGAACTTATAAATAAAGGTATAGAGTATGATGAAAGTTCTGAATATACTGATGGTGAAAAATATGATTTATATATTATAACTAAAGCACTTGATCCTAATTTTTCACATTGTAAATTTGATGAATACAAAAATAATTCTATAACTAAAGAATATTGTGCTGCTAAAAATAGTATAAGCGAATTTTCAAATAGTACTTCAATCGTGTTTGGTGCATTTATTTGTTTTGCAACAATTGTTATTTTTGCTTCTGTTTTTACTTTTGCAAAAAGAAGACATATTCTTGCATTTACAACACAACAAACTATGCCTATTGCTAAAGAAAGCATTGATGAAATGGCACCAACTATTGGAAATGCTGCTGGTTCTATTGCAAAAGGTATTACAAAGGGTATTAAAAATGGCTTAGAAGATGAAAATGATGACAATTACAGATCGTAATTGTTTTTCTTTTATTGAACTCTAAAAATATATTTGTATAATTCTTATTGGTTGTAATTTGTTCTAAAAATATAAATAATTATTTTTGTTAAAAAATTATCGCTATTGACTTTATTTGAAATAAACTTTATACTAAAAGTATATATAGATTAAATAATATTAATATATATAAATAAAAATCATGTAGGAAAAATATGGAAAAATTATTATTTT
>ENA-OOQX01000685-OOQX01000685.1-human-gut-metagenome-genome-assembly--contig:-NODE-685-length-12009-cov-2.442446_pt1 | contig 12009 bp, 10 predicted proteins | sample MGYA00241267_ERZ501173 | MGnify/ENA primary metagenome ERZ501173 (study PRJEB25962, sample SAMEA2042500) | human gut metagenome | biome: human gut; feature: human-associated habitat; material: faeces... | reverse complement strand
GGCGGGAGCTGGACAAGCTGCTGCACTGTGTACAGCCGGGGGATACCATTGTGTTTGACAGTGTTTCCCGCATGAGCCGCAGTGCCGACGAGGGGTGCGCCATGTATGAAGAACTGTACGGTCGCGGCGTGACGCTTTGTTTTTTGAAGGAGCCGCACATCAACACCGACACCTACAAACAGGCCTTGCAGCGGCAGGTCAGTGCAGCCCCCTCCACCGGCAGCGCAGCGTTATGGAAGCGCTGAACCGCTACACGGCGGACCTGGCCGCCGAGCAGATCCGCCTTGCCTTTGCCCAGGCGCAAAAAGAGGTGGACGATCTGCACCAGCGCACCCGCGAGGGGATCATGACGGCCCGGCTGAACGGCAAACAGATCGGCCAGCAGCCGGGGCGCAGACTGCATATCAAAAAAGCGGACACGGCAAAAGCGCTGATTCGGAAGCACAGCCGGGATTTTGGCGGCACGCTGAGCGATGCCGACTGCATCAAGCTGATCGGCATTGCGCGCAATACCTATTATAAATACAAGCGCGAGCTGCGGGATATTATGACATGATGTCATAATATCTTTTTTATAAAATTTTTCAAATTTCTTTTCGCTTCCTCCATTGCTCCCTTATAGTGCCGGGCGTGATCGTTGACAGAATGTTTGCCGGTCCGCTGCACAGCTTTGATAAGGATGATCAACTTGACTTTTCGCCCTGTGGACCGACGTATTCCCAAAAAAAGAAAGACCGAAGTAAAAGCCATAAAGGGCTATATATCTTCGGTCTTTTGCTTTGAGTTAATCGTTATGAACGCAAAAACGAAAAAGCAGGAACAGCATATCGAAATTTTGGAAAACGTCAACCGTTAAAATTTCGGATGCCGACAGAAACAAGAATATCGAAACACAGTGTGCTCTATCAGGTAAGCGTCCAACTCAATGAATATCCGGTTGCCCCAAGGCCTTGTTGACCAGCACACGCAATTTACCTTCAGGAGAAAGAATCTTACCGCGCAGGATATCATCTTCGGTAAAACGTGCCATAAGAATTTCCCGCTGCGTAACTCTTTCCCAGTCATAGGTGACGTAGATATAACCATTATCAGCTTCTTTAGCATCCGGGTAAGAAACTTCGTTGCGCTCATCAAGCAGCAGAGTATAAGGCCAGGTTTCGCCATCATCCTCGCTGAGCATAGCGGTTAAGTGGCTGCGGCCTTTCCAGCTTTTCACATTTCCCTGATTCATAATATCGTCTAGGTCAATGCGCTGGTCAAAATTGTAGTGGTTGATCATCAGCAGACGGCCGGATTTCAAACGCCGAATGAAAAAGCGCGAGCAGGGGCCGTCAATATGACTGTTGCGTCCGGGGGTCCAGGTGTAACCGCCATCCGTAGAAAAACTTTCGCCGATGCCCTTGAAGGTACGCACCAGCATCCAAAGGGCTCCATCCTTTTTCTCTACTAACATGTGCTCGTCAAAGCTTCTGCCGGGAATATCGGCGTGTCCACGTAACGTGATGGTTTTTCCGCAGTCGGTAGACGCATACACATTTGAAAACTGTTCGTTTTCCAAACCGTGGCGCTCGGAAGGAACACTTCCGCTTGTGTCGCACCAGATAGCGCAGGGGAAAAGCCACTCGCCTTTACTGGTGACAAGGGGCTTATTCATCATAATGCCATTTGCAATGCGTCTTGGCTTAGACCAGACCAATTCATCGGCATCGGCATTTTCGCAAATGCATGCCCAGACACCACTTCGCCCGTCATTGAAACCGCGCGCCTGCGTATAGGTCATCCACAGGCGTCCAAGCGGGTCAAACCACAAATTCGGGTCATAGATACGGCATTCCGGATCCGGGTGTTCCACGACTGTGGCGCAGGAACGGAAGGTTCGGCCATTATCATCGCTGACACACAGCATCATAATGTTGCCGCCTACCTCTGCGTCTTGACCGCTGTAAAAGTTGACAAAAATGCGTCCGGCCGGGCTGACTTCAATGGAGGGAATCCCCTGCCAGCGGCGGTATGTGTCTTGAAAGCGTTCTTGCGTTGCGTTTACATAAATATTAGCGGGCGTAAGCGAAGATTGATTCTCCATATGGTAAACCCCTTTTCAAATAATATATCACTCATCACAGATGAGCTATAAAGAATTATAGCATGGGCTCGCGCGCATTGTCAATTCGTTTGGAACCAACAATGTCACCAATTTTTTTGCAAAAAACATGGCAAAGTGCTGTATTTTCTGCAATTTAGCAAAAATCAATTGACAAACAAGAAATACTATGGTACATTTTGCTTACCGTAGTTGCTCACACGTGGTGAGCAGTCGAATGCAAAATGAGGTGCCATTTATGAAAGAAAACCGCTTGCTCTTTACCAATGCGTTAATTGTATTACCTACGGAAACGATCAAGGGATCGTTAGCTGTTGAGGATGGTAAAATCACAGGAATTTTTGAATCCGGTACGGAACTGCCGGGTTTCACGGAAGTGGATGTTCACGGGAAAGCACTGATGCCGGGCGCTATTGATACACATGTACATATGTGGGATCCCTCTCCGCTCAATTACCGCGAAGATTGGGCCTGTGGATCCCAGTGCGCGGCATCCGGTGGCATTACAACAATTATTGATATGCCATTGAGCGTTCCCCCTGTGGTTGACAAAGAGGGTTTCCAGCTGAAACTTGATGTGGCGCAAAAGGAATCCTGTGTGGATTTTGCTTTCTGGGGTGGTCTGACACCAAACTGCGTTCAGAATATGGAAGAACTGAACCGTCTTGGTTGTGTAGCCTACAAGGGCTTTATGAGTTTTGCCAACCCGGATTACCCGCAGGTTACAGATGGGTATCTGGTGCAGGGGATGCGCAAGGCGGCAACATTTAACGGTTTGATCGGCGTGCATGCTGAAAATGCAGAAGTAGCAGATTTTGGCAGCAAAGAAATGTCTGCCATTCACTGTAAAGATTTTGCCATGCACGATGACGCACGTCCCTGGTGGGTGGAGCAGGAAGCGATTTCCCGTGCGGTACTGTTTGCCCGTGAAACAGGGGCAAGGCTGTATATTTGCCACATGACGATTGCTCAGGGAGCTGCCTTCTTGAAACAGGCAAAGTTCGAAGGTGTAAACGTCTCGGTTGAGACCTGCCCACATTATCTGCTGTTTGACAAAACGATTTTGCGGGAGAGAGGGGCCTATGCAAAATGCAATCCGCCGTTCCGCAGCCGTGAAAATGTAGAAAAGCTGTGGTCTTATATTCTGGACGGCACGATTGACACTCTGGGTTCTGATCATGGGCCGTATCGTGATGACGAAAAAGTGCAGGCAGGCGATTTCTGGAAGGAATACAGTGGCTTTGGCGGGTTTGATGCCATGCTGGCGGCAATGCTGACGGAAGGGTATCATCGCCGTGGTTTATCGCTGTCTCGTCTTTCCTGCCTCACGGCTACTAATGCAGCCAATATTATGCAGCTTGCACCGAGAAAAGGCAGTTTGCTCCCCGGCCGCGACGCAGATATCCTGGTGGTGGACCTGGATCGGGAGTGGGTTTTTGATGGGACGAAGTCGCTGAGCAAAACCAAAACGGTACACAATTTGTACCACGGTATGAAAATGAAGGGAAAAGTGGAGCAGACCTATGTGCGCGGGCAGTTGGTGTACAACGATGGTGAAATAACCGCACAGAATGGTTTTGGCCAGTATATTCCCCGACAGGCATAACGGAGGAAGTACCTGATGGAACACGAAGATCTCATTGTTTCTATGAAAGGCATCCAAAAATCTTTCGGTGGTGTTCATGCTCTCACCGATGGGGAACTTACGCTTCGCAAGGGTGAAGTTCTTGGCTTGATAGGTGAAAACGGTGCAGGCAAAAGCACGCTGATGAAAATCCTTTCCGGTGTTTATCAGGCAGATGCAGGCGTCATGCTGGTAGACGGAAAAGAAGTCCACTATCATGAACCCCGGCAGGCGCTGCACGACGGCATTTGTATGATCTACCAGGAGTTAAATCTGGTGCAGCATTTGTCTGTCGGAGATAATATATTCATTGGCCGGGAATCCCAAAAAGGTTGGAAACTTGACCGGACGAAGGATAACCGCCGTGCCGAGGAACTGCTGAAAGAGCTGGAACTTGATGTCAGCCCCAACACCACCGTAAGCAGCCTGACCGTTGCCAAACAGCAGATGATCGAAATCGCAAAAGGCATTTCGTATGACAGCAAAGTTCTGATTATGGACGAACCGACGGCAGCGCTTTCCATCAACGAAATCAAGGATCTGTTCCGTGTGATTCAGAAATTGAAAGCCAAAGGGATCTCCATTATCTATATTTCACATCGCCTGGAAGAGCTGTTTGAAATCACGGATCGCATTACCGTTATGCGTGACGGCGCGTTTATCAATACCTTTATTACCAAGGAATCTTCCCTGCCGGAGCTGATTCGTTCTATGGTGGGAAGAGAAGTTAGCTGGGAAAAGAAAAAACATTCCAATGTGGCAGCAGATGCCCCTGTGCTGCTGGAAGTGCAGGGGATGGAATCCCACGCGATAAAAAACGCTTCCTTTAGGCTGCGAAAAGGCGAGATCCTTGGCATAGGCGGACTGATGGGTGCCGGCCGCACAGAGCTGGCTCGGTTGGTTTTTGGCGCTGACTGGCGCAAGCACGGAAAGATCCTTAAAAACGGGGAAGAGATCCAAATCCGCACGCCGCATGATGCCGTGAAAAACGGAATCGGTTATATATCGGAGGATCGCAAAGCGTTAGGGCTTGCCCTGAAACTGTCCGTGGCTGACAATATCGCCATGCCGAACTGGGAAAAATTTACATCCCACGGTGTAGTAAATGAAAAAGAAGAAATGCGTGTTGCCGCAGAAATGGCGGATCGCGTAATGGTAAAAACACCGTCTGTGAAGCAGCTTGTGATGAATCTGTCCGGCGGAAACCAGCAAAAAGTAGCAATTGCCAAGTGGCTTTTGCGCGATTGCGATATTTTGATCTTTGACGAGCCGACGCGAGGCATTGATATTGGCGCAAAAAGTGAGATTTACAACCTGATCAATGAACTGATTGCCCAAGGGAAATCCATTATTATGATTTCTTCCGAAATGCAGGAACTCTTGTCTATGAGCGACAGGATCATTGTTATGTGTGAGGGTTCCATCACAGGCGAACTGGATATTGCCGATGCAACCCAAGAAAGTATTATGGCGCTTGCTGTGCGGCGCGCTGTCTGATTCAGGAGGCATACGAAATGAAAAAACAAAAGAGCATAAAATCGCTGTTTATGTCCCAACGTATTATTGCACTTTCTTGTCTGGTCTTTCTCTTTCTGTTTTTTTCTTGCTTCGGCAAGAATTTTCTGACAAAAAATTCCATGGTTAGCCTGTTGGAGAGTGTGTACTACATTATTTGCCTGGCTTTTGGTATGACATTTGTCATTTCCACCGGCGGCATTGACCTGTCGATCGGCAGCGTGGCTATGTGTGGTGCCTTGATTGGCGGCGTAAGCTATAACGAATGGCATATGCCTATCTGGGCTGCGCTGATCATCACGGTGCTTGTTACAACTGTCTTTGGCGTACTTAACGGATTTTTGGTTTCCTGCTGCAAAATTCCCCCCTTTGTGGCCACCATGGGTACGCAGTATCTGGCACAGGGCATCGGTTATATTGTTTCCCGTGTGCAGACTATGCGCTATCCCGTTGTGACAAGCCCCGATGGCTGGTTCAAGCGAGTTTTCTATAAGTCGCTGAATGGCTTTCCTATGGGCGTCATTTATATGGTGATCTTGTTTGTAATTGCCTCTTTTATATTCCGCTACACAAAAATCGGAAAATATGCATGTGCGATCGGCTCCAACTGTGAGGCTACACGGCTTTCCGGCGTAGATACACGGCGCTGGACGATGCTTGTATATATTATCGCCGGCGTATTTGCGGGCTTGGCCGGTATCTTCTACAGTGCTACCTATACATCGGTTCTGCCCGGTTCCGGCAGCGGTATGGAAATGAATGCGATTGCTGCAGTTGTTATTGGCGGCACGTCGCTGAGCGGCGGCTCCGGCACAATGCTTGGCACGATCATTGGTGTGTTTATTATGGCGGTTCTGAAAAACGGCCTGATGACCATTGGAATTCAGCAGCAGTGGCAGGTATTCTTTACCGGCCTGGCAGTGTTGCTGGCTGTAATGCTGGATATTTACCGCAGTGTAAAGCTAAAACGCAGCTGAGTATGGAAAAAGAAGGAATTTTTTCAATTTCTTCATAAAATATCCCGCAAGGGATAGACCGCTAACAACCTCTACACTACAAGGAGAAAAACTATGAAAAAGAATCTTTTATCCGGTCTGCTTGCAGGCGTTATGGCTGTAAGTCTGGTGGCCTGCGGCAATTCAGAAAGCACCCCTGCCGCAGATTCCACTACTGAAACAGCAAAACCAGCAACCGCAGAGAACAGCGACACATTCGATGTAGAAATGGTTGGAAATTCCTTCTCCATTGAATACTGCAATATCAATGTGGACGGTGCCCGCGATGCCGTTGACGATTTGGCCAAAAAAGGGGTTACCGTGAATTTGACCTACAATGCCTCTGCGGATTCCTCCCAGGTGGATGAGCAGATCAATATCCTCAACCAAGCGCTGGCCAAGCAGCCGAATGCTATTTTGATTGCCGCGTGTGACTCCGGCGCATTGGATGAGCAGATGATTACCGCCCGTGATGCCGGTATCCCCGTAATTGCCTATGACATCACCTTTGATAATGCGCCGGAAGGCTCATTGACTGCCACCTCTGCCAGCGACAGTATTTTGGCCGCCGGTCAGGCTGCGGATGAATTGCTCAAGAATGAAACTGTTGTGGAAAAGATCAAGGCTGCCACGCCTGAAAACCCGGCTGTTTTCAGTGTGATTGCTCCTGATGCTATTATGACGGTGCACCGCGACAGAACCAGCGGCTTCGCCAACAGAATGTATGAACTGTGCCAGGAATGGCAGCCGGGCGCCGTTGCCATCACCGGCAACGATGCTTTTGCTAAAGACAGCGAAAAAGATCCTGCTGTGATTATCCGTACCGATATTGCCGCTTCCAGAGCAGACGAGGACATTCGCAACCTGGCCCAGTCTGTTGTTTCTGACAGCAGTGTGCTGGCAATCTTCTGTGTGAATGAGGCTTCCGCTACCGGTATTTTGAGTGCCACCAGCGATGGCTTAGACCTGGATCGCACCAACGGCAAGTACAAGGATTTGATTGTTATTGGGTTTGACTCCGGCAGCACTCTGAATAACGCAGTGCGCAGCGGCTACTTCTACGGTGCTGTGGCGCAGGATCCGTACACGATGGGCTACGAAGCCATGATGATGGCTATAAACGTGCTGCAGGGCGGCGAAGCATCTGACATTGTCATTCCTGCCGTGTGGTTTGATGCCTCCAATATGGATGATCCCGAAATTTCCCGTATTCTGTATGACTAATCTCTGAAAATGGTATAAATGCGGCAGGGAACAGCTTGAAAAAGCGGCACCCTGCCGCTAAATAAGAAAGGAGCGTTTCTCTATGTCCACCTTACTGATTGGCGGAAACGGTTTGATTGGGACCCGCCTTTCTGCCTATTTGGCAGATCATGGCGAAGAAGTGTTTTCTTACAGCCTTCATTCTCCCAGCCAAAAGCATCCGGGTGTTCATTACATTCAGGGCGACGTAACAGATTACGGCACACTGAACATGTTGCTCAAGCAGAATCATATAGACAGGATCATTCACAACGCCGGTGTTTCTCACCCCAAAATGTTCCGGGATAACCCGTACAAGATTTACCGTACAAATGTAAACGGCGTGCTGACCAGCCTGGAAGCCGCCCGTAATTATGGCGTAGACCGCTATGTGTACATCAGCTCCGGTGCTGTATACGGAAATGTACACTATGATGTCGTGGATGAAACCATTCCGCTGCATGCGGAAAATCCATATGGGGCAACCAAAGTGGCCTGTGAGGAGCTGGTTCGCAATTACGGTCTGGACAGCGTTTCGCTGCGTGTAGGCTTTGTGTATGGTCCCGGTCGTGTAAATGAATGCCCTGTAAACATGATTCTCAGCACACTTCTGAAAGAAGGAAAAGTGGACTGGGATCACGGCAGTGAGCAGATGCTTGACTTTATCTATATTGAAGATTGCGTAGAGGCCATTGCGAAGATTTCCTTGGCAGATCATAACCCGCATGCCGAATATAATATTGGCGGCGGAGAGGTGATTCCCTACACACGTATTATTGATAAGGCTCGCAAACTGTTTCCCACTGCACCGATCCATGTTGGCCCCGGCGACTTGGGATATGACAATTTGGGCGCATTGAGCGTTCAGCGTGCGTTTGAGGACTTTGGATGGAAACCGCGGTTTTCTATTGAGCAGGGTATGGAGCAATACATGAATTGGTTGAAAAATTTCTGAATGCGGAAGCAACAATAATTTTCTTGAATACAAAAAGCATTTTTGTTATAATTTTATTGTACTATCGATTATCGGTTCAGAAATAGACTTTCAAGTAACAGAAGAACAATCCTTTCATTCTTGTTCCCATAAATTTCCACCAAATGAATACCGGGCATCTTATCCAGATATGATTGCAAAGACGCTGCATCTTCAGTAGAGTTCTTTGCGGAAAGGCCGTTTTTATAATGCAAAACTCTGTAACGCTCAACAATCACATTTCACCCGGTTTTTTTAAGTCACAGGAAGAAATGATGTTTTTCCTGCTGCTAAGTGAAATTCAAAAACAGAAGGAGCCTCTTGGTTCTTGGTCGTTGAACGCACTCTTGGCGAAGCAGGGAGTTTGTGTGAGCACCGCTACCATTGGTCGCTACCTGAAGGTGATGGACAGCGATGGTCTTACCATTCGAAAAAGCAATCAGGGCCGCATTATAACCGAGAAGGGAGAAAATTGGCTTCAATCCATAACTGAACATCTGGCAAGAGCCGAAGTTCACGATGAAGCTTCCATCGGTTTGCGCGTAAACGAATATACCGATTTGCTGGATCTGATTCAGGCTCGCAAGACGATTGAAATGGAAACGGTTCGACTAGCCGCTGTAAATGCCACACAGGATGAGTTGTGGAAACTGCGTCAATCGGTCTCTCTGTATTATCGTGATGTTGCTGAAAACAAAAGCCATGACGACTCAGCTTACAACTTCCATACGATTATTGCTGAAATGAGCCGCAATAAATATTTTAAATATTTGTTGGATATCATGATTTTTGAAGAGCAAAAAATGGAAGAGCGCATGGACAAGCTGGTGACAAAAGAGCGCGGCAATGTTTATGTCGTTCAACACGATGATATTGTAGCAGCTTTGGAATTGCGCGATGCAGACTTGGCTCAACAGCGAATGGGCGCACATATCGACACGATGCTTAGCGATGTGAAACACCAAATCGAACAGATTCAAGCCTTAGCAAAAGAGGATTCTGTCCGGTAAACATAATGGAACAATCCTTTCGGAAATAAAATAATCCTGGTAGAGCAAACCGCCCCGCAAAGTTTTAAAGAACCTTTGCGGGGCGGTTTTGTATCTTTCGGTCATTCGCCGATATACATACAGTCGGACACTTTTCTTTTAAGACCTTTTTAATGAATCCGATACACTTAGAATAAAGCATCCCTGAATTTCTGATTTTTGAATAACCAGGAAACAAGTTGATGCTTCGTTTTTTGTTTACTTACTCCCCCCGTATAGCTGCGCGGTGATGTGAAGTTGAATAAGAACGGATACCTTTTAGCGCGTCTTTTATTTTAAGACACTGCACCGTATCTTCCCTGTTCCAGCTCCAGCAAAAACTTATACAGCGGCACAGTCTCGATCGTCACGCCGTCCTCGATGATTGTTTCCTCCTCCTCATAGGTCACAATGACGAGCCGCGCGGCTTCCTGTGAGGTCTGCGCCAGCTTTTTCAGGTTGCCTACCTCGCGTTCGCGGGCGTCCCCGGAAATTGAGTAGGCCGCCTGCACGGCCAGGCCGACCGATGGCAGATAAAAATCAATATCAATTCCGGTCTTGGCGTATTTCAGGTAATACACCTCGTCCGGATACGCGCACCAGCGCAAGCGCCGCCATATTTTCCAGCTGCACCGTCTCTTTCCTGTCTAGGAACAGGCTTACAATGCCGTTGTCGGAGAAATAAAACTTCTGGTAGTTCTCCTCCTCGACAAGGTTTGCGTAGTAGTTCTGCAGGTGGAACAGCAGGTAGGCATGCTTCCTGGTTGCCGCTCCTGCCTTATTTTTGTCGAGTATACTTGACGGAATCGCCTTATTTTTGTCAAATATATTCTGCAATATAATTTTCTTTTTTAAAATAAAACGTCTTGCAATTTTATTTCCTTATGGTATAATAAAGTTAAATCATTAAAGTTATAACCTTATGGATAACACCTTTTTCCGAATTTGGAGGTTTTTATGGTAAAACTAGACTATGCGCGGCTGAAAAATATACGCCTTGAGCAGGACATCACCCAAAAGGAGCTTGCCACTGCCACCGGTGTAAACCTTTCCACCATCAAGCAGATTGAAACCGGCCGCAGCGCAACCGACCTCGAAAACATCGAGAAGCTATGTGCCTATCTGGAAGTCGACATCAACGAAATCTACCACCCGGACTACCACGATACCAAGGTGCTCTGCATGCTCAACAACAAGGGCGGCTGCGGCAAGACCAGCCTGTGCAGCGGCATTGCCACCTCGATGGCCGAGCTGGGGCTGCGCATCCTTGTCATCGACGGCGACGGGCAGCGCAACCTGTCCAGCAGCTTCGACATGCCCCGCAGCGAGAAGAACTTCGGCGCGGCGGTGCTGGCGGAGCAGGACTTGAACAGCTACATACAGCCCACCAAATTTGAGAATATCGACATCATCGTGGCCGATGTTTCGATGGGTACGCTTGACATGGCGCTGTTTACCAAGATCAGCCGCGAGAACATCGTGCGCAGCATCCTACGCCCCGTTGTCGAGCGCGGCTATTATGATTACATCCTCATCGACACGAACCCGAATCTGTCACTGCTGAACTTCAACATCGTGAACGCCTCCAACTATGTGCTGATCCCCGCCCAGCCCGCCAGCTTTGATTTGGACGGCCTGGCCGTGGTGCTGCAGTTTGTCGAGGGCATCAAACCGTACAACCCGACCTTGCAGGTGGGCGGCATCATCATCAACCGCTACGATGCCCGCAACCGCCTGATCACCGAGGCGGCCATGGACCAGCTGCGGGAAAGCTACAGCGCCCTTCTGTTTGAGCAGATCATCCGGGTTGACAGCCGCCTGCAGAACGCCCAGTGGGAGAACCGCCCCGTGCTGGACTACGCGGGCAGTGCGCGTATCTCGAAAGAGTACCGCGCCCTTACGAAAGAAATTTTGAAGCGCTGCGTTTGAGAAAGGCGGTAATACTGTATGGCTTTAAAAAAACGGACCGTCGTCTCCCCTGCTGCCGGCGCGGTGTCTCTCCCCTCTTTGATGGCCGACCTGCCCGGCACACGGCGGCTGGAGGAAGTGCCGCTGGACAAGCTCTCCCCTGCCCCGGCTGACTGGAACTTTTACGCGCCGCTCCCCGACGACAAGCTGCTGGAGCTGATCGAGAGCATCCGGGCCAACGACCTGCTGCACCCCATTGTGGTCTGGAAGCAGCCGGATGGCGCGCTGGTGATTTTAAGCGGCCACAACCGCGTGCGGGCTTACACTGCCCTGTTGGAAAAGACCGGCGAGGACAAATACCGCCGCATCCCCGCCACCGTACTGACGGACATCACCGCCGACGAGGCGCATGAGATCGTCGTCGATTCCAACTACGTGCAGCGCGTGCTGACGCCGTCGGAGAAGGCGCGGAGCATCTCCCAGAAGTACGCGCTGGCCGGGCGCAAAAAGCGCAGCAGGAACGGCGTGCGCAAATCAAAGTATGAACAGATCGGCGAAGAATACAATCTCTCCGCCCGTCAGATCGCGCGGTATGTGCGGCTGGGCAGTCTGGACGGCAGCCT
>ENA-OOQX01000677-OOQX01000677.1-human-gut-metagenome-genome-assembly--contig:-NODE-677-length-12077-cov-2.528198_pt1 | contig 12077 bp, 9 predicted proteins | sample MGYA00241267_ERZ501173 | MGnify/ENA primary metagenome ERZ501173 (study PRJEB25962, sample SAMEA2042500) | human gut metagenome | biome: human gut; feature: human-associated habitat; material: faeces... | reverse complement strand
TGCAATGCGGGAGAGTAGGTAGCCGCCTCCTTTATAGTAAGGGCCCTGGGGATGCAATATCCCCGGGGCCCTTGCGTTTTATATCCGTATGGAATGGACTGATATTGATGTTTGTTTGTATTTATTTACAATTTGCATTGATTAAAAATTCTTTAACTCTTGATAATCAACTGTTTATCTAATGTAATAGTTTTCTTAAAAATAGTCAACTCTCACTCTGTTTTCTTTGTTTTCTCAATAATTTTTTGTACTTTTGCAATTGATAATTATATGAGAGTGTCATCAGATTTGTAGTGGTGTGGTGATCTCTCATGAAAGTATCTAACGGAATTTAGACTATTAGTTCATTCTCTTTTCGGCAATAGTCGCGGGCTTTTTCTATGCTCAGGTTCCATAAATTGTTAGTTATGAAGAGAATAATTAGATTGGTATTTTTATGTTTTTCTTTTTTGTTGATTAATCCTACTATTGCGTCTGCAGCCGTTAATGATGATGTTAGTGACTCAACAACTGCATTCGATTGGACTCCTGTGATGAATGCAATTATTAAGGTAGAAAGTGAAGGAAACCCACGTGCGAAAAGTGGTAACTCAGTTGGAGCGATGCAGATCACTCCTATTTTGGTAGCTGAATGTAATCAGATCTTAAAAAGGAGGAAAAGTACAAAGAGATTCAAGCTATCAGACAGATTTAGCATAGCAAAGTCCAAGGAAATGTTTCTGCTCATTCAATCGGCTTATAATCCTCTTAATAGTATAGAAAAGGCTATTCGGGCATGGAACGGTGGACTTCGATATAGTGTAAAGCGAACGCAGCGCTATTTTGAGAAAGTGATCAACGCTATGAATTAAGGTTATTATCCGGCAACAGTCTTTTTTGTTCAGTTGCCGGATTTTTTTAACTCAACTTATATATTACTATCCAAAATATGGTAACGATTTCTAATTTTTTGCTTTAACCGGATCCTAACTTAGGATTTTTATCTAAATTTGCAGCATGTTCAATTATTTATTTTGTCGGTATGAATAAGTTTCTATTGTCATTCTTCCCCTTTTTGATTTCTCTTCAAGTCAGTAGTCAGCAGGTCTTTTCATCCCATCATATAGAAAGAGTTAGAGAATTTGATTCTATGCGTCCTATTGACAGTACGGATGTCGTGATGTTAGGTAGTAGTGCGATAGAGTATGCTGGGGATTGGAGTAAGTTATTAGGCTTAAGGCATATTAGAAATAGAGGAATTGCAGGTGATCGGGTGATGGATGTTTACTCTCGGTTAGGACAGATTCTTCCGGGAAAGCCGAGGGTTATCGTACTATTAATAGGCTTGGATGATTTAGCCCAAGGACTGTCACCACTGCAGGTTGTCAATGCTTGTGGACAGGTTATTTCTAAAATCCGTTCTGGCTCGCCCTCTACTAAATTGTATGTTCAAACACTATTCCCTATTAATGATGTTTCTTTTGAAATCGATGATCATTTGAAGAACAAATCTAATGATTTGTTGCAGGTGAATCACTTGTTACATATCTATTGTAAGAGACATGATATAGGCTTTATTAATCTTTATTCAAAATTTCTTCGCCACGGTTCTTCCCAGTTGCTTCCTTCCATGACTTCCGATGGCATTCATCTATCTCCATTTGGTTATAAGGTATGGGCTTTCCACCTTAAAAAGTATGTTCAAGATTAGAATACTATGAGTTGAATTGTTAATAAGGTGGAAGAAAAGAATGAAACGCTCATGAGTCGTGATGATTTCATGCCACGTGTGGAGCAGGTTGCACAGGGTATGTTGAAGTCATTTGCCAGTGTGGAGGAGCTTGATAAATATGTGTGGGCACTATGACGATCGACGTAAAACTCTAGAATAGGTAGCCTCCGATCTCAAAAGTTTGATACTTGGCGCGCCTAAGACTTATTAATTCTCTACTGTGCCCTAATACGCATATCCCCACTATTTTTTTACTGAGCCGTTTTTTGACAAATATGATGTTTGAATGTTGGTTACGAAAAAAGCGCAACCGGTTGAATGATCAACGAGTTACGCTTTGCTTTGTTGCGGAGGCAGGACTCGAACGTGCGACCTCCAGGTTATGAGCCTGGCGAGCTACCAACTGCTCCACTCCGCGATGTTAGGATTATGTCATCCTCTTAATTGCGAGTGCAAAGGTACTGCTTTTCATTGAAATATCCAAATATTAGGATCATTATTTTTATTTCTCAGTCTCAAAAAGCCTATTTTTATGAATTGTCAATGAAATAATTTGCTTAATTCAAATAAATGTAATACTTTTGCACATGAAAACTTGGTTGTGCAATTTTGAAAGAAAGGAGGAACAATAGTATGTCAATATCCAAAACAAGGCAGAAATTAGTAGACGTAGCAAGACAATTGTTCGCCAAAAATGGAATCGCCAATACAACGATGAATGATATTGCCGTAGCTTCTGGTAAGGGGCGTCGTACTCTCTATACTTATTTTAGTAGGAAGGAGGATGTCTATTCTGCGGTAATAGAGTCGGAGCTTGAGCGTCTGTCTGATAAGCTTGATGAAGTGGCTGCGATGAAGATCCGTCCTCAGGATAAAATTATTGAGCTTATTTATACCCATTTGAGTATGATTAAAGAGACGGTCGTCCGCAATGGAAACCTTCGGGCAGAGTTCTTCCGTAATATTTGGATGGTAGAAAAGGTTCGTAAGAATTTCGATGAAGATGAAATAGAGCTTTTCCGTAGGGTATATGCTGAGGGGAAGGCAGATGGTGAGTTTGATATTGACAATGTTGAACTCGTCGCTGATATTACACACTATTGTATCAAAGGGCTTGAAGTCCCTTTCATTTATGGAAGACTGGGGCATGGCTTGACGACTGAATCCAGTAAGCCTCTTGTGGCAAAGGTAGTTTATGGTGCTTTAGGAAAGAGCACGAGCAAAATGTGATTGAGATTAGAAAATCATATATAACATTTAAATCATATTATAACATGGGATTATTAACGAATAAGACGGCCCTCATTACAGGTGCCGCGCGTGGTATTGGAAAAGCCATTGCATTGAAGTTCGCTTCAGAAGGAGCTAATATTGCCTTTACGGATCTCTTTATTGATGAAGAGCATGGCGGGCTTGCTACAGAAAGAGAAATTGCTGCTTTGGGCGTGAAATGTAAGGGCTATGCCAGCAATGCCGCAGATTTCGCACAGACAGAAGAGGTCGTGAAAAAGGTAAAAGATGAATTTGGGAGCATTGACATCCTTGTCAACAATGCGGGCATCACGAAAGATGGTCTCATGCTTCGGATGACGGAGCAACAGTGGGATGCTGTGATTGCGGTCAATTTGAAGAGTGCCTTTAATTTTATTCATGCTTGCATTCCAGTTATGATGCGCCAGCGTAAAGGCTCGATTATCAATATGGCATCAGTTGTAGGTGTCCACGGCAATGCAGGGCAGTGCAATTATGCTGCTTCGAAAGCAGGCTTGATCGCTTTGGCTAAGAGCATTGGTCAGGAAATGGGACCTAAGGGGATTCGGGCGAATGCAATTGCCCCAGGTTTCATTGATACGGCGATGACGCAGGCTTTATCTGAAGATATTCGTAAGCAATGGATTAACAAGATTCCTTTGCGTCGTGGAGGAACAGTAGAGGATATTGCTAATACAGCATTATATCTGGCATCAGACCTTTCAAGCTATGTAAGCGGTCAGGTGATCCAGGTAGATGGTGGAATGAATATGTAATAGATGTTAGTCGTCTACGAGGATAACCATCTTATCATTGTCTCAAAAGACAGTGGAGAAATCGTGCAAGGGGATAAAACCGGAGATGTCCCATTGTCAGAGACCGTGAAGGATTATATGAAGGTGAAGTACCATAAGCCTGGGAATGTTTTCTTGGGCGTGGTACATCGCCTTGATCGTCCTGTTTCTGGCTTGGTGGTTTTTGCCAAGACTTCTAAGGCATTGACGAGACTTAATAAAATGTTCCGTGATGGGGATATTCAGAAAACGTATTGGGCTATCACCCAGAATCGCCCATCCAAGTTGGAGGACACGTTGACAGACTGGCTTGTGCGTAATGAAAGGCAAAATAAAAGCTATGCCTACGATCATGAAGTGCCTAAGTCGAAAAAAGCCATGCTTACCTATCGCGTAATAGGTCAGAGTGATCATTATTCTTTATTAGAAGTGCATCTGATGACTGGGCGGCATCATCAGATTCGGTGCCAGTTAGCTAATATTGGATGCCCAATCAAGGGTGATTTGAAGTACGGGGCAAGACGTTCTAACCCGGATGGAAGCATTTCTTTATTATCTCATGATATAACGTTTATCCATCCTGTTTCAAAGGAAGTTATTCACGTAACAGCTCCTGTGCCAGAAAACAGATTATGGCAAGAGATCGTGAAAACGATAAAAAAATAAGGGATATAGAACATTTTTAGTACCTAAATCTCATTTTATTCACGAAAAATTGCTTACTTTGCAAGCAATATACAACCAGAACACGTGGTTGAACCCTTTGGATGCGTATGAAAAAGCTTGTTAAGTGGGGTGGTATAGTTTTATTAACGCCTGTTCTACTTTTCGCTGTATGTGCTTTATTGCTTTATTTCCCTCCTTTTCAGAATTGGGCAATAAAGCAAGTCACTGCGTATGCATCAGAGAAAACAGGCATGGAAATATCCATTGGGCATGTACATTTGGTATTCCCTCTTGACTTGGGAATGGAAAATGTCCGGGTTATCCAACAGAATGACTCCTTGCCACAAGTGAAAGATACGGTTGCCAATATACGTCAGTTGGTGGCAAATGTGCAATTATTACCTTTGTTCAAAAAAAATGTTGAAGTGGACGAACTTTCATTTAAGGACATGAAAGTAAACACGACTCATTTTATCCATCAAGCACGGATTAAAGGTTTTGTAGGCGCTCTCCAGGTCCAAAGCCATGGAATCGACTTAGGGAAAGAGATCCTAAGAGTGAACAAGAGTCATCTTGCTGACGCACGGTTAGATATTCAGTTAAGTGACACGGTCCCTCCAGATACATCTAAGAAAGAAAATTTCTGGAAAATTTATGTCGATGGATTGAACCTCAAGAATACGGGGGTAACGGTTCACATGCCGGGAGATACGCTTCAAGTCTATGCCTATTTGGATCAGTTTGCGGCTGAGCATGGATTCTTTGATCTATTCAAAGGTATCTACAGTGTAAAAAGGGTTGACTGGCATCATGGACAGCTGGCTTATGACAATCATTTCAAGACTCATTCAAAGGGATTGGACTTGAATCATATCGCCTTGAGCAGGATTATCTTAGGGGTCGATTCTTTCTATTATTGCAAGCCCAAGCTATCATTCAAGTTAAGAACTTGTGGGTTTGTAGAAAAGTCGGGTATTGAAGTCTCGAATTTGACAGGTCCGGTTTCCTTGGATTCAACAAAGTTGATATTGCCGGCACTCAGCGTTCGGACTCCAGAGTCCAATTTGTCAGCGCAGGTGGATTTTGACCTGAATACTTTTGCCGACCGGAATCCAGGTCATTTGAAAGCCGTTGTCCATGGGTCTTTTGGCAAGCAAGATCTGCTGAGGTTCTTGGGTGGGTTGCCGCCTCTTTTCATAAAGAAGTATCCCAATTATCCATTAAAGGTAGATGGGGTCGTAAAAGGAAACATGAATAAGGTCCACCTCACTGGTCTTTCCGTTTCTTTGCCAACGGCATTCAGGCTAAAAGTGAACGGGTTTGTAGAGAATCTTTCTGATCTTAGGCATCTTCGTGCCCATGTGGACGTTGGCGCGCAAACTTACAATTTGGATTTTGTTACTTCATTCTTAAGCAAAGACTTGCCAAGGACCGTTCGGATTCCTTCAGGAATTAATCTTAAAGGCATTTTTGATATGGACGGGCCTATCTATGGGGCTAAGTTTGTGGCTCAAGAGGGGGGCGGTAGTATTCGTGGATTAGCGTCGCTTGATTCTAAACGAATGGCATATACCGCCAAGTTATCAGCGAACCATCTCCAGTTGCAACACTTCCTCCCACGAAAAGGGTTGAATCCTTTTACAGGGTATATTGACGCAAAGGGTGTCGGTACAGATTTCTTGGCTCCAAGTACCTATCTCCGTGCAAAAGCCAAAATCGGGATGTTCCATTATCATGGATACGACCTAAGTAACATCAAAGCAGAAGCTTCCGTCCGTCGTGGCGTTGTACATGCTTTCATCGATAGCCATAATTCCCTCCTGAAGGGTGTGATGACCCTAGATGCCCTGACAGGCAAGAGAAAGCTACAGGCTACAGTGTCTTGCGATTTAAGTAAGGCAGACTTATATCACCTCCGGATCACCGATCAGCCTATGATTGCTTCAGGATGTGGAAAATTGGATATCACGAGTGACCTGCGCGACTATTTTCAGGTCAATGGCAATGTGGGCGATATGGTCATTCAAAATAAAGAGAAATTGTATCGACCGGAAGATATTGATTTAGACGTTATTACCAGTCGCGATACAACGCACGCTATTGCTAACTGTGGGGATTTCCACTTGAATATGGATGCAAAGGGTGGTTATAAGCAATTGCTGCGGACCGGCAACAGGTTGTTCTCTGCAATCAAGGCGCAAATCAACGACCGGACCATTGACCAGATGCAGCTACGAAAGCGATTACCGTTGGCGCATATCTATCTGACCAGTGGCAAGGATAATTTCTTCATGGATCTATTGCATAAGAATTTTGGAATAGAGGCTCATGATGTCTATATGAACATGACGTCATCTCCACTCAATGGCTTGAATGGGAAAATGGAGATCACTTCACTTGTCGTGGATAGCGTCTTGTTGGATACGGTAAGGATGAATCTACGTTCGGATAAGACCCAGATGACGTATAGCGGGCAAATCCGAAACAATCAAGATAATCCTCAGTATACCTTTAATGCCTTGTTTGATGGGGGCATATCTTCAAATGGCGTTAACCTTTCCACTAAAATCTATGATGGAAAGGATAAATTGGGAATAGGCCTGGGCATCGCAGGCAATTTAGAGCCTAATGGACTTCGCTTTAAATTCGTGGGGGATGACCCAGTCTTAGGCTATAAAACGTTCCATGTCAATGATGATAATTATGTTTTCTTAGAGGATGACAAACGGGTATCTGCCCAGATCAAGTTAAAAGCGAATGATGGTACCGGAGTGATGGTTTACACGAATGACAGTAATAAGGAAGCCATGCAGGATATTACCTTCACACTGAATCAGTTTGACCTGGAGAAAGTGATGAGTGTGCTTCCGTATACCCCACAGATATCTGGCATCATGAACGGTGACTTCCACCTGATCCAGACCCAAGAACAAACCTCAATATCATCAGACTTGTCCGTGGATAACATGGTTTACGAGCACTGTCCTATGGGAGATATTGGAACGGAGTTTGTCTATATGCCGAAAGCAGACGGCTCCCATTATGTAGATGGGATGTTGACGAGTAGTGGCGTGGAAGTGGCAACGCTCAAGGGTACTTATCAATCGTCTGGCGGGGGCTACCTTGATGCGACGCTCGGCATGGACCGCACTCCTTTGTCGTTGATCAATGGCTTGATTCCCAAGCAGATCATTGGATTGAAGGGATACGGGGAAGGAAATCTAACCGTCAAGGGACCTTTGTCAACTCCTCAGGTAGATGGAGAGGTTTACTTGGATTCTGCTTACCTCTTTAGTTTGCCCTATGGCGTAGAACTGCGTTTTGACAATGACCCTGTCCGTATTGTAGGGAGCCATCTTCTCTTTGAGAACTTTTCCATGTATGCTCATAATGACAGCCCTTTGGATATTTATGGCTATTTGGATTTCTCTCATTTGGATAACATGTATTTGGATGTCAAGATGAGGGCGAAGAATTATGAGTTGATAGATTCTAAGGAGAACTTACGCTCTGAGGCGTATGGGAAGGCGTATGTCGATTATTTCGGTATCATGCAAGGTCCTGTTTCCGCCTTGAAGATGAGAGGAAAAATAGATGTCTTGGGGGCAACCGACATGACCTATGTGCTCCGAGACTCTCCTTTGTCTACGGATAACCGACTGGATGGATTGGTAGAGTTCACTAGCTTTAGTGATTCTACGGCAGAAGTCGTGAAGCGGCCGGAGTTGGATGGGCTTGACATGGACATGCAAATTGGCATTGACGAGAGTGCCCACATCTTTTGTTCCTTGAACAGCGATAAGTCTAATTACGTGGATTTGATCGGGGGCGGGAGCTTGAGATTACAGTATAATACGATTGATGAGCTTCGTCTGACAGGTAAGTATACTTTAAGCAATGGCGAGATGAAGTATTCCCTTCCTGTTATTCCTTTGAAGACATTTACAATCCAGGATGGCAGCTATATTGAATTTACGGGAGATCCTTACAATCCTAAGCTGAATATTACGGCAACAGAAAGGACAAAGGCACCTGTGTCAGGTGACGGCGGGGCAAGTCGATCCGTGACTTTCGATTGTGGCGTGGTGATCACGAAGACCCTGAAAGATATGGGGTTACAGTTTATTATCGATGCTCCTGAGGATTTGTCTTTGCATAACGAACTGCAAACCATGTCGGTAGAAGATCGTGGAAAGCTTGCCGTCACCATGCTGACCACCGGAATGTATTTGGCAGATGGCAATACCAGCGGGTTTACGTTGAACAGTGCTTTGAGCTCGTTCTTGCAGAGCCAGATCAATAATATCTCTGGGAATGCCTTGAAAACCTTGGATGTCAGCTTTGGGTTGGACAATACAACGGATGTGAACGGCATCATGCATACTGATTATTCCTTTAAGTTTGCCAAGCGCTTTTGGAATAATAGGTTACGCATTGTCGTGGGAGGAAAGGTGTCAACAGGCAATGATGTCTCGTCCCAGGATCAGTCCTTCTTCGATAATGTCACCTTTGAGTACCGCATGAGCCAGGCATCCAACAAATATCTCAAGCTATTCTATGAACGTGACAGCTATGACTGGCTTGAGGGATACGTGAGCGAGTTTGGCGCTGGTTTCATGTGGAGGCGCAAGCTACAGCATTTTAAGGATTTGTTTAGGTTTGGAAGCGACTCGCAAAAACAGTCCTCGCCAGCCATGGGTGATTCTATTAAAATAACGAATCATGAAGATAAGAAATAAGTTCTGTTCCTATTCGGTGTCTGTCCTAGTGATCATCCTGCTGTGTGCATGCTCTTCCACGAGCAAGGTACCGGAAGGGGATCGCCTGTACATTGGCATGGAAAAGATCAAGTATGAGAATTATGAACGCAATGAGCATTCCTTGGCTACCCAAGAGGAGATCGAGGCTGCCCTGGCGGCTGCCCCGAATGGTGCCCTTTTTGGCAGTAGCTATTATCGTACGCCATTTCCATATGCACTTTGGATCTACAATGCCTTTTCTGATTCTAAGGGCGGATTGGGTAAATGGATGGCAAAGAGTTTTGGAAAGAAGCCTGTGCTGATGAGTTGGGTGAACCCGGAGCTGAGAGCTTCTGTCGCCCAACAGGTCTTGATCGCGCATGGATATTTCCGGGGGAAGGTTTCTTACCAAGAAATCAAGCAGCGGAACCCTAAGAAGGCGAAGATTGGATATACTGTTGACATGGGGCACCTCTTCCAGATAGATTCCTTGGCTTATATTAACTTCCCAGAAAGCGCAGACAGCTTGATACAGGCTACTCGGCTGAGTGCTAAGATCAAGAATGGGGATCCCTTTGATGTCAACGCCTTGGAGGCGGAAAGGACCCGGCTGACCAACCTGTTCCGCAATCATGGCTATTATTATTACCAGAGTGGATATGCTTCTTATTTCGCAGATACAGTTACTGTGCCCGGCAAGGTCCTGCTGCATTTTCAAATGGCTGATGGCATTCCCGAGAATGCGCAGCATAAGTGGTATATAGGAAAAGTGAAACTTCAATTGAGGAAGAAGTTCATGGAACCTCTTCGCGATTCTATCACGAGGGGTGGGGTAACAGTCTATTTCAATGGGAAACGTCCGCCGATCCGCCCGCATGTAATCCTGAAAAATGTCCAAGTCCGTCCGGGTAGTCCGTATCGTTACCAGGATTATCTCCAGTCTGCCGACAAGTTGTCAAGTATGGGATTGTTCACGATGGTAGACTTTAAATATGCTCCGAAGGACAGCACAAAGGATGGTGACACCTTGGATTTGGCGTTAAACTGCACCTTTGATAAACCCTATGATTTTTATGTTGAAACCAATATGAAGGGCAAGACCAGCGGAAGTTTAGGGCCTGAGGTCGTTGTCGGCCTTACCAAGAGGAATGCTTTCCGTGGGGGAGAGAAGTTGGATATCAAATTAAACGGGATGTATGAGTGGCAGACCAGCCATGGGGATGATAATGACGGTTCGAAGATCCATTCTTATGAGTATGGTGCCAGTGCTTCCTTGGAACTTCCCCGGTTGCTTCTCCCCTTTAAGGACCGGCATCCCTGGTACGCAACGCCCTCTACGATATTGAAAGTTTCTTCCGATGTCCTGAACAGAAGGAAGTATTTCAAGCGCCATGTCGTTTCAGGGGAATTCACGTATCGCTTCCAGTCGTCAGCAAACAGCGTCCATGAGCTGAGTCCTTTGGTCTTGTCTTATGAGTATATGAAGCATACGACGGATACCTTTCAGGTCATCATGTCTGAGAATCCATACTTGCTCCGTGCCATGGAAGACCAATTCGTGCCCAAGATGCGGTATAGTTATACCTATACCAGTCCGACGACATACAAGAATCCTATCTATTGGAACTTCGTCATTAGCGAAGCTTCCAATCTCCTCTCCTTGGGATATATGGCTGCGGGGAAGAAGTGGGGGCAGTCGGGGAAGAAGATGTTCAAGAATCCTTATGCGCAATTTGTTAAGTTGGAGACCGACTTTTCCAAGTCATGGGCAATTGGAGAGCACAGTTCCTTTGTGGCGCATGCTGCCGGTGGGGTGATCTGGTCTTATGGCAATTCCCTTGCCGCCCCATATAGCGAGCAGTTCTATGTGGGTGGTGCCAATAGCATCCGTGCTTTTACGGTGAGGAGTTTGGGACCAGGCAGTTACCATACGGATTCCAAGGGCATGTCCTATTTGGATCAGACAGGTGACATCAAGATCGTTGGCAATCTGGAATATCGCCCTCGGCTTTTTGGCAATCTGTATGGAGCCGTCTTCTTGGATGCCGGGAATATTTGGGCCATCCATGATGATAACTACCGGGAAGGCTCTAAGCTTGAGATGAAAAATCTCCTGAAAGAGATGGCATTAGGTACAGGCGTGGGGATCCGGTATGACCTCGACTATTTCGTGATCCGACTGGACTGGGGCATTGGCTTGCATGTTCCTTACAAGAGCGGGTTTTATAATATTGCTAAATTTAAGGATGGGCAAAGCATCCATCTTGCCATCGGATATCCTTTCTGATTAAAAAACAATTAAAATACGCACGTTCCCTGCGAATTTATTGATGGGAACGGGCTATTTGTCATGAAAAAGGGTTACCTTTGCAGGTATGAATTGCTAATCAATTAAAAATAAATTGTTATGAAACCTACATTATTACTTCTTGCAGCGGGCATGGGTAGCCGCTACGGGGGCTTGAAACAATTGGACGGCCTGGGCCCAAATGGTGAGACGATTATGGATTATTCCATATACGATGCTATCAAAGCTGGCTTCGGGAAGATCGTCTTCGTGATCCGCAAGGATTTCGAGCAGGATTTCCGAGAGAAGATCTTGTCTAAATATGAGGGTCATATCCCTGCAGAACTTTGCTTCCAGGCTTTGGATGACCTGCCTGAAGGCTTCACGGTCCCAGAAGGCAGGGTAAAGCCTTGGGGCACGAACCATGCCGTATTGATGGCTAAGAATGTCATCCACGAGCCGTTCTGTGTCATCAACTGTGATGATTTCTATAACCGGGATGCCTTCATGGTGATTGGCAAGTTCCTCGCCGACCTCCCAGAGGGCATGACAATGCTGCATTGCGTCAAAACCGGTATACATTTTGCAGCAACTATGCTATACTGTAGACTGGTATGATTTCCGGCCTG
>ENA-OOQX01000671-OOQX01000671.1-human-gut-metagenome-genome-assembly--contig:-NODE-671-length-12162-cov-2.566284_pt1 | contig 12162 bp, 10 predicted proteins | sample MGYA00241267_ERZ501173 | MGnify/ENA primary metagenome ERZ501173 (study PRJEB25962, sample SAMEA2042500) | human gut metagenome | biome: human gut; feature: human-associated habitat; material: faeces... | reverse complement strand
GACCTCGCCCTGCTTCAGAACGGTATGTTGAAGGGTGCTTCGCTCGACGCATTCCTCAAGAGAAGCGTTGACATGATTAAGTAATCCAACCTGAAAAAAGGTTCGAACGGAGAAATAAAACTTTGCGATGCGTAACATTTCATGTTACAAATTGTGCCATTAGCATATGTGACATTAGCAACCACCGTTCTTTTTCCTGACGTTCCCTCATCAAGAATTGTATTAGTCCCTCTTGAATTATTATTATCGTCAATATAACTCACTTCCGCCTTGTAGTCCTCATCATACGAGAGCTGCTTGGTTGTAAGCACTGTTATCTGCGTATCCGGTACTGTTACCACAAGCTCATCGCCTGGTACAACAACCACATTTTGTGAAGCTATGTCATTAAGCTTAAGCAGATCATCCAAAGTCATCTGATAATCTTTGGCAATCTGTTCAAGAGTATCGCCTTCCTTTATTATATAAGATACCTGGGATTTATTCTCTCTTGTTAAAATGTCATAAGCTTCCTGTACAGACACTACATCTGCCTTATCCCCGCTTACTGCGTTAACAGATACATTTTCCGCAAAATCAATTCCCATAAGCTGGTCAGGCGATTTCTTGTTAGTTCCATTTTCCGAATTATTATCTTCAAAGAATGAAGCAACTATCTGTGTATCCTGAACTGACTCTTCCTCATTCTTATTGATAGCAATTGTGTACTGTTCATCAATCGATGTTCCAGCCTTTATGACAGGTTCAAACTCATCAGCTACATTGTATGGCTGTATAATCTTTCTGAATAACTCCTCAACTTCTTCTTTAGTAGCAAGAGTTACCATATTATCATCAACCCTTACAGTATAAGCAAGCTGTGTTTCAACATCAACGATACAGTCAAATAATGAGCTGTATATTGCATTCTGTAACTGCTTGGTAGTCATACGTTTCGCTATCGCTCTTCTCTGCTTTGTTATCTTAACATCGCAGTCCATATATATATAATCTGCAAATTCTTTGCAGAGCTGTAATCTTGCATCAGCCAGTGCAACATTGACTTCGTCTTCTGTATTAGCAGCGCCAATATAATTACCCTGAATAGAAATACTGTAATATCCCACCTCATTATCAAACATCTGCTTTGATACAAATGGAATACCTATCACTATCACAAGGCATGCAATAAACATTGTCGCGATAAAGGTAGTTCTCATCTCCCTACCATATCTCGTTATGCGTGTCATACATTCCTCCAACAAATAGTATATTTAATGTCATTATTCGTATAATATAATGACGTAATATTTCTGTAACATTTTCGTAACAAATTTTATACTACCACGCATATGCTTATTTGTAAAGTCTTACACTTCTTATAAATAGTGAAATAATAATGAACTGTTCATTATTATGATGCCGGGGTCAAAAGCCCCAGACTTTGATACCTACAAATTGTTCCGTGCTACGCAATAAACCCTTTACTTCTTAACTGAGTATCCAAACTTGCCTATATTATCTCCCAGTGTGTAATACTGTCCGTGTGAATATGCTATAAGGTCAGCATCCTGAAGCCTTAATGCACCCTTGCTGTCAAGAAGCTTCTCATCTACATTTACAGCTACAACTTCCGCTATAAACATATCGTGGCTTCCAAGTTCTATAATATCCTTAACCTTACATTCAATATTAACAGGGCTTTCCTTTATTGCCGGTGCAGCTATCTTAACCGATTGCTGTGGTGTAAGGTGCATATCTGCGAATTTATCCGTATTTCTTCCAGATTTAACACCGCAGTAATCAGTTGCATAGCATAACTTTCTTGTTGTGAGATTGACCACAAATTCGCCTGAATCTTTTATAATATCATGGCTGTATCTTTCCTTTCTCACTGATATTGACACCATAGCAGGGTCAGAACATATTGTTCCTGCCCACGCAACAGTAATTATGTTAGGCTTCTCACCCTCTCTTCGACAGCTAACCATTACTGCTGGTACTGGGTATAACATATTGCCGGGTTTCCATGTCTGTTTGCTCATCTTTCAATTGTCCTTTCGTTTCTTCTGGTTTTCTTCCTTTTGCTTTTTTCTTTTTGCCAATTTACCTCGCCGGGTGCGTCTTGGAAAGCTTTGCTTCCCTTGACTGTCGGGCGTTCGCCCTGCGTTGTTCTTCAACGCATCCGAAGTTTCAAAGAAACTTCTAAGTGACTACGAAGTAGTCATATTATATCATAATTTACTCTTTCTTAACCCGTACACTCACGAACCCGCGCTACGTGCTATCCCGCCCTGCTTCGCATGGCTGTTCGTTCGTTAATGGCGCAAGAAAAGTAAATGTCTGCTTCGCAGCCGCTTCCTTTTCTTTTGCGTTCATTATATCATATTATAAATATTTTGAAAGTTTCCTGTTTTGGTGGGAAGAATTTATTAAATTAATTATCTTTTTTAAGTTGTATGATTGCTTTAATTATGTTAATATTAATTTAATAAAATATTTATGACAGATTTAAGTCTAGAGGGAATTTAGGTCTGTTTACATCTTTATTATTATAATAATTTTCGGAGGACATTTATGTTAGGTAATGTTATCGTAGGACAGTCTGGTGGACCAACTTCCGTAATCAATTCAAGTCTTGCAGGTGTATTCAAGACAGCAAAAGATAGAGGAGCTAACAAAGTATATGGTATGCTTCACGGCATCAAGGGTCTGCTTGACAAGCAGTATGTAGATCTCTCAGAGAAGATTAAGACTGATATCGATATCGACCTTTTAAAGAGAACACCTTCTTCTTATTTAGGTTCATGTCGTTATAAGCTCCCAGAAATATCTGATGACAGAGATACTTACGAGAAGATTTTTGAAATACTTAAAGAACTCAACATTTCATACTTCTTCTACATAGGTGGTAACGATTCAATGGACACTATCAAGAAGCTTTCTGACTACGCTCTTCTTGTAGGCAGTGATATCAAGTTTATGGGTGTTCCTAAGACAATCGATAATGACCTTGCAGTTACTGACCACACTCCTGGATTTGGTAGTGCTGCTAAATTCATAGCCGCTACTATGAAAGAGATTATCCGCGATGGTCTTGTATATGACTATCCAACAGTAACTATCGTTGAGATTATGGGACGTAATGCAGGTTGGCTTACAGCCGCTTCTGCTCTTGCAAGAGGCGAGGATTGTGAAGGCGTAGACCTCATTTATCTTCCAGAAAAGGTATTTGATATTGACCACTTCCTTGAAAGAGTTAAAGAAATCGCTTCTAAGGGACGTTCAATGGTAATCGCCGTTTCTGAAGGTATTAAAGTTATGGACGGAAGATATGTATTTGAACTTTCTGACCACGTTGAATTCGTTGATGCTTTCGGTCACAAGCAGTTAGCTGGTTCTGCTAAGTTCCTTGCTAACAAAGTCGGTTCTGAACTTGGTATCAAGACAAGAGCTATTGAATTATCAACATTACAGCGTTGTGCAGCTCATATGACATCTCGTACAGATATCACAGAAGCATTCAACGTTGGTGGTGCCGCTGTTAAGGCTGCATTTGAAGGCGAGACTGGTAAAGTTGTTGTACTTAAGAGAGTTTCTGATGATCCATATATGTGCATTACAGAAACACACGATGTACACCAGATTGCCAACATCGAGAAGAAAGTTCCACTTGAGTGGATTACTGAAGATGATTTTGTCACAGAAGACCTTATTCACTATATCAGACCATTAATTCAGGCTGAACTTTCACCAATTATGGTTGATGGTCTTCCTAGACATCTTAATGTTAATATGGACTAGTAGTCCAAACAGACTGGCTTCCCTCTTTTATATGCTGGTCTTCTGCTAATCTTTATTATATGTATCACATATTAGAAGCCTGGTGCGTAAGCATCAGGTTTCTTTATTATATATCAAATTGCACATAACAGAATTCCATTTTTAAAATTCCAGCACTTTATTAACCTATAAGACAAAAATATTTTTGACCTGTTTATTACATTATGATAAAATCGCATTAATATGATTAATATATATGCAACAACGCTATATAAAACTACTACTATGGAGGATTACTATGTCCCGCAATAAGTTACAAAAGGTACTCGATATTAAATTTATAATCGCTGTAATAATCATCATATTATTATGTGCTGTGCTTGTATACACAAGAAAAGAAGCTAAAAGCAATTACGTTTCTGATGAAAAGATTACAGAAATCGGCTTTGAAAATATCGGTGAGCTTGCAACCCAGTCAGTAACAACCACTACTGTAAGGGTTGAAACCAAAGACCTTAAGCTGTTTAATGTAAGCATACCTTTGACACAATCCAAATACATATATACATATAATACAACTATCAAGGCTGGAATTAATTTCAGCGATGTCAAATGGCAGCTCGGCGACACTGACGATACAAGCCATAACATATATGTAGACATTCCTGAAGTTAAGACTTTATCGGCTGACATTGACCTTGACTCCTTCAAAGTACTACACGAGGAGAACAACATTTTCTCTCCTATAACACTTACTGAGCATAACGACTCTTTAATCCAGCTAAGAGAAAATGCTTTATCAGACGCAATAAACAGCGGCTTGTACGACAGGGCACTTGATAACGCTAAGACTATTCTTACTTCATTTATTAGTCAGGTATACCCTTCAAATGAATATAACATAATATTCTCAGAGCGTGCTAGTGAGTAATACAACAAGTTACGACTCGCAGCTAAAATTCAGCTGCGACACAGACATATAATACAGCCACAGATTACCAGCCTATATTAATGTAAGAACGGAGAAAATATATGTTTCGATTATGGTGTAAACTTTTCGATGAGTCCAATCATCTTATGAAAGATATGGTCTATGCTAATTCTGATATGGATATTAACAGAACCAAAAAGATATTTGATGGCATAAAAGAAGCCTGCTATACATTCGATCTGAGCGAGCCTATATGGCTTGACTCTAATATAGCAGACTTCCAGCGTCACTCTAAAGTAAGATTTACTAAAGATAATTTTATTGATTCAATTGACTTTGCTTATATGGAAGTTCAGGTTATTGAAGAAGATTAAATCTCAATATTCTCACCCTTAAGTCCAATATATGCACTATCATCAAGACCGCCTTCGGCGTGGCCTATAAGCCACTTATTAGTAGCCGCAAGAAGTGCATCTTCATTGATATTACTACTGCCAGTATTCTCATTTGAGGTGCTGGCTGTTTTATTATCTATTCTTATATGCTTTGACTTTAATGGATAGTTAGTTCCCTTTGGAAGCACGACTGCAACCTGAAATCCCTTACCATCTATGCCGCAAGGCGCATAATGAAGTGTTGTAGAATACACTTCAACAGCCGTTCCTGCTGGAACCCTGAAAGCTTTTACATTAGCTGTGTCATATATATAATCATCGTTAACATCTGTCAGCAGTCCCAGCATAAGAATCATATCCGTAGCCGCAATATTAATCTCTGAATCCCTGTGATACTCAAGTGCATTAAGCTTTGAATTATGTCCATTACAGTAACCTATCTGAATTGGCATTTCACCATATACAACTGAGGAAATGTCAAGCCTTATAGGAAGTGCTTCAAGCTCCTTTACTGCTGGTTCATATACAACACCTGATGGTATTGGAGTTCTTTTTAATTCCTGTATAAGCTCTGTAAAATCCACATTATCAACTACACGTCCATATTTCTTAAATTCATCATCATTAACTGATAAAATCTGCATACTCTTCTCCATTCCGCTTATTATACTGCCATTTCTTCTACACTTACACTACCGCATTTCTTGCTTCACCCTTAGTGAAAGCTGCAATATTCTCATATACTTCGTCCATAAGTCTTGTTCTTGCTTCTACTGTACCCCACGCTACATGTGGTGTAATCACAAGCTTTGTGCTATCCTTAATCCTAAGAAGCGGGTTATCCTTTTCTATAGGCTCTTTTCCAAGTACATCAAGTCCTGCCGCAGCAATCTTTCCCTGTTCAAGTGCCTCTGTTAAATCTGCATCATTAACGATAGGACCTCGTCCAAGATTTAAAAGCACTGCACTTGCCTTCATCTTATCAAATGCTTCTTTATTAAAAAGATTATTGGTCTTATCATTAAGTGGTGCGTGAATAGATATTATGTCTGATTTTTTCAAGAATTCGTCAAACTCTTCTCTCTCATAAGGCACATCCTGTGTCTTTCCACTTGCTGAATAATATATAACCTTACATCCGAAATCTGAGGCTATCTTTGCAACACCTTTTCCTATAGTTCCAAGACCAACTATGCCCCATGTCTTTCCTGAAAGTTCGTGGAATACATTGGAAAAATGTGAAAAAATCGGACATTCTGCATACTCACCTGATTTAACATAGTTGTCATAATAGTTCATCTTCTCTATAAGATACAGTCCCAATGCAAATGTATGCTGTACAACTGAGTCTGTTGAATATCCCGCAACATTGGCTACTCTTATATTCTTTTCCTTAGCATAATTAATATCAATATTATTATAACCCGTTGCTGTTTCTGCTATCATCTTTAAAGCTGGTGCACAATCTATAAATTCCTTGTCTGCAACAATCTTATTGATAATAACAACGTCCGGATTAAACTCCGCAGTTCTTTCAAGTGCCTCCTGCCTTGTACTTGTCTGGTAGCTCTTAACCTCACCAAGACCATAGAACTCGTCTACATTAACATCTTCTCCGTATGTAGACGAATCAAGCATAAGAATTTTCATAATAATAATACCTCCATTCTGCCTTTGTATGCCTATAAAACATAACTTTTCACGGCTTCATTTTCTGACATTTCAATTATACTTCTCTGTAATTTATAATTCAATTGTAAATGTTATCGTTTAATTTTACATAAGTTTTAATTTGTGTTTACAATATCAAAGTGATATACTTGCAATCGTTTTAAGGAATAACATTTTATACATTAATATTTATATATGTAATATTAAATGTAATATTAAATATATAATCTTTATTAATAACTTTTTAATCACAATGGAGAAAGTGAAATATATGAAACGTATTGATTTTGAAAATGGAACTATAACCAATAATATTTTAAATGCGGCTATACCTATGCTTGTGGCACAGATTTTAAGTCTGGTATACAATATTGTAGACAGAGTGTACATTGCAAGAATTCCCGATGTCGGAACAAATGCCCTTGGTGCAGTTGGACTATGCTTTCCAATAATTATGATTATGACCGCTTTCAGCAATCTCTTTGGAAGCGGAGGTGCACCTTTATTCTCAATTAAGAGAGGAATGGGTGATGAAAAAAGTGCTAACACCATTATGAACACTTCTTTTACAATGCTTTGCGGCTCCGCAATTATTCTTATGTGCATATGCCTCTTATTTGCAGCCCCTCTGCTCACACTATTTGGAGCTTCTGACACAGCACTTAAGTACGCATTTCCTTATCTGTGCATTTACCTTATCGGAACCCTTCCTTCAATGATAGCAACAGGAATGAACCCATTTATCAATGCACAGGGCTACTCAACAATCGGTATGCTCTCTGTTGCAATCGGTGCTATTGCCAATCTTATATTAGACCCGGTGTTTATATTTATCCTTAATCTTGGAATAAAAGGTGCGGCTGTGGCAACTGTTATTTCACAGCTTATGTCAGCTTCATTTGTAATATATTTCTTAAGATTTAAAGCTGAATTAAAGATAAGCTTTATAAGAAAAAATGAACTGCCACAATGTCTGAATTTTGCAAAAGATATAATCAGCCTTGGTACTTCCGGCTTTGTAATGCAGCTTACTAACAGCCTTGTATCAATATGCTGTAACAATGTTCTCTCAGTTACCGGCGGCGATATTTACATTTCTGTAATGACTATTGTTTCAAGCATACGGCAAATGGTTGAGACACCTATATACGCAATCAACGAAGGTTCTTCACCAATTATCAGCTATAATTATGGTGCCAAAAGGCCAGGAAGGGTGCGTAAAGCCGGACTTACTATGGGGGCATTAATATTAGGATATACCGCAGTTATGTGGAGCATAATACTTCTTGCCCCTCATATGCTTATTAATATTTTCAGCTCTGATACTTCACTTATGGAAAATGCAGTATCAGCATTGAAGATATATTTTGCCGCCTTTATATTTATGGACCTGCAATACATCGGACAGACCATTTTCAAATCCCTTAATAAGAAAAAACAGGCTATATTCTTCTCTTTATTAAGAAAAGTATTTATTGTAATACCTCTTACATATATTATGCCTTACGCTCTTAATATGGGAACAAATGGTGTATTTGCAGCCGAACCTGTATCTAATATAATTGGCGGAAGCATATGTTTTATAACTATGCTGTGTACCATTCTCCCCGAACTTAAGCAGATGGAAAATGATAGATAATAACGACTTTTCTCCTTGTATTCGACAGACATTGATAGTATAATTCAATTAAGATATTTTGTGCGACAATATATCAATATAATGCCTTAATGGATAACATTTTAAATGTTATTTCGATATATTCTGGCATTATATCTTTTAATGTTGCAACTTATTATAGGTAATTGCGAATGGTCTTAGCAGTTTTCGCAATTACCTACAACTCAATTATACTAGGAGGAGATATTTTATGATTAATTGGAACAATCTTGACACACTTGAAGCTTTTAAGGAATTAAAGGAAACTCCGCTTGTTGACCTTAATAAGGTTATGTCGGGCGAAGCTGGTGCTGAACGTGTTAAGACATATAATATTCCTATGGCTGAGGGACTTAACTACAACTTCGCAGCTAAGAAAGTAGATGATACAACTCTTAAGGCACTTGAAAAGCTTGCTACAGAAGCTGAACTTTCAAACAAATTTGCTGCTCTTTACAATGGCGAAGTTGTTAATACCGGCGAGAACAGACTTGTACTCCACCATATGACACGCGGACAGCTCGGTGAAGCTGTTAATGCTGACGGCGTAGACAAGCGTACATTCTATACAACACAACAGAAGCGTATCGCTGAATTTGCTGACAAGGTACATAATGGTGCTATTACTAATGGTGCTGGCGAGAAGTTCACAACTGTTGTTCAGATTGGTATCGGTGGAAGTGATTTAGGTCCTCGTGCTATGTATATTGCTCTTGAGAACTGGGCTAAAAAAAATAATTCATTTAAAATGGAAGCTCATTTTATAAGTAATGTAGATCCAGATGATGCATCTGCTGTACTTACTTCTATTGATGTTACACACTCATTATTCATTCTTGTATCTAAGTCTGGAACAACTCTTGAGACGTTAACTAATGAATCATTTGTTAAAAATGCTCTTAAGGAAGCTGGTCTTGACCCTGCAAAGCATATGATTGCAGTAACAAGCGAGACCTCACCTCTTGCCAAAAGTGATGATTATTTAGATGCATTTTATATGGACGATTACATCGGAGGACGTTTCTCTTCAACATCTTCTGTAGGCGGTGCTGTATTATCATTGGCATTTGGTCCTGATGTATTCGCGGATTTCCTTGAAGGTGCTTCTGCGGAAGACAAGCTTGCATTAAACAAAGACGTTCTTAAGAACCCAGCAATGCTTGATGCACTTATCGGCGTATATGAACGTAATGTACTTGGATATGAATGTACTGCTGTACTTCCATACTCACAGGGCTTAAGCCGTTTCCCCGCACATTTACAGCAGCTTGATATGGAGTCTAATGGTAAGTCCGTCAACAGATTTAATGAACCGGTTAATTACCCTACAGGTCCAGTAATATTCGGTGAACCAGGAACTAACGGACAACATTCTTTCTATCAGCTCCTTCATCAGGGAACTAATATCGTTCCTTTACAGTTCATTGGATTTAAGGACAGCCAGCTTGAAAATGATGTTACTATTCAGGACAGCACAAGCCAGCAAAAGTTATGTGCTAATGTAGCGGCTCAGATTGTTGCATTTGCGTGTGGAAAAGATGACAATAACCCTAATAAGACTTTCAAAGGTGGAAGACCTTCAAGCATTATAACTGGAGATAAGCTTACTCCTAAGTCTTTAGGTGCTTTACTTTCTCATTTTGAGAATAAGGTTATGTTCCAGGGATTTTTATGGAATATCAACAGCTTCGATCAGGAAGGCGTACAGCTTGGAAAGGTGCTTGCTAAGAGAGTGCTGGCACACGATACTGATGGGGCATTGAAGGTTTATAGTCAGATGCTTGGGATTTAGGCGGTTGCGCGCTATCAGGGCATTATAAAGATGATATGATATAAATTTCTGTAATATTGGATTTATGATTATATAATTATGGCTTATAACGGACGGAATTAAGGCAGACAGCTGGATGGTTGTGTGGCTGGACTGGCGGGGAGCTCGTTACTTAAGTTATAAGACAATTGGATACTACTAAGCCTTTCCCGATAGGCAAAGAGAACGGACGCACCGCTCCAAATTCGCCATCGTGGCTCAGTTGTCGCTTGCCCAGACCTCGTGTCTGGGCATTGCTGTTTGGTGAGGGGAAAGACTAAGTTGTATCTCAATTGTGCTTATAATACTTGCGTAACAAGCCCCCGCCAGCCCACGCTGACACAACCGTCCAGCCGTCTGCCTTAATTCCTGCATTGTGAAGGAATATACAGTACACCTCTACAGCTAACTTCACGAACTACAGGTTCCACTGACTTCTACAGCTTTCCAACTACTACATCTTGCCCGCCACACTCCTATCTCCCTTCCCAGCCATATTTCTGCCTTATTATCCGCAACCCCGGTAGTGTGTGCCCCTGCCATCGCAACCCGACAGGGGTGCGGGTAGGGGCTGTGGTGGTGCGTGTGAGGACTGACATTATAAGATAATTGCTGATATTTCTTAGTCATTCCCTCCACCATACAGCAATGCCCAGACACGAGGTCTGGGCAAGCGACAACTGAGCCACGATGGCGAATTTGGAGCGGTGCGTCCGGCACCATAACTCCACCGGGAATGACTTAGTAATATCCAATTATCTTATAGCAGTCTCACACGCACCACCACAGCCCCTAGCCACAGCCCGTCCGTTTGTCACAACCATTTGCCACAACCGCACTCCGCGTCCGACATAATAAATCAGCAGAAATTATATCTGTCTATATCTATATCTGTCCCACCAATTCCTTAATCAGCTTAACCGAATTCTCAATCGCCTGCTTCTCAAATGTAGGATAATCCATAGTTGCACTATCATCAGCCTTATCTGAGATTGCTCTTAATATAACAAATGGAACTTTATTAAGATATGCTGCCTGTGCAATTGCTGCACCTTCCATCTCTGTGCAGTATCCATCAAAATTAGCTGATATTCTTTCTTTAACAGCCTTGTCTGATATGAACTGATCACCACTTACAACCCTGCCAATATGTGTTCCTATCTCTGGAAGAATCTTAGTGCAAGCCTCTTTGGCAACATCTATAAGGTGCTTGTCTGCTTCAAAAGACAATACGTCCATTCTTGGAATCTGTCCTAAAGGATATCCAAATCCTGAAGCATCCATATCGTGATGTAATACATCACTTGATATAACAATATCTGCAATATTAATCTCTGCCTTAAGTGAACCTGCAATTCCTGTATTAATAACATAATCAACACCGAAATCATCTACAAGTATCTGTGTGCATACTGCCGCATTTACCTTGCCGATACCACTTCTTACAACAACAACATCTTTGCCATTAAGCTTTCCAGCCTTAAATGACATACAAGCCTTATCTTCCTGTCTTTCAATTTCCATAACTTCAACAATCTTAGCTACTTCTTCGTCCATAGCTCCAATAATACCTATCATAATAATCCTCATTTCTGCGCACATTTTTCGCATACTGGTTTGTGTATGGTACGCACAGACACAAATCCACTGTGTGAAAATCTGTTTTCCACACTAATCTCCTGTTATTACTTTATTAGTTGATTATTCACAGTTAAAATGCGTTTTACTTATTGTACCAATTAATCGGCAATATCACAATGTTTGTGTCAGGCTTTATTTTTAAATATTAATCACTATAACATCATAAACGAAAATCATTTGATTTACTCTGATTTTCACCTGAATATTGAATTAATTACATCTTACATAATACAACTCTTTAAAAATTATGATATAATATGACTACTTCGTAGTCACTTAGAAGTTTCTTCGAAAC
>ENA-OOQX01000670-OOQX01000670.1-human-gut-metagenome-genome-assembly--contig:-NODE-670-length-12174-cov-2.706907_pt1 | contig 12174 bp, 7 predicted proteins | sample MGYA00241267_ERZ501173 | MGnify/ENA primary metagenome ERZ501173 (study PRJEB25962, sample SAMEA2042500) | human gut metagenome | biome: human gut; feature: human-associated habitat; material: faeces... | reverse complement strand
AACTCCTGAAAATAAGAAATCATTGTATTCTGTAAACCTGGGTTAGTCACATAATCATCCCTAAAGAACTCATCGTATGTTCCAAATGCTTCTCTTGGTATTACATATTCAAGCTTGTCACCATCTGTAAGTCTTATATTCTTATATCCATTACGATACATATGGCATAACTCCATAGCAAACGCATCATTATTCTCAACACCAACTGATACCTCGTAACCGCTGAGCTTAAGCTTTTTCTCAATAAGTGAAGAATTCTTAGGATTAAAAAGAACAAATAAATCACTGTCTACCATATATGGGTACGATGTTGTACTTGAATATACAACCCATAAATGTTCCTCTTTTCTTAATTTATCAGCTATAACCTTTGCATATATCTCTTCAATTCTTCCAAAATATGCTAAATCGTTAGTATTGCCCATCTCCTTGGCTCTTTTCTTTAAAGATGGCAGTACAACAGCCATAACCTCTACTGCATCAGCTAAAGAAAGCTTCTCCATCATATCTACGCCGTAGTCTTCATCTTTGCTGATATGTCTTATTACGTCCTGTATTTTTGTCTGATTCATAATATATATACCCTTTCCGAATTGCATCATATGTATAATAGTAACATATTTGTGTACAATTATCAATTCAACTTTATTTAATGATTCAACTCACAAAATCTTTACTCTGTTTTATTTAATTCAGCTGCCCTGATATAACTGCACGAATTATGTAATATACCGCATCTGCAAATTGCACTGCCACATTACAGCTTCACAACTGCCATTAATTAAAGAACTCCTGCCAGTCAGTTATATTCTTATCTGTAAGACATAACATTGCCATTATTCTTGCCTGCCAGCTTGTCATTGTCTGTGCTGTGATGACATTTAAACCATCAGCCGCATAGTCATATTCACTGCCAGAATTATTAACAACAATTACCTTAATATAACCTGATACATCTTTTACAAGCTGTGTCATTGCTGGCGACAGACTTCCGTCAGCAGTATCGCTGACTACTACTACAGACTCATATGAAGCCATTATTTTCTGTGCTGTATACACATCATTGCCTATATAATCATTAACCATACCGACATAGCCCATATCCTTAATCCCTGTCACGTCAAAATGATGTTTTGCACTATCATTAACCTTATTCGCTTTATTATCAACAATATCAGCTATTTCTGTCTTATAATTGTTATTATCTTCCTCAACAACATATATACTCTTATCTGTATCTATTGTATAAGTAAGAAAATATCTGATCTGGTCTGCAAATCTTTTCCTTGCCGATACGATAACTATATCCGCATCACCACTACATATTTCCTGGACTTTAGAAGCTAATGATATTAAATCCTTTGTTTCATCAAAATCTTTATTTTCCTGAATTAATTCAATATCTATTTTATTCTCATAATCTGCTGTATTAACAAGCTCGCTCACACTTCCATATGTCCCAACAATACAAACCTTTCGCTTACCACTGGTCTGGTTATTACCATTACTTTTGTCGCTGCCATTAACAATACTTCCGGCATCAGAGCTGTTATCTTTCATACCGCCCGCATTATTTCCACTATTATCTGTTATCTTATCAGTGTTATCGCTAACCGTACCATTCTCATTATCTGCCTGGCTCATATATTCAACCGGGTTAGACACAAAGCCACAGCCTGCAAGTGAAGTTACACCAAGCATAACAGCTGCCGCTATTGACACTGCATTTTTTAACTTCAATTTATTCTTTAGATTAATAAGCTTATCACCTATATTCAATAATCTCATATATTCTCCTTTTTGCCCTGATTATCAAATATATTATTCAGGACATATTAAGCATTTTAACATAATCCCTCTGATTATAAAAGTCCCCCAAAAGCTTTTAAGGCACATTCGCCTTACTTAGCTTCTGGAGGACTATAATATTACTTATAAAATGTATTATATAAACATTATATCACAATTTTTGCGTAGCTTTTAGGATGAGCTCATTTGTGCTCATTATATATATATCACTCTGCATAATTATACTATTTGCATTAATTCAATTAACCTCTGTTATCAATTGTAGCAATATCTACTATTGAAAGCTCCTGATTATTAAATGCGTGCTCAAGACTTGAGATAAGTGCGTGAGCTGTATCAAGACTTGTAAGGCAGTGAACGCCTGTCTCGATAGCATATCTTCTTATAAGGAAACCATCCTTTGCTCTCTCAATACCATTTTCTGGTGTATCAATAACAAGATCAATCTTATGCTCTAATATAAGGTCAAGGAGTGTTGGAGCTTCCTGTCCAATCTTATTAACCTGAATAGCGTGTACGCCATTTTCTTTAAGAACCTTAGCTGTACCTCTTGAAGCATATATCTTGTATCCAAGTGCTTCAAATCTCTGTGCTATATCAATACCGTCCTGCTTATCCTTATCTGCAAGAGTCATAATAATCTGCTTATGCTTTGGAAGTCTTATTCCAGCTCCCTCAAATGCCTTGTAAAGTGCTTCATCAAAGCTCTTAGATATACCAAGGCACTCACCTGTAGACTTCATTTCTGGTCCAAGGCTTATATCAGCACCTCTGATCTTCTCGAACGAGAATACTGGCATCTTGATTGCATAGTAATCAGCAGCCTTCTGAAGACCTGGCTCATAACCTAAATCTCTTATCTTAGCTCCTGTAATAACCTTAGTTGCAAGCTTAACAATAGGAATACCAGTAACCTTGCTGATATATGGTACTGTACGGCTTGAACGTGGATTTACTTCAATTACATATACCTGATCGTTGTATACAATAAACTGGATATTAATCATACCCTTTACATGAAGTGCTCTCGCAAGTCTTCCTGTGTAATCAGCAATCATTTCAGTTATCTTTGGAGAGATTGACTTAGCTGGATATACTGAAATACTATCTCCAGAATGAATACCAGCTCTTTCAATGTGTTCCATAATACCAGGAATAAGAATATCTTCGCCATCGCATACGGCATCCACTTCAATTTCCTTACCCATAAGGTACTTATCTACAAGGATTGGGTGATCCTGCTTAATTCTGTTGATAATTCCCATAAATTCCACTACATCTTCATCAGATACAGCAATCTGCATACCTTGTCCACCAAGTACATATGAAGGACGTACAAGAACAGGATAACCAAGTTCATTAGCAGCTTTAAGGGCTTCCTCAACAGTGAATACTGTCTGTCCTTTTGCTCTAGGAATCTGTGTCTTTTCAAGAATCTCATCAAATAACTCTCTATCCTCAGCAGCATCTACATCTTCTGCCTTAGTTCCAAGAATTGGCACACCCATCTTCATAAGAGCTTCTGTAAGCTTGATAGCTGTCTGTCCACCAAACTGAACTACAGCTCCATCCGGCTTCTCGAATTCTACAATACTTTCAACATCTTCTTCTGTAAGTGGCTCAAAGTAAAGCTTATCAGCAATATCAAAGTCTGTTGATACTGTTTCTGGGTTATTATTGATAATAATTGTCTCATAACCCTCTTTCTTAAATGCCCATGTACAATGTACTGAACAGAAATCGAATTCAATACCCTGTCCAATTCTTATTGGACCTGAACCAAGTACAAGAACTTTCTTCTTATCCTTAGTCTCTGCAGCTTCATTCTCACTGCCATATACTGAATAGTAGTAAGGAGTTGTGGCTGCGAACTCAGCGGCACAAGTATCAACCATCTTAAATGCTGCGTGAATATCATACTTATCACGAAGTTCTTTTATTTCTCTTTCTGTATGTCCTGTAAGTTCTCCAATAACATTATCAGGGAACTCAATTCTCTTAGCCTCTCTTAATAATTCTTCTGTAAGAGGACCTTTCTTTAAAGAATTCTCCATCTCAACGATAATCTGAAGCTTATCTATAAACCATCTGTCAATCTTTGTTATGTCATGCATAACTGCTGGCTCTATGCCTCTTCTTAAGCCTTCTGCTATCTTCCAGATTCTTCTGTCATCAACTACAGCAAGATCTTCTAAAAGTTCCTCATCTGTAAGTCCTGTAAAATCGTATGACATAAGGCTGTCAACATGCTGTTCAAGTGAACGTATAGCCTTCATAAGACCACCCTCGAAGTTATCAGATATACTCATAACCTCACCAGTAGCCTTCATCTGTGTTGTAAGTGTTCTCTTTGCAGAGATAAACTTATCAAATGGAAGTCTAGGTATCTTAACTACACAGTAGTCAAGTGCTGGCTCAAAGCTTGCATATGTCTTTCCTGTAACTGCATTCTTAATCTCATCAAGTGTATAACCAAGTGCAATCTTAGCTGCAACCTTGGCAATAGGATAACCTGTAGCCTTAGAAGCAAGTGCTGAAGAACGGCTTACACGAGGGTTAACCTCGATAACGCAATACTCAAAGCTGTCTGGATGAAGTGCATACTGTACATTACATCCACCTGTGATACCAAGCTCATCTATAATGTTAAGGGCAGATGTTCTAAGCATCTGATATTCCTTATCTGAAAGTGTCTGTGAAGGAGCAACTACGATACTATCACCCGTATGTACACCAACAGGATCGATATTCTCCATATTACATATAGTTATGCATGTTCCGTTGCTGTCACGCATTACCTCATATTCGATTTCCTTCCAGCCAGATATACATCTTTCAACAAGAACTTCACCAACTCTTGAAAGTCTTAAACCATTCTCAAGAATCTCTCTTAATTCTTCTACGTTATGGGCGATACCACCGCCGCTTCCACCAAGTGTGTAAGCAGGACGAAGAACAACCGGATAACCAATCTTAGCTGCAAATGCTTCACCAGATGGAACATCATTAACAACTAATGAAGGTGCACAAGGTTCACCTATCTTTTCCATAGTTTCCTTGAACATAAGTCTGTCTTCTGCCTTCTTAATTGTAAGTGCAGTTGTACCTATAAGCTGTACATTATTCTCTTCAAGGAAACCTGTCTCTGCTATCTCCATAGCAAGGTTAAGACCAGCCTGTCCACCAAGTGTAGGTAAGATGCTGTCTGGCTTTTCCTTTAATATAATCTGCTTTAATGCTTCTACAGTAAGAGGTTCGATATATACTTCATCAGCAATATCCTTATCTGTCATGATAGTCGCTGGGTTAGAGTTAACGAGGCATACTTCTATTCCCTCTTCCTTAAGAGAACGGCAAGCCTGTGTACCTGCATAGTCAAATTCTGCTGCCTGTCCGATTACGATTGGACCTGAACCGATTACTAAAACCTTCTTTATATTAGGATTCTTTGGCATTGTCTTAGTCCTCCTTCTTCATCATATCCATAAATCTGTCAAAAAGATACGCTGTATCCTGTGGTCCTGCACAAGCTTCCGGATGGAACTGTACAGTAAATATATTCTTACCCTTATAAGATAGACCTTCATTAGTCTTATCATTAACATTTTCAAATGCTGGTTCTGCAACCTCTGGATTAAGTGTTGCTTCATCTACAACATAACCATGATTCTGTGTTGATATATATACCTTTCCAGTAGCAAGATCCTTAACTGGGTGGTTAGCACCTCTGTGTCCATACTTTAATCTGTGTGTATCAGCACCTGTCGCAAGAGACATAAGCTGATGTCCAAGACATATGGCAAATATAGGCACATTGCTTGCATAAAGCTTCTTTATCTCTTCTATTATCTCTACACATTCCTTAGGATCTCCAGGACCATTTGATAACATAATACCATCTGGATTAGAAGCTAAGATTTCCTCTGCCTTAGTATACGCTGGATATACTGTAACCTCACAGCCTCTGTCATTAAGAGACTTAGCAATATTCTTCTTAGCACCAAAGTCCATAAGTGCAACTCTTGGTCCATCTCCGTTAAGTACATACTTTTCCTTGCATGTAACCTTTCTTACAACTCCCGCAACCTTGTATTCCTTAATCTTAGGAAGTACTTCATCAAGATTATAGTTTTCGTTAGTTGTAATCATTCCGTTCATAGTACCCTTTTCTCTTAATATCTTAGTAAGGGCTCTTGTATCTATTCCACAGATACCTGGTATATCATTATCTAAAAGGAACTTCTGTATAGGAGCTTCATTTCTGAAGTTACTTGGCATCCTTGATAATTCTCTCACAATAAATCCATCTGGCCATGCTTTTTCAGACTCCATATCTTTATAGCATATGCCATAGTTGCCAATCAGAGGATATGTCATTGTAACTGCCTGTCCTGCATATGAAGGATCAGTTAACACCTCCAGATATCCTGTCATCGAAGTATTAAAAACTATTTCGCTAATGACTTCGCGAGTGGAACCAATACTTGTTCCCTTAAATACTGTTCCATCTTCAAGTATTAAAAATGCTTTCATGAATGCCACCTATTCCCTTTCGTATATTAAATTGATTATAGTGCGCAAACCACAACTGTTAATAGTCTTTATATAGTTTCAATTGACTTTTGCGCAAAAAAAAAGACACAAAAATGTCTTTTTTTCTTAAACTCTATAAATATTATCATATAATGAATAATAATTCAAGCAAAAAGTCAATTATGCTTATTATTATTCTGCGTAATCTCAAGCTGCCTTACGAACACCCATGTATCACCTTTATCAGATGACTGATACTTAGCCGCCGTCTTTCCATCATTATAAGTTCCATCAGAACCCTGTGTAAGATATACAGTTATAATACCTTTATCATCAACTGTAGGAACTAACGCTTCCTTGTATACATCATTCCATCTTAACTCATCATCAGCTACCGTGCTTGAAGCCGTTGATGACTTGGCTGTACTGTCAAGCTCCTGTTCTGGAAGTGTCACTTTAGAAAATGTCTTGCCGCCATCTTTAGTCATATAAAGATTGCCGTCCATTCCTTCTGCATAATTGTAGCAGAAAAATCCAACATTTTCGTCCACATACATAACACCTTTTAATATATAATTAGCAGGACCGCTTCCAACTGTTGTCCACGTCTCGCCACCATTAGCTGTCTGGTATATCCTGTAAGACTCCTTTTCATTATCAGTCCTGGCATAACCACATACAATAACACCCTTATTCTCATCAAAGAAATCAACATAGTAATCTTCTGCGTTATATATATTATCAAGTTCACAGCTGGTCCAGTTAACACCTTTATCATCAGAATATATAAGAGTTACCGGTACTTTCTTAGAACTTCCCATCCTGCCGCCAAATAAAAATGCAGTCTTTGATGTAGTTATAAGATAACTTCCATCCTTCAACGTGCTTGTACTTCCGCTTTCATACATAAGATTTTCAACATCTACTGGAACAGTTGCATAATGCTCACCATCATCATAAGTTACACTCAATATATCATCTCTTATAACATATCTTGCAAGCAGGTCTGTAGAAGCATTGGTCTTGTTCTCGCTATCTGCTGCCAGGGCTGCCTTCTCATTGTACTGTGCTATTCCGTATTCTTCCGGACTTAATGCTGATGTAACATACACCGTAGCAGTGTTGTCAGTATGTGCATCAATATAGTAAGATACAACCCACTCACATTTCAATCTGTCATCATCAGTAACTCCGTCCCACGAAAGAAAATAATCAGAAGCAGCATTTTTAAGAATTACCGAAAAACTTATTAACGCTGTATGTTCATCTTCATTCAATACATTAATATCATCTATTGTCATCCTCTTAACTGACTTATTATACGGAAGATACTCATTCATATACTGATTAACATACTCATTAAGCCACGTCCTGGCCACTGTTTCTGTCTTAACCTGTGATACATCAGGCATCGTATTTATGACATTAGAATCATCATATGTAGCTGCCCTTGTCTGATACTGCTCATCAATAACATCCCCGTAAGCATCTATATCCACCGTGAAAGTATACCTTGACTTAATATCAAGATTACTTTCCTTGCTTCTGTAATAATACGAACGTATGAATACAGCTATAACAAAAGCACAAAGAATCCCTATACATACCCTTAATGTAATCAATCTTAACTTTTCTCTGTTCTTTTTCTTCATATTCGTTCTCCATCATCCTAATCAGCTCTCGTGTTTTAAATGCATAGCCTCTCTGACAATCTTTCTGTAATACTTATACCACCATAAGAAATACATTGCACCAGCTCCTGCAAGGAAAAATACCAGCACCACAAAAGGATGTACTGCATAGAGCCAGTTATGGGAAAGTCGTCTTACAAAAAATGGCACACCATACGCAAGTAAAACACATACCGCCATAACAGTTCCATTAAACACACTTCTATTCTCATATACCCATATAAAATGATCAAAAGACATAATCGCAAACATCTCACCTATAGGTCTTACGCATATCGTAAGCATACAGAGCATAAGCGAATGAAACCACGAAACGCCGAATATATTAAGAATAATAAAATAAAATATGAATTCAGTAACCATCTTATAAAGAAGCTTTCCTAAAAAATTCATATATGGACTTATTGACATAACTCTTATCATAAGGTAATCCCTGTCACCTATAGTAAATAATATGTTGTTAGAAAGACTTCCGCATATAACCGAAAGCATAACAAACATATATATAATTGTAAGCTCCTGATTGGCCTTAATCAATGGACACTCAAGACCTATAAGCACATATGGTATATATATAAGAATAAATACATATGCAAACTTCTTTATAAATTCCCATAAAACCATAAATAACTGTGCCATAATTCCAACAAATAATCTCGCCTTGGAATTCTCTGCAAATGTATTCTCTTTAACACATCTGCCTATAAGTGGTGCATTACTTATATATCTTATACCTGCATTAGTACCCTCATAAAACCTTAAAATCTTCTCAGCAAACAGCTTCCTAAATAATCTCATTGTCTGTCTCCCCTAATATATCTAAAACTGCCTTCCTTATCTCTGGAATTTCCATAGTCTTTTTATCTATGTGATTAAATTCTCCGTTATTTAAGACTAGCGTATCCTCACTTATCCTCTTGGAAATCTCTAGAAGTCCTGTTGAGATAAGTATTATCCTGCCTTCTTTTATTGTATTAATAACTTCGATAAACTTATTAATGTATTCTTCACTGCAATAATCAAGTGGCTCATCAAAAAGCACAACATAAGGTCTTATTACAAGAATACAGGCAAGCTGTAAAAGCTTCTTCTCCTCAAATGTATAATCCGCTATAAGCTCATCTCTCTTGGCAACACTGAACCCAATTCTATCAAATATATCCTCTGGCTCAGGGTCGTCTCTCTCCATATCACAAAGCATACTTATAAACTCATAACCTGTTATGTATACAGGAAGAACACTCTGCTTTGCCGCATAAAAATATTTACACTTATCAATTGTAACTATGCTTCCGTCATCAACAGATATATCTCCACATATACACTCAAATAATGTTGTTCTTCCAGCTCCCGGTCCACCAAGTATAGGATATATCTGTCCTTCCTCAAATGTAAAGGATATATCTGTAAGAACTTCATTCTTCTTATAGCTCTTTTTTATATGGCTTAATTTAAGCATATTTTTCTCCAATTCATATCATATAATTAAGTGACAGCCGTTAATATATCCGGACATCTACAACATAATTGTATACCAATCCATCACTTACTTTACAAACATTTTCTAACTATTATAATAATTTTTTATTAAATATTAAATCACAACAAAATATTATATTAAAAATCTATAACTTTGTAAACACATAATCAAATTGCTATTGCTTTTGATTAGAAACAATGCTAACATTTTAATATTATTTATTATAGCGGTTATCTGCTGGAAATGAAGGTTATGATGAAAACATTTAAAAAAATATGGTGGCGTCTGCTTTTTGCACTTTACGCTTTTATATATCTTCCCTGGTTCTTTTATCTTGAGCATAAAATAACTATGGATTATCCCGGAATTCACATATTAAACGGAACAATCGACAGCTATATACCTTTCCTTGAGATATTTATAATCCCTTATCTTTTATGGTTTGTCTATATAGCTGCTTCATGCATATATATGGTTCTGAAAGCAGACAATAAAGAATTTATAAGATTTGCTCTTTCACTTATTATCGGTATGTCGGTATCTATGTTTATATGTATGATATACCCTAATGGTCTAACATTAAGACCTGATAACATCCCTGATAATATATTTGGAAAGCTTGTTGCTGTACTCTATGCTACCGATACGACAACCAACGTATTTCCAAGCATACATGTATATAATTCAATTGCCGTCCACACTGCCCTTTCAAAGTGTAAGGCACTTAAAGAGCACAAATATATTGTCAATGCTTCACTTATATTATGTATACTTATATGCCTGTCAACAATATTCTTAAAACAACACTCTGTATATGATGTTATCGGAGGTATCGTTCTTATGGCATTTATGTATTTTATGCTTTACATTCTGCCAGAAAGAAATACAGAAGCAAAGTGCGAAGCTGAAAGCCAGCAGCAGTCTATAACAGATTAACAATAATATTATTATAACCTGCCCGATAAAAGTCTTTACATAAGATTGACTTTTATCGGGCAGATGTTATACTATCAATCATAAGATATTAACTGGGGAGCAGAAGGCTTTTGCCTGGCTGAGAGGGAATCCGGTTCCGACCCATATACCTGATGTGGATAATGCCACCGTAGGAAGATTATTATTCTCTAGTCATTTTAATCAAATATATGATGTTAAATTAAATGCAGATATTATAATTTTATGTTACGTTCTATTTTTTAATCTGTATAAATATTCATCTTCCTAATTCTTCCAGTCAGTTCCCTAATTAATACATTACACGAAAGCACCAATACTTATTATGAATTTTTATTTTGTATTATGTGTGGAAATGGAGGATACTTATGGAATACACAACACAGATGGATGCCGCCAGAAAAGGCATTATCACTAAAGAAATGGAATGTGTTGCAGCTAAAGAACACATGGATATTAATGAACTTGTAAAACTCGTAGCCTGTGGACAGGTTATTATACCAGCTAACAAAAATCACAAATGCCTTGACCCTAACGGAATAGGCTCTATGCTTCGTACTAAAATTAATGTCAATCTTGGTACTTCAAGAGACTGTGTTGACCTTGATATGGAACTTGATAAGGTAAATAATGCAGTAAAAATGGGTGCTGAGGCCATAATGGATTTAAGTTCATTTGGGGACACACAGAAGTTCAGAAGAAAGCTCACTACTGAATGTCCAGCAATCATCGGTACTGTTCCAATATATGATGCCGTTGTATATTATCACAAGGCTCTTAAGGAAATTACTGCTAAGGAATGGCTTGATATTGTAAGAATGCACGCTGAAGATGGTGTCGACTTTATGACTATCCATTGTGGAATTAACAAAGCTACAGCTAAGAAATTCAGAGCCGACAAACGTCTTATGAACATTGTATCAAGAGGCGGTTCAATCATCTATGCGTGGATGGAAATGACAGGCAATGAAAATCCATTTTTTGAATACTATGACGAAGTACTTGATATATGCCGTGAATATGACGTTACTATGAGTCTTGGTGATGCCTGCAGGCCTGGCTGTATTATGGATGCCTCTGATATATCACAGATTGAGGAGCTTGTTACTCTAGGTGAACTTACAAGACGTGCGTGGGAAAAGGACGTTCAGGTTATGATTGAAGGACCTGGACATATGCCAATCAACCAGATTCAGGCTAATATGGAAATCCAAAAAACCATATGCAAGGGTGCTCCTTTCTATGTACTTGGACCTATCGTTACAGATATCGCGCCTGGATATGACCATATCACTCCCGCGATCGGTGGAGCTGTTGCAGCAATGAACGGTGCTTCCTTCCTCTGCTATGTAACTCCGGCTGAACATCTTCGTCTTCCTGACTTAAATGATGTTAAAGAAGGAATTATTGCAGCAAGAATTGCAGCTCACGCTGCTGATATTGCAAAAGGTGTTCCCGGTGCAATCGACTGGGATTTAAAGATGGATAAAGCAAGACGTGTACTTGACTGGGATGCATAATTTGATGCTGCCATAGACCCAGAAAAAGCAAGACGCTACAGACAGGAAGCCAAGCCAGAAAAAGAAGATACCTGCTCTATGTGCGGTAATTTCTGTGCCGTTAAGAATATGAATAAAATTATGGACGGTGAAATCGTTAGTATATTTGATGAATAATACACCAAAAAGCCAGCCGGATATTATTCCG
>ENA-OOQX01000668-OOQX01000668.1-human-gut-metagenome-genome-assembly--contig:-NODE-668-length-12203-cov-5.832730_pt1 | contig 12203 bp, 9 predicted proteins | sample MGYA00241267_ERZ501173 | MGnify/ENA primary metagenome ERZ501173 (study PRJEB25962, sample SAMEA2042500) | human gut metagenome | biome: human gut; feature: human-associated habitat; material: faeces... | reverse complement strand
AGGAGGATATTTTTTCTATGCATAGCTAAAGCTTTTTGGAACCACCGGCATTGCCGGTGGTTTTCTTTATACAACAAGGCGGCAGCAGCTTGCGCCGCTCCCGCCTTAAAATATTTTTGCTCTATTTTGCACCACAATTTAGCGTTTACACAAAATTTAGGACAGACCCCTTTGCAACTGGAGGTTAAAGCCCTTAATGACGTTGGTAGTGTAGCTCAATCTACACTATGCCCCAGTTTTCAGGCCATTGAGTACAGTTGCCCGGAATTTGGCTCTCTTATTTTTGCTATTGTCAGCCAATAATTTAAAACCCATAGGAATGCTGCCTCTAGTGTGTTCACCGCCGCTGTCTTCTCTCCCCTATACCTTTGCGGCCAGCAAAGGGCACTATGTAGTTTTGGTTTTTGCTTTAAAAGTCCGGGCCTGTATGTTGTAATAATTTAAATATCGATACAGCGTAGCACGGCTGACTCCAAGTTGTTTGCAAGCCTCTTTTGTATCTCCGTTGCATTGAGAAAGCGCTTGCTCGATTTTTTCCTTCTGCGCGGTGTCTTCTCCGGAATATTGTTTTGGTTGTGGTGTTCGCGTGTTTGATAACGGATGCAGCAAGTCATCCGGGAGATGTTCCGGCAAAATTACATCGTTTTTCCCACTGCAGTAGTAGGCACGCAAAATCACATTTTGCAATTCTCTCGCATTTCCGGGCCAAGTGTGTTGCTCTAGAATTCGCATACACTCCGGAGATATGATCTTGGACTCTCGTTCCCCTCTGCGGTTGATCTCCCCGATAAAATAGTTTGCTAAAAGAGGCACATCTCCAATCCGCTCCCGCAATGGGACAATGTGAAAAGAGAGCACATTGATGCGATAATATAAATCTTCTCGAAAATTATGATTTCTTACTTCTTTTTGTAAATCGCGGTTCGTTGCAGCAATGACTCTGATGTTTAAATTCTTTTCCGTTTTTCCTCCAATCCGAAAGATTCGGTGAGAGTCCAAAACGCGCAAAAGTTTGCTTTGGATTTCCAAAGGAAGTTCTCCGATCTCATCCAGAAAAATTGTTCCGCCATCAGCAAGTTCAAATTTTCCAGGATTACCTTGTCCAAGGGCTCCGGTAAACGCCCCCTTTTCATAGCCGAATAGTTCGCTTTCGACAAGAGAATGTGGCAGGGAGGCGCAGTTGACTGCAATAAACGGACCGTTTTTTCGATGGCTAGCACTGTGAATGGCATGGGCAAATAGCTCTTTTCCTGTTCCGCTCTCACCCTCTAATAGCACCGTACAATTCGTGGCCGCTATACTCTCCATTGTCTGGATCGTATGCAGGATTTGAGGCGCTTGGGTAATGATGGAGTCAAATACATACCGAGCGCGGTTCCCCATTACTTGATTGGCCAGAGCGTTGACCGAGCGGCTACGCCGGAGAAGCAAAACCGCCCCCTCCGGATGCTGTTCCACTGCAATAGGGAAAATAGAGATATTGCAAGAAATATGATGTCCCTCCACAAGCAGTTCTTCTTCTGCAAATGAGAAGGGGTTCATTTCCTTCTGCAAGCGGGATTGCAGTTCTTCATACCGAGCTCCGAACCATGTCGAAATTGAGCGCCCCAACAATTTCTCCTTGTTGGAACATAAAATTTGCTCTCCACCTCGGTTAATTCGTTGGATACATAGCTCATGATCCACCACAACAATTCCTTCTGAAATACTGGAAATTGCTGTGTCTACCAATTTGTAGGAATGTAACAATGTAAGATGATTTTCAATGGAAAAAGCCGCCAATGCCACAAGCCCCATGGTGTGAAGCGTTCCTGACCAGTCTTTTCCGGCCATGTTCAGCACACCGATAATTTTTCCATCTCTGTCATGGATCGGAGCGGCTGAACAAGTCCCGTCATGCTGGGCGGCACAATAATGCTCGGCCCCATAAACCTGGACGGGAGAATCTTCCAGCAAGGCCAGGGTAATTCCGTTTGTTCCGATATAGCGTTCATGCCAGCAAACACCCAGTGAAAACGAACTTTCATGCTCCATCTCGGCATAATATTCGTCCCCGCAAGAGTAAAGCATATAGCCGTCTGGGTTATGAAGAGAAATCAAATTTTTGGTTTTCCCGACCAAGGAATGCATTTTTTCCATAATGGGTTTCGCAAGATCAATCAGGGTTTGATTGGTCGCTTGCAGAGCTTGGAGCTCAGGACGGGATAAAATCGGAGCCCGAAGAGGCTTCATCATATCCACATGGAAGTCTCTGCTGCGCATCCAAGATGAAGCGATCATTGGCCTCACCTCTGGGGAAATTTCTCCGGTTTCCCGGAAAAGTGCCCATAGGTGTTTTAGATTCTGAAAATACTGCTGGTCCGTTGCATCTAACATTGCAAAACACCCCCTTTACAACATTATAACGTGTTTGCGCTACTTTGCAAGCAATTCTCTTCTTCTGACAGGAAAGCGGACGGGCAAAAAAGTCCCGTCCGCATTTTGCCGATTTATTTATATTACAGAATGGATTTCAGATACTCTACTACCTCTGCTTTGGGCGATGGGCGGAAAGAATTCCCTTGTGTTCCGCCCTCATGTATTGCATATTCCGCCATGGAGTCCAGCTGTTCCTCTGTGACGCCATAGTCGGAAAGACGCCCAATGCCGATCGAGCGGTTGAACGATTGCAGAGAATCGCTGACAATGCGACCGATCTCCTTTGGGGCGGCTTTGGGCCTGGATTTCGGCGCCAAGAATTTTACCGATCCTTGCAATGCGGTCAGGAATGACCTCGCTCACCGATGAGAGGGCATAAGGCAGAACCAGAGCGCATGCGGTTCCATGATGGACGTGACCATATACACCTACGCCGTGAGCTATGGCATGACCCAAATGAAGGCCGACCTGAGTAAACGCCTGTCCGGCCATACAGGAGGCGATCAGCAACTGTTCCAGTTCCTCCAGATTGCCGGGTTCTTTCATTGCGGCAGGTAGATGCTTTACAATCATCTCCATGGAAGCGAGGGCTAGCGGTTCCATCATAACATTGGCGGCTTTGCAGGTATATGCTTCTGCACTGTGGGAAAATGCATCCATGGCTGTGGCTGCGATCATGGAGGGAGAAAGCGCAGTCAGCAGTACGGGATCCAAAATAGCCACATCGGGGCCGGCAAAGGGATTGGCAAAAATATACTTGTAATTTGCTTCCCGATCCAACACAACCCCAATGTCAGTGCTCTCTGACCCTGTACCGCAAGTGGTGGGGATGGCAAACAGCAGGTTGCTGCGGCGGATCGGCTTGATTTGTCCCTTGCAGTATGCGATGATATCCCCGTCTACGTCCAACATGCAGGCAATTGCTTTGGCTGTGTCCATGGCGCTGCCCCCGCCAAAGGCGACAATAGCAGACACGTCATGTTCTTTGGCATAGGTGATGCCGCTGCGCACAGTCTCCACCGGCGCGTCAGGCAGAGAGCCATGGAAGACACAAGGCGTGAAGCCTCCGCTGCGGATGCTGTCCAACAGAGAATTCAATAACCCAAGGGAATAGGTTTTATTGCCGCACACCACCATGATATTTTTGCCTGCGCCCCATTGGTTTAAAAGTTCCCCGGTTTGATGAACACTGTTTCTTCCCGCCACTACGAAAGACGGAGCATGAAAATTAAATTCGGTTAACATAAGAATTCCTCCTTACAATAATTAGGGACCCGCTACAAAATACCCAGCATAAAAGCTGCCAATTGTGTCTGCGGACAAAGATGGACAAAACAAGGAAAAATAGAGGTGCAAGTACATCGAATTATGACAGATTCGGTAAAACAGATCCATTCGATTGAAAATTTTGAGAATTTTATTGTCTCGCCATGAGAATTTTCTTGCGAAGGCTTATTCCATTTCGTGGGGAGACGTTTCTCAGCCCACTGGCTTTTGAGATGGACATACTGAACTCATCAGAATAGCCAAAAAAGAAATGGTTTTTTTATCAAATGATCCAAATTTCACTGGTTTACCAGATGTTCAGGCAAAAGGTGTCCGTTATGGCAAAGCGATTGCTTGTATTTTAGCAGGCACGCAAAGCGTGACCAAATATAAGGAGTGTGGTTTTATGCTGACGCAAGAAAAAGAGCGGGAACTGCAGAATTTTGCCCGTGAAATTCGGATCCAAACCATCCGACAGATTGGGATTCGGGGATTTGGACACATCGGTGGATGTATGTCAATCGCGGATCTACTGAGTGTCCTGTATGGGGAGGACATGAAGTACGATCCCCAAAATCCTTCCTGGGAGGGCCGGGACTGGTTGGTTTGCTCCAAGGGCCACGCGGGACCGGCCATCTATGCGGCACTGGCACTGAAAGGCTTTTTCCCGATGGAGTGGATGGAAACGTTGAACCAGCCCGGGACAAATTTACCCAGCCATTGTGATCGCCGGAAGACGCCGGGTATTGATATGACCACAGGCTCTCTGGGACAGGGGCTCTCAATTGCAGCCGGCATCGCGCAGGCATACCTTTTAAATGAAAAAAAGAACACTGTTTATTGCATTATGGGAGACGGGGAGTCCCAGGAGGGCCAAAATTGGGAAGCCATCCTGTATGCGGCACAGCAGAAGCTGGGAAATCTTATCCTCTTTGTGGATGACAATAAAGCCCAGATTGACGGCTACGTTAGTCAGATTAATGAGATGGAGAGCTATGTAGACAAATTTAAGAGCTTCCACTGGGATGCTGTTGAGATCAACGGACACGACTATAATGCCATTCATGAGGCAATTCTAAATGCCAAAGCGGTTCAGGATAAGCCCAGCGCCATTATTCTGCACACCATCAAAGGGAAAGGCTGCACATTTGCCGAGCGCACCTGGTGCCATCATATTTCTGTGTCCAAAGAGGATATGGAGGAAGCGCTTCAGGCGCTTCAAGCCTGATTTTGACAAAAAAAGGAGGAACATTTATGGGCTATCAAGTAATGAACAAGATTGAAATGGAGCCGTCCGGTCTGTCAGAGACTTATTTTCATACCATGATGCGTTTGATGGGTGAAAATCGTGATATCATGGAGCTGGAAGCTGACCTAGGCGTTTGCATTCTCGGCGGCGGATACAAGGAAATGGAACAAACCTACCCGAAACAGCTGTTCAACTGCGGGATTCAGGAAGCCAATATGGTCGGGGTCGCCTGTGGCTTGTCCGCGGTTGGGAAGATCCCCTTCTGTCATACCTTTGCACCGTTCTTGGCTCGCCGTGCCAATGATCAGATTTTTATTTCTGCCTGCTATGCAGGGGCCAATATTCGCTTGGTTGGATCTGATCCTGGCGTAATGGCTGCTTTCAATGGGGGTACGCACATGCCCTTTGAGGACGTTGCGGCTTTGCGCGCCTTCCCCGAATTGACAATTGTAGAACCCACCGATAGCGTGATGTTGGTCAACCTGATGGATCAACTGGCAAAACTCCAAGGTGTCTATTATATCCGTATGGCCCGAAAACCCATGGCCAAAGTTTATCAGGAAGGCTCTGATTTTACCATCGGAAAAGGCTGTGTGATTCGTCCGGGCTCGGATGTCACCATTGTTGCCGCTGGAATAATGGTCGCCGAAGCGATGGAGGCCGCAGAGTTGCTGGCAGCCGATGGAATTTCTGCCCGTGTGGTGGACATGTTTACGATCAAACCCATTGATGAAGATCTTTTAACAACCTGCGCGCAGGAGACAGGTGCAATTGTCACAGCTGAAAATCACAACATTATTGGAGGCCTGGGCAGCGCAGTCTGTGAGACGCTGGGCAGCAATTGCCCTGTCCCTGTTGAGCGTGTGGGCGTCAAGGACAGATTCGGCGAGGTTGGCCCCATTGACTATTTAAAACAGGTCATGGGCCTTACTGCCCAGGACATTGCCGTGGCAGCAAAAAAGTCAATTTCCCGGAAATAAAGTCGGAAGAAAAGGAGAAAACACGCGATGAAAAGGACAAGAGCCGTATTGGTTGCGCCTAAGCAGTTTGATTTTGTTCAGGAGGAAATCCCAAAGCTGAAAGAAAATGAAGTGCTGTATAAAACTATCAGTGTAGGGCTGTGCCATTCTGACATCCCCGCATATCGCGGAACCAGCGCCATGGGCTTCGGAAACAAACATGGCTATGACGCAATGATCAAGAACCCTCAGTTCCCCATGGGAATTGGGCATGAGCCAGTATGCGTTGTCGAGGATGTAGGCAGTGCCGTTACATGTTTCCGACCGGGCGATTTGGTGACGGGCGTACTCAGTACCTGTATTGCGGATTACAATGTAGCAGCCAACGCACAAATGATCAAGATCCCGGAGACATCAAAGCCGATCGACGCCTGCCTGGGTGAGCCGATGATGTGCGTGGCCAACATTGTGCGTGCCGTGGAGCCGAAAATGGGAGACCGGGTTGCTGTGATAGGGTGCGGTTTCATGGGGCTTATGGTTATTGCCGGACTGAAAAGTCGGGCTCTAGGCGATATTGTTGCCATCGACTTGGATGAAAAGCGCCTGGAAATGGCGGTCCAATACGGAGCGACCAAGACCATTAATCCTAAAAACGTGGATGTGGAGGACGTCTCGTTTGAACTGACCCACGGGAGGATGTATGATTGTATTGTTGAGATCACCGGGAGCTTGCGCGGATTGCAGACCGCTCTTTCGGTGGCAAAAATATCGGGCCGCGGCAAGATCCTTGCACCGTCTGTGTATTCAAAAAATGAGACATGGACAGAGGAGATGGCCTACAATATGATGTACCGTTCTCCCATTATCCATGTGGTTCATCCTTATTATACGAATGAATACATGCATACTCTGGAAATCGGAGTGGAAGCTTATGTCAAGGGTGTATTCCCCACAGAGGAATTGATCACCCACCGTATCCCATTCGAACGGGTTGACGAAGGCTTCCGGCTGCTGGATACGAACCCGCCCGGATATATTAAGGGAATTATTACATTTTAAGAATCTGCAGATTGATGAAAAAAGGAATAGAGAGGAGCGCCCATGAAAGAAACTGAATCCATCCAAACTGTGGATACAAATATTAAGATTCCTTTTTGGAAAGCGGCCTGCTTTGGGTTAGGAGATTTCGGAAATAACTTTGTTTGGACCTTTGTGGGATCCTATCTGATGATTTTCTATACAGATGTATTTGGGATCCCAATGGCGGCTGTCTCCTTGCTGATGCTGATTGCACGGGCATGGGACGCGATCAATGACCCGATTATCGGAGGTCTGTCCGACCGCACCAGGACCCGCTGGGGCCGCTACCGGCCTTGGGTGCTGCTGATGTCTTTCCCAACAGCAATCATTACGGTGCTGACGTTCTGGGCACACCCCGATTGGTCTAATACATCCAAGATTGTCTATATGTATGTGACATATGCACTGCTGGTATTCTGTTACACAGGAGTGAATATTCCATACAGCGCAATGACCAGTGTTTTAACTCAGAATACGGACGAACGGGCGAAGCTGTCCACTATGCGGATCACCCTTGCCAATATCTCTATTGCCGGAATTGGGATCATCGTTATTCCCATGGTCTCTGCTTTGGGCAAAGGGGATGCCGCGATGGGATACCGCCTGACTGCGGTCATTTTTGTGCTCATATTTATGTGCTGTTCCGCAGTCGTGTTTGCGACGCAGAAGGAAGTCGTTCCTCCTCCGGTCAAGCATAAGTACCCCCTTAGGGTTCAATTTAAATCCATGTTGGCAAATCGCCCATTTTTGATTGCATTCTGCGGCCAACTGCTCTGGGGCTTTTTTATCCACGGAAGAGGTTCCATGTATACTTACTACTTCAAGTATGTCCAGGGCGACGCAGGTCTGATGTCTCTATATAATCTTGTAGGACTTGTCCCTCTCGTTGCAGGCTGCTATCTGTTTAAAGCTTGGTATAATGTCGATGGCAATAAGGGGCGTGTCACCGCTTATGGATGTATCGGAGCCGGTATCGCCATGATCCTTATGCGATTTACCTCACCTATCGGTTCGCCTGTACTATTCTATGCGCTGTGTGCAATTTCTAAATTCTTTGAAGGGGTTTTGGCTTCTGGTATTTATGGCGTGATTCCCGACACGGTAGAATACGGGCAGCTGAAAACCGGGGTTCGAAACGACGGCTTTTTGTCTGCATTTATCTCGCTGGGAAATAAATTTGGCATTGCATTGGGCAGTGCCGGCGTGGCGGCCATTCTGGCAGTTTTGGGGTTCCAAGCGAATGTGACGCAGACTCCTTTGGTCAGCGGCACCATCAACAATTTCTTTACTGTAATTCCAGGAATCTTGTCTGTTCTGTGCGGAATTGTCTTCTTGTTCTACAAAATTGACCGAAAGACCTTCAATGATATTTTGTCAAAGCTGAACGACAAAGTGCAATCTAATGACCCAGATCTTGTTTAAAGTAAACTCGCTTCAACTAGATTTTTAGTCTCATAGCGGTCAGTCCGGCTCAAATGCTTCCAATTATTAGGATGGTATTTGAGTCGGGCTGTTCGCTTTTGGAATTTCAGATCATGAGACCATATTGCGGCACGGTTTCGATTCCTGTATGCTATAATAAAGAAAAACTGATTGTATGGTCCAATCCTCAAATTTGTCTTTCTCAATGTTTCGGCAAAAATCAGTTTCAGAGCCTCCCATACTAGACCATGCTCTTTGCAAGCAAGCAGTGGGTTCCACATGTGCAGGCAAAAAAACGATAATATACTTGCGACAGGAGATGATGTCTATGCTACAATCGCAAATTCATTGCCAGCAACAAATCCTATCAGCCGAAATGAGACAATCACTAAAAATCCTGCAGTTACCAATGGCTGGACTGCAGGCAGAATTAATCCAGTTTGCAGAAGAAAACCCAATGGTAGATCTGGACCAATTCTATAAAGATTGGCAGAACGGGGACTCCAATTCGCTTATGACTTTTTGTGAGGATTTTTCCGGTTCCATTTTTGAGACCGTGATCCCGTCCCGTCAGGCGGCCAATGAAAATGATTCTGCTCAGACTGCTGATGGCGGTTCAATACAACATCAGGAAACCTTTTCAGAGTATGTGAAGGAACAGCTTCCACAAATTTTGAAATATCTTCCATTTCGCTATGCGGCATGGTGCGAATACATCATTGACAGCCTGGACCATCGCGGATATCTAGACGAACCGCTCGATTTGTTGGCTTCCTTCATGGGAAGTTCAGTGGAAGAGGCCACGCAGGCTTTGTACGCTGTGCAGAGCTTAGCTCCGACCGGAGTGGGTGCTCGCTCTCTGGAGGAATGTTTAACCCTCCAATTAGCTCACAGTCCCTATTTTAACAAATATACTCTGAACATCATTCAGGATTATCTTCCCCTTCTGGCGAAAGGAAATATAGAAAAAATCTCAAAAAATCTGAAGATTCCTTTTGCTGAAGCACAACGCTACTGTCAAGTCATTCAAGCATTTAACCCGATTCCCAGCAATGGGTTTTTGCAGTCCAGCGATTTGCCCGTCTATATAATTCCGGATGCTGCTGTGGAAATCCAGGGCCAGGAAATTACGGTGTCTTACAACCAGCGGGCTCTGCCTAAAATTTCTCCGCTCCCGGAATATCTTGCTATAATAGAACAGCAGAAAACAACAAAATTAGGTGCTTATTTAGAAGATCAAAATCATCGAATCATAAGGATGCAACAGGATCTGGAGCGACGAGAATCTACCCTGATCAAAATGATTCGTTTTATTTTGGACAGACAAAAAGAATACCTCTTGGGGCAAGTCCCAGCCCCCGTTCCTCTGTCTGTTCAGGAAATCGCCCAAGAATTGCACTTCCATCAAAGTACCATCAGCCGCGGCATCAAAGACAAGTATATTTTCTTTTCTGGACACACGGTCCCGCTTCGGGAGTTTGTAAGCGGCAAGGTAGGAAATGGAGCGCCCGTAAACAAAAGAATGCTGAAAATCTGTTTTGACCGCATTATAGACGCAGAAGATAAATTGCATCCTTTGTCAGACGAAAGCTTGCGTCGAGTGCTGTCTTCCATGGATATAGAAGTGTCACGACGGACGGTGACTGAATACCGAAAAGAATTCGATATTCCATCCGCGGCATATCGGAAACGGAAAGAACGATAAAATTCTGAAAAGGTGGAGATTCATAAACGCCTCCATATATAAGCTAATGTTATCATTTTGTTATCGGTATTGATAACACTTGCTCAGTAGCTGTGGATAATAGCTATATGCTGTGGCTTAAATTATAAGCGAGTTTTTTTTGTTTTTTTAATTCTATACCCACCAGGACAACAGATAGCACAAACGCTGAAAAATCAGCAACAGGCCCCGCTAGCAATACTCCCATAATTCCGAAACGAAGCGGGAGCAGCAGGGTAAGCGGAATCAAGAAAAAGGTCTGCCTTGTTAATGCCAACAGAGCACCTCTTAACGATTTTCCTATTGCGGTAAAAAAGCTGGAAGAAAGCAACTGCACACCATTTACCAACACCATGAAAAGATAGGTACGCATGAACAAAACAGCAAATTCAAAATACAGCTCGTCCCCATTTCCGAATAGCGAAATGATAGATTGCGGGAAAAATTGAAATGCGATGAAAGCAATAGTGGAAACAACAAGGTTCCATTTTACCGCAAGCAGGTAAGCCTCCCGTACACGATGGTATTGCCTTGCCCCATAGTTGAAGCCGATAATCGGCTGTGTTCCCTGCGAGATTCCTACAACAATCGCAAGGATTATGGCATTTGTTTTCATAACGATTCCGCAAGCAGCCAAGGGAATATCCGCTCCATATTTTGTTAATGCGCCGTAATAAGTCAACGAATTGTACTGAATGATTTGAATCACGGTAACTGCAATCTGGTTTGAGCTGCTGCTTATCCCCATGTTGCAAATTTTCAGGCTTTCTTTAATGTCCAATAAAAACGACTCTTTTTCAAAATGGATTGTTTGGAAACGCCATAGATAACGGAGTGCGAGTATGAAAGAAAAAATTTGCCCAATAACCGTTGCCCAAGCTCCGCCGGCAATTCCCCAATCGCAAACAAAAATAAAAATGGGGTCAAGAATGGTATTGATAATAGCTCCCACAACCATGCAGACCATTGAATACTTTGGTTTTCCATCTGCTCGAATCAAATTGCTCATACCATTCGTTACAATGAGAAACGGCATTCCAATCAATGTTATTCTGGCATACTGCTTTGCATATGGAAATACATCTGTCGTTGCCCCAAATGCCTTTAGGAGCAAAGGCAGAAAAGTTTCTCCAACCAGCAAATAAATAATTCCGAAAATTCCCATCAGAACAATACCATTTCCCGCTGCTTTGGCGGCAGCTTTCGGCTCTTTGCGTCCAAGACAGAGGGAAACGCGGGAAGCACTGCCAATTCCGACCAGTAGTGCAATGGCAAGGCAGATGGTAGAAAACGGGTAGGCAACATTGGTTGCTGCATTTCCCAAATAACCGACCCCTTGACCAATAAAAATCTGATCCACAATATTGTAGATTGAGCCGACAAGAGACGCCACAATACTGGGAACAGCAAAATTTTTCAACAGCTTTGAAATTTTTTCATAGCCCAGAGGATTTTCAGTCATTGAACTCCTCCCCCTTTCTCTCTATATGGAGTTCCGATGTGATATTTCTGCCCGCCTGTATTAAGAAATCCATAAAAAGGTTCTGCTCGGATTCGCTCATACCCTGCAATAAAAGAGCTTCTGTCTTTTCGCATATCATCTGTATCTCGTCAATAATAGACAATGCTCTTTCTGTAGGATACAATTTACATGTCCGCTTATCCTTATCATTGGGAGAACGTGTAATCATTCCCTGCTTTTCCAATGTCGCAACCGTCCGTACAATATTGCTTGGATGAACATAGAACATATTCAACAAAGAATCTTGTAGAATACCGGGCGAACGACAGATTTTGATTAAGAACATATATTGACTGTTGTTGATTCCATAGGGGGCAAGTTGCTTGTCCAAATAGATTTTGTAAAATCGGTCTGTTACGGAAAGCCATTTTAATAGTTTCATAGATATATTCCTCCTAACCTCCAGTATTATAACACAATATGCGTGCGCACGCAGCTACTTTTAACATTATATCTGTCGCTTTGTCCTCCTAAACACAAATCAATTCTACTCAGTGATTATCGGAAATGTGTACGGCGTATGCTGCCCAGTGAACATCTCCACGGAACACATCGAATTTTCAC
>ENA-OOQX01000667-OOQX01000667.1-human-gut-metagenome-genome-assembly--contig:-NODE-667-length-12209-cov-1.841205_pt1 | contig 12209 bp, 10 predicted proteins | sample MGYA00241267_ERZ501173 | MGnify/ENA primary metagenome ERZ501173 (study PRJEB25962, sample SAMEA2042500) | human gut metagenome | biome: human gut; feature: human-associated habitat; material: faeces... | reverse complement strand
TTTGACTTTGCATGGCTCGTAACTCTCAATTTACACAATTACAATCGGTGTCCGATATTCATTCACCATTTCTTTTTGGTTCTTCAAGGCCAGATTTCCCAGATAGATCTGATTCCGGAGAATATCCTGATCCAGCATACGCAGAGCTTCGGGTGGAAGCGATTGCCTTGCATCAGCCAAACTGGTAATGAGAGGGATGGAGCTGTTCTTTTTGATCTCGGTAAGGAGAGGAGCTGCATTCCTGCAAAAGCCCAACACTCTGGCGTAGGAAATATAATCTTCAGCCTTACAGGTCTCGAATTCTTTCTTGGTCATATTCAGCAAAATATGGAACAGGCATCTGCTGATACGGGTGTAGGTCATATCCTTGCTCTTGAGCAGATCGCAGAAAGAAGATAAGCCGGTGAAGGATGGCAGGGTATTGCGGATACGGTCGGAGAGATCCGGGGAAATATCCTGATACTTGTCGTAGCCCTCGAAGTATTCCGTCAGTAGCTTGTATTGCAGCGCCGCAGAAAAATCATCCGCAAACAGAGGCTTCTGTTCCTCCAGAGAAGTCCGCAATATCTCATAGGCATTTTCCGGCATCTGAGATGTCAGATAGGCAAGATCATGCCCGGCAGCCACGGACTGACGGATGGCAATAGCTGAACACTGGTTGGTTCCCAGGCGCTTATCGTGATAATCCGCACCTACACGGGTGGTAGTGAAGGGAACAATCTTGCTGTTCCTTGACATCAGAGCCTTCAGATATTCAATTCCCAGTATATTATTCGGAGAGGACAGCACATCCTTGTCATCACTTAATGAAGGAGCGTACTGCAACAGAGCCCAGGTCCTTGCAATCGGGAAGGACATTCCCTTTTTCAGATTGCAGCGCAGGGATTCCACATAAGGTTCCGGCTCCGTGTAGAAGATCTCGGCGATCCGGGAGAGCGTATCGATGTTACCGCATTCGCTGCCAAAGCACAGATTTGTGGTGACTCCCAGTTTGTCAAACAGAGCAACGGAGCCCTTGGCAAAAAATTCCGCACTCGAAGCAGCGTAGCAGATGGGGAGTTCCAGCACAAGATCCGCACCGCATTCCAAAGCCATTTTGGCGCGGGTGAACTTATCTAACAGGGCAGGGGCACCGCGCTGCATGAAGTTGCCGCTCATAACGATGATCGTATAATCGGCGCCGGTGGCTTCTTTGGCATGCTGCATCTGGTAAGCATGACCATTATGAAAAGGGTTGTATTCTGCGACAATACCATTGACCTTCATAATATGGCTCCTTTCGTGAAAAGAAATATACGGTAAAACGAATATAAATACAAGCTGCGCATGTGAAAAAAATAACATACACTGAAAGCGTTTACATATGCATGGTTATCAGCATATTTTGTAATTGAAATTCAAAGGTTGTATCTGAAAATATACAATTTTGCGAACATTATGCCCTTGTCTACTCCAGATGTATTTAGTATAATATAAATACATCGGTTTGTTAAGATAAAACCAAAACTTTACAGAAGTTATTTGGGAGGAAGCGGGTATCCCCCGCCGGAAAGGAGAATGGATATGTCATACATTGACATGATTAAAGAGAGAGCAAGAATCGACAAAAAAACAATTGTATTACCGGAATCTAATGATAAGAGAACATTACTGGCTGCTGCCCGTATCGTAGAAGAGGGCATCGCTGACATCATTATGATCGGTGATGAAGAGAAGATCATGGATGGTGCAGGCTGGTTGGAAGTCGACCTGTCCAAGGTAACGGTAGTTAACCCGAAAACAACTCCCAAGTTGGATGACTATGTGAATTTATTATATGAAACCAGAAAAGCAAAGGGAATGACTCCCGAGAAGGCAAGAGAGATCCTGTTAAATGATTACCTGACCTTCGGTATCGTGATGGTTAAGGCTAACGATGCAGACGGTATGGTAGCAGGTGCATGTCACTCTACCGCAGACACCTTAAGACCCGCACTGCAGATCTTAAAGACTGCACCCGGCGTTAAGCTGGTATCCGCCTTCTTTGTTATGGATACCGTATTCAAGGATCAGGGTGAGAACGGAACTTTCCTGTTCGCTGACTGTGGTCTGAACCAGGATCCTACCCCCGAAGAGCTGGCTGCTATCGCAGATACCTCTTCCAGAAGCTTCAAGTCCCTGATCGGACCCAAGCCTGTTATTGCTATGTTAAGCCACTCCACCAAGGGCAGTGCCAAGCATGCTCTGGTTGACAAAGTAGTAGAAGCTACCCGTATTGCACATGAGGAGTATCCTCATCTGACCTTAGACGGTGAACTGCAGCTGGATGCAGCGCTGGTTCCCAGCGTTGCTAAGTCCAAGGCTCCCGGAAGCCCTGTAAACGGTCATGCAAATGTTCTGATCTTCCCGAATCTGGATGCAGGTAACATCGGCTACAAGCTGGTACAGAGACTGGGTGGCGCAGAAGCTTACGGTCCTATGTTACAGGGTATCGCAAAGCCTGTTAACGATCTGTCCAGAGGATGTTCCTGGCAGGATATCGTTGGTGTCGTAGCACTGACTGCTGTACAGGCGCAGTTAGTATAATCATTATAAGAACCATAAACGTGTGCGGGATATCTGTCCCGCACCGTATTCATGTATTGCCCTTACCGGGTGGCATGAGATCATAGAACATTAGTCTTACAGATTAAAAAAGAAAGGAATTTACCATGAATATTTTAGTTATTAACTGCGGAAGCTCTTCCCTGAAGTTCCAGCTTATTGATTCCGAGACCGAGAAATGTATCGCAAAGGGCCTCTGTGAGAGAATCGGTATCGAAGGAAGCCGGATCACCTATACCCCCGATGGCGGCGAGAAGGAACAGACCGTAACTCCCATGCCGGATCACACTGAAGCAATCCGTCTGGTACTGGAAGCTCTGACCAATGAAAAGACCGGCGTGGTGAAGAGCCTGGATGAGATCGGTGCCGTAGGACATCGTATCGTACATGGCGGTGAGAAGTTCGCAGCATCTACCATCATTACCGATGACGTTATGAAAGCTATCGAAGAGTGCAACGATCTGGCTCCTTTACATAACCCTGCAAACCTGATCGGTATCAATGCCTGCAAAAAGCTGATGCCTGCTACTCCCATGGTAGCTGTATTCGATACCGCTTTCCATCAGACCATGCCTGAGGAAGCTTATATGTATGGTCTGCCTTATGAGTATTATGAGAAGTACAAGATCAGACGTTACGGTTTCCACGGAACCAGCCACTCTTATGTATCCAGGAAGGCTGCAGAGGTTCTGGGCAAGAAGTACGAAGATCTGAAGATCATCGTCTGCCACTTAGGCAACGGTGCCAGCGTATCTGCCGTTAAGAACGGCAAATGTGTAGATACCTCCATGGGTCTGACTCCCCTGGAAGGTCTGATCATGGGAACCCGTTCCGGTGATATTGATCCCGCCATCATGGAGTTCATCGCTCACAAAGAGGGCAAGAACATCGACGAGATCATGACCGTTCTGAACAAGAAGTCCGGTGTATACGGCCTGTCCAACAACCTGTCTTCTGATTTCCGTGATCTGGAAGATGGTTATAACAGAGGTGATGAGCATTGCATCCGCACCATGAACACCTATTGCTATCGTGTAGCAAAATACATCGGTTCTTATGTAGCAGCAATGAACGGTGTAGATGTGATCTGCTTTACCGCAGGTATCGGTGAGAACGCACCTCTGGTTCGTTCCCTGGTATGCGAGCATCTTGGCTTCTTGGGCGTATCCATTGATGAGGATGCGAACCACAAGCGCGGCGAGGAGATCGCTATTTCCACTCCTGACAGCAAGACCACTGTTATGGTAATTCCTACGAATGAGGAACTTGCTATTGCCAGAGAGACAGTAAGTTTGGTAAAATAGGTTCGACGGAACCTTAAGAATGAGAACACCCATCAAGCGGAGGCTCCGATTGATGGGTGTTCTATTATGGTAAGGAATGAACAGAGGGAGAAAATGCTATGAAGAAAAATGTGATCGTAGGACAGTCCGGAGGTCCCACCGCGGTGATCAACGCCAGTCTTGCCGGCGTCTATAAGACAGCAAAGGATATGGGCGCGGAGACCATATACGGTATGCGTTACGGCATCCAGGGACTTCTGGAGAAAAAGATAGTAGATCTTGGAGAGAAAATACGTAACGATATGGATGTGGAACTTCTGAAGAGAACCCCGGCATCCTTCCTGGGATCTTGTCGTTATAAGCTTCCGGAGATCAGTGCAGATAAGACTATCTATGAGAGAATTTTTGAAATTCTGGAAGAACTGGAGATCATGGCATTTTTCTATATTGGCGGTAATGACTCCATGGACACCATAAAAAAGCTTTCCGATTATGCCCAGACAGTTGACAGCCCGATCCGTTTTATCGGTGTGCCCAAGACGATCGATAATGATCTGGAGGGTACGGATCATACGCCCGGTTACGGCAGCGCTGCAAAATATATTGCCACCGTTACCAAGGAACTGGTACGTGATGGTCTGATCTATGAGATGCAGAGCGTGACGGTCATCGAGATCATGGGAAGAAATGCCGGCTGGCTTACCGGTGCGGCAGTACTTGCCAAGAGTGAAGACTGCGAAGGCCCGGATCTGATCTATCTGCCGGAGGTTCCTTTCGATGTGGATGCTTTTCTGGAAAAAGTAAAGAAACTGGTAGCTGAGAAACAGTCCATCGTCATCGCCGTATCGGAAGGTATCAAGACGGCAGACGGCAGATATGTCTGCGAATTGTCCGCACACTCGGACAAGACCGATTCCTTCGGTCATGTGCAGTTATCCGGTACCGGTAAATATCTGTCCGACCTGATCATCGAGAAATTGGGCTGCAAGTCCAGAGCTATCGAACTGTCCACCCTGCAACGCTGTGCAGGACATCTGACCTCCCGTGTGGATATCACCGAGGCTTATCAGGTAGGCGGTACTGCGGTAAAAGCAGCTTTTGAGGGCAAGACCGGTCAGATGGTGATCCTGAAAAGAGTATCCCAGGATCCATATATCTGCACCACGGATCTCTACGATGTGCATAAGGTAGCAAATCTGGAGAAAAAGGTTCCCCGTTCCTGGATTACGGAAGAGGGAGATTACGTGACAGCAGAGATGAAGAACTATATCGAGCCTCTGATACAGGCGGAACTGACCCCGATCATGATCACAGGGCAACCCAGACACATTATTATTGATGATCTGCCGGATATAAAGTAAGCAAGTATAGATAGAACAAATTGGATACAAAGGAGGTGGGAACATGCCGAAAGACAGGAAGAGAAAAAACATGCTGATCATAGCATGTATCATGCTCTTTGCGACTTTATTTACGCTTGTTCCCGCCTTTTCTTTTTCCGTGACTGCAGCCAGAATGAACGCAGGATCGGTGGCGGAAGAGTACGTCAGGTATCAGTCCAGGCTTCGGCGTATAGAGAAGATCACGGAGCTGGAGGAAAACGGATTTCGTTTGCTAGAGGATCAGGTATTTGCCATGCCGCTTCAGAAATTGCCGGAGGATACGCCGGAGGACGAAGTGGATGAGGTCTGGTTCTATGCGGCATTGGACAAGCAGTACCACAGACTGGTAGTTTTTATCGCAGATGATAATGGACAGATTCTGTACAAGACGGACCAGCTGGAGGCAAATTACTGCTATCCGGGAGAACTGCGGCAGCCCATAGAGAAGCTTGCATCGGTATCTTTTCAGGATGTGGACAATGACGGCGATACGGATATTATTCTGATTGCCCAGTGCCATAATGATAGAGGAGATTACCAGGAGAAATCTTATAAAGTGGGAGATGTTCTGTTCCAGGAGGATGGCAGTTTTTACAGAGACTATCGGATCTCGGACAAGATCAACCGCTTTGATATGAATAAAAATCCGGCGTGCATTCTGAACTTCGTACGAGATGGTCGTTCCACAGAATTTCTCTATACTGCGGAGACATACGGAGAACTGCTCAGTCATAATTTCCGGGTGATCGAAGAACAAAGCTATACCCGTAATTTTGAAAAGCTGGGGAAAATGAAGGTAGTGCCCGGAGTATACCGGATGGCGGAATATGATGTGTTTATGATCTACCTGATCGACGAGCAGGGAAATATTGTGTGGAGTTTCCAGCCTATGGAGGATTACGACAATCTCTATGCGCTGAAGGGAATCCAGGGGAAGGATCTGGACGGCGATGGCTTCAAGGATCTGGTGGTATTTGCAAAATACAGTTATGAGGGAGACTCTGGGGAATTGTTGGTAGATACCGTGTGTACCGTGTATTATCAGCGGACTGCCGGATTTGAAAAAGACAAAGATTTTACCGCAAATTATGAATGTACGGAGGAGGACACTTTAGAGGCACTGGTTGGGAAGATACGTGCCTACTGGGGGTGGCAGACATAATGATAAAAATATTGATCGTGGATGATGAAAAGCCGATCTGTGATCTGATCGATCTGAATCTGTCGGCAGCAGGATATTTTTGCAAAAGCGTACAGGACGGCATGAAAGCAATCGAATGCATCGAGAGAGAAAAATTCGATCTGATCTTACTGGATATTATGCTTCCGGGAGTGGATGGCTTTGACATCATGGAATATATCAGACCTTTAAAGATCCCGGTGATCTTCATTACAGCCAGGGGAGATGTGAGGGATCGTGTAAAGGGGCTGCGGCTTGGTGCAGAGGATTATCTGGTGAAGCCCTTTGATGTCGTGGAACTTCTGGCGAGAGTGGAGGTCGTATTGCGCAGATTCCATAAGATGGGAGCACAGTTGTCTGCCGGTGATGTGGTGGTGGACATGGATGCCAGAATGGTGACCAAGGCAGGAATGCCCGTGGTGTTGACCAATAAGGAGTACGGACTTTTGTTGTTGTTTATCCAGAACAAAAATATCGCCCTGTTCAAGGAAAGCCTGTATGAAAAAGTGTGGGGCGAAGAGTATGACGGAGATAGCAGAACCTTAGAACTTCATGTGCAGCGCCTGCGCAAGAAGATGGGATGGGAACGTCAGCTGGTAGCGGTCTATAAGGTGGGATACCGGCTGGAGATCGCATGACCCGGAGCGGGTAAAAGGAGAGATATATGAAATTTTCCTGGAAAATACTGTTTTGTACGATGTTGATCATGGCAGCGGCATGCGGAGCAAGCGGTTATTTTTTTGTAAATTATGTATTTCAGACCTCCATGGAGCGTGAGACCAGACAGGCACTTGATGAAAGCAGTATTTTGAGGTTCGCTTTTGAGACGGCAGCTTTAAATATTCCGTCCAAATATGATGTGCTTCCGGACGGAACGGTGGAACAGATCGGAGTATACCTGGAGAACAGTGGACAACACGGCAACAGATTGCTGCGGATCAGTGATGAGAACGGTAAGGTGCTGTATGCCAGCGAAGGGTTTACCGGGGATACTTCTCTGTGGGAAGAACGCGGAGAAAATACGAGAGTGTACCGGGTATTGCAGTCGGGGGATTCCTATTATATCCAGACACAGACCAGGATCAATGTGTCCGACCGTCTGCTGACGTTAGAGACCATGAAAAATGTAACTGCGGTATATACGGAGAGGACGGAAGGATTTCGGATGTATCGTCAGGTTACGGTGATCGTATTGTTATGCAGTGGAGCGGTCATGACGCTGATTGCCTGTTGGCTGACCAGACCTATCAGACTTTTAACCCGTGCCACCGGCAAAATGGCGGAGGGAGAATATAGCTATCGCGCGGAGCAGATCAGTAATGATGAAATGGGACAGCTGACTGCAGATTTTAACCATATGGCAGAGGCGCTGGAACAGAATATTCAGAATTTGGAAAATGAAGTCAGAGCCAGAGAAGATTTTATTGCCGCATTTTCCCATGAACTGAAGACACCGCTGACTGCCATGATCGGTTATGCGGATATGCTGCGTTCCCGGAAATTGGATGATGAGAAGCATTTTTTGTGTGCCAATTATATCTATACAGAGGGAAAACGCCTGGAGACTATGGCACTCAGACTGCTGGACATCATTGTGACCAGACGTAAGGAGATCGATCGTAAGACCACAAATGTCTCCGGTATTTTCTCGTATCTGCAGGAAATTTATGATGAGACCAAGAACCCGGAAGATGGCAGAGTGAAGGTGGACATCTGCTGGGAAAAGGGAGAACTCTATGCCGAGGAGAACCTGTTGAAGACTGTTTTGATCAATCTGACCGATAATGCCATCAAAGCCTCCGAGGAGGGGCAGACCGTGGAGATCACAGGAAGGCGCATGGAGAATGGTTATTATTTTCAGGTGCGGGATGAAGGAATCGGCATCCCCGAGGAAGAACTTCAAAAGATCACGGAAGCTTTTTATATGGTGGATAAATCCAGATCCAGGGCTCATAACGGAGCGGGACTGGGGCTTGCACTGTGTACCGCTATTCTGGAGCTGCATCACAGCCGCCTGAAGATCGAGAGTACGCTGGGGGTTGGAAGCTGCATGAGCTTTCTGATTCCGGACGAGGGGGTGAAGTCGGATGAATAGATGGAAGAGCTGTTCTTTGGGCTTTGCGGTAGCAGTTGTGGTCATTCTTGCGGCTCTGTGGGGTCCGGAATGGATCGCGGCCAAAAGTGATGAGAGACTCTTAAACAGTATTACCACAGAGGCAGTGGAAGGAGCGGAAGGATATCGTTACCGCATGAGCAGCAATCAGAAGCTGTATCTTTTGGGAAGATGTCTGAGCAGCCAGACCCTGCCGGAGAGTGAACTGCGGTTTTTGACCAGAGTGGACAATGAAACAGGCAGCTACGGAGAAATGACGGGTACCTACGCGTTTGTGGAGAATCGTCAGCAGCCGGGAGAGGGACAGATTCAGGAGGAAGCGGTATATGAGGCATGCAACAGAGAGATTCAGATTCTGAAGGAGCAGGGAATTCTTCCCGGGGAAGTAAAGGAAGTGTCGGAAGACTCTTACGAAGCGGTGATCTGCTCAGCCATCGATGTGCTGGAGCCGAGGAATAATCTCTCTGTATGGAAACTCAGCCTGTCTACGGACGTAAGGAATGCGGATAAGAGTAACCGTTTTCTGGATATTTATCTGGATGCGGATACCGGAAAAATTTATGAATTCTATGTCCGGACCGGACAGCAATGGGAAGACATCGATACGGATGCCATGATCGACCGGTATGCGGAATATCTGGAGCTGACCGGTCTTGAAAAATATGAGGACCCAAATCCGCTGTTGGAGACGACGCCGTATTTTGCCAAGTATACTTTCCCTGGGGAGGAGGAAGGCAGTACCACGGTGACCATCGGTTACTATGAAGGAATCCGTGAGCTTTTCCTCAAAGTAGGAAGATAGAAAAATAAAATACGCATAGATTTTTTACAAAAAAAGATTAAAATCACTACTTGACGTTAGCACACTAAAGCGGTAATATAAATAAAAATTAAATACAGCGGTAAGAAAACCATTGATGTGGAGATAAAAACAGTTCGTGCACTTACAGAGAGACCGGATGCTGAGAAAGGTTGGAACGCAGGTTGTTAAATGGACCACGGAGGGCGCAGTCAAAGAGGACACACGGAAATCTAAGACCTCAAGTATTCTGCGACGTGAGGGCATACGTCAGTTGCCGGGGATATGTTGGTATCCTGTAAGAGCACAAGCAATTGTGAAGCAAGGTGGCACCGCGGGAAATGTATATGACCCGTCCTTGACAGAAGAAGATTCTGTCATGGGCGGTTTTTTTGTAACCTTTTCAGAGCCTATGGCGAGATAGCCTCAATGAGTAAAAGGAAGCCTCAAAGAGGCGATTTTACGAATTGAGGCGCTGAAAAGGTGTGAGCAGAAATGATTTTAAGGAGGAGTACCGGAATGAAGATCACACCCACACTGGAAGAATGTAAAAACATCGCAGCAGAAGGAAGTTACGGAGTGATTCCCATAAGCACAGAGCTGTATGCGGATATGACCACGCCCATCGAAGTGCTGCGCATCTTAAAAAAGGTCAGCGGTCATGTCTATCTGCTGGAAAGCGCTGAGGCGGATAAGCGATGGGGACGATATTCCTTTTTAGGCTATGATCCATTGCTTGAGATCACCTGTTATAACGGTATGACTACAATAAAATCGGAACTGACCAGCCGGACGGATTCCGGAGATGTCAGAGGGATCATCCGCAACGTCATGGAAGAGAATAAAAGTCCCAAGCTTCCGGGACTGCCTTCCTTTACCGGAGGTCTGGTAGGATATTTTTCCTATGACTATATCAAATACAGCGAACCGACCCTGCGGCTGGATGCGAAGGACGAGGAAGGCTTCCAGGATGTGAACCTGATGCTGTTCCACAAAGTCATCGCTTTTGACAATTACAGACAGAAGCTGATCCTGATCCTGAATATCAAGACCGATGATCTGGAGATCAATTATCATAGGGCGGAGCGGGAACTGAATAACATGAAGGAGCTATTGTTGAACGGGGAAAAGGCAGAGCATATTCCCTGTAAGCTCCGGACAGATTTTCAACCACTGTTCAACGAAGCAGCCTATTGCAGCATGGTCGAGAAAGCCAAGCATTACATCAGAGAGGGAGATATTTTTCAGGTGGTATTATCCAATCGTCTGGAGGCGGAGATGGAAGGAAGCCTCTTAGATGCTTACCGGGTACTCCGCACGACAAATCCTTCCCCGTACATGTTCTATTTCTCCGGAAGTGATGGTGAGATCGTGGGAGCAAGCCCCGAGACATTAGTAAAGTTAGAGGACGGCGTGTTACATACCTTCCCTTTAGCAGGAACGAGACCAAGAGGTGCCACCGAGGAAGCGGACAAGGCGCTGGAGGCTGAGCTTTTAGCAGATGAGAAGGAACGCTCCGAACATAATATGTTAGTGGATCTTGGGCGGAATGATATCGGCAAGATCAGCCGGATCGGCACCGTGGAAGTGGAAAAGTATATGTCCATTGAGCGTTACTCCCATGTTATGCATATCGGTTCCACGGTAAGAGGAGTGATCAGAGAGGATGCGGATGCTCTGGATGCGGTGGATGCCATCCTCCCAGCAGGAACTCTGTCGGGAGCCCCGAAGCTGCGGGCATGCGAGATCATCAATGAACTGGAAGACAATAAGAGAGGTATCTACGGCGGAGCCATCGGCTACATTTCCTTTACCGGAAATCTGGATACCTGCATTGCCATCAGACTTGCTTTTTCCAAGAACGGAAAAGTATTCGTAAGATCCGGCGCCGGTATTGTGGCGGACAGTGTACCGGAGAAGGAATACAGAGAATGTATCCAGAAAGCGGCAGCAGTCCGTCAGGCACTTCAGAAAGCACAGGAGGGAATGGAAGCATGATATTACTGATCGATAATTACGACAGCTTTTCCTACAACGTATACCAGCTGGTGGGAAGTGTGAACCCGGATATCCGGGTGATCCGCAATGATGAATGCAGTGTGGATGAGATCCGCGCCATGAATCCCTCCCACATCATATTATCGCCGGGACCCGGCAGACCGGACAAAGCGGGTGTCTGTGAAAATGTGATCAGGGAACTTGGGGGCAGGATCCCTATTTTGGGAATCTGTCTCGGGCATCAGGCAATCTGTGAGGTGGCAGGGGCTATTGTTACCTACGCATCCCACCTGATGCATGGAAAACAGTCCCTGGCAACATTAGATACAGACAGCGTGTTGTTCCGGGGAATGAAAAAGGTCATCACTGTTGCAAGATATCATTCACTGGTAGCGGATCCTCAGACAATTCCCGCAGAATTGAAAGTTACTGCAGTTACCGAAGATGGCGAAGTCATGGCGGTAGAACAGACAAAGAAACAGATCTACGGAGTACAATTCCATCCAGAATCCGTACTGACACCGGACGGACGACAGATCATTGTTAATTTTTTACAGACGCAGAAGGGAGAAGGCAGAAATATGATCAAAGAAGCAGTAGCAAAACTGGTAAAAAATGAGAATATCGGATACGATATGGCAAAAACCGTTATGGATGAGATCATGAGCGGGGAAGCCAGCGATATTTTAAAAAGCGCTTACTTAACAGCGTTAAGCCAGAAGGGTGAGACCATCGAAGAGATCACCGGCTCCGCAGAAGAGATGCGGAAATTCGGCAGAAAGCTGGGCGCAGATGTAGAAGCGCTGGAGATCGTGGGAACCGGCGGTGACGGCTCCAATTCCTTCAATATCTCCACCACGGCATCCATCGT
>ENA-OOQX01000665-OOQX01000665.1-human-gut-metagenome-genome-assembly--contig:-NODE-665-length-12270-cov-1.906427_pt1 | contig 12270 bp, 10 predicted proteins | sample MGYA00241267_ERZ501173 | MGnify/ENA primary metagenome ERZ501173 (study PRJEB25962, sample SAMEA2042500) | human gut metagenome | biome: human gut; feature: human-associated habitat; material: faeces... | reverse complement strand
CAGCCTTCATCGACCCGATTGCCGGGACTACCAAGCGCACAGGGAATGCGGAACAGGATCGGAGAAATGCCGAGTTCCTCCGCAACGACCCAAAGGAGAATGCAGAGCATGTGATGTTGGTTGACCTTGCCCGTAACGACCTGAGTAGGAATTGTCATGGAGTACATGTCGATTTCTATAAGGACATGCAGTTCTACAGTCATGTCATCCACCTCGTCAGTCGGGTCAGTGGTACCTTGGAACAAGGGGCAAATAAGATCAAGGCATTCATTGACACCTTCCCTGCTGGCACCCTGAGCGGTGCTCCTAAGGTGCGTGCCATGCAGATCATTAGTGAGCTGGAGCCTCATAACCGTGTCCGTCGGGATTGTTGACTACGATGGTGCCGGTCTCCGGAGTAAGCAGTCCCGCAATGATAGACAGCAGCGTGGACTTCCCGCAGCCGCTGGGACCTACTAAAGCGACAAATTCCCCTTCCTCCACCTGAAAGGAGACATCTTTTATGGCATCGGTCTCGCCCGCCAGATTATGATAGGAGTAACCTATGTTTTTTAATTCGATGAGAGCTCCCATAAAAAGGCATACTTCCTTAACTTGAATATTTATTGTTATAGTATGAATTTAAAAGAAAAAAGTGTTTTTACTACCCGAAAGTGTTGAAATTCACTGTATTGCATTAAAGTGTCGTTTGTGATATGATTAATTGCAATCAATGTCTGTGAGAAAAATTATCTGATAGACTACCAACGTAAAAAGATGGGAGAATGACCATGGCACAGTTATGGGGAGGACGTTTTACGAAACAGACCGATCAACTGGTATTTGATTTCAACGCGTCCATAACATTTGATAAAAGACTGTTTTACGAAGATGTCACCGGCAGTATCGTACATGCCACCATGCTGGCAAAGCAGGGGATCCTTACAGAAGAGGAGAGAAAGAGTATTGTCGAAGGACTGACCGGAATTTTAGAGGATGTGGATGACGGAACCCTGGCAATCGATGAATCTCAGGAGGATATCCACAGCTTCGTGGAGGCTACCCTGATCGACCGAATTGGAGATGCGGGGAAAAAGCTTCACACGGGAAGGAGCCGTAACGACCAGGTAGCACTGGACATGCGTCTCTATACCAGGACAAGAGTGGCAGAGACCGACGGACTCCTGAAAAAGCTTTTGGAAGTCATTCTGGATACCATGGAGAACAATTTAGATACCTACATGCCGGGCTTCACCCATTTACAGAAGGCGCAGCCCATTACCCTGGCGCATCATTACGGTGCCTATTTTGAAATGTTCAAGAGAGACAGACAGCGCCTTGCAGATATCTATAAGCGCATGAATTATTGTCCTTTGGGAGCCGGAGCACTGGCAGGCACCACATATCCTTTGGACCGTGAATATACCGCGAGACTTCTCCGCTTTGAAGGACCGACGTTAAATAGCATTGATTCTGTGGCAGACAGAGATTATCTCATTGAATTCCTTTCCGCACTTTCCACGATCATGATGCATTTAAGCCGTTTCAGCGAAGAGATCATCATCTGGAATTCCAATGAATATCAGTTCGTAGAGCTGGATGATGCTTATTCCACCGGAAGCAGCATCATGCCCCAGAAGAAGAATCCTGATATCGCGGAGTTGGTAAGAGGCAAGACCGGAAGAGTCTACGGTGCTCTGATGGCGTTGCTTACCACCATGAAGGGACTGCCACTGGCTTACAATAAAGACATGCAGGAAGACAAAGAGATGGCATTTGATGCCATGGATACTGCGGCAGACTGCATCACTTTATTTACAGGCATGATTAAGACCATGAAGTTTTGCAAGGACCGCATGGCAAAGAGTGCCATGAACGGATTTACCAACGCTACCGATGCAGCAGATTATCTGGTAGGTAAGGGTGTGCCTTTCCGGGATGCCCACGGTATTATCGGCAGACTGGTATTGTACTGCATTGAGAAGGACACTTCTATTGATGCTTTAAGCTTAGAGGAACTGCGTTCCATCAGCGATAAGTTCGACGAAGATATCTATGATGCCATCTCACTGAAGACCTGTGTGGAGAAGCGTCTGACCATCGGCGCACCGGGTGAGAAAATGATGAAACAGGTCATTGAGAAAAATAAAGTATACTTGAAAAATGATGCCATAGAAGAGTATCAACAGTCTTTGGAAGACAGACTTTCGTAAGATCAGGAAGGCATGTCTTTTCAGATAAAAAGGAAATGCATAGAGCTGAGGAGGAAATGAAAAATGAGTGAAAAATTACGTGTAGGTATCCTGGGCGGAACCGGTATGGTAGGTCAGAGATTCATCTCTCTGTTAGAGAACCATCCCTGGTTCGAGGTAACGACTATCGCAGCCAGCCCCCGATCCGCTGGCAAGACGTATGAAGACGCAGTGGGTGATCGTTGGAAGATGACGACTCCTATGCCCGAAGCTGTGAAAAAGCTGATCGTCATGAATGTCAACGAAGTGGAAAAAGTAGCTGCACAGGTAGACTTCGTATTCAGTGCCGTAGATATGTCCAAGGACGAGATTAAGGCAATCGAAGAAGCTTATGCAAGGACAGAGACCCCTGTGGTATCCAATAACAGTGCTCACAGATGGACTCCCGATGTTCCCATGGTAGTACCCGAGATCAATCCCGAGCATTTCCAGATCATAGAAGCGCAGAAGAAGAGACTGGGAACCACCAGAGGATTTATCGCTGTAAAGCCCAATTGCTCCATTCAGAGCTATGCACCGGTTCTGACCGCATGGAAGGAGTTCGAGCCCTACGAGGTAGTGGCTACTACTTATCAGGCAATCTCCGGTGCCGGCAAAACATTTAAAGACTGGCCTGAGATGGTAGGCAATATCATCCCTTACATTGGCGGCGAGGAAGAAAAGAGTGAAAAGGAGCCTTTACGTATCTGGGGTAAGATCGAAGGCGACCAGATCGTTCCCGCAACTTCTCCCGTGATCACCTGCCAGTGTATCCGTGTTCCGGTACTGAACGGACATACTGCAGCCGTATTCGTAAAATTCCGTAAGAAGCCCACCAAGGAACAGCTGATCGAGAAGTTGACTTCTTTCAGCGGAGAGCCTCAGAGACTGGGACTTCCCAGCGCACCGAAGCAGTTCATCCAGTATCTGGAGGAAGATAACCGACCTCAGGTAACGCTGGATGTGGATTTCGAGAATGGTATGGGTATCAGCGTAGGCCGTCTGAGAGAAGATACCGTATATGATTATAAGTTCGTAGGTCTGTCACATAACACCTTACGTGGAGCGGCCGGGGGAGCATTGCTTTGCGCAGAACTTTTGAAAGCACAGGGATATATCACCAAAAAATAAAGGGTGAGTGGGGTTATGAACGAGTTACGCTATCAGCTGGATCTGATGCGCGCAATGAATCAGAAATTGAGCGCCAGGGAGAAAATGTACCGCCTTTTGTGCGATACCATGGATTATGCTTATATCTACTATTCTTTTGAGAAGAATACCGTCACGACGCTTGGGAAATGGGATGACTTTTTCGATTTCCAGATCCGGGACAGACGGGATTTTACCAAACTTTTAGAGATGGTAGATGAGCCATATGTGCTGCTTCTTAGGGATATGCTATTTTTGGAAAAGGGCGGTCAGGAGACTTCTTCTGTGGAATGCATGCAGAAAGGGAAGAAGACCTGGCTGCAGTTCTCCTGCAGGATATTCTATGAGGACAGCAGACCTGCGGATCAGATCATTGTGATACAGAATATCACAAAACAGAAGACGCAGAATGAAGAACTTCTCTATATGGCGTATTATGACGGACTTACAGGACTGTACAACCGTAACTATTTTGTACGTCTCCTGACGGAGTACCTGCGGCGCGCGAAGGAAGATAACCGGCTGGTCAGTGTGCTGGTCATCGATATTGATGATTTCCGTAAGGTCAACGACGGACTGGGAATCGTGGAAGGAGACGAACTGGTACAGCAGTTCGGATCTTTCTTAAAGGAATTCAACAGTGACAATGTGATCGTCTGTCATCTGACCAGCGATGTCTACTGTATGGCAATCTATGATTCCTGCGGTGAAAGAAGCGTGGAACACATTCATAAGAAGATCGTGAAGCGTACCAGAGAACCTTTTTATCTGGTGGGCGGACAGGTATTGAACATTACCGTAAGTGTAGGCGTTGCGGAATATCCGGAAGCAGCGACATCCGCACTGGAACTGATCAACTGTGCCGAGATCGTCATGTTCAAGGGTAAGTCTATGGGCAAGAACCGGATCCAGTATTTCGACACCCCGATCCTGAATGATTTCCTGAAAAATGTGGAACTGGACAGCAAATTAAAAGAAGCGGTATTTGATCATAACTTTATTCTGTATTATCAGCCCCAGTACTATGCGGGGAATCGGAAACTGCGCGGAATGGAAGCGCTGATCCGCTGGAAGGACGGCGACGGGAAAATGATCAGCCCGGCGAAGTTCATTCCGATCGCAGAGAAAAACGGCACTATTATCCCTATCGGCAACTGGGTACTGGAGCAGAGCATAAGGACATTTTCCGAATGGAGGAACCGGTACGGCGTTCCGTTCGTATTGTCGGTCAATATCTCTGCATTGCAGTACCAGAAGGAAGACTTCGTGGATTCACTGCTGAATATTATCCACAAATATGATGTGGCTCCGGAGGAGGTCGAACTGGAGATCACGGAGAGCATACTGATCGATGATTTCCGGGCAGTGACCGAGAAAATGCAGCTGTTAAAAGAATACGGCATCCGCATTTCCTTAGATGATTTCGGAACAGGATTTTCCTCCCTGTCTTATTTGAAGAAGCTTCCGATCAATACGCTGAAGATTGACAAATCCTTTACGGATACGCTGCTTACGGATTCCGCTACCAGAATCATTACGGAATCCATTGTTAGTATGGTGAAATCTTTAGGATTTGAATCCATTGCCGAGGGAGTGGAGGAAGAACAGCAGTATAAATATCTGCGTGCCATCGGCTGTGATGTCATTCAGGGATATCTGTTCGGAAAGCCGCTGTCCCAGGAGGAGATCGAACAACTATTACAGAAGATATACTGATCAGATGTAGCAGAAAGAATGAGGCTGCCATGTTAACTGGAAGGGAACAGGAAACAGCTTTTTTGGAGAATCATTATAAGAGACCGGGAAGCCAGATCCTGGTGGTATATGGACAGAGAGGCGTTGGTAAGACGGCTCTCTTAACCGCTTTTACGGAAGAAAAACAGACCATACGTTATACTGCTCCTAACTGTTCTTCCAGGGAACTGTGCTATCAGTGGGGACAGGAGCTTAGAGAACAGGGGAAAGAGATTTCATCGAACCCTTCCTGGGAAGAAGTATTACAGTGTGTATCCGGAGAAAAAAGTGATCGCAAAAAAGTTCTGATCATAGAGAATTTTCATTATCTGCTAAAGGGGGATACCCTTTTTTTACAGGAACTGATCCGTTATCTGAAGGAACACAGGGAGGTTTCCCTTCTTGTGATTCTTACGACCTACGCATCCGGATGGGTGGAGAACAGCATGATCTCTAAAATAGGGAACCTGGCATTTTCCGTTAGTGGTTTTCTAAAGGTCAAAGAGCTGCCTTTTTCCGTAATGCGCCGGATTTTCCCTGTCGGAACGCTTCAGGAGCGCATAGAACTCTATGCGGTGTTAGGCGGAATGCCGGGATTATGGAAACTGTTGGATCTGTCAGTATCTGTGGAGGAGAATCTGACGAACCTTTTTTTAGAGAAAAACAGCTTTCTTCCGGAACTGATGATCAAATGGCTGGCGGAGGAATTGCGTGAGACCGCAGTCTATAATACCATCCTTGCCACCATAGCGGATGAGAAGAACGGCAAACTGAATGATATGTATGCCCGTACCGGATTCTCCCGGGCGAAGATCAGTGTCTATCTGAAGAATCTGATGGAGCTGGAGCTGGTGGAAAAAGTACTGCCCGGAATCTATGAGATCAGCAATTCTTTTATGCGGTTTTATTTCCGCTTTCTGTTCCCTCACCAGACCGCCTGGAGAAGAGATAACGGCAGAACATTTTATGAAACATATATCCGGGAGGATTACAGTAACTTTGTGAGATCCGCATACCGGAGAATCTGTCAGGAGATATTGCAGACAGATTTTGGTACGGTGGAACTGAAGAAGGCGGCGCAGGGGAGAACATACTTTTTATGCAGGGATACTGCGGGGAAAAAGATCGCAGTGGATTATTCCGGTACGGTATGTTATACTTCGGAAGATTATGACGCGCTGCAGACAGCACTGAAAAGCATCCGGACGGAACCGGATGAGATAATAATATTTTGTGAGAATGGTTATGAAAATGCACTGGCAAAGAAAGTATCCGGGAAGGTACGGTTTCGCAGCGTAGGTGCGTGATTTATGACAGGAAGACGGTAATACGTGGGTAAAAATTTATTTATTGCAGAGAAACCCAGCGTGGCAAGAGAATTTGCCAACGCTTTAAAATATAATATGCGTTCCAAAGACGGATATCTGGAGTCGGAAGAAGCCATTGTTACCTGGTGCGTAGGACATCTGGTGACCATGAGCTATCCGGAGGTGTACGACGAGAAGTTTAAGAGATGGAGCTTTGAGACACTTCCTTTTCTCCCGGCAAAATTCAAATACGAAGTCATTGAAAATGCCAGGAAACAATATACCATCGTGAGTTCCCTGCTAAACAGAGAGGATGTCTCTACAATCTATGTCTGCACCGACTCCGGGCGGGAGGGAGAATATATCTATCGTCTCGTGGAGCAGATGGCTGGCGTACAGGGCAAAGAGCGGAAGCGTGTATGGATCGATTCCCAGACGGAGGAGGAGATCTTACGTGGGATCCGGGAAGCCAAGGACCTCTCAGCGTATGATAATCTGGGAAATGCCGCATATCTGCGTGCCAAGGAGGATTACCTGATGGGTATCAACTTCTCCAGGGCACTGACTTTAAAATACGGTAAGACTGTAAAGGATTATCTGAAGAGAGATCGTGCAGTGATCTCCGTTGGTCGAGTCATGACCTGCGTCCTGGGCATGATCGTGAACAGAGAGAGGGAGATCCGGTCGTTTACCAAGACTCCTTTTTACCGGGTGATCGGCAATTTTAAGCTGCAGGAAAAGCCTTTTACCGCAGAGTGGAGAGCAGTGGAGGGCTCGAAATACTATAATTCTCCTGTATTGTATAAGGAGAACGGTTTTAAGAAAAAAGAGGATGCCGAGCACTTGATCGGGGAACTTTCTGCGGAACCTGCAGGACCGGTGACCGTCACCGGCATCGAGAAGAAAAAAGAGAACAAAAATGCGCCGCTTTTATATAATCTGGCGGAGCTGCAGAATGACTGTTCCAAATACTTTAAGATCAGTCCGGACGAGACACTTAGGATCGTACAGGAATTATATGAAAAAAAGATGACCACTTATCCCAGAACGGATGCCAGAGTTCTGTCTACGGCAGTGGCAAAGGAAATCCATAAAAATATCGGAGGACTTCGTAATTATGCCCTGGCAGCACCTTTCGCCAAAGAAGTGTTAGAGCAGGGCACCTATAAAAATATAGCAAAGACCCGATATGTGAACGACAAGCAGATCACGGACCACTATGCCATTATCCCTACGGGACAGGGGCTGAACAATCTGGCGGGGCTGGCCCCTACGGCGGCAAAAGTATACGAGGTCATTGTACGTCGGTTTTTAAGTATTTTCTATCCGCCGGCAGTCTATCAGAAGTTCTCTCTTACATTGCAAGTAAAGGAAGAAAGCTTTTTTGCCAGCTTCAAGGTGTTGATACAGGAAGGGTATCTGAAGGTGACTAATTTCTCTTTCAAAAAGGAGAATACGGCGCTGAAGGAGGACAAAGAGAACGAGAACGAAAGTGCCGATGAAAAATGTGATGCTGAGCTTACCAATCTTCTGATGCATCTGAAAAAGGGAGATACCTTATCCGCGGATACCTACGAGATCAAAGAAGGCGAGACTTCTCCACCCAAGCGATATACCTCGGGCAGCATCATTCTGACCATGGAAAACGCCGGACAGTTCATAGAAGATGAGGAACTGCGGGCACAGATCAAGGGAAGCGGTATCGGCACCAGCGCTACAAGAGCGGAGATTCTGAAGAAACTGGTGAACATCGAGTATCTGGCACTGAATAAAAAGACCCAGGTACTGACTCCTACCCAGATGGGAGAGATGATCTACGATGTGGTATCGGATTCCATAAGACCGCTTTTGAATCCGGCACTGACAGCCAGCTGGGAAAAAGGACTTACCATGGTGGCAGACGGTGTGATCACACCGGATGAGTACATGGGGAAGCTTACGGATTTCGTGGGAAGGAGAACCATTGCCGTGCGGGGACTGAACAATCAGGGCGTGCTATGGAGACAGTTCCAGGCTACGGAAGAATTTTACCAGAAGAAACATAAGCAATCCAATGCGAAAAATAAAGAATAAAGATGAGGAGAAACTATCATGGAAAATATTACGATTGAAAATTTGTATGATCTGACAGAGACCATTGCGGCAGAACTGTTTACCGAGGCAGAGTATCCATGGGAGGTGCTTCCCAGAATCCACGATTTTATTTTGGAACTGGGCAAGAGACTGCCGGAGGAAATCTATGAAAAAAGAGGCGAGGATATCTGGGTGGCTAAAAACGCAAAAGTTGCTCCTACCGCCTGCCTGAACGGGCCGCTGATCATTGATGAGGAAGCGGAGATCCGTCACTGCGCATTTGTCCGTGGCAATGCCATCGTGGGAAAGGGTGCGGTAGTCGGCAATTCCACCGAACTGAAGAACGTGGTTCTGTTCAATAAAGTACAGGTGCCCCATTATAATTATGTGGGAGACAGCGTGCTGGGCTTTAAGTCTCATATGGGAGCCGGTTCCATTACTTCCAATGTAAAAAGCGATAAGACGCTGGTGGTTGTGAAGAACGGCGAGGAGAAGATTGAGACCGGACTGAAGAAAATGGGAGCCATGTTAGGCGACCACGTGGAAGTGGGCTGCAACAGCGTACTGAACCCGGGAACTGTCATCGGACGTAATTCCAATGTGTATCCTACTTCCTGCGTCAGAGGCGTGATTCCTGCCGGACATATCTTCAAGAGACCTGGTGAGGTTGTGAAAAAATCTGATATTTAAAAATTTGATTGATATTATCTAATGCATCGATGAAATCAGTTTGACGAATGTCCTTTTATGGTTTATGATATTTATCAGTGCAACGCTTTGACGGGTTAAAGCGTCTATGCATTACAGTAAGCGGATCGAAAGATCTGCAGAAAAGAGGGCATTTATTATGAAAAAGAAATTATTATCTGTAGTACTTACCGCAGTAATGGCAGCGACTGTTCTGACAGGCTGTGGCAGCACCGATAACGGAACTGCTTCTACCACAGCAGGCAGCGCAGCACAGACCGAAGCAGCAGCTTCCACAGACGGCAAGGTATATAACATCGGTATCTGCCAGCTGGTAGAGCATGAGGCTCTGGATGCAGCTACCCAGGGATTCCAGGATGCATTAAAAGAAAAGCTTGGTGATAATGTAAAATTCGATCTGCAGAATGCACAGGGTGAGCAGACCACCGCAGCTACCATCTGTAATGGTTTTGTATCTGATGGTGTGGATCTGATCCTTGCAAATGCTACGTCTCCTTTACAGAGTGCAGCAGCAGCTACGACCTCGATCCCTATCTTAGGTACTTCCGTAACCGACTATGCTACCGCGTTAGAGATCTCCGACTGGTCCGGTGCTACCGGCAGAAATATTTCCGGTACTTCCGATCTGGCTCCTATTGAAGAGCAGGAAGCTATGTTAAAGGAACTGTTCCCGGATGTAAAGCAGGTTGGCCTGTTATACTGTTCCGCAGAAGCAAACTCGTTGTATCAGATCCAGCTGTTTGAGGCTGCTCTGGACAAAGACGGTATTGCTTATAAAGAGTATGCAATTGCTGATACCAATGAAGTACAGTCTGTAACTACTGCAGCGGCAGGAGAGTGCGATGTTCTGTATATTCCTACCGACAATACGCTGGCATCTGTAACCGAGACCGTATACAACGTAGTAGCTCCCGCTAAGGTTCCTGTCATCGCAGGTGAAGAGGGTATCTGCAACGGTTGTGGCGTAGCTACCTTATCCATCAGTTACTATGATCTTGGATATGCTACCGGTGAGATGGCATACGAGATCCTGGCTGAGGGTGCAGACATCACTACCATGGATGTTCGGTACGCTCCCAACGTTACCAAGAAGTACAACGCGAAGATCTGTGAGGAACTTGGCATCACTGTTCCCGATGATTATGTAGCAATTCAGTAATTATTCAGTCAATTAAGTACGGAAACAAAATATACTTCGATAGGGATAGCGCCAGATAAGCGGTATCCCTATCGGAAGTTTTAGGAGGAAAAAGAAATGTCTTACTTTATGTCACTGAATCCCCTTTCCCTGTTCAGGGCAATGCCGGGATCAATAGCGCAGGGAATGATCTGGGGAGTCATGGCACTGGGAGTGTATATTACGTTCCGCCTGCTGGATTTTGCTGATCTGACCGTGGATGGTTCCATTGCAACCGGTGCGGCGGTATCCGTTATGCTGATTCGTGCGGGAGTTTCTCCTTTAGTTACGTTGCCGATTGCTTTCCTGGCCGGAGCATTGGCAGGCATGGTAACGGGACTGTTGAACACCGCACTGGGAATCCCCGGAATTCTGGCAAGTATTCTGACGCAGATCTCCCTGTATTCCATTAATTTGAATATCATGGGCAAAGCAAACCAGCCGGTCAGCGTAGATAATTATCCGCTGGTGGTATCTCTGCGTTATGTGACGGACGGTTCGGTGAGCAGACTTCTCTTTTTCCTGGGAATGATCGTATTTTTACTGGCGCTGATTGCTGTGATGTATTGGTATTTTGGAACGGAACAGGGACATGCCATCCGTGCTACGGGCTGTAACAGCAATATGGCGAGAGCACAGGGCATCAATACCAATTTCATCAAAGTGTTGGCACTGATGATCTCCAACGGTCTGGTAGGTCTGTGTGGTGCGCTGTACGGACAGTTCCAGGGGGCATCGGATGTCAATATGGGACGTGGAGCCATTGTCATCGGTCTGGCAGCTGTTATTATCGGTGAGGTACTGTTTGGTAAGTTCGCCAGTAAGAGAAAACTTGCTTTCGCATTTACTTTAGCATCCGTAATTCTGGGTGCAGTGATCTACTACATGGTATATCAGTTTGTTCTGTGGCTGAAGATGCCTTCAGAGGATATGAAATTGTTCTCCGCTATCGTAGTTGCCATTTTCCTGGCAATTCCTTACTTGAAGGAGAAGAGAACACTTCGGAAAGGAGCGTCAAAATAATGGCTTACGCATTGGAGATACAGGATATACATAAAGTATTTAACAGAGGAACCATCAATGAAAAGGTGGCATTAAACGGTGTAAACTTAAACTTAAATCCCGGAGATTTCGTGACCATCATCGGAGGTAACGGTGCCGGTAAATCCACCACGCTGAATGCCATTGCCGGCGTATGGCCCATCGATTCCGGTAAGATTATTATCGACGGCACGGATATTACGAGCCTGCCGGAGCATAAGAGAGCAAAGTATCTGGGAAGAGTATTCCAGGATCCCATGACGGGAACCGCCGCCACCATGGATATCGAAGAGAACATGGCAATTGCCTTAAGACGCGGCGAGAAGAGAACTCTTCGCTGGGGCGTTTCCAGAGAGGATAGAGAGCTGTTCCGTGAAAAATTACAGACGCTTGGACTGGGACTGGAGGATCGTATGACCAGTAAGGTAGGTCTTCTGTCCGGTGGTCAGCGTCAGGCTATCACACTTTTGATGGCAGCCTTAAAGCAGCCGAAGCTTCTGCTGTTAGATGAGCATACCGCAGCATTGGATCCCAAGACAGCAGCAAAAGTACTGGAGATCAGTGACAAGATCATCGCTGAGAATCAGCTGACTGCCATGATGGTAACCCATAACATGAAGGATGCTATTGTACACGGCAACCGTTTGATCATGATGCACGAAGGTAAAGTCATCTACGATGTGGCGGGAGAAGAGAAGAAGAATCTTCAGGTAAAAGATCTGCTTGCTAAGTTCGAAGAAGTCAGCGGCGGAGAATTCGCCAATGACCGTATGATGCTGGCGTAAAAATAAGATTAGGACACGTTGCCAATTTGGGCAACGTGTTTTTACGTTAACTGGAGAGTTAATTAAGAAATGCTATCGAATCCCCG